>Ga0123336_10000486_pt1 | contig 39883 bp, 33 predicted proteins | sample SSSSmetaG_FD_96466 | JGI IMG/M metagenome (GOLD analysis project Ga0123336, IMG submission 96466) | Glacier valley bacterial and archeal communities from Borup Fiord, Nunavut, Canada, to study Microbial Dark Matter (Phase II) - ​SSSS metaG | ecosystem: Environmental > Aquatic > Freshwater > Ice...
CTTTTCCTTTGACGAACCACCAATGGTTATAACATTTATAGATCAAGACGAAAAAGTAAGAAAGGTTCTTACAATGTTTCGAAAAAAAGTTAAAAGTGGTTTCATCGTTCTAACTCACGTAGAAATCTGGAAATAAAATGATACGCGGCCTCCTCATATTTTCCCTTACTAACCGATGGATCGTCATCGCTTTGGCAATCATTACATCCGGTGTTGGATACTGGTGCTTTACTCAGCTAAAGATCGAAGCTTATCCTGATATCGCCGACACATGCGTTATCATTGTAGCAAAATACAACGGTCGTGCTGCAGAAGAAGTGGAGCAACAGGTTACAATTCCTATTGAGCGTGCGCTTAATAACGTGCCGAAGGTATTGGATCGCCGCAGTCGTACCATCTTTGGACTTTCTGTAGTTCAATTGACTTTTGAAGATGGTGTGAATGATTATTTCGCTCGCCAACAGGTTAACGAACGACTTGCGAGCGCACAGCTTCCAAACGGCGTCAGTCCTGAACTTGCGCCATTAACAACAGCGGTCGGTGAAATCCTACGTTATGTTGTTGAAGCACCGGCAACATTCAGCCCAACACAACTTCGTGATTTACAAGACTGGGTAATTCGTCCATTCTTGTTACAGGTGCCGGGAATCGCAGATATTACAACATTCGGCGGACCGCTAAAACAGTTTCAAATTCTTATCTCGCCGGACAAGCTCAGGAAGTATAATCTTACCGTAAATGATATTATAACATCAGTAGATCAAAACAACTTGAATACGGGCGGTCAAGTAATGGAACGTGGCGGTCAGGGATTTGCAGTTCGCGGTCTTGGTGCATTAAAATCAATTCAGGATATTCAAAATATCGTTGTTACCTCTTTTGACGGTGTTCCGGTATTTGTAAAAGATGTTTCATCCGTTGAAATTGCTCCTCCTCCTCCTTCCGGAATTTTGGGGTACATATTCAAGAGTGAAAAAATAGAAAGCAACAGCGGAACAGAAGGAATCGTTCTCCTGAGAAGAGGAGAAAATCCTAGCGAAGTTCTTAAACTCGTTAAGGAACAAATAAAAATTCTTGAAGAAGAGGAGTTACCGGAAGGAGTTAAGATCAGAACATTATATGATCGAAGTTTCTTAATTAACCACTCACTGGAAACAGTGGGGCACACATTATTGGAAGGGGTTACAATTGTAATCCTGATTCTGATTTTCTTTTTAGGAAGCGTTCGTTCCGCATTGGTTGTTGCATTGACAATTCCATTTGCATTATTATTTGCATTTATTCTTATGCGACTGGCAGGAATACCTGCTAATTTACTTTCACTCGGCGCAATCGACTTTGGAATTATTGTAGATGGAGCGTGTATCATGGCCGAGCATCTTATCAGAAAATACAGAAGTGCTACTCTTGAAGATAAAGAGCAGGGAATTTTAAAAATAACATTGTCATCGGCTCAAGAGGTTGGAAGAGAAATATTTTTCTCAGTAACAATTATCATACTTGCTTATATGCCGATCCTGTTAATGAGTCGCGTGGAAGGAAAATTATTCTCTCCGATGGCATTAACCCTTGCCTTCGCTGTAATCGGGTCGATGATATGTGCATTAACGCTTATTCCGGTGCTGATCTCATTTGCTTACAAGAAAGGGCTTGAAAATACCAGTAAGCCAATTGCACAACACAAAAACAAAATTCTTGATTTCGCGGAATCAAAGTATAAAAAGACCATGACCTGGATCCTCGAATTTCCAAGAATGGTAACGGCCTTTGGCTTTGCTGTTGTCTTTGGATTAATCGTGTTAGGTGCAAGTCTTGGAACAGAGTTTCTTCCAGAACTGGACGAAGGTTCTATATTCCTTCGCTGCTTCCTACCCGCCGGTGTGAGCATTCAGGAAAACGCAAAAATTGCTCCGGGTATCAGAAAAATTATTGCTAAGTATCCTCCTATTGATTATGTCATCACACAGACAGGTCGCAACGACGATGGTACCGATCCATTTCCAACTAATAGAACGGAGATATTGGTAGGCCTGCGGGATTATAGTTTATGGAATGACACTATTCAGAAGAAAGAGCTTGTTTCACGCATTCAGAATGAATTGCAGGAGGAATTTCCCGGCGCATTCTTCTCAACAGGTCAACCTATTATTGATCAGGTAATGGAAATTGTAACAGGTAGTGCGGCCGACCTTGCCATCTCTGTTATCGGAGATGATCTTGAGTTGATGCGTCGAAAAGCTGATTCCATTTCTACTATTGTGCAGGGAATGGAAGGTGCTGTTGCAGTAAACATCGAACAGGAAGGCCGCCAGGCACAGTTGGCAATTACAATCAATCGTGAGAATGCAGCTCGCTATGATATAAACGTAAATGACATCCAGGCATTGGTTGAATCTGCTATCGGTGGCAAAACAATATCTGTACTCTATGATGGTGCGAAACGTTATGATATCGTTGTGCGCTATCTCGCCGAAAGTAGAAACACACTTGAATCGATACGGAATCTTCAGATTCCTTCTGCAGCCGGTGCACTTATCCCTATGAGTGATCTTGCAAGCATTGAATTTTCAGAAGGGCAAACAAATATTTATCGACTGAACGGTAAGCGTATGTCAACGGTAAGGACTAACATTCGCGGCCGTGACCAGGGGGGATTTGTACAAGAGATCAGCAAGAAGATCCAGGGTAATATTAAAATTCCAAAGGGATATAGCGTTGTCTATGGTGGTCAGTATGAAAATCTAGAACGTGCCGGAAAACAACTTTCTATTACCATACCGATGACTATCATCATGGTATTCGTATTATTGTTCTCGTTGTTTAAAAATTTCCGTCATACATGTGTTGCTATGTCCTGCATTCTATTTGCTCTTGGTGGCGGTATTGCCGCATTGCTGGTAAGAGGATATCACTTTAACGTTTCTGCAGGCGTTGGCTTCGTATCCATTTTTGGCATCTCTGTAATGGCAGGTGTACTTCTTGTGTCAGCGATAAAAAGAATGGAAGAAACGCACGGATCTGACCTCAAGCAAATGGTTTTGCTTGCATCCAGCGAACAACTTCGTGCGATTGTATCAATTCTTATTGTTGCAATTGTAGGGCTTATCCCGGCAGCAACTTCTTCCGGTATCGGATCAGATGTACAGCGGCCGTTGGCTACCGTTATTATTGGCGGATTAACGAGTACATTATTATTTGCTCCATTATTGCTTCCTCCATTGTACTTCTTATTGGAGAATGCGGAACGTAAGAAACATTTACATCATCACTAATTATGGCAAATATGGATCCTATTAAAGTAATAATAGCAGATGATCACAAAATCATTCGTGTTGGCCTTCGGGGAATGCTGGAACGTGAGGAAGATATTTTTGTAAGCGGAGAGGCCGAAAATTCCGAAGAGGTGATGCGTGTGTTGGAAACAAGCCATGCGGATGTGATCCTCATGGATATTGATCTCGGTGAAACGGATGGAATCGTTACGACCAGAAAAGTAAAACAATTATATCCGGAAATTCATGTGCTTGGACTTACCATGCATGAGGAGCCTAACTATATCATTAAAATGCTCGAAGCCGGGGCAAGCGGATATGTTCTTAAGAATGCCGGGAGAGATGAACTTCTCACTGCTATCCATACCGTGGCAAAAGGTGACAGTTATTTCAGTCAAAAGGTATCAGCAACGTTACTCCAGGCTATTACGCGTCAAAAAGAAAATCCTGATGGCCTTAAAAAACCAATCGGTCCCACCCCACTTTCCGAAAGAGAAATCGAAGTGCTGCGACTCATTGCACAGGAATTTTCAAATGGAGAGATCGCTGAAAAACTTTTTATCAGTATTCGTACCGTTGATACGCACCGAAGAAATCTTCTTGAAAAATTGCAGATGAAAAATACAGTGGGACTCGTGAAATATGCAATCGAGAAGGGAATCATCTAGGAGATACAGGTTGCAAGTTTCAGTGTAGTTTTCTTAAAAAGGCATCTGAACTTTTATAGTTACCGAGCTGTAACCTTGGTATTCCTTCAATCTGTAACCCGAGGAACTGCTAAGTAATTCTCTTACCGTTATGTCATTCACTCATTTTTAAAAAATAGGTTTTTCCCGCTGTTCCGGGGTGCGGGGTCGAGATACATTTATATCATTAACTACGCTCTAAAGCATCATCCCTGTCATGAATATCCTCTTAATCACAAGTGACGAAGAATTAATAGCAGCCATCAGACGTGACGATCGCAAGGCATTAGGAGAATTATACAATCGTTATTATAAAAAAGTGTTTAACAAATGTTATTCTTTCACAAAAAAACAAGAAGAAGCTTTTGACCTTGCCCAGGAAGCATTGATGAAAGCGTTTGATAACATTCATTCGTTCAAAGGTGAATCATCTTTCTCCACATGGTTATATACCATTACACATCGTCATTGTCTTGCAGCACTCAAGAAGAATAGTCGCTTCCAGTTTCATCGTCTTGAAGAAAATATTTTAAGTGACGACGAAAAAAATGATCCAACACCCGCAGCGGAAGAAACGAGCGAAAGAGCCGAGCAAGAGTTGATCATGTATTCTCTCATTAAAGCATTGCCGGAGAGGGAAAGAGATCTCCTGAATTTGAAATATCTCCAGGGAGAATCGATTGAAAATCTTCAGACACAACTCAATATCTCGGGAAGCGCCGTTAAAATGAGACTTAAACGGACACGCGAAAAGCTAAACATGCTGTACGCTTTATCGATTACCTATGGCTTGGATCAAGTTCTGGGACAAATCGATTTATTTACAGCCGGCTAGGGTGACTTAAATTGCAAATCTGCTCAAAAGGTTGAATGCCTTTAAAAAAGACGCTGCTCTATCCATTCTACGTCAACAGTCCTTATTTTGAAGGTTATGCCTGGGCTGTGGAGCTTGCCCTTCGCATGAAAGCAAAACTCCAGCTCTTCACCAGTACAACTATACCTTCTGGCGCAACTATCCCCGCCGATTCAATTTATCATTCTCTTCTGGAAGCGCATGGCTATTACCTGGAGCATTATAAAAATCCTGATATAAAATTAAGCGACATAAGCAGGAAGCCCAATATTACAAACGGACTATTAAAGGATGAACTGATCTCCTATCTCCGGAAAAATCGAGTCGACATCGTAATAATTGATCCGCTCTTTCTGTCAGCTCAGATAAAAGAAATTCCGGAAATAGAAAAACAGGCAAAAGGATTGATCTTCCTCCCTGAGCGCAAGTCTTTTGAAAATATATCCGCTCAACCCCTCACAGATCACTTTTACGATGTGCTCCAACGTTCCGAACTCTACAAGCTGCCGGAGAATTTTTTTGTTACAATGGGCAACGACCTAACTGTGTTTAATTACCTAAGGAAATTCTTCCAAAAGAGGTAAGTTCAAATCCTTCCTGAGTTTTATCAAACTCTTTAAAAAAGTTAACTTTGGACCTGGTATTAATTATTTTGTATATATAATGTCCATCGGGAGGTTCCTTTTTATTTTCTGGATCGTTATATTACTTTCTTCACGTGCTTTTGCACAGGGTGATGACAAAGCCGCTGATTCTAAGTCAGACGAACCTATTATTCCTGTTGAGCATAAGAAACAAAAACGCCTCGTTTTATTTCCTGTGATTGTGAAATCTCCCGAGTATCTGTGGGGCGCTGGCGTGGCAGGAACATATTTCTTCAACCTGTGGCATGATTCCACGACACGAACGTCAAATATCAAAAATGTATCTTTCTACACAGTAAGAAGGCAGTTAGTAATCGCCAGTGATGGAACGATCTATTCACCCAATGAGAAATATATTCTTCACTTCATTGCTTCTTTCAGCCATTTTCCAGATAAATTCTGGGGTTTGGGAAATGACAGTAATGTTGAGAGTGTTGAAAATTATAGCATCAGCCAGTTTGATATTTACCCGCAGATCTTACGCAAAATACGTGGCAACTTTTATATGGGTTTGAGTTACGAATTTCAAAACGTTTATAACTTCGAATACGGATCCGAAGGCCCCAGTAAATTTGATTCTGAAAATATTACTGGTCGTAATGGAGGTAAAATTTCAGGGGGCGGAGTTTTACTCACGTACGATAGTCGCAACAATGCATTCAGTCCCTCAAAAGGATTTTATGTTCAGTACTATATCGGAGATTACAATCAATCTATTGGTAGTGATTTCAATTTTACGATTCACAATGTTGATGTGCGAACGTATGTTCCATTCAAGAAAGACCGTGTTCTTGCTTTCCAGTTGAATATTATTTCTACCGTAGGTAACACGCCTGTCAGAGATCTTGCAAGCATGGGATCAAGCTCCTACATGCGAGGCTATTACGACGGAAGATTTACAGACAGAAGTATGGTTGCATTTCAAACTGAATTCCGGGTACCTGTTAAAGGTCGCTGGGGATTTACTACTTTCGCTGGTGTGGGTCGTGTTGGCAGCTCGCTGGGAGATGCTCTTCAGTTTTCAAACCTAAAACCATCATTTGGAGTAGGCTTACGATATGCACTTAGACCAAAGGAAAAATTAAACCTTCGGATAGACGCAGGCTTCGGTAAGCAATCACAAGGAACATATATTAATATTGGAGAGGCATTTTAATATGACCTCTCCATTTAACCAATCATTTAATCGCTTGAAAGCTGTAAGTGTTCGATCATTACTGATTTTTTCCATCCTACTTACACTGGTAAGCGCAATCATCACGTATCTAAATGTTCAGCAAAAAAAAGAAGCAATCTCTCTTGTGATTCACAACTATAAAGTAATTCAGGCATCCACCCGCCTGTTGTCACTGTTGAAAGATGTGGAGATAGGGCATCGCGGTTATCTTATCACAGCGGACAAATCTTTTCTTCAACCTTACGAAGAATCGTTGGCAGACATAAATCATGACATTGATACGCTCACACGCCTCGTCCACGACAATCCACGTCAGTTGGAAATTCTTGAACAAAAACTGATCCCGCTGGTCGATCAGAAAATGTTAAACCTTGAAGAAAGCCTTCTTATATTGAAGGATTTCGGACGAGATAGCGCCTCACATTTTGCCGGCATGAAAATTTCCGAGCAAACAATGGATAGCATCCATTTCTGGACAACAAACTTTATACGTTATGAACAAGCCTTACTGAAAGAGCGAAGCGAAAATCTTGAGCAGCGGTACTTTATAAATGACGTTATCCGCTTTTCGAGCTTTGCCTTGATCGGAGTGATCTCGCTGGCAGCACTCATTACAATTGCCAATAAGGAAAACGACAACAAGCGTTTATTGGTCGAGCTTCAACAATTCAATCAACAGTTGGAATACAAAGTCAAAGAGCGAACGAGACAGTTGGAATTAGCCAACATCGATCTTGTGAGATTGAATGAGGAAAAAAATAATTTCCTCGGCATTACTACCCATGATCTAAAAGCACCACTTGCAGGCATTTCAGGATTACTTGAATTAATGAAGCTTGAAAAAGGTACGCTTTCAGAAAAGCACCTGGCCTACATTCAATTGATGGAGGATACCTGTCAGGATATGCTCCGACTCATATCCGATTTGCTTGACTTGAGTCGCATTGAACAAGGCACAACGAATCTGACCGTTCAGCAGGTTTCTTTTGCAAAGCTCATTAGTCAACTTCAAGATCACTTTCGCTCCTGGGCAGCAAGAAAGAAAATCAATATGGTTTTTGATAACCAATTCAGGAAAGTATTATTTACCGACCAGGATATCCTTCTTCGTATTCTTGATAACATCATTTCGAACGCTATTAAATTTTCTCCGCAGGGTAAAGAAGTCCACACATCGATTGTGGGAGAAGATTCTGTCATACGTTTTATCATCCAGGATCATGGTCCTGGAATTCGTCCTGAGGAACGGAATAAATTATTTCAGAAATTTCAGAAATTAAGCGCCCGTCCAACGGATGGAGAAAGCTCTTCCGGACTTGGTCTTTCAATTGTAAAAGATCTTGTGGCGATGTTGGAAGGGACTATTGAAGTTCAGAGCGAAATCGGAAAGGGAACTACATTTATCATCACCCTGCCCTATTTATTCGAAAAGCAGTCTGCGAGTACGATTCTATTACATACCTCGATTAATAACCTTTAAAGAAAACTGTGACCTCTAGTTCTTTGTTACTCTAAATAGTAACAAAGATGATATGAGAACAGTACTGATAATTCTCGCGGGGAGCTTGTTTTTTTCTCTTAACGCTAATGCACAATTTTTTAATTCTTCGCACGTACCCGAAGCCGCAAAGGTATCTTTTCATATTACATATCCACATGCAAAGCGCATTTTATGGTCAAAAGATGAGCAAGGCTACAATGCCCGGTTTGATTTCAATCATAAAACATATTTTGCTATTTATGACGGGGAAGGAAATTCATTGGCCGAAGTAATGGAGCTTAAGAAAGAAAATTTACCTGCAAGAATTTTAAAACAACTTCGTGAAAATTATAAATCGTTTGCATTGAAAGGTGCTATTATGATCAAGTCCATAGATGGTAAGGTGGTGTATGAAACACATATTGTAAGCAAGAAAGAAGTATATGACCTGACGTTCAATATAAGTGGTTATATGTTGTCCGCCGTGCCCGAAGTGACAGCGGAAGGTGTCGAGGATTAACCCGAGATCTATCGTGCTATCCTGGCACTTACGGTTCTGATAAGCTGTCATAAAGGCTGCGCCGCTTTCCGCCAAATCTTTCTCTGTGATTATAATACCATTGTTCTCTGCGGTAAAATGTATTGGGTAAGGAAAGACATTAATTATGTTAGAGAAATACCTCTATTTCTACAAAAGTCATCAATCCATGGCAAAGCTTTTATAATTCTGTAAGACATAGTGTTTTATCACAAAGGCGCCTTGGAATCTGTTGCAAAAAAATTCGCACTTCGTCCTTCATTACCGTTCTTTATACTAAATCAATTCAAATGAAAATCGGTCTCCTCTCCGACACTCACAGCTTTCTCGATCCAAAGATCTTTGATCACTTCAAAGATTGCGATGAAATATGGCATGCCGGTGATATTGGCAATACTGACATCATCAATTCGCTCGAGCAATTTAAACCGATACGTGCCGTCTTCGGAAATATTGATGATAAAGATTTGCAGATTCGGTTTCCTGAAGACTTATGGTTCGATATCGAAGGAATGAAGATCTGGATGACACACATTGGCGGTGCACCTCCCAACTATAATCCACGCATTAAAAAGATCTTCAAAGAAAAAACACCTGACGTTTTTATTGGCGGGCACTCCCACATACTACGCGTAAAGAAAGACGGAGAGATGCTTTACATTAATCCGGGTGCTTGCGGCAATCACGGCTTTCATAACATAAAGACAATCATACGAATGGAGATTGCCCACGCGAAGATTGGCAAAATGGAAGTGATTGAGTTGGGTAAGCGAGGACAACTTTAATTTGAAAATTCAATTCTCCCTAAAATAAAAAAGCCAACGATCTCTCGCTGGCAAATGTCTTGAAATGAAATGTGATCTATAAAGTTTAACGCAGCCTCATCTTCAAATCGACTATTCAATCAAAAAAAACTATTTAGCGGCTGCGGCTTTTTTTGCTTTAAATTCTTCCTTGATAGCTTCAATGTCAACTCCTTTAGCCACTGGCTGGAAATTCTGAAGTTTCAGTGTCTGCCTTCTACGGCTCGATTTTGCTCTGTCTTTGCGGTTTTTGCGCTTGAGTCGGGTTACTCCCATGGTCTGTTCGTTTTTAAGAGGCGCAAAAGTACCATTTCGCCGATAAGATTAAAAGGATTCGCTGATTTTCTTGGGAAATGTAAAAAGTGAGGCAGTGAAATGTAGCCGAGCTGCCATTTTACGAGGATTTTCAACTCATTAGAGCGAACTATGGGGTGTTTATTAACAGCACCGTGTTAGTTTTACCGCTCATTATATATGGATAAACCAGTATTACCAAAAGGTACCCGTGATTTTGGACCCGCCCAGATGGCGAAGCGGCAATTCATCTTCAATACTATCCGGAAGGTCTTTGAAAACTATGGATTCCAGCCGCTGGAAACCCCGGCGATGGAGAATCTTACAACGCTTCAGGGGAAATATGGTGACGAAGGGGACCAGCTGATTTTTAAGGTTTTAAACTCAGGGGATTTCTTAAAAAATGTCGACAAAACTATTCTTGAATCAACCGATTCTAAAAAAGTAACTTCTTCCATCGCTGAAAAAGGTTTGAAGTACGATCTCACTGTTCCCTTCGCGCGCTATGTTGTAATGAACCGCAGTGAAATTGCATTTCCATTTAAACGTTACCAGATCCAACCGGTATGGCGCGCTGATCGTCCCCAAAAAGGAAGATACCGTGAGTTCTATCAATGCGACGCGGATGTTGTAGGAACAGATTCACTGATATGCGAAGCCGAGATCATTCTGATGATCCGCGAAGTGTTCAAAGGATTGAATATCCAGGATTATACCATCAAGATCAATCACCGCGGAATTCTTTCGGGCCTGGCTTCACTGAGCGGATCAAAAGAGATAGAGAGTTCATTGTTCGTAGCTATTGACAAGCTTGATAAGATCGGCGAAGAAAAAGTTAAAGAAGAACTTATCAGCAGGGGCTTCAGTGCTGACAGTCTTAAAACTGTTTTTGACATTCTTAATTTCTGCGGAAGGGCGAAAGAAAAAATAGTATTTCTCAATACAACATTCGCTTCTAACGATGCAGTAAAAAAAGCAGTCAGCGAATTCGAACAGGTGTTATCCCTTCTCAATGATTATGGAGTAAAAGATGACCACATTGAATTTGACATCGCTCTTGCCCGTGGACTTAGCTACTACACCGGCTGTATCTTCGAAGTGAAGATCAACAATGTTGCCATCGGAAGTGTGAGCGGTGGCGGAAGATATGATAACCTTACTGCTGTCTTTGATTCAAAGGAGAAAAGTTCAGGCGTTGGAATTTCATTTGGCGTAGACCGTATCTATGATGCTATGGAAGAACTGAATTTGTTTCCAGAAGAAACATTGATCTCATCAAAAGTGCTCTTCTGTCATTTTGATGACGCTTGTCGCAAACATGCTCTTTCACTTGTACAAACGTTCCGTGAAAAGGGAATTTCATCCGAAGTATACCCGGATTTGGCCAAACCTCAAAAGCAACTTGAATACGCTAACAGAAAAAAAATCCCCTACGCTATTCTTATCGGATCTGATGAGATGAAAAGCGGCGCGCTTGCATTCAAAAACATGAAGACCGGCGAGCAGCAAAAGCTTACACTTGCAGAAATACTTTCAAAATTTTGATCGGTGGCATACACGCATAGCATCTCCTCCAATGTTTTGACGCTCGCAGAGATTGAACAGATTCTATTAAATGATGTTGAGCTTTCTGTTTCGAAAGAATCGAAGGAAAAAATCATCAAGTGCCGGGAATACCTCGACAATAAAATTGCAACAACAACGCAGCCTTTGTATGGCATCAACACAGGATTCGGATCGCTTTATAATAAAAATATTTCAAGAGAAGATCTTGAACGCCTGCAAGACAATCTTGTAAAGTCACACGCATGCGGAACTGGTCCTGAAATTCCAACAGACATCGTTCGCCTGATGCTTTTCCTGAAAGTTCAATCCTTGTCGTATGGTTATTCAGGAGTTCAATTAGAAACAGTTGAGCGCCTTACCGATTTATTCAACAATAGAATCTTTCCAAAAGTATACGAGATGGGCTCACTCGGTGCTTCCGGTGACCTCGCTCCTCTTGCACATTTATCACTTCCGCTGATCGGACTAGGTGAAGTGAATGTGGATGGGAAAACGCTGACCGCGAAAGAGATATTAGACAAATTTAAATGGCAGCCACTTCATTTCAAGGCGAAGGAAGGACTTGCTTTATTAAACGGGACGCAGTTCATGGGAGCGTTTGGTGTTTGGTGTGTTATCAATGCACAACGAATACTAAAACTTGCCAATACGATCGGCGCTCTTTCACTCGATGCATTCGATGGACGAATTGAACCGTTCGATAAAAAAGTTCATTCCATCCGGCCACAAAAAGGGCAGGGAAAAGTTGCTGCGGACATTAAAAAATTATTGGAAGGAAGCTCATTGATCTCTCAACCAAAGAAACATGTACAAGACCCGTATTCTTTCCGGTGCATTCCACAGGTGCATGGGGCAAGTATGGATGCGATTGATTATGTCACAGAAGTTTTTCTTGCTGAAGTCAATGGTGTCACAGACAATCCGAATGTTTTCCCTGACGAAGATGAGATCATTTCAGCCGGTAATTTTCATGGTCAACCTCTCGCACTGGCGCTTGATTTCTTATGTATCGCTGTCGCGGAACTTGGCAGTATTTCTGAAAGGAGGACCTATCAACTTATTAGCGGATCACGTGATCTGCCCAATTACTTAGTTGCCAGTCCTGGTATCAATTCAGGATTGATGATACCCCAATATACCGCTGCATCGCTGGTGAGTCAGAATAAGCAGCTTTGTACGCCTGCCTCCGTTGATTCTATTGTGTCATCCAATGGTCAGGAAGATCACGTAAGCATGGGTGCAAATGCTGCGCTTAAAGCCTACCGCGTAGTTAACAATGTATTTTCTGTATTGGCTATCGAACTCATGACAGCAGCGCAGGCAATGCATTTCAGAAGGCCATTAAAGACATCACCTGTATTGGAGGAATTTGTGAATACTTTCCGGGCGATTGTTCCGTTTATGGAAACAGACAGGCTGATGCACGATGATATGACACGTGCAGAAAAGTTTTTGAAAGAGACTACGTTGACAAAGTGAAAAGTCATTTGTTAATTGATGATAATAGCGTGCAATTAATCGATGGACACTGTATTAACTACTACAGATAACAAATAACCAGTATTTCAATATTGTGATGAAGAGAAGCCTATTAATCCTGTCATTCTTAATGACTGTAGCCGCAGTAATCGCTCAGCCGTACGCGAGCCGATTGGGTCGCTTTCAGGTTGACCAGTTAAAAGGTTGTGCTCCCTTTACGCTTACGCTTACAAATTTATTGGTGGGGGATTGTACTCCTGGCAAACCGTGTGTGATGGATTATGAAGGAAATAATACCGGTCAGCAAAATCAATTTTCCCATACGTATGCAAATCCCGGAACATACAAGCTTTCTGTTTTATACCAGAGTATCGGTACAGATGATATTACGATAAATGTTGTGCCCAATATTCAACCCAATTTTGAGATCTATGCTTGTTCTGGCAACAATGCTCGAATTAAAGTCGTGGACAATAACTATGAACAATATGTTATTGATTTCGATAATAACGGGACGCCGGAAAATATCCTTCCTTTTTCAAATAATATTCAAACACCACCACATAACTACGCTCCGCCCGGAGCTTACGTTGCAAGCGTTCGTGGACGCAACACAGGATCAGCAGACAATTGTACGGCGAAAACTCAACCATTCAACTCGCTTGCAACGTTACCAGCACCAACTATGAATCTCCTTACTTCCGTTGATGCAAGCACCATAAAACTTGATTTTAGTACTACCACCAATATTCAATATCGAATGGAGATTGCCGTAAATAATTCAGGCACCTTTCAATTGCTTCAAATACTTTACGGTATTAATACACTTACCATTCCCAATTTAAAGCTTGATGATAATTTTTATTGTTTCAGGATTGGAGCGTTTGATCCATGCACGAATGCTACAACGTATTCGGGTATTGTTTGCAGTGATAAGTTCACAGCAACAGCGGTAAGTGATAATAATCAACTAGTGTGGGTGACGTCACCTGGCGCATCGAATTACACTATTTCGAGAAATAACGTTGCCTATTTCACAACATCAGCACAGATATTTAATGATAACTCACCTAATATTGTTTGTAAAACAAATTATTGTTACCGCGTTACCAACAATTATGCTGGTGGAGCGAAAAGTATTTCACTTGAAAAATGTGTCACTGCCTTCTCAACCAAAATACCAACGCTCGTAAATAATACAAGCGCTGTTGTTTCCTCCACCGGTGTTGCATTGACATGGATTCAAGATCCCGCTTTCATTCCTGTAACATATACTATCTCACGATCATCCAATTCCGGAGCATACAGTAATTTGGCTACCTCAACCGTTCCGAAATACAATGATGCTTCTTACACAGTAGAAGATAAGTTTTGCTATACGATCAATTACATCGATAAGTGTGATATCATCAGCGCACCCGGGGCAGTAATATGTCCCGTTCGCCTTACCGGCAAACTGGATAAAAATAACGCCATCACATTGACATGGAATTCCTATAAAGGTTGGAAAAATGGAGTTAAGAATTATAGTGTTGAAAAATACAATTTAAGTGGTGTGCTGGTCAGAACAGTTACAATAACCGATACGACATTCCTTGATGATCAGGTTGATTTAAATAATCAGTTTGCCCGCTATGACATAAAGGTCAACTCAAATGATACAGGACTTACTATTTCGGTTTCCAATACCGCTGACTTCATTAAAAATGCAAATTTATACTATCCCTCAGCCTTTACACCTAATGGTGACAATCTCAATGACCAGTTTATTGTTTCTGGTCAATACATCGCAAAAATAAATCTCAAGATCTTCGACAGATGGGGAGCATTGATTTTCGCAACAGAAAATAATGAGCCCTGGAACGGACATAAGGACGGCAAAGTTATGCCACCTTCTACGTATGTCTGGAAAGTTGAAATTACCGATCTGGCTGGAAGGACTTTCTCGAAGGAAGGGATTGTAACACTGATCCACTAGTAAGACTTTCTGGTGCACTTTTTTTTACAGAAGTCAAATTAAAAATTCATTAGTCTTAATTTAAAAATGCGGCCGGAGAGTTATGCCTTTCCTTATACCCTATGTGTTTAAATTTATATTCCCTTACCATACTACCCTTTGCCTGCAACAAAAAATACTACCTTTGTCATTCTTAAAACCAGCCGGCTATGATGGACATGATGAAAATGATGGGTAAGGTCAAGGAAATGCAATCGCGTTTGAAAGAGGCCCAGGATAATCTCGGGCATATTACAGCCACTGGTGAAACAGGAGCAGGAATGGTTCGGGCAACTGTAAATGGAAAGAAAAAACTTCTCTCCCTGGAAATTGATCCTACAATTTTAACAGCCAATGATAAAGTTCTTGTTCAGGATCTGGTAGTTGCTGCTGTAAATCGGGCATTGGAAGAAGCAGATGTAAAGGCTAAAGAAGAACTTAAAAAAAGTACTGACGGCATTCTTCCTACTATTCCTGGTATCGATTTTAGCAGTATGATGGGATGACACGAATTTCCGTTGTTATTCTGAATTATAATGGGAGTGACCTGCTCAGAAAATTTCTTCCTTCCGTAATAGAACATAGTAAAGAAGCCCACATTGTAGTCGCTGACAATGGTTCAAAGGATAACTCACGTGATGTAGTAACAAAAGGATTTCCCTTCGTTGAGCTTATAACAATCGGATCAAATCTTGGATTTTGTGGTGGGTATAATCACGCTTTGAAAAATATCACTACCGAGTATTGTGTCTTATTAAATTCTGATGTAGAAGTTTCAGAAGGATGGCTTATTCCATTGATCAAAACAATGGATGAGAATTCTTCTGCTGCGGCAGTTCAACCTAAGATACTTGCTTACCATCAGAAGAATTCCTTTGAATACGCCGGGGCCGGTGGCGGATTTATCGATACACTTGGTTATCCTTTCTGCCGCGGCAGAATATTTTTTTTAATTGAAGAAGACAAGGGCCAATATAATGATGAGCGTGAAGTCTTCTGGGCTTCAGGTGCATGTCTTATGATAAGAACAAAGTTGTTTCATAAGATGGGCGGACTCGATGAAAATTTCTTTGCCCACATGGAGGAAATAGATCTCTGCTGGAGACTTCAGCGTGCCGGTCATAGCATCATTTATAACGGTTCAAGTACGGTGTATCATGTAGGCGGTGGCACCCTATCGGTATCAAATCCCTTCAAGACATATCTTAACTTCAAGAATGGACTGAGTCTTCTGTATAAAAACCTTCCACCAGATGAGCTTCTCTTCAAATTCTTTGTGAGAATTTTACTTGATCTGGTTGCTTCGATCAAATTCACTATTTCTGGGTCATTCAAAGATGGCTGGGCAGTTTTAAAAGCCCACCGGCATTTCTTTAAAGGCTTCCGCGAGGAAAGGCGCCGGAGAAGACTGACAGCAAAATTTGGATACAAAAAGCTTCCCAACCAATATCGGGGGCTCATAGTGTGGGATTTTTTTATCGCCGGGAAGAGTAAATATTCTGACTTATAACAACCGGCTATTGCATTTCATAACTATAATGAAATAGCAGCGTAATGAGGCAATTCAAAGGCCGATGGCAAAAGGTCAATAGCTTCCTCTTAAAAGTCAAGCACAGAAATATTACTTCTCCTAAGATGCTTTCTCATATTGAGAAGGAATGCCATTCCCAAATAAATGATGATTGGAGAGCCCATTGTGAGAAATGAGGCATAAATAAAAAATAGCCGGATGCTGGAGGAAGCAATTCCAAGTCGATTCCCCAAGGCTGAACACACACCAAAAGCATGTTCCTGAAAAAAGTGCTGCAATCGTTTCATTTGCTCTCCCATGTCCTAAATCTTCATTTACCTAAGTAAAAAGCGCTTTATCGAAGAAAAAAACTTTTTTCAAAGATAACACCTTTCAAGATGGCACAGAATGGCTGACCTCTTTATTTTTTTGACTATTATTGCAAAAAAATAGCCTTAGCGTTAGCTTAGCGCCTTGTTTCGAAAACCTTAAAAAACCATCCATGAGAAAAGTAGTTTACTCGATTGTGATCATCGGCATGTTGAGCCTGACTGGTTGCACTCTTCCCCAAATGATAAAGCTGGCGAAGCAGCAAAACCTAACGGTAACACCGAATCCGCTCGAGGTCCACAAGGACACTGTAGCGTATGATTTGTCTGCCGCTCTTCCAGTGAAAATGTTGAAGAAGGGTACCGTTTATACCCTCAACCAATTCTATAAGTACGGCGATAAGGAAATTGCACTTCCTGCGATACCTTTCAAAGGTGACGATTATCCAAAAGCTGCTACTGAACAACCTAAAATTACAAAGAGTGTAAGTTTTCCTTACGATCCTGCCTATAAAGTAGGAACACTTCAGGTAGAAGGCGTTGCTCAAAAAGGATCTAAGACTAAAACAACTCCACGTCTGGATGTTGCTACTGGTATTATTACCACAAGCAAGCTTGTTCAAAAATCATACTATGCTGCTTTTGCGGATCATGGATATAATAACAAGGAAGAAATCACACCAATCGTAATCCCTGACTTCTATTTCGAACAAGGAAGATCAGTATTGCGTACGTCAGAAATGAAGAGTGACAAGGCAAAACAATTGGATGCTTTTATCGCTGCAAAGAATATCACACGCACAGTATCAATCACTGGTACTCACTCACCGGAAGGTCGCGAACGTATCAACAGCAAATTGTCTGAAGACCGTGCAAAGGCTATCGAAAAGTACTACCGAGCTCAAATGAAGAAATATGACTACAAAGGATTGGCAGACTCTATTAAGTTTGTGCTTAAACCGGTAGTGGATGATTGGAGTGGTTTTAAAACAGCATTGGCTTCATATGAAGGAATCTCTGCTGATGAAAAATCAGCTTACATGAGCATCCTTAACAGCGGTGGCTCATTTGAAGATCAGGAAAAACAAATGAAAAAGCTTGCTGGTTACAAGAAAGTATTTAAGGATGTTTATCCGAAATTGCGTACCGCTAAAACTGAAATTCTGACCCTCAGGGTTAAGAAGACAGATGCTGAAATCTCTGTTCTTTCAAAACAAACTGTACAAGGAACTGCAACTGCTGATGCACTTAGCTTTGAAGAGCTAATGTACTCTGCAACACTTACTCCATCCATTGACGAGAAAGCTTCAATCTATGAAGCGGCTACCAAGAAAGGTTCTAACTGGAATTCATACAATAACCTTGCTGCTGCTTATATCCAATTGGCTATCGAAAATCCAGGTCGCGCTTCTGAACTGGCGGACAAGGCTGGTGCCCAATTAGAGATTGCTTCCAAGATCAAGGAAACTCCAGAGGTTGATGCCAACCTTGCTACTGTTTCTTTAATGAAGGGAAATCCTTACAAAGCAGCTAGCTATGCTAATAAAGCTCTTAACGGTGCAAGCAATGATGTAGCACGTGGTGTAAACGGTGTGAAAGGTTCTTCTGAAATTTATATGGCCAAGTACGATGCAGCGATTCGTTCAGAGTCTTCTGCACTTACAACAGATGTTAATCTTTTCAACAAAGGATTAGCACAGCTTTTATCCAAAGATTACTCTAATGCAGCTAGCTCATTCAGCGAGGCAACGAGCAAGAATAGCAACTTAGCGGTGGCGTATTACGGTGCGGCTATCGCAGCAGCCCGGTCTGGAAATGGTGACCTTGTTGCAAGCCACCTTACAAACGCTGTTAAATCAGATCCTACGTTGAAAGATAAAGCACTTACGGACCTTGAGTTCAGCAAATTCGCTGCAACTGAATCTTTCCGTAACGCATTGAAATAAGATTACACCCTTTATTAAAAGACCCCGTCCATTTAAGTGGATGGGGTTTTTTATTGATTTACGTCCGATTCGGTGATTCGTTGATCCTGTTCCGATGGCAGAGCGTAAGCACCAAATCAACAAATTATGTTGGTTTTCTGATGTTCCATTTTCAAATCTTCAAATCATGAATTATGTTGCTATTTTTACAATCCTATTCAAGTAAAAGAGATTATGCGTGAGATTCAATTTCGGGAGGCCCTTCGGGAGGCAATGAGTGAAGAGATGAGAAGGGACCAGAGTGTATTTGTAATGGGTGAAGAGGTAGCAGAATACAACGGAGCTTACAAAGTGAGCCAGGGTATGCTTGACGAATTCGGACCGGATCGAGTAATCGACACTCCTATCGCAGAGTTAGGGTTTGCCGGCATCGGTGTTGGCGCTGCTACCAATGGACTCCGACCCGTAATTGAATTCATGACGTTCAACTTTTCACTTGTTGCAATTGATACAATCATCAATGCTGCCGCGAAGATGTATTCTATGTCAGGCGGACAATATAACTGTCCTATTGTATTTAGAGGACCGACCGGAAATGCAGGTCAGCTCGGAGCCCAGCACTCACAGAATTTTGAGAACTGGTTTGCCAATACGCCTGGATTGAAAGTTGTTGTTCCCTCCAATCCGTACGATGCAAAAGGCTTATTGAAAACCGCTATACGTGATAATGATCCGGTGATCTTCATGGAATCAGAAATGATGTACGGTGATAAAGGTGAAGTTCCCGAAGAAGAATATCTTATTCCAATCGGAGTTGCTGATATCAAGCGTGCCGGTATAGATGTTACGATTGTTTCATTTGGTAAGATCATGAAGGTAGCATTGGCTGCTGCAGCTGAATTGGAAAAAGAAAATATATCGTGTGAAGTAATAGATCTTCGCTCAGTTCGTCCCATTGATTATGCAACAGTCGTTGAATCTGTTAAGAAAACAAATCGCCTGGTAATCGTTGAAGAAGCATGGCCATTGTCGTCGATTGCCACAGAAATCACGTACCATGTTCAGAAGCATGCTTTTGATCATCTGGATGCACCCATCGAACGTATCAATAATTGGGATGCACCCCTGCCTTACGCGCCAACGTTGATTGCAGAAATTCTTCCAAATGTTGAGAAGACGATTAAAGCTGTGAAAAAAGTCCTATACAGGGATTAAAAAAATACAGAATGAAATCATTAAGAATGCCGATTAATCTCGGCATTCTTTTTTTATACTTATTTACAGAGGAAAATTTAGTGGAAAGTAAAGACTCTGTGTACCTCTATGGTTCAACTCGGTGTTCTCTATGGTGAATGTATTAATAAAACCTTCCATGCTTCCTCCACTTTCCCCAATTTCAAATAATGCTGCGCTAGCGTATGAACTGATACTTCGCCATGTTCCCACGCTTCAGCTACTTCAGGAATTTTTGAAAACTCAGTTACTAATTCCTCAAAAGGCAACTTTTCAATATTCGCCAATCTTCCCAAATCATTACCTGTAAGAATAATACTCTTCTTGATTTTTTCAGGAATGTTATCAAATCCAATTCCAATATTCCTGTTTGGCTTCGGAACGATAAACAACGACTCGCCATTTACTCTCGTATAATAATCTCCTCCCATACGTGCCACTGCATCAAGCTTGAATGGGTCGATATTGCCTTGTTCGTCAAGCACCTCATCTTTAATGTGCATCAGCAGCACCTCACACACAACAAGACTTCCTGCACCTCTCTCGGTTCCTAGATCTATCACTTGATGTACTTTGCACTCCATTGCTATCGGAGATTCCCCAACACGTGGTGGTTTAATAAAATCCGATTTGACTTCTGTAAATCCTGCTTTTGCAAACTCATTAATTCCTTTTGGAAATTCACAACTTGTAAGGGATGCCTGTTCTACAATCGCATAACTAACAATATTAATTACTACCTCTGGATTTTCTTTGACATTATCGTAAGTATGTTTGACTGTACCATCTCTTCCGCGTCGTGACGGGGAAAACACAAGAATCGGTGGATTCGAGCTAAAAATATTAAAAAAGCTGAACGGACTTAAATTAACGTGACCGGCATTATCAATAGTACTTGCAAAAGCAATCGGTCGGGGAACAACAGCGCCCTGCAGGTAGTTATGCAATTTTGAAAAATGAACTTCTTTAGGATTTACTGTCAACATCTGACTTTTGATTAATATAATCCACATTGCTCAATGGCAAGTTGGAAATTGAATTTGAAACATTAGGTAATATGATAAGTCCGCGAATAAAGAGAGCATCAAGCATCAATGGCAAAAGATATGCACCAAATTTAAAACGATGTCCCGTATGTGCATACGACCAGTTTGAAAAATCAAGACCCGTTTTTATCAATACAGAAGTTGCCAATACGATCAATATCAAAAAGAAAACAATTCCTGTAAATCGCCTAATCATCTGATTTTTAACAGTATAATGAATAACATATGTCAACGAAAGCGAGGCAACCATCACGATAGAAACCGTTAGCAACGTTCTTGGAAATGTTCTTAGGTAGTGGTATTTATATAGGATCAATCCAATCTGGCCAAGAAGATTAGGCTTTGACAACAGAAAACTATCCAGCATCGTGAGCCCAACAATCACCAAATAAAAGAACCATTTCCTTTTTATCATTAAACTACTTGATACATTTCACTTTTTACATTTTAATATTCCACCTTACGCAAACCACCCCTTACCAACAACTCAACTAGGTCGCTGGCAGTATTCTTCCTTTACACTCACCAAATCCAATCCTCACTCCATCCTTCTCTGCATAGCCACGCAGGATGACCGTATCACCATCTTCAATAAACTTCCTCTCCACTCCTTCCGACAATGTCAATGGATTCTTACCATTCCATGTCAGTTCAAGCATTGATCCAAATGAACCCGGTGTTGGGCCACTGATTGTACCCGAAGCATAAAGATCCCCAACCTGAATATTACAGCCGTTAACAGTTTGATGCGTTAATTGTTGCGCCGCATTCCAGTACATATATTTAAAATTCGACCTTGAAATACTGACAGGCTCTTTTTTATCAGCCGCAATCAACACTTCCAATTCAATATCGAAATTCTTTTCACCTTCAAAAGATAAATACGGAAGCACAGCAGGAGTTTGTAGCGGACCAGCAACTCTGAATGGCTCAAGTGCATCCAGCGTCACAACCCATGCAGAAATAGTTGAGCCAAAATTCTTTCCAAGAAAAGGACCAAGCGGTACATATTCCCATTGCTGAATATCTCTCGCTGACCAGTCATTAAATAAAACAAAGCCAATCATGTGATCTTCTGCTTCTTTTATAGGAATAGCTTTCCCCAATTCAGTGTTGGCACAGGTGATAAATGCTATTTCCAATTCAAAGTCAAGCCTATTCGATGCCGAAAATACCGGAGGCTCTGTCTCAGAAATTTTTATCTGTCCTTTCGGACGGTGAATGGATGTTCCTGACACAACAATGGATGACGCCCGCCCATGGTACCCTACCGGAAGATGTTTCCAATTGGGAAGCAGCGCATTTTTAGGATCTCTGAACATTGATCCAACATTCGTTGCATGCTCTTCGCTGCTATAAAAATCAGTATAGTTTGGAATCCATACAGGAAGCATCATGTGCGCCTCCTTCATTGGAATAACGGATATCTCTCTCGCTGCAATATTACTTTTTAATTGCTCATTATCATGACGCAACAGTTGAGATACTCTTTCCCGTACCTCTCCTACCTTCTTTCTTCCAAGAGAAAAGAAATCATTGAGATAGCGTTGGTTGAAAATTCCCGGAGGCAATTCAAGTCCATTGAGAAATCCCCGATCGTGCAGATAGACAAGATCAATTATAAATTCGCCGATCGCCACACCGGCAACCGGAGTCAAATAGTTTGTTTTAAAAATTCCAAAAGGAAGGTTTTGTATCGGAAAATCAGAACCCACTGGTACGGTTATCCAACCGATTAACTTCGGATCATTCGCAGAAATCATGTATACTTTTTATATGTCTTCAAAAATAGTCTAATTTGGATTGTGGCATTACATCTTCCTCAAGAGTTTGAAACGTATATGAAGGCTCGTTTAGGCACTTCATTCGCAGATTTCCATCATTCATTGGAAGAAACTCCGCCTGTAAGCATTCGTATTAATCCTAAAAAACCATCATCTATCTCAGGCGCACCGATTCCCTGGACACATTATGGGAGATATTTAACAGAGCGGCCAGTATTTACACTTGATCCAATATTCCATGGCGGTGCTTATTATGTACAGGAAGCAAGCTCGATGTTTTTGGAACAAGCCATCAAGCAGTCAGTTGATCTTGCCAGATCATTGAACGTGCTCGATCTCTGCGCAGCACCGGGTGGAAAATCAACGCATGCTTTAAGCTTGATCTCACCTCAAAGCTTATTGGTCTGTAATGAAGTTATCAGAAGTCGTGCAGGAATTCTTTCTGAGAACATTCAGAAATGGGGACATGATAATGTGATCATTACCAATAGCGATCCGGCAGATTTTGAACGTCTACCCTATTTTTTCGATCTCATCATACTGGATGCGCCGTGTTCAGGTGAAGGTCTGTTTCGTAAGGACGCTCATGCAATGGAGGAATGGTCATTGAAAAACGTTGAACTTTGCTCACTTCGCCAAAGGAGAATTATCACCGATGTTTGGCCTTCTCTTCGTCCGGGTGGGATAATGATTTATTCTACCTGTACGTACAACCGACAGGAAAATAGTGACAATATGGTTTGGCTGAAAAGTCAGGAAGACGTTGAGTTCGTTCCATTGACAATTCAAAAGGATTGGGGTGTAGAGAAAATAATAGAAGGAGATTGTATCGGATATCAATTATTTCCCCATCAGTTGAAAGGAGAAGGCTTCTTTTTGTCTGTTATTAAAAAAAGAAATGATGCCTCCGCAAGGCCTTTGAAATCAAAGGACAAATTGAGTTATCCTTCCGCAAGTCAGTTAAGAGAATTTTCAAATTGGATTATTAATCCCGAATCACAGGACTTCTTTTTACACAATCAAACTGTGCGAATGCTACCGTATGGTAAGTTGAATGAATTGCAGTTGACACTTAATAATTTGAATGTGTTATCAGCAGGCACAGCCGTGCTGGAGATTATGAAGAATAAATTTGTTCCTGATCACGGATTAGCGATGTCGACTAAACTCAGAAAAGAAACCTTTAATAGTATGCTTGTCGATCGCGAAGAAGCGCTGGATTATCTCAGCAAAAATCAATTAAAGCAATTGCCTGAATCGCTGGGATTTACATTAGTTGAATTTGAAAATCTTTCACTTGGTTGGGTGAATGTGCTGCAGAACAGGATGAATAATTTGTATCCAGCGAACTGGAGAATACGGATGGAGCATAGGTAGTTTGCATCTTCTTTAAACCTCCGGATAACTCTTTACCACAGAGTTTTGCAGATTTTTTTTCTTTACTCTAAACCGAAAATTGAGATCGCAGAGTCTTACCCTATTTTTGAGATTTATCAACAAGTTTCGCTCTTGAATACAACTCTTAATCAAGATCGAAGCTCACAGCACAACGTGTGCCTTAAACATGACGCTGCGACCTCAAGATCTAAAGCAATAAGTCTCTGTGTAATGATTCAGTAAAATTTCCATTGAATGGCTAGTTGATCTTCGTATAAACTAAGAATGGAGCAGCCAAAGTGCCCCATTCAAACCAAACTAACATCTGTAAAAACCTACTTATAGAACTAAAACCAAATAGTTGATAATCGCATCCGGTAATGCGACACCGCTAAAGAATATGCCAACACAAAACACTTTTTCGTTATAACGAGCGAGCTGTATTGCTAATGGCAATGTGCTGACAGATAATATTGTGAAGACGGCTGTGAATACAACTGTTAGTAATATCACAACGATCGCGCTGCTCGTCATAAGAATTCCAGTCATACAAATCAGAATGATAAACATTCCATTATAGAAAGATTTCCTTAATCCAAACGTATAAACAATACTACTGATTGGCCATGAAAGTATCGCTGATAAAACAAGAATCAATACCAATAACCACTTGCCGTCGAAACCAATTAAACGATCATAAACAGGGGGAAATAAATTGAACATAACTGAAGTGGCTGTCCCCAGTCCAAGTCCCATAACGAAAATAAATAACCAATGATTTTCTCCAACAATCTGCTTCACTATAACAGACTCTCCTTTTTGTTTGAAAAGGCTAAGAGAATTTTCACGAAGAAAATATCCTGATAAAAAAACGATAAGACCCCCGGTTACAAACGTTAACGGCGCCCCCAGAAAATCTATTATATCAACGATAACGGGTTCAAGTGCGTATAATAAATTGCCAACGATTGTAAGCAATGCCATTGCTTTTGGCATTCGCTCCATTGGAGTGAATAATTCAATGGTGGATAAAGCAGGGCTTGTAAAAATACTCATCGCAATAAGCCAGAAGATGATAAGTATGGGAAGAATCCATCGAAAAATTTCACCAGGGTTTGTAAATAATGTAAATGCCACTGCCATAAATACCATCGCTGCAAAAGCAATTCCAAGGGTAATAATTGGAAGCCGATGACCGCTTGTTCTTCTGAATCTATCTCCGATCTTTCCGGCAATAGGAGGAGTAATTATTAATATGAATCCCTGGGCGACTGTAAGAAGTAATGTGAATTCTGTAAAATGGAATTTCTCTAAAAGTTTGGGTTGATAATTCTGATACGCAATCCAACCTATTATAATTGAACCATACAAAGCCGCGAGACTCCACAATTGTCTCCACTGCATAGCGTCAGTAACGTGTTCTTGAGAGGTAGTTGGACCTGCTTCAGAGGTTTGAGAAATTGAAATATTCATTGATTAGGGATTTTAGTTTACATACGAACGCAAAAGGGCAGCTGGATTTCAGCCTCTTTCCTTTATTTTTACCCTCCTGTTAAAGAATAATCATGTCGTTGTCAACCAAGTATAATCCCGCAGAAGTAGAAGATAAATGGTATTCCTTTTGGCTGGAAAAAGGATTTTTTCATGCAAAGCCAAACTCCGGCAAGGAGCCCTATTGTATTGTAATTCCACCTCCAAACGTGACCGGTGTGCTGCACATGGGTCATATGCTCAACAATACCATTCAGGATATACTTATCCGCAAAGCCAGAATGGAAGGAAAAGAAGCATGTTGGGTACCGGGTACTGATCACGCGTCGATAGCAACTGAAGCGAAGGTTGTTCAGATGCTACGCGAACGAGGTATCAGGAAATCTGATCTTTCCCGTGAAGACTTTTTAAAATACGCCTGGGAATGGAAATAGAAATATGGTGGCATCATTCTCGAACAATTAAAAAAACTTGGCGCTTCATGTGATTGGGAACGGACTTCGTTTACCATGGACCCGGATTATTACAAAGCTGTGGAACGCGTATTCGTTGATCTATATAGAAAAGGATTTATCTACCGGGGACTGCGTATGATCAACTGGGATGTTGAGGCAAAGACTGCTCTTTCAAACGAAGAAGTTCTTTACAAAGAATATGGAGAAAAATCAATTCTTTATTCTATTCGTTATAAGATAAAAGAAACGCAGGATGAATACATCACCATTGCAACACAGCGCCCTGAAACAATCATGGGTGACGTTGCTATTGCAGTAAATCCAACAGACGAGCGCTATAAAAAACTTCTCGGGAAGAAAATTCTCATTCCATTTATCAATCGGGAGATACCCGTTATCGCTGATGATTATGTAGATAAAGATTTTGGTACAGGTTGCTTAAAAGTTACTCCAGCTCACGATGTAAATGATTATGAGATTGGTCTTCGTCATAAGCTTCCGGTAATTGATATATTGAATGATGACGGAACACTCAATGAAAAATGTGAGCTAACAAAATATATTGGGAAGGATCGCTTTGTCGTTCGCAAGATGATCATCAAAGATTTGAAAGAGTCAGGTGACCTTGTTAAGGAAGAAGAATTTACAACGCGTATCGGTCGTTCCGAAAGAACAAATACGGTGGTTGAACCTAAGCTTTCGCTTCAGTGGTTTGTGAAGATGAAAGAGATCTCGCATCGTGCGTATCGCGCAGTGGAAGATGATGAGATCAAGCTTCACCCTGCAAAGTTCAAAAATACGTATCGTTACTGGATGGAGAACGTTCGCGATTGGTGTATCTCTCGTCAATTGTGGTGGGGACATCGCATCCCGGCATATTTCTATGGAACGGGTGAGAATGATTTTGTTGTTGCCGAATCGTTGGAAGAAGCAATTGAAATGTGTTCTGAAAAAACCGGCAGAAAATTAACAGCTTCGGATCTTCGTCAGGATGACGATGTATTGGATACATGGGCATCGTCGTGGCTTTGGCCAATGGAAGTGTTTCATGGATTTAAAGATGAATCATTTGATAAGGCGACTGGAAAAATAATCCGCACCAAGAATAAAGACCTCGATTATTTCTATCCAACGAAAGTGTTGGTGACGGCACCAGAGATTTTATTCTTCTGGGTAGCGCGTATGATCATTGCAGGGTATGAATACATGGATGAAAAGCCATTCGAAGATGTATATCTGACAGGTATCGTTCGCGATAAGCTTGGCCGCAAGATGTCGAAGTCATTGGGTAATTCACCTGATCCATTGGATCTGATCAAGCGCTTTGGTGCCGATGGGGTAAGAACGGGAATGTTATTTAGCTCACCTGCCGGTAATGATTTGCCGTTTGATGAGAAGCTTTGTGAGCAAGGAAGAAATTTCTCCAATAAGATCTGGAATGCTTTCCGTTTGGTAAAAGGTTGGGAAATTGAAGACAGGACTGCTCCTATTGAAAATCAGATCGCAATAAAATGGTTTGATTCACGGTTCAATCAGGCGTTGGAGGAGATCAACGACCACTTTGCAAAGTTCAGAATCTCAGACGCATTGTTGACTGTTTATAAATTAGTGTGGGATGATTTCTGCGCATGGTACCTGGAAATTATCAAACCTGAATTTGGCAAGCCGATCGATGGAGAAACGTATCGCAAAACAGTGCATCATTTTGAAAATGTATTGAAGTTGTTGCATCCTTTTATGCCTTTCATTACAGAAGAATTATGGCACGAATTCTATGAAAGAAAAGAAAAAGATTGCATCCTATTAGCCTCCTGGCCAATTGAAAAAGGTTTTGATGAAAATCTATTGACGCAGGCAACAATATCGTTCAGCATTGTAAGTGAGATCAGAAATATTCGTAATACAAAAGGGCTTTCACCGAAAGATCCATTGGCATTATTCATCAGAAGTCCGGAAAACAGTATTGATAAGTCCTTCGTTGGGATTGTAAAAAAACTTTCTAATTTGAATGAGGTAAGCTTTACTAAACAATCAGTGGAGCAATCGGCTGGGTTTATGGTTGGTACGACCGAGTTCTTCATTCCCATAGCTGGCAAAACCAACGTAGCGAAAGAGCGCGAGTCAATCACGAAGGAGATTGAATATCTGGAAGGATTTCTTATCTCCGTTGATAAAAAATTATTGAACGAGAAGTTTGTAAACAATGCATCACCACAGGTTATTGAGGGAGAACGGAAGAAGAAGATTGATGCTGAAAGTAAGATCACGTCGCTGAAGGAGAATTTGAAATCATTGGGATAGTCTCCTCTATTGAATACAACCAGATATAAAATAGAATAAAAAATATTTTTTACTAACGTAACTTACTTCTGAAAACAGAAACTAAATTTGCTTGCGTATTAGCAAGTTGTGTAGGAGTTTTTCCATAAAAAATACCAAAACCTGTTATATCATCTTCACGATACACATGGTAACTGAAGTGTATGTTGAGTTGCCTGGTGCCATCAATCATATCCGACACCCATTGCGTGCCGCCCTTACGACCTGTAAAACAGGATCCGGTCAAGCCAAATTCTCCGAGAAATACGGGTGCATTATTGGCAGACGCCCAATCGCTGTAGGCTTTCATATTGATTGACAAATACGTTTTATTCACCGGATATACCGGGTTTGCTGAAGTGAAAAAGCCTATATCAATCTTAGCCGTAGAGTTAACAGGCAAGTTTTTACCTTTCATAAATCCACAAATCTGGTAACTGAATCCATTTTGAGGAACGATTGCGAAATCACTTCCTGAAAGTGTTGCATAGTTCCTGGACCCAGTGATAGTAAGACATTTAGTTCCATTTATTCCATCCAGTGACATGTTTCCACTACCGGTTCCGTCACTACTCCAATAATACCACTTTGATGCATCCGTTAATGTCACTGGTGTTTTTTTTGAAAAATTTCCGCTCATGTCGAACTCATTTACCCAAATGCTATCGTAATAAATGGTTCCGTCTCCGATCGATGCTCCAGCCAATGTGGGAAGTGCATATTTTATTCTTGTATCTGAATTCTTAAATTTTCCAGATTGAAAATAATTCCAATCTGTTGTTCCTGAAGAAGCCGTTGGGTTGGCAGGGCAACCATTCAGCCAATTTCCGTCACCCGGGATTATAATTTTTGATTCATCAGGATAGCTGCCACCATCAGGATTTCCATTCCAATTTTGACTCGTATAATGATAGGGATCATATAAATGAAACTCATATACCACTTTCGGATCATCTACTTTTACAAAATTCATGTCTGAATTATTACTGTAACTGTCTCCGACTTTGAGTGCTCGTTCGATAAATAAAAGATGGTTGGCATCAACCTCACGTATTGTTGAGGTAATTTTTTGTGCTAGCTGTTGCCATTGACTGATAGAGGTCGTAGGGCTTGGCTCATTGACGAGACCGTAGCCCGCAATAACACTGCTTTTGGCATAGCGTGCCGCAATAGCTTTCCAAAGCGAAGTCAATCGATTTTGATTTTCGCTATTTGTCCATAAGGCACCGCCACCACCGATCGATTGAAATCCTCCTTGAGGAACATGCATATTTAAGACAAGATAAATACCATTTTTTTTAGCCTCCAGTATGTTCGCATCAATCCACTTAAAGCCGCTTTCTTTATATTTGTAGGGTGCATTATCATCTTCAAACGTCCGATAGTTTATGTAGAAACGTATAACGTTCATGTTCATCGATTTGATAACAGCATAATCAGACGGATCATGATCAATTCCAGGTATTTCAACATTTGACCATACTGCATTTCCCAGCCCACATCCTCTTAAAAAAAGAGGATTGCCAATAGTATCAACTATTGCTCCATTCACAATTCTAATTGTATTACCAGCAATTGGTAGAGAAAGGACTGCTTCCTGCTTTTTCTCACAGGAAATCATAAAAATTGTTACAATAATGATGAAGGCAATTTTCATCGTAGCACTTTTAGTTCTGTATAAGACTAAGGTAGGATTTAGTCAAATATAATCCATAACATATTTGGTTGAAAGCGAGCAGACTGACGCCGCTGAAGTGCTGTCTTTCCAGCAAGCCAAATCAGATAAAATCAGGATGTGATCTGATTTATTGGTTGGGTCATCGAAAATCCTAAAAATTCTGGACAATGATGCGCACTTTCAGAGGTGAAAAAAACGTACCATTATTTTGATCACTCTCACTCGTTTTTTGCCTACAATTTCTTAATTGAATAACTGGTATTTCAGCTGATTGACAATTATCGATTCAGGATCTTTAAAAATTTTTCTCGTATAGGCGGAGGTGGATTTATAGAATTTGTTCGTCACCACCTTGTTACGCGTTTTAGAGTGGCAAGACATGGAGGCTATCTCATAAATTTATCTCAATCGGCACACCTTTATTCCTATTCAAGTATCCAGTCTATGAGCTCGTTTGAGCTGATCAACGCTACAATTTTCTCACATGCTCTTTCCAGAAGAGACAGGCTTAAGGCCCTGACCTTTCATTACAATTTCATCACAAAAAGATATAAAAAGGAATCAATAGCAAAATTAGCTGACAAAGGAATTATATGTTGGCAGAAAAATCAAAATTCATGCGATCATTCAATTACTCAGCAGATCAGCTTGCAACATGAAATAGAAGGGTGTCAATCGCTCTTATATCGTTTTCAAGGTATTGAAATCTACTTGGCTTCCTTCACCTTTTGTCCGGCATCGATCTTCGGATTAAATGGAGGAACAATGATGTTTATTTCAAGATTACAGGGAACACCAGGGAAGCATGTAGAAATTAGTAAAGCGAGTAAACAGTTAGGGGAATTATTTCCTTCATTGGTATTGATGTCAGCGCTGGAAGGACTTTGTATCACCAATGGAATCGATCGGATTGTAGGCATTTGCAATGATAATCAGATTGCAACGGGTGAAAGAAATCCAGCCAACTACGATGATTTCTGGGCCAGTATGGATTCGTTAAGAATAGAAAAGACTGGCGATTTTTTGATTTCTGTTCCTTTGAATAACAAACCCATTCAATGCATCAAGTCAAAACACCGGAAAAGGACTCTGAAAAAAAGATCAACTCGAAAGGAAATTTCCCTTGTCACGCAACTTTCCTCCAAAGAGTTGATTTCATCTGTAAAAGATATTTTCACCAATGGAATTGTTGAATTAAATATTGGTTTTCCGGTTAAGAAAAAGCAGGAACGAGCCTTCAATAATTATTTGCATTCAGTAGGAATGTCTTGCCTTGACCTGATATTTCTTGTACCAGGCATTGAGCAGTTTGCGGGATTATTCTGGTTCATTTTCAAAGCTTATTACTCCTTCAAAAGATCAAGTTGCAATTATAGCTACGTTTTTAAGTCTCATTTCTTTAAACTATCATCTTTACGCTTTACATTTTTTAAACCCTCGCCGCAATCAGCAACTCCATATTCTTAAATTTCATACCGAACTTCTTTGCTACCGATTCATTCGTGAGCCCGCCTTTATAACAGTAGACACCTTTCATAAACCATTTGTGGGAGAAGATCATCTCCTCCACTCCTCCTTCTTCTGCAGCACGAAGAATAGTTGGTGTAAAAATATTGGATAAGGCTGTTGTAGCCGTGTGCGCTACGCGTGAGGCAACGTTGGGAACGCAATAATGAATGACGCCGTATTTACGAAAGGTTGGCTTCGCATGGTTGGTAATCTCCGAGGTGGCAATACATCCGCCCTGGTCAATGCTAAGATCGATGATCAATGAATTGGATTTCATATGACTCACCATCTCTTCCGATACAACGTGACGGGCCCTTCCTTTTTCTGCACGCAGCGCTCCTATGACTACGTCTGCCGTACGCAGGCTTTCACCCAACGTAACGGTATCAATCGTGGATGTATAAAACTGGTGACCAAGTGTATGCTTGATTCTTCTAAGCTTATATAAATGATTATCGAAAACCTGGATCTCTGCACCAAGACTTAGTGCCGCACGTCCTGCATATTCCGCAACGGTTCCTGATCCAATGATCACCACTTTCGTTGGAGGCACGCCGGTGATACCACCAAGAATAATTCCTTTGCCATCGTGCACAGAGCTTAAATATTCGGCAGCGATCAGCATCACCGTGCTTCCTGCAATCTCGCTCATACCGCGGATGATTGGCATACCGCCTACTTTATCTTCAATGAATTCCCACGCAAGTGCAGTGATTCGCTTAGAAATCAGCGCATCAATAAAATTCTTTTCAAGATGACCGACTTGCAATGCGCAGATTAACGTCTGACCAGGTTGGAAAAAATCCATCTCAGCCATTGTAGGCGGCTCGATCTTCAGAATGATGTCTGCTTTATAAACCTCTTGAGGTGAGTAAACGATCTTGGCTCCCGCTTCACTGTATTGCTTGTCACTGAAACGTGATCCAACCCCGGCAAGTGTTTCCACCCATACATCATGTCCGTGGGTTATCAGAATGGCAACAGCATCGGGCGTAAGACTGATTCGGTTTTCCTGACGGGAAATCTCTTTCGGTAATCCAATAAAAAAGGTGTTATTATCCTTTTTTACTTTCATCATTTTCTCCTGCGTGTAAACACTCGCCTGGGCCAATGTTTCAAATCCCGACTTAGTCTTAGCTCCCATGCTTTTTATACTCTATTGTTCTGTGAACTGGTCCTGTGGTAGTAATGCGTATGCTGAATGAATTAGGTGGCGTCAATGATCCTAATTTTTCCGGCCATTCTACAAGGCACAATTCATTGGAATCAAAATATTCGTCCGCCCCGATCTCGATCAACTCACGCTCATTCTTTATTCTGTATAAGTCAAAGTGATAAATCTTATTTCCGTCTACGGTATGATACTCATTAATAATGGAAAAAGTCGGACTACTCATTCCTCCATACACTCCTTTTACTTCGCCAATGGCTTTGATAAAGGTTGTTTTACCTGCCCCCATTTCACCATAAAAAAGCCAGACTTTCTGATCGGAAGCAACTTCCAATAATTTACGTGCCGCCCCGGTTAACTGATCAGCAGTTAATTGTTCCCCAATCAAGTGCCACGCATCAGGCATTTTTCGAAGTTAGTAAAATTAGCGGTATGATCATCTCCTCAAGACTAACGCCTCCATGCTGAAAGGTGTCTTTGTAGAGTCCAACGTAATAATTATAGTTGTTCGGATAGGCAAAGAACTGATCTTCAATGGCAAAGACATAGCTCGTGGATACGTTGTTCTTGGGTAAAAAATATCTCTCCGGTTTCGTCACCGACATTACCTTGTCGCCTTCGTAGCCAAGATTCTTGCCCTGCTTGTAGCGCAGGTTGGAGTTCACAGTCTTATCACCAACGATCTTAAATGGTTTCTTCACCCGGATCGTACCGTGATCGGTCGTGATGATAACGCGGGCTTTCTTTTCTGAAATCTTTTTCAGGATCTCCAATAAGGGTGAATGAATAAACCATGACTTGGTAATGGAACGATACGCTGCTTCATCCGGAGCGAGCTCACGCACCATTGCCATGTCGGTACGCGCATGGGAGAGCATATCAACGAAATTGTAAACGATCACATTGAGATCGTTATTGAATAAGTTGTTGACTGAGTCAGCAAGATCTCTCCCCTCTTCAAGTTTTTTGATCTTATGATAGGAGAACTTCATATTCAGATTAGCCTTCTTGATCTGGCGCGCAAGAAATTCATCTTCAAAATTATTTTTACCGTCGTCCACATCTTCTCCTATCCATATATCGGGATGGTTTTTTGCCATTTCAGAAGGAAGCATTCCAGAGAATATTGCATTGCGTGCATAAGCGGTTGTTGTAGGAAGAATTGAATAATATGTTTCTTCTTTATCAACGGTATAATATTCGATGAGCTCCGGTTCAATTGCTTTCCACTGATCATATCGGAGATTATCAATGACAATGAGGAAAGTTGGTCGTGTAGCATTCACTTCAGGAAATACTTTCTTCTTCATCACCTGGTGTGACAGCAACGGACGATTTGCTTTCGGATCATTCAACCAGCTTTCGTAATTTCTCCTGATATAACGACAAAAGTTTGAATTGGCTTCTACTTTTTGCGACTCAAGCACTTCCGTCATGCTTGCGTCCGACTGGTCCATTTCAAGTTCCCAATAGACAAGTTTTTTATAGATGTCTGCCCACGCCTCATGATTAAGATCATCAAGGAACGCCATGCTGATCTTTTGAAACTCTTGTTGATAGCCGGAGTTCGTCCTTTCCATCACAAGACTCTTCTTATCTAATATCTTTTTTACTGACAAAAGAATCTGACTTGGGTTGATTGGTTTTATAAGATAGTCATCGATCTTCGAACCAATGGCCTCTTCCATGATCTGCTCTTCTTCATTCTTGGTGATCATCACCACTGGAACATTTGGCTTCGCGGATTTGATCTGTTGCAATGCCTCCAACCCAGAAATCCCTGGCATGTGCTCATCCAAAAAAATAACATCAAATGCGCGTGATTGATTCAACTCCACTGCTTCTGCGCCGTTATTCACCGGGGTAATATCATACCCGCGTTGCTGTAAAAATAGTATGTGTGGTTTTAGTAAATCAATCTCATCATCTGCCCACAAAATCGAATATCTTTGCATGTTGTCTATTTGGTTTACAAGGTACTTAAAACTGATGTAGTAGAATTGAACAATTATGTAGCCGCGCTGGTTCTGGGACGAAGGCTTCTGACACATTCGAAGTGTCAGAAGCCTATCCCAATACAAGATTCAGGCCATTAACGTATTTTACTTGAACAAAAACAAAATAATCAACGACCCCGTTTACGGATTCATATCCATAAAGAGTGAAAAGATCTTCGATTTGATCGAACATCCCTTCATTCAAAGGATGCGGCATATCAAACAATTGGGTTTGGCTGAGCTGGTGTACCCCGGGGCAATTCATACCCGTTTTCACCATGCCCTTGGTGCTACACATTTAATGTGCCAGGCCTTAAACGCACTCCGTTCAAAAGGAGTTGAAATTTCAGACGAAGAAATTGAAGCGGCACAGATTGCGATCCTACTTCACGATACCGGTCACGGACCATTTTCACATACGCTGGAAGAATCGCTTATCGGAAATATTCATCACGAAAGTCTTTCATTTCTTTTTATGAAAGAATTAAACCATCAATTTAGTGGTGAACTTTCGCTTGCATTGAAAATTTTTCAAAATACATATTCAAAAAAATTTCTTCATCAGTTAGTAAGCTCCCAGTTAGATATTGATCGTCTTGATTATCTCAACCGAGATAGTTTTTTTACTGGCGTGAAAGAAGGTGCCGTTGGAACAGACAGAATTATTGCAATGTTGAATGTTGTAAAAGGACAGTTGGTTGTTGAAGAAAAAGGAATTTATAATATAGAAAATTTTCTTAATGCCCGGCGGTTGATGTACTGGCAAGTGTACCTTCACAAAACAAGTGTGAGTGCAGAAAGATTACTTGTGAATATTATCAAGCGGGCAAAATATCTTGCCGGTTCAGGCGAAACACTTCCCGGAAGTGAAGCACTCATACTTTTCCTGTCTAACAAATTTACACTTGAAGACTTTGCGGAGAAAAAACAATTATTGAAAGCATTTGGAAGTCTTGATGATTACGATGTATGGGGTGCCATTAAACTGTGGCAATCAAACAATGACGATGTATTATCACAACTTTGTAAAATGTTACTGGAAAGAAGATTATTTCATATAAAACTTTCTACTGTTCCAATTCAAAAATCAGAAATGGAAAATATCAAAGGTGCTATTGGAAAACAGTATCAGTTAATGAAAAGCGATGTCCCGTATTTGTTTTCTCATGGCACTGTTTCAAATGAGGCTTACTTGTCGGAACGTAATTCAATTCAAATTTTAATGAAATCGGGAGAGTTACTGGATGTGGCGCAAGCTTCTGACCTTCCGAATATCAAGGCGATGAGTAAAATAGTGAAAAAAAACTATCTATGCTGGCCTAAAAATCTATCTTTATAGTTAGAATTAAGAAGACAGAAGAGTCCCCAATTATGGAATTTACTATACATCAAATAGCTGGAATGTTGAAAGGCGAGGTTCGTGGAAACGGGAATCAGAAGATCAATATGCTGGCAAAGATCCAGGATGCTAAAGAAGGTCAGATTGCTTTTCTGGCAAATCCGAAATACGAACAATACATCTACACAACAAACGCAAGTGCTGTAATCGTTGGAAAAGACTTTCAACCAAAAAAAGAAATTTCGGCATCACTTATAATAGTAGATGATGCTTATTCAAGTTTTACGATTTTACTGGAAGAATATCATAAGGTTGTTCTTTTTCAAAAATCAGGAATCGAACAACCGTGTTTCATTGGAGATAAAACAGTTGTTGGAGAAAATGTGTATCGCGGCGCTTTCTCTTATATCGGCACAAACGTAAAAATCGGAAACAACGCAAAAATATACCCTCATGTTTTCATTGGCGATGGTGTAACGATCGGTGACAATGTGATCCTTCATCCAAGTGTGAAGCTTTATGAGGGAACAAGAATCGGAAACAATTGCGTGATTCATGCTGGCACTGTCATTGGTTCAGATGGATTTGGTTTTGCACCACAGGAGGATGGTTCGTACAAAACCATTCCTCAACTCGGTAAAGTGATCATTGAAGATAATGTAACCATCGGCGCCAACACAGTTATTGATTGTGCCACAATGTTTGGTGATTCAACTATAATCCATGAAGGTGTAAAGCTTGATAATCTGATTCAGATCGCACACAATGTAGAAATTGGTAAGAACACTGTGATCGCCGCACAAGCAGGAGTTTCGGGATCGACTAAAGTTGGAGAGAATTGTATGATCGCCGGGCAGGTTGGTATTTCCGGGCACCTGGTCATTGCAAACAATTCGAGCTTCGGTGCGCAGTCAGGAGTTTCCAAGTCTATCACTAAAGAAGGTGAGCGTTTTCTGGGCTATCCAGCGTATAATATTACAGACTATTTCCGTTCGTATGCGATCTTTAAAAAGCTGCCGGAGTTGAATTACCGGTTGAGGGACCTTGAAAAGAAGATGGAATCGATTTGAAGATGTGGCAGTTTGAAGCGTGCATTTTAATCCATGTGGATCTTCAGGAAGAGAACTCCAGAAACAACTCTTGCTCGAATGGAACCTGCGCCCGATCTTCAATTCATCAAATCCTCTCAAAACACGCCAGTTCTAACACCAACACCAGAATAAGCAGTGTTTTTGGCATAGTGGGTGCTTCCCACTAAATTTGCACATCAAATTATAGCATGCTTAACCACAAGCAACAGACCATTAAAAAGTCGGTGACGATCTCAGGTGTTGGTCTCCACACTGGAGTTCAGACCGCTCTCACCTTTATGCCCGCAAAGTCTAACCATGGAATTAAATTCCAGCGTGTCGATTTGCCTGGCTCACCCATTATCGATGCCGATTGCGATCGCGTTGTTGACGTTTCAAGAGGAACAACACTTGAACAAAGTGGCGCACGTGTGAGTACCGTTGAACATACCCTTGCGGCTCTTGTCGGATTGGAAATTGACAATGTTATGATCCAGATAGACGGCCCTGAAGCCCCTATTATGGATGGAAGCTCAATTCAGTTCGTCCAGGTTTTGAAAGAAGCTGGCTCTGAAGAACAAAATGCACTACGGGATTTCTTCGAAGTTCAGGATAGCATATTTTATCGCGAGAGCGCGCGTCATGTGGAGATTGCTGCGTTGCCATTGGATGATTATCGCGTTACCGTGATGATTGATTACAATTCTCCTGTTTTAGGAAGTCAGCACGCATCGATCACAAATATTCAACAGTTCGAGAAAGAAATAGCATCGTGCCGCACGTTCTGTTTCCTGCATGAGCTTGAGATGTTATATAAAAATAATCTCATCAAAGGCGGAGATCTCAACAATGCAATTGTCATCGTTGATAGGATCGTTGAGCCACATGAATTGGAAAATATTGCCCGCATGCTTGGCAAGCCCGCAGTTGAAGTAAAGAGAGAAGGTATCCTTAATAACGTTGAGCTTCGTTATAATAATGAACCAGCTCGCCATAAACTTCTTGATATCGTTGGGGATCTTGCGTTGGCTGGTCGCCCGTTAAAAGCGCAAATTCTCGCAGCACGGCCTGGTCACGCTGCCAATGTCGCTTTCGCTAAAAAACTGAAGAAGGCGATGGCAGAGTCCAACAAAAAAGGAGTGCCACGTTACAATCCATCGCTTCCACCGGTAATGGACATTAATAAGATCACACAAACACTCCCTCACCGTTATCCATTCCTTCTGATCGATAAGATCATCTATCTCGACAAGGAAACGGTAGCAGGTGTGAAAAACATTACCATCAACGAGCATTTCTTCCAGGGACATTTTCCCGGAAATCCAGTGATGCCGGGAGTACTACAGGTTGAAGCAATGGCTCAGATTGGAGGAATTTTAGTTTTAAATACGGTTCCGGATCCTGAAAACTACTGGACCTATTTTCTTGGTATTGATGAATTCCGTTTTCGTAAAATGGTATTGCCGGGAGATACACTGGTTATTCAATGTGATTTGCTAGCCCCAATTAAAAGGGGTATCGCAAAAATGTATGGAAGAGGTTATGTCGGTAATACGCTTGTATGCGAAGGAACTATGACAGCCAGTATTGTCCGAAGAAAAGATTCATGAGTTATCATCCCTTAGCCAACGTACATCCAGAAGCTGTTATTGGCAATAATGTTGTTATTGAACCATTTGCTACCATCCAAAAGGATGTTGTAATCGGTGACGGAAGCTGGATCGGTCCCAATGCTGTAGTCTGGGAAGGATCACGCATTGGTAAGAATGTAAAAATTTATCCTGGTGCATCTGTTTCATCTATTCCACAGGACTTGAAATTTGCAGGAGAAAAAACAGAAACATTTATTGGTGACAATACTGTTATTCGCGAAAGCGTAACGATCAGTCGCGGTACCGCAGATAAACATAAAACAGTTATCGGGTCCAATTGCCTGCTGATGGCGTACGTGCACATCGCACATGACTGTATTATTGGTAACAATTGCATCTTCGCGAATGCCGTTCAGGTTGCCGGTCACGTTACAATTGAAGATTGGGCAATCATTGGGGGGGCCAGCGCATTACATCAGTTTGTAAAAATCGGAGCACATGTTATGCTTTCAGGTGGATCACTAGTCCGGAAAGACGTTCCACCCTACACGAAGGCAGCACGCGAGCCCCTGACGTATGCCGGTGTTAATAGCATTGGTTTAAGGAGACGTGGTTTTACGCCGGAAAAGATCAGTGAGATACAGGAAATATATCGTTTCATATTTCTTAAAGGGCTTAACAATTCAAAAGCGCTTGATTCGGTAGAACAAGAAATGCCTGCAAGCCAGGAGCGTGATTATATCGTTAATTTCATTCGTAGCTCTGAACGCGGAGTTATGAAAGGGCTTTCTAACGGAACAGCTTCATTTGAATGATTATCTCCGCCGAAAACCTTGGCAAGCGATTCAATCGCGAATGGATTTTCAGGAATTTCAACTATTCATTCGACACAGGTGTGTATGCGATAACCGGTCCAAATGGATCCGGCAAATCAACGTTGTTACAGGTTTTGTGGGGTCAATTGCCGGCTTCAGACGGACAATTAAATTTCTTTGACAAGGGTGTTTTAATTCCCATTGAAGAAGTTTACAAGAACCTTGTCATTGCAACACCTTACCTGGAGTTAATTGAAGAGTTTACTCTTACTGAACTTTTGAGATTTCATTTTTCATTTAAAAAGACCCGTAACGGGATAAGCATTGAAGAGTTAATTGAAAACCTGGAATTATTGCATGCCCGTGACAAAACCATCAATCATTTTTCTTCAGGTATGAAACAACGTCTGAAGCTTGGCCTTGCATTTTTCTCTGATGTTGAAATAGTTTTTCTC
>Ga0123336_10000488_pt1 | contig 39703 bp, 31 predicted proteins | sample SSSSmetaG_FD_96466 | JGI IMG/M metagenome (GOLD analysis project Ga0123336, IMG submission 96466) | Glacier valley bacterial and archeal communities from Borup Fiord, Nunavut, Canada, to study Microbial Dark Matter (Phase II) - ​SSSS metaG | ecosystem: Environmental > Aquatic > Freshwater > Ice...
CTAGTGCCGATGATACTTGGGGGGTAGCCCCCTGGGAAAGTAGGTCGTCGCCGAATTTATATTCCTCAATAGCTCAGTTGGTAGAGCATTCGGCTGTTAACCGAAGGGTCGTAGGTTCGAGTCCTACTTGAGGAGCCAAACAAAACAACCTAAGCATTTGCTTAGGTTGTTTTGTTTTATGTCCATTTAAATGATTTGTGTAGGGACCATTATATGTGATAAAATGATTATTATGTTTTTTTAGGATGTGATACGTTGAAGAATTGGGTTATTTCGAGTATTTCAGACAATGGAATTAATGATTTATATAATGAATTAGGCGTTCATGAAATAATTGCCAAGCTTTTAATCGCTAGAGGGATTAATAAGCCAGAAGATATAAATAAGTTTATGAATCCAAGTTTAGATGATTTACATGATCCGTTTTTATTAAAGGATATGGATAAGGCTGTTGATAGAATTATTTTAGCCATTGCTCAAAAAGAAAAGATTCTGATATATGGTGACTATGATGTTGATGGAACTACCAGTTCATCCATACTCTATCGCTTTTTTAAGAGACTTGACCTGGAGGTTGAAGTTTATATTCCTAGCAGATTTGAAGAAGGTTATGGCCTTAGTATGGCAGCGGTAGATAAAATTAAAGATAATGGCTGTAAACTTATTATAACTGTAGACTGTGGTATTTCTTCAATAGCAGAAGTTGATGAACTAAATAATCTTGGCTTTGATATAATAATTACTGACCATCACCAATGTCAGGAAGAGTTGCCTAAGGCCATCGCAGTAATTAATCCACATAGAGAAGATAGTGACTACCCATTTAAGGAACTTTGTGGTGTTGGTGTAGCCTTCAAGTTAATATCTGCTCTATCAACTTTACTTAAAATACAAGGCTTTGCTGAAGAATTTATTGATACCGTTGCTTTGGGTACAGTCGCAGATATTGTTCCACTTATAGACGAAAATAGAGTATTTGTATATCATGGGTTAAGGAAAATGAATGATGCACCATGTATAGGTATAAGTGCACTACTGGATATAGCAGGACTTAAGGGAAAAAATATAACATCCTATTCTGTGGCATTTGGTCTCGCTCCAAGAATAAATGCTGCCGGAAGGCTTGGAGATGCAATGAGGGCTGTGAACCTTCTTACGGCGGAGAATGAAGCCAAAGCAAAGGAACTTGCTATGGAACTTAATTCTGAAAATATGCTAAGACAACAGACTGAGGGTGAAATATTAAACGAGGTCATCGAGTATATTGAGAAAGAACATGATTTTGCAAGGGATAAGGTCATAGTTGCTTCAGGTATTAATTGGCACCATGGAGTAATAGGAATTGTTGCTTCAAAAGTTGTTGAAAAGTACTATAGACCATGTATTCTTCTTTGTAATGAAGATGGCGTATTAAGAGGATCTGGAAGAAGTATAGATGGGTTTAATATTTTTAATGCACTTACCTATTGTAAGGATTTGCTTGAAAAGTACGGAGGCCATGAAATGGCAGCAGGACTTACAATTGAATCAAGTAAATTAAGGGAATTCAATGAGCAAATAAATATTTACGCAAATGATAATATAAAAAGTGGAGATTTAATTGAGAAAATACATATTGATGCTATTTTGGAAGCTGACAATGCTAAGCTTGAAATAGCCACAGAAGTTAAGCAGTTGGCTCCTTTTGGGCAAGGTAATTCCTCACCAGTTTTTGTTTGCAAAGATTTTAGGATTCATAGCATGAGGAAAATAGGCGAGGACAAGCATCTTAAACTTATATTTTCAGCAAAGGAAAAGTTAATTGAAGCAATAGCCTTTAACATGGGTGCCCTTGCGGATACCTTTAAAATTGGAGATATTGTGGACATAGTGTGTTCCCTTGATATAAATAGCTATAATAATGTGGACAAGGTACAATTAGTAATTAAGGATATTAGACTTTGCGAGAAGGAGTTCGTAAAAGATAGCTTTTACTCAACTGTTGATAATACAATAATGTATGAGAAATTAGCGTTAGAGAGTAGCCCCCAATTTGATAAATTGGAGAGGATTGATTTTCAATCCTTAGTGGATACAGTTAATAAACATTTGTCAAATGGGGAAATGTGTTTATTTTTAGTAAATGACGTTGAAGCAATAAAAGAAGTTACTTACTTTTTAAATAATTTGGATAACAAACCAACATATAAAATTAATATTGGAGATTACTTAGAAGAAAGAGATATAAATTTATATATTATTGTTAATCCATCTGTTGAATCTGCCAAATCCTTAAACCAAGGTAATGTTTTTATCTTTGGAAGGTGGATAGATCAGATATATCTTGAAGCAATTGTAAATTCTATTGATAATGGGCGTGGGTTTTTGTATAATAATAAATTAGGTGTTTCTATTTTTGATGGAACAGGCTTTGACAGAGAGGACATAAAAGCAATATATAAATTTATCTGGGCTGTACCTGGTAAAGTTGTAATGATAAATGATTTGAATAAGACTACTACTGAGGTAAATTCCTCATACAATAGATTTCTTAAAGCCTATAGCTTTAAGAAATGTCTAGAGGTATTAGACGAGGTAGGACTTATTAATACTACATTTTTAAATGCCATCTGTGTCAAGGTTGAGAAGAATGACAATAGGGGTAAGAAAGTTGACCTAGAGAATTCCAGAACTTATCAGAAAATTCATACTTTATTGAATTAATTGGAGGAGTTATCATGGATCTGAAAGAAAAGTTAAGACATGTTAAAGACTTCCCTAAAGAGGGAATAGACTTTATAGATATTACTACTGTTCTTCAAGATGCTGAAGCATTCGGTCAGTGCATTGATGAAATGAAGGAAGCAGTCAATTCCTTTGGAGATGTAGATTTAATTGTTGGACCAGAGTCAAGGGGTTTTGTTTTTGGAACACCTTTGGCATATAGTATGAAAAAGGGATTTATTCCAGTAAGGAAAAAGGGTAAACTCCCTTCTAAGACAATTAGAGCTGAATATCAATTGGAATATGGACTAGATAGTCTGGAAATGCATGCAGATGCAATAAGGAAGGGTCAAAAGGTAGTTATTGTTGATGACTTACTTGCAACTGGTGGAACAACAGATGCTATTATTGAACTTGTTGAAAAACTAGGCGGAGAAATTGTGGGAATAGTATATTTTATTGAGCTTAATTTTCTGGCTGGTAGGAAAAAACTTACGAATTATAATGTAAAATCATTAGTTCAGTTTTAACATTTTTCATGTAATAAACGCAGATCTTATTAGCTTAAAAGGCACTTTTAGGGAGATATTAGTCTATCTCTCTTTGTAAATATAGGCTTGAACCGGATACTCAAAATTTTCATTACGCATAGTTACAACATTCTAACTGGGCCAAGTAGGGGGGGATTAATATGCCGAATAATAGCTTTGAAAGCCTTTGTGAAAAAATTAAAAAGTATAGTTCCAATGCTAATTTTACTACGTTATTAGCGGCATATGAATTTGCAAAAAATGCTCATGAAGGGCAGCAAAGACAATCTGGTGAACCATATATTATTCACCCTCTTCATGTTGCACATATCTTGGCTGATATAGAAATGGATCAGACTTCTATTGTAGCGGCTATTTTGCATGATATTGTTGAAGACACAAGCTGCACTATTGAAGAGATAAAGCATCGTTTTGGTGATGAAATTGCCCTATTAGTAGATGGGGTGACCAAGCTTGGCAAAATCCCATATACATCAAAGAAGGAACAACAAGTCGAGAATTTAAGAAAAATGTTTCTTGCTATGGCTAAAGATATCAGAGTCATAATGATAAAGTTGGCAGATAGACTTCATAATATGCGGACTTTGAGATATATGCCTGAAGACAAGCAAATAGAGAAAGCAACAGAGACTATAGAGATATATGCGCCACTTGCCCATAGACTTGGTATTTCTAAAATCAAATGGGAACTCGAAGATCTGGCTTTGAGGTATTTAGATCCTAAGGGTTATTATGACTTGGTTGATAAGATATCAATAAAAAGAAAAGAGCGAGAAGCATTTATTAACGAAATAATGGATACCCTTCGTGCTAAGACAGCTGAAATAGGCATAGAAAACGCTAGCGTTGATGGACGTGCCAAGCATTTTTACAGCATATACAGGAAAATGAAAGAACAAAACAAGACAATTGATCAGATATATGATCTTTTTGCAGTCAGAATAGTCGTGCCTAGTGTCAAAGACTGTTACGCTGCTTTGGGACTGGTACATGAGCTATATAAGCCTATCCCGGGCAGGTTCAAGGATTATATCGCAATGCCAAAGCCAAATATGTACCAGTCACTGCACAACACATTGATAGGACCACGTGGATATCCTTTTGAGGTGCAGATTAGGACGTGGGATATGCATAGGATAGCCGAAGTTGGTATTGCTGCCCACTGGAAGTATAAGGAGGGCTCTTCAAATAACGATATAGATAGCAAATTAGTCTGGCTTAGGCAACTCTTGGATTGGCAGAATGAAATGCCTGATGCTGATGAATATATGGAGAATCTAAAAATAGACCTGTTCACAGACGAGGTTTTCGTTTTTACTCCCAAGGGGGACGTTATAAGTCTTTCTGCTGGCTCGACTCCAATAGATTTTGCGTACTACATTCATAGTGCGGTTGGAAACAAAATGATGGGAGCTAAGGTAAACGGGAGAATAGTTAATCTGGACTATGAACTTAAAAATGGTGATATAGTTGACGTACTGACATCTGCCAATGTTCATGGCCCTAGCAGAGACTGGCTTAAGATAGCGAAAACCTCTCAGGCGAGAAATAAGATAAATCAATGGCTTAAGAAAGAAAAGAGAGAAGAAAACATTATTAAGGGTAAGGAAATGGTGGAAAAAGAGCTGAAAAAGCAGGGTTTTACCATTAACCAACTCTTCAAACCAGAATGGCTTGAGCCTATTTTAAAAAGGCAAACCTTTAATAGTCTGGATGATTTGTATTCTTCCATAGGTTTTGGAGCTACAACTGCAAACAAAGTTATTTCAAGACTAAAAGAAGAATTTAAAAAGACATTAAAGCCAGATGAATTGTTAGAATATTTTACTGAAAATGAGTTAGCTGGAAGGCAGGAAAAAAAGAAACAGAAAGTCCCTGAAAATGGAGTTATTGTTAAGGGTATTGATAACTGTCTAGTAAGGTTGTCAAGATGTTGTAATCCACTCCCGGGAGATGAGATAATAGGCTATATTACCAGGGGAAGAGGAGTTTCTGTCCACAGAAAAGATTGTACTAATGTAATTAGTGGACTGGACGGTGACCAGAGACTTATAGAAGTTGACTGGTATAAGGAAGCAAGCGCTACTTATAAGGCAAATATTACTGTTATGGCAAATGACAGAACTGCCCTTCTTATGGAAATTACAAATACTATAGGTGAAGCAAAAATTCCCCTTAAGGCTATAAATGCAAGAACTTCCAAAGAACAAGTGGCTATTATGACTCTCACCCTTGAAATATCAGATAAAGATCAATTAGATAAAATCGTTAAAAAACTCAGGAGAATTGAGGGCGTATTTGAAATAACTAGAAGCAAACAGTAGACTTGCTTTTAAATTACTTGAGATTCGGACAGAAAGGTAAGTATTATGGAATTAGAAGTATTAAATAATGGAATGTTTGGCTCAAATAGTTATATGTTGATTGATAAAAGTGAGGCTGTACTTATTGATGCAGGGGTTCCCACAAAGGATGTTCTTGGTGTGCTCCACAAAAGTAAAGCTAAATTAAAATATATTCTTCTTACCCATGGACACATTGACCATATTTGTACAGTTGATGACATTAGAGAAAGCACAAATGCCCATGTATTAATTCATGAAAAGGATAGTGAGTGCCTTATCAATGGCGAAAGGAACCTATCTTCAAGCTTTATGAAGCCTTATGCATATAAAAAAGCAGATCAAGAGCTGACAGATGGAGAAGATGTTGTTTTTGGTTCCACAAAAATAAGGGTAATTTACACCCCTGGGCATTCAAAGGGTGGATGTTGCTTTCTTGTTGGAGATATGCTTTTTTCAGGGGATACACTTTTTTTAAGTTCTATTGGCAGGACGGATCTTTATGGAGGAGACTTCAAAGAACTGATTAGCTCAATAAAAGAAAAGCTCCTTGTTTTGCCAGAAGATACAAAGGTATATCCTGGACACGGAAATGATACAACTATAGGTATAGAGATTAGAAACAATCCGTTTTTAGGATAATATAAAAAGATGAAAATTTTACAATAAAGGAGATTTATAATGCTTTATGTCGCTCTGAAAGGACATGATTGGACATATAATATAGAAGATATTGTTAGGCTTTTTCTAGGATGGGATAAACCAATTTATATAAATGAGTTAATGAATGAGTTAATGAATGAGGGACTATTTTTAGATAGTGAAGTTTCTGAGACACAAGAGGGCTACTTTGTGGCAAATACTCTTTATAAGGATGGTGTAGTCTTTTCTAAATTAAATGGTACAGTAATAAATGAAAATGAATTAGAAACCATAAGACGAGCAAGACAAGAATTAAAGAGGCAACTATACATTCTTTTGTCCAAATATTTTAATAAGGAACTTCCGTGGGGGACATTTACTGGAATAAGACCTGCAAAGATAGTCCGTGAGATGATGGACTTGGACATGGATGAATTATCTATAAAGGAAAAGCTTCGAAACTATTATTTGATCTCTGATAGAAAGACACAGTTAGCATACGAAGTTGCAAAAAACGAACTGCCTATACTTATTAAGACATCTGGACCCAAAAAGGTTGGACTGTATATAGGCATACCTTTTTGTCCGACGAGATGTTTGTATTGTTCTTTTACATCAAATCCTATAGATAAATATCATGACAAGGTAAAGCTATATATAGAAGCTCTAAAGCGTGAACTCACGGCTACTTGGGAACTCATATCCAGCAAGGGCTGGCAGGTCCAGAGCGTCTATATGGGGGGAGGAACTCCAACGTCAATTAGTCATGAAGAGCTGGATATGATACTAAACCACCTATGTACAACCTATGATTTAAGCTCTATGGAGGAGTTTACCGTTGAAGCAGGACGACCGGATTCTATAACTCCAGAAAAGTTAGAAGTAATAAAGAAATATCCTGTAGACAGAATAAGTATAAATCCACAGACAATGAATGATAAGACCTTGGAGCTTATTGGACGTAAGCATACTGCAGCGGATGTAAAAAATGCCTTCTATATGGCAAGGGAACATGGCTTTACAAATATAAATATGGATATAATTATAGGACTTCCAGAGGAGAAACTATCTGACTTTGAGTATACTTTGAGTGAAATTGAGAAAATGTCACCAGAGAATCTGACTGTACATAGTCTGGCAGTTAAAAGGGCATCTAGACTTAAAGAAAATTTAGATGAGTATGACTTAAAGATAAAGGATGCTGAGCTAATGACAGATGCTTCCTACTTATCAGCCAAGAAAATGGGCATGGAGCCATACTACCTCTATAGGCAGAAAAACATGGTGGGAAATCTCGAAAATACAGGATATTGCAAAAAAGGATTGGAAAATAATTATAATATTCAGATGATGGAAGAAACTCAGACTATTTTTGCTGTTGGGGCAGGAGCTATTACAAAAGCCATTTTTCAACCTGAAAACAGAATAGAAAGAGCTGGTAACGTCAAGAATGTTGACGATTATATTAATAGAATTGATGAAATGATTCAAAGAAAAATTGATTTATTCAGTACTAATTTGCGATTGAAAGGCTAATAATCCAGGAGTTCCATAGGCCGCGAGAAGCGGCCGTACCGAACGGTAGTGAGGGGCTTGGAACTCATGGATTATTATAGCCTTTCTGAAGCAAATTAGTATATTAGAATAGAATAGATAAATGGAGGCTTAAAATGTCTAAAAATATTGTTCAACCATCAATACTCCCTGGCTTTATGGAACTTTTACCTGCTGACCAACTGCAGTTTAATAAGATGCTTGATACTATTAAAAAGACTTATGAAACCTTTGGATTTATTCCATTGGATACACCTGATATTGAAAAATCTGAAATACTCCTTGCAAAAAGTGGTGGAGAAACAGAAAAGCAGATATATAGGTTTAACAAAGGAGACAATGATTTGTCCCTACGATTTGACCTTACTGTGCCTCTTGCACGATTTGTTGCTCAGCACTATGGTGAGCTAACATTTCCTTTTAGACGTTACCACATAGGTAAGGTTCACAGGGGCGAGAAGCCACAAAAAGGGCGCTTCAGGGAATTTTATCAGTGTGACATTGATATTATAGGTAATGAGTCTTTAGGCCTTATTAATGAAGCAGAAATTTTGGGTGTTATTTACGCAACATTCAAGGCTCTGGGATTTGATGCATTTACTATTAGAATAAACAATAGAAAGGTATTAAATGGCTTTTTTGAGGCAATGGAAGTTAAAGATAATGCTGAGGTTCTTAGAGTAATTGACAAAATTGATAAAATTGGAAGAGATGCAGTTGCCAAGGAGCTTTCCGAAACAGGGATTAATGCCGAAACTGTAAGAAATATACTTGATTTTGTTTCAATAAAAGGCTCAGATGAGCAGGTAATTGAAGCACTAAATAAGCTAAATATTGAAAATGAACTCTTTAAGACTGGTGTGAAAGAGCTTGAAACTATATGTGGAACCATAGGTGGATTTGGCGTCCCCGAGAATAATCATGCAATTGATTTAACAATAGCAAGAGGACTAGACTATTATACAGGCACTGTTTATGAAACTATTTTAAATGATTATCCCTCAATAGGAAGCGTATGTTCCGGGGGAAGATACGATAATCTAGCACAGAGCTATACTAATAAGAAACTCCCAGGGGTTGGTATTTCCATAGGCCTTACCAGGCTCTACTACCAGCTAAGGGAGGCTGGATTGCTGGGGGAGAGTAAGAAGGCAAGCCCAACCGAGCTACTTATTATTCCAATGAAGGGCACCATGGACTATGCGCTGAAAACTGCAACAGAAGTAAGAACTAATGGGATACCAACGGAAGTATATTTGAATGAGGGGAAAATCGGGAAAATGTTCAGTTACGCAGATAAACTAGGTATACCCTACGTTGCTGTTGCAGGTGAGGATGAGGTAAATAACGGAACTTTGACACTTAAGGATATGCAAACTGGTGAACAGACAACTATATCTGTAGATGAAGTTATAACAAAACTAGCTTCAGTAAAATAATATATCCTTGATTAATAAGCAAAGGTTATATATGTGCGCCATAACCTAAGGTATACTTATTACACACTAATAATCTAATTAAAAGTTAATACTATAAATGTTGTACTAAGTTTTTATATTTGAAATCACATTTTTTGAAATATAACATATATTCCTATTGACATTCTAATGATGAATTATTAAAATAAATGAATATTATTATGATTTGTAGAGCTATGATAAGGAGAAGTAATCAAAACTACATTCAGGGAGAAGGCATCGTGACTGAGAGTGCCTTTATGTTAAAGATTGGTGAAAGAACGCCTTGGAGCTTGCTTACTGAACAGCAGAATTGCTTAGTAGGATAAGTGCGTATGTCCTGCGTTAAAGGATTTGAGATGGGCTTTTTGCCTATTAGGGTGGCACCGCGGGTTAACCTCTCGTCCCTGTATTTATACAGAGACGAGAGGTTTTTTATGTTGTTTGTTATATTTTAGGAGGTAAGGATAATGAGTGAATCGATTTATGGACTTCAAAGAAGCCACAGATGTACTGAGGTTTCTATTGAAGATGTTGGAAAAAGTGTTACTATCATGGGCTGGACTCAGAAAAGAAGAGATCTTGGTGGAGTTGTTTTTGTAGATCTTCGTGATAGAAGTGGTATTTTGCAGGTGGTATTTAATGAACAGGCAGGAAATGAAGTTTTTTCCAAGGCAGAAAAAATCAGAAGTGAGTACGTTTTAGCTATTGTTGGTGAAGTAGTAAGAAGGTCACCTGAGACAGTGAATCCAAAGATTCTAACTGGTGAAATAGAGATTATTGCAAAAGAACTTAGGATATTAAGCACATCTGAGACCCCTCCAATTCAGATTGAAGAGGATTCTGACGTAAATGAAATGGTTAGGTTAAAGTATAGGTATCTTGACTTAAGAAGGCCTGACATGCAGAAGAATTTAATACTTAGACATAAAATAGCAAAGATCGCTAGGGATTATTATGATGAGAATGGATTTTTGGAAATAGAAACACCAATGCTTACTAAGAGTACTCCTGAGGGTGCAAGAGATTACTTAGTACCTAGTAGAGTTCATCCAGGTGAGTTTTATGCACTCCCACAATCACCTCAGCTTTTCAAACAACTTCTGATGGTGTCAGGATTTGACAGGTACTTCCAAGTGGTTAGATGTTTCAGAGATGAGGATTTAAGGGCAGACAGACAACCTGAGTTTACTCAGTTAGATTTAGAAATGTCCTTTGTTAATGTTGAAGATGTTTTGAATGTCAATGAAGGTTTTCTAAAAAAGGTTTTTAAAGAAGCTATGGGAATTGAGCTTCAAACGCCATTCATTAGAATGCCTTATAAAGAAGCCATGGACAGATTTGGTTCAGATAAACCTGACACTAGATTTGGCCTTGAGCTGGTTGATTTATCTAAAATAGTTGAAAACTGTGGTTTTAAGGTTTTCGCTGATGCAGTTAAAAAAGGTGGAAGCGTTAGAGCAATTAATGCAAAAGGCTGCGGACGTAAATTCAGCAGAAGAGAAATCGATAGCCTGACTGAGTTCGTAAAGATTTACAGGGCTAAGGGAATGGCATGGATATCAGTTGAAGAAAATGAACTTAAATCTGCTATCACCAAGTTCCTAACTGAGGATGAAGTCAAAGCAATATTAGATAAGGTTAAGGCAGAACAAGGGGATTTAATTTGTTTTATTGCTGATAAAGATGAAATCGTATATGATTCATTAGGTCAATTAAGACTTGAAATTGCAAGAAGACTAGATTTGCTAAATAAGGATGAATACAAGTTCCTATGGGTTACAGAGTTCCCACTCCTCGAATATAGTGAAGAGGAAAAACGTTATGTTGCAAAACACCATCCATTCACTTGTCCTATGGATGAGGATCTTGAATATCTTGAAACGGACCCATCAAAAGTTAGGGCAAAGGCTTATGATATAGTTTTAAATGGTGTTGAAGTTGGTGGTGGTAGCATAAGAATTCACAGCCAGGATCTTCAGTCAAAGATGTTTGGACTTCTTGGGTTTACTGATGAACAAAAGTGGGATAGGTTCGGCTTCCTCCTTGAAGCATTTAAGTACGGGATACCTCCACATGGTGGATTGGCATTCGGACTTGATAGGTTGGTTATGCTGCTAGCAGGAAAAAGCAGTATAAGAGATGTAATAGCTTTCCCTAAAATTCAAAATGCATCATGCCCCATGACTAATGCGCCTGATGTTGTTGAGCCAAAACAGCTCAAAGAGCTTCATATTAAAACAGATGTAAAACAATAATTATATATAAAAAAAGGGAGCTGATGGCTCCCTTTTTAAGTTAATACTAATACAGGATTCTGCCCTTTGTATCCTAACTTTTTCAAAATTGGATTCATACTTACCTCCACAATAAGTGTATTGACTATAAATATAGTTTTAACCAAAATTATTATGGGTATAAATAATAGGCTAATTCTTTCATTAATGATAATTACATAAATTTCTTTTTACACAGAAAGAAAAGGTATGTTAATATATTTATTGTATCATCATTTAATTATCGAATAATTTCAGCTAAGAAATTAATAAGATGTATATGTTGTGCTAAGTATTTGTAGTAAGAAATGTATTTCTTTAAGTACAACAAATATTCCACTGTTTATAAAATGAACTGAATTCAGATTTTGCCATGTTTTCCATTCGGATTTAAGAATGGAAAACATGTATTAATATTTAGTTCATCTTATTTAGTTATCAATTGTATTGGGAAATTGTTTAATTCTCTAAGCTTTATCTAAAGTTTACGAGAATTTTATTTTAGTTAGCATACAGGTTTATTTATTTATGTTAAAATATAGGTTAGTGACGTTGTAATATAAAATTTAAAATATATAAGATGAAGAATAGATTTAAAACTTAATTCAACATATATAAAACCAAGGAAATTAGAATCTTTCAGTAATACATTAAAATAATCTTAATAAATATATTTGGTACTAGCCTATTTGTTAGTACAAAAAATATAGTTATAGAATAGAGTTCGATAAATATGAAAGATTCCCAAATATTAAATACATTGAGGGGGGGACCATCTGGCGAGCTTGCCAGTGAGGCTTATGAAAAAGATATTATATTTAGGGCTTGATGTTGGTTCTACCACAGTCAAGCTTGCATTACTTGATAAAAATGATAATGTTGTATATGAAAAGTATCAAAGGCATTTTTCAGATACTAGAAAAACCGTAATGGAGTTATTAACTGAGTTGTGCGAAGAATTCGAAACTGGAGACCTTAAAGTTGTGGTTACTGGTTCAGGTGGAATGTCTGTAGCTCAGTGGCTAGGTGTACCATTTGTCCAAGAGGTAATTGCAGCTACTAATGCTATTGAAAGGTACATTCCTAATACCGATGTTGCAATTGAACTAGGTGGGGAGGATGCTAAGATAACATATTTCTCAGGTGGAATAGAACAGCGCATGAATGGTACCTGCGCAGGTGGCACAGGAGCATTTATTGACCAGATGGCTTCTCTTTTGCAGACTGATGCGAAGGGGCTTAATGAACTTTCGTCAAAGCATAAAGTCATATACCCCATAGCTGCTAGATGTGGAGTTTTTGCTAAGACAGATATACAGCCGCTCTTGAATGAAGGTGCAGCACAAGAAGATATAGCCGCATCTGTTTTTCAATCTGTTGTTACGCAAACAATCAGCGGACTGGCTTGCGGCCGTCCTATAAGAGGCAATATAGCTTTCCTGGGAGGACCATTGTTTTTCTTACCAGAGCTTAGAGAAAGATTTATAGAGACTTTAATGCTAAGTGATGAACAGATTATTTGTCCTGAGGATTCTCAACTTTTTGTTGCAAAGGGTGCAGCATTAGCTTCCAAAGAACAACCTGCACTGAGCTTTGAAGTATTAAAGTCAAGGATTCCCAATATTATTAGTAAAGTTGTTCATGAAGTTGAGCGACTTGAGCCACTATTTGAAAGTCAGGCAGATTATTATGCTTTTAGGGAACGCCATGAAAAAGCTAAAGCTTTGCGTGCAGATATAAAAAAACATCAGGGTAAATGTTTTCTTGGACTTGATGCAGGTTCTACTACTACAAAAGCAGCTTTGATAAATGACAACGGTGAGCTCCTTTATTCATATTACGGAAGTAATGAAGGAAGCCCTTTGAGGTCAAGTATCAAGGTCCTAAAAGAAATGTATCATAATTTGCCTGAAGACGCATATATTGCTAATTCAGCTGTTACGGGATACGGCGAGGCTTTGCTAAAGGCTGCATTATTTATAGATATTGGTGAGATAGAAACAGTTGCTCACACTAAGGCTGCCGAATTCTTCCTTCCTGGTGTGGATTTTATTCTTGACATTGGCGGTCAGGATATGAAATGTATGCAGGTTAAGGATGGTGTCCTTGATAGTATAATGCTTAATGAAGCTTGCTCATCAGGATGTGGCTCATTCATAGAAACCTTTGCACATTCACTGAAACTTGATGTTAAAGAGTTTGCTAAAGAGGCATTAATGGCGAAAGACCCGGTAGACTTGGGTTCTCGTTGTACGGTTTTCATGAATTCAAGAGTTAAACAGGCGCAAAAAGAGGGTGCAACTGTTGGAGATATTTCTGCGGGCTTGACCTATTCTGTAATCAAAAATGCGCTTTATAAAGTAATTAAAGTAAGAAACCCAAAAGAAATGGGTGAAAAGATTATTGTTCAGGGCGGTACTTTCTATAATGATGCTATATTAAGAAGCTTTGAGAAAATATCTGGCAGAGATGTTATAAGACCAGACATCGCAGGGCTTATGGGGGCTTTCGGCGTTGCTTTAATAGCTAAAGAAAGATTTGAGGAAGGCTATCAGTCAACATTAATTGGAATGGATTCGCTTAATACAATAGAGACAAAGAGCGAAATGAGAAGATGTGGGCTTTGCAGTAATAATTGCCACTTGACTGTGAATAAGTTCGGTAATGAAAGAGAATATATTTCAGGAAACAGATGTGAAAGAGGCGCAGGCCTTGAAAAGATGGAGGTAAAGGTTCCTGATCTTTTTGACTATAAGTATAAGAGATTATTTGGATATAAGCAATTAAGTGTAAAAGAAGCAACGAGAGGAACTATTGGTATTCCTAGAGTTCTTAATATGTATGAGAATTTTCCTTTCTGGTTTACTTTCTTAACTGAACTTAAATTCAGAGTTGAGATATCCCCTAGGTCTTCAAAGAAAATATATGAGCTGGGTATGGAGACTATACCTTCAGAGTCAGTATGTTATCCGGCAAAGCTAGCTCATGGGCATATAATGAGCCTTATAAACAAAGGGGTTAAGACTATTTTTTATCCATGTCTTCCTTTTGAGAAGAATGAAGTCAAAGGAGCGGATAATCATTATAACTGTCCTATAGTAACATCTTATTCAGAGGTTCTTAAGGCAAACATGGGAATTATTAAGGAGAAACAAGTCAAATATATGTATCCGTTTTTACCGATGGATGACAGAGATAGGCTTAAGAAGAGGTTACTTGAAGAATTTAAGGAGTTTGATGTAACAAAATCTGAAGTAGATATTGCAGTTGATAAAGCATTTGAAGAGGATGATCATTTCAGAGATGATATTCATAAAAAAGGCGAGGAAGCATTAAAGTATATTGAGGAAACAGGCTGTAAAGGTATTGTCTTGGCTGGAAGACCATATCACGTAGATCCAGAGATTAACCACGGTATTCCAAGTATTATTACAGGCTATGGAATAGCTGTACTTACTGAGGATTCAATATCTCATATTGCTAAGTTGGAAAGACCTTTAAGGGTAGTTGACCAGTGGATGTATCATTCCAGACTTTATAATGCGGCAAGCTTGGCAGGAGAAAATGATAATCTTGAACTTATACAGCTTAATTCATTTGGCTGCGGACTTGATGCTGTAACAACTGATCAGGTATCAGATATATTAAAAGCTAGGGGCAAAATATATACTGCTCTAAAGATAGATGAAGGAAATAACCTTGGGGCAGCCAGGATTCGTATACGTTCCTTGAAAGCAGCAATGGAAGAAAGAGACAGAGATGGCTATGTAGCGCATAAAACTAGTTATGTGCAGAAGAAGATTCCATTCACCGAAGAGATGAGGGAAACCTATACAATTTTAGCTCCACAGATGTCTCCAATACATTTTGAGCTCCTTCAAGAGGCTTTTATTGAGTCTGGGTATAACGTAGAGATACTTCCTTCTACTGACAGGGGTGCAGTTGAAGAAGGATTGAAATATGTAAATAACGATGCATGTTATCCGTCTATATTAGTTGTTGGACAAATAATAGAAGCCTTGAAATCAGGTAAATATGATTTAAATAGGACCGCTGTGCTTATTTCACAAACTGGTGGAGGCTGCAGGGCTACAAATTATATTGGCTTTTTAAGGAAGGCCTTAAAAGAGGCAGGCCTTAGAGATATACCTGTTATTTCCCTAAATGCTGTTGGAATGGAAAAAAACCCTGGATTTAAGCTTACAAAAGGGCTTCTCAATAAAGCTATAATGTCGCTTGTTTATGGAGACCTTTTAATGAGAGTACTATATAGAGTTAGGCCATACGAGAAAATAGTAGGCTCTGCAAATCTGCTTTTTGATAAGTGGATGGAGGAATGTAAGAAGTCTGTCAAAACTGGTAAACACAGTACTTTTAGACGAAATATTTATAAATTAGTGAATGAATTCGATACTCTTGAATTGCTGGATATTAAGAAGCCTAGAGTTGGAGTCGTAGGAGAGATACTTGTTAAATTTCACCCAACCGCGAACAATGATATTGTAAAGATCATTGAAAATGAAGGCGCAGAGGCAGTAGTACCAGATCTTACTGATTTTCTCCTATATTGTGCTTATGATGCAAATTACAAGTATAAAGCTCTGGCAGGAAAATATTCTAGTATGGTTGCGGGAAACGCAGTTATTGCAGCTATAGAGTTTTACAGGAAGGATCTAAAGAGAGCGCTATCAAGGAGTAAAAGGTTTGATGCACCAAGTTCTATTTTTGAGATGGCAAAATCTGCTTCGAAGGTGCTTTCACTAGGACATCAGACTGGCGAAGGATGGTTTTTAACGGCGGAAATGATTGAACTTATAAATATGGATGCAAAGAATATTGTCTGTATGCAGCCATTTGGTTGTTTGCCAAACCATGTTACAGGAAAGGGCATGATAAAAGCTCTAAAGGATAAATATCCTGAGTCAAATATCGTTGCTATTGACTATGACCCTGGTGCAAGCGAAGTAAACCAACTCAATAGAATTAAGCTTATGATGGCAACTGCTTTTAAAAACCTTTCAAAGGTTAAAGAGAATAACGTAGTTATAAATGAGAAAAAGTTACAAGAAAAGTTAAAAGATAAAAAAACTGTAGAAGCTTAAAATTGCTCAAAACTTTTACACAAAAAGAATAACAATGTAAAATTAAAGGATGACTCAATATATTTGAGCCATCCTTTTACTTTGGATAGTTTTTTATCTTCCTGGATTTTTAGATTCTTGAAGATATTTGCCCTTACCTTTTTTCTTCTTCATTTTTGCCTTATTCTTTTCGTACTTAGCAATTGAATAACTCATACCAAAGCCCATACCAACAAAGGCAAGTATAGTTACGCTAAAAATAATCAACTGGGTAGAATTCATATTAATCTCCGTTCTAATTTATATTTCAAAGTAAAATATGAGAACAATTAATTTATCAAAGACTCAGAAAATTCTCAATTCCAATTATAACAGAGAAAATCTATGTTGCCTATTATAAATTGTAATAATGGGAACTTTCAAATAATATAAATTTACAATAGGGACTTGTACAAATTTTTTCGTTGATAATCGGAGGAAGAAAAATGTTGGAACGCGAGAGAAGAAGGATAGTTAAAAAAACCAAACACTATATCTCTATTGTAACTATTACTTTTTTAGCTATAGGCGCAATAAAATTAGGAACCTATGTTGGGGACAGGTTGGCCGAAGCAGACAATAGTATGATAAGAAAGGTCGACACACAAGATTATAAAAAGGTAATGAATACATACTTTCCATTAATAGATTTCGTGTATAATAGCGGAAATATCAGTATATCCTTTTCTGGAGAGATAAAAAACATGGTTAGGGCTATTTTTGGTTTTGATTTTGAAAGACCTCAGACTGTGTTAAATTCGAATATAACCATTCTTTCAGACTATTTTCCCACATATGAAAGTCAGCAACTAAAAGATTTAAATAAGGTTCAGGATAATGGAATACCAGAATCGTCGCCGATACCTAATAACACAATAGGTGAAAATTCTTCTCAAGATACAAAAAGTGAGATTAACGATTCTGAAACAGGGGTACACAAAGAAACTGAAACTGGGGAAACTAAAGATGCTACGCCACCACCTGTTCCAGAGGAAAATAAAACTGCAAGTTATGGAAAAGTTTCTATTCAGCAGTTGGAAGGAACATCTTTCAAATTAGATATTGAGGCTCTATTGAAGGAACCTTTAAAATTGAAAGACTCTAAGACCGGCCCCAAAGTACTAATTTATCATACGCATACTACTGAAGCATATATTAAAAACACTTCGGAAATTGACAAAAGTGTTCCTTCAAGGCAAAGCGATCAGAGGTACAATGTTCTAGCAGCTGGTGATGAGCTAACGAAGCTTTTGAAGCAGGAAGGTATTGGGGTTATACATAATGGTACTAATCATCTTGCCCAGGGTGATATAGGTGCATATGCAAGATCTTTCGATACAATAACTAACATATTGAAAGGGAATCCATCGATAGCTATGACTCTAGATATTCACAGGGATGGGTATGGGGAAACCCAAAAACTTCGTAGCGTTATAGATATAAAAGGGAAAAAAAGTGCAAAACTAATGTTTGTTGTAGGAACAAATTATAATCTGGCTCACCCTAACTGGAAAGAGAACCTTAAGCTCGCACTTAAACTCCAAAAGTACCTTGAAGATAATTATCCGGGAATAACCAGGCCTACTTATATAAGTGCAAACCGATATAATGAACATGTTACGAATGGCTCACTCATTGTGGAGGTAGGAGGAGACGGAAATACTGTAGATGAAGCGAAAGAAAGCATGAATTATTTAGCAAAAGCAATTAGCGAGGTTTTTAAATAATTCTCTCGGTTATGGGAAAGAATAGTAAATGAGAGAATTGTTTTACCTTCTTAGAAGTTAGTTTTATATAAAAAGGAAGGCTTTAAAATACTATAATAATCGGATTACAATGGAGTGACATAATGGGGAGAGTTGACAGCTTTAAGGAATTAAGATTGGTTAAATTAAGAATGTTTATAGCAATACTAATGTTCCTTGTGGTGTTGGTTGTTGGCATTGGTATTGTGGACTATTCAATAAATAGTGTTGTTTCAGATACTCCAAAAATTGAGATCGTTAAAGTAGCAGAAGTCTCTAACAATCTATATACTATAGATTTCGCTAATAAAAGATATAATCTGAATACCTTTTATTTAAGTAGAGATATCCAGAGATTAAAGAAGAGGTTAAATGAAATATTTTGACAAGATACCTTATAAACGGTTATAATCACAATTAAATAATGTAATTATAGATTATATAGTTGGAACCTTAATTATATTTATATTAATCTATAAGTGTAAAATACGGTTAAAAGGTTTATGCGCCATTAAGGTCAATGAAAACCTTTATTATAGCGGTATTTTTTCTTTATTCAAATCAGGTAATATAGGTTACATAAAAGGATAAAGTGTGACATATGAAGAAGGATGGGTTTGATGGCTAACGAAAGACAACAGAAAATTAGGAATTTCTCTATAATTGCACATATTGACCATGGTAAATCAACTCTAGCAGATAGACTTCTTGAGCTAACGGGTGTTCTCACTAAAAGAGAGATGGAAGAACAAGTTTTAGATAACATGGATATTGAGCGTGAAAGAGGTATTACAATAAAAGCTCAGGCAGTGAGAATGGTATATAAAGCAAATGATGGAGAGGAATATGTTTTAAACCTTATAGATACACCTGGACATGTAGACTTTAACTATGAAGTATCTAGAAGTCTTGCAGCTTGTGAAGGTGCTATTCTTATAGTCGATGCATCACAAGGAATAGAAGCACAGACATTGGCGAATGCTTATCTTGCTGTCAACGCTGGACTGGAGATACTCCCGGTTATTAACAAAATCGACTTACCAAGTGCTCAGCCAGAACATGTAAAAAAGGAAATTGAAGATGTCATAGGACTTGACGCTTCTTATGCACCTATGATTTCTGCAAAAAATGGTCTTAATGTAGAGCAAGTTTTAGAGGCTGTGGTAAAGTATATTCCATATCCAATAGGCGACGAAGAGGCTCCACTTAGAGCACTGATATTTGACTCATATTATGACAGCTACAAAGGGGTAATTATATATATAAGAGTTAAAGAGGGTACAGTAAAGGTCGGAGATAACATAAAAATGATGTATACCAACAAGGAATTTATTGTTACTGAGCTTGGATATTTAAGGCCGGGTGCTTTAGTGCCAGGAATCGAGCTTAGAGCAGGCGATGTTGGATATATTGCTGCAAGCATTAAAAACGTTAAAGACACGCATGTAGGCGATACTGTGACTAAGGCAAGCAATTCTGCAAAGGAACCTTTGCCTGGATATAGAAAAGTTATTTCTATGGTTTTCTGTGGTATATATCCTGCAGATGGTTCAAAATTTGGAGATTTACGTGATGCCCTTGAAAAGCTACAGTTAAATGACGCTTCACTAAGCTTCGAACCGGAATCTTCAGTTGCTCTAGGATTTGGTTTCAGATGTGGCTTTCTTGGACTTCTACATATGGAGATTATTCAGGAAAGGCTTGAAAGAGAGTTTAACTTTGACTTAGTTACTACGGCCCCAAGTGTTGTATATCGAATTACGACTACTGATGGAATTGTAAAAATGATAGATAATCCAACAAACCTTCCACCTGTAACAGAAGTAGATAAAATGGAAGAGCCAATGGTAAAATGCACTATTATGGTGCCTACAGAATACGTTGGAAACATTATGGAGTTATGCCAGGATAGAAGGGGTCTTTATAAGAATATGGATTACATTGATGAGGGACGAACTATGCTAACATACGAGATGCCTCTCAATGAAATAATCTATGACTTTTTCGATGCGCTTAAATCAAGAACGAGGGGCTATGCTTCACTAGATTATGAATTAATTGGCTATATGGAGTCAGACCTTGTTAAGCTGGATATTCTTTTGAACTCAGAGGTAGTGGATGCATTATCCTTCATAGTACACAGAGAGAAGGCAGTTACTAGGGGCAGGAGAATAGCTGAAAAGTTAAAGGAGGCTATTCCGAGGCAGAATTTTGAGATTCCAATTCAGGCTGTTATCGGAGGCAAGATAATTGCCAGAGAGACAGTAAAGGCATATAGAAAGGACGTTTTGGCTAAGTGCTATGGTGGCGATATTACTAGAAAGAAGAAACTTCTTGAGAAACAGAAGGAAGGCAAGAAGAGAATGAGACAGGTAGGTAACGTTGAGGTGCCTCAAGAAGCCTTCATGAGTGTTTTGAAACTTGATTCATAATAACTTAGCAAAATAATTGATTTCTGTGCTTAAACGTGCAGAAATCTTTTTATTTAGTAATGATAGATTAGAGGGAGAAGTGATAAAGTGAAAGAGATCGGCATATATATTCATATCCCATTTTGCGCTTCCAAGTGCCTTTATTGCGATTTTAATTCTTGCGCTAGCAAGGAAGCTTTAATACCGGCATATTTTGAGGCTTTGGCAAAGGAAATTGAAGAGTGTAATCATAATGCCAAAGTAGCATCAATATTTATTGGTGGTGGAACTCCATCAGTGGTTGATCAAAGATATGTTGGGGTAATCCTGGATAAGCTTAGTAATAAATTTTATATAAATGATAATGCAGAGATAACTATTGAATCAAACCCGGGGACACTTAACGCTGCAAAGCTCAGCGCCTATAAAGGTTATGGCATAAACCGACTAAGTATGGGTTTGCAGTCTACTGAAAATAATCTTCTCAAGACTATTGGAAGACGCCACAGCTTTGATGATTTTCTAAAAAACTATAATGATGCCGTGAAATGCGGTTTTAAGAATATAAATGTAGATCTTATGTTTTCACTGCCAGATCAAAGCCTTAAGGATTGGGATAAGTCTCTCAGGACAATAGCTGAACTAGGCTTGCAGCACATTTCCTGCTACAGTCTCATCGTAGAAGAGGGTACGCCATTTTATAAGCTTAATGAAGAGGGAAAGCTCAACATACCATCAGAGGACCTGGATAGGGAAATGTATCAACTTGCAAAGGGCTTTCTTGGTGGAAGTGGATATTCTCACTACGAAATTTCAAATTTTGCAAAGCCAGGCTACGAATGCAGCCACAATCTAATTTATTGGAAGGCACAGGAGTATATAGGTTTTGGTGCAGGAGCCCATTCATACTTGAATGATTACAGATATTCCAATATTAGTGGTATTGAAGGGTATATAAGAGGTATAAAGGAAGGTAATGCAAATTCTAAGGAAAGGGATTTTATCTCAAAGAAGGAGTCTATGGCGGAATTTATGATATTGGGTTTAAGGTTAATTGACGGCGTAGATAGAGAAGAGTTTTTTTGGAGATATGAGACTAAAGTTGAGGATATTTACGGTGAAGTAATAAATAAGTTTATAAACCAAGGACTCTTACTTTCTCATAAGAATAGAATTGCTCTTACAGATAAGGGATTAGATTTGGCTAACATTGTTATGATGGAATTTTTATAAGTTTGAAGTATGTAAGTAATATCAATGATAAAATGTGCATAATAATTTCACAAAAAACGCTATAATATTTTTAAGGCGTTTTTTGTTCAACCTCTTGACAAAATAAACTGATGGTGGTATTTTTAGATTATGGTTAGCACTCACAAGGCGAGAGTGCTAATAAAGAGGTGATAAAATGACATTAGATGATAGAAAACTGAATATTTTGAAAGCTATTATCAATGATTATATTGATTCTGCAGAGCCGATTGGTTCAAGGACTATAGCCAGAAAGCATGAGCTTGGATTAAGCTCTGCTACTATAAGAAATGAGATGGCTGACCTTGAAGAAATGGGATATCTGGAGCAACCGCATACCTCTGCAGGAAGAGTTCCTTCTGATAAAGGCTATAGAATATACGTGGACAAACTAATTCAGCTTCCTCAACTAGACATTAAAGATATTCAGGCTGTCACGAAGGCACTTGATGTTAAGATAAACGAACTTGGGCAGCTAATTAGACAGGCTTCAACGATTATGTCTAAGGTTACAAAGTATACTTCTGTGGCAGTTACTCCAGAAAAGGACCAGAGTACCCTTAAAGCGGTGCAGGTGGTTCCAATAGAGAATGGGAATGCCCTCATAGTTGTTGTCACTAACACAGGTCTTGTGAAAAATACTATGATTAAAATAAATGAGAAAATAACTCCTGACGCGGTTATAAGAGTGTCACATATAGTAAATGAAAAACTTTCAGGTCTCACAGTTGAAGAAATAAATCTTCCTTTAATAAGAGATTTGGAAATACTGATAGGGATGTCCAAAGAAATTGTTTTTCCTATACTTAATGGAATTGCAGATTGCATTGGACAAATTGATAAATCCGAGGTTTATCTTGATGGTGCAAATAATATTTTTAAATATCCAGAATTTAGGGATATTGATAAAGCTAAGGAGTTCCTAGATGTCTTAGAAGAAAAGGACGTCATGCACAAACTTCTTAGGAGTGCTTCACTAAAAGACTCTGAGCTTACTATACAGATAGGCCGAGAAAATGATATACCTGAGATAAATACCTGTACACTTTTGACTACCACATATAGTGTGGGCGGTAAGATAATTGGCTCGATTGGAGTTATTGGACCAACCAGAATGGAATATTCTAGAGTTATTGCCTCAATGAATTTTATTAAAAAGAGAATGAATGAGGAAATATATAAATTATTAGGTGAAGAATTAAATGGAAGCTAGTATTAATTTAAACCTTTTTAAATTTGACATAAACTTAAATGGAGGTATTACTGAGCGCAATGAGTAAAGAACAAAAAAAGAAAGCAGAAATTATTGAAGATGAGGTTACTATTAGTGGAAACACAGATCCAGAATCTGATTTGGAAACAACCTCTGTTCCAAAAGAAGAATATGATAAGCTAGATGCCATGTTTCAAGAGCTAAACACAAAATGTGATGGATATTTTGACAAGATTCAAAGAAATGCAGCTGAGTTTGATAACTACAAAAAGCGTACTGCGAAGGAAAAAGAAGCATTGTATTCAGAAGCATTTGCAGATGCAGTAGAAGCTTTTCTGCCAGTTGTAGACAATTTGGAAAGAGCTGTGTCAGCTATAACAGGTGAAAGCAATGAACTTAAGACCCTGAGAGAAGGCGTTGACATGGTTTGTAAGCAATTAAAAGAAGTAATTCAAAAACTTGGCGTTGAAGAGATTGAAGCACAGGGCATGACATTTGATCCCCAGTTTCATAATGCTGTAATGCATCTTGAAGATGAAGCATTTGGAGAAAATGAGGTTGTTGAGGTTTTGCAAAAGGGATACAAGCTCAAGGACAAGGTTTTAAGGCATAGTATGGTTAAGGTTGCAAATTAAATAATTAATTAAAATAAAGCGTAAATTTACGCAAAATCATAAAATGGGAGGCCATAAATATGGGCAAAGTAATAGGAATAGATTTAGGAACAACAAACTCATGTGTTGCAGTCATGGAAGGCGGAGAGCCAGTTGTTATAGCTAATACTGAGGGAGCAAGAACTACACCTTCTATAGTAGCGTTTTCAAAAACAAATGAAAGACTTGTAGGTCAGGTTGCAAAGCGTCAAGCAATAACTAATACTGAAAGAACTATTAGCTCAATAAAAAGAGATATGGGAACAGATAGAAAGGTTACCATAGACGATAAGAAGTATACTCCACAGGAAATTTCCGCTATGATACTTCAAAAGTTAAAGGCAGATGCTGAGAGCTATCTTGGCGAGACAGTAAGCCAGGCAGTAATCACGGTACCAGCATACTTCAGTGACGCACAGAGACAGGCTACAAAGGATGCGGGTAAAATAGCAGGCCTTGAAGTACTTAGAATTGTAAACGAGCCAACAGCCGCTGCACTAGCATACGGACTTGACAAGGAGCATGACCAGAAGATAATGGTATATGACCTTGGTGGTGGAACATTCGACGTATCAGTTCTTGAAATAGGCGATGGTGTTTTCGAGGTTTTAGCTACAAACGGTAACAATAGACTGGGCGGAGATGATTTCGACCAGAGAGTTATTGATTTCCTAGTTGATTCATTTAAAAAAGAAAATGGAATAGACTTAAAAAATGATAAAATGGCATTACAGAGACTTAAGGAAGCTGCTGAAAAAGCTAAGATTGAGCTTTCAGGTGTAACTACTTCAAATATCAATCTTCCGTTTATTACAGCTGATGCTACAGGCCCTAAACATCTTGATGTTACTCTAACAAGAGCAAAATTTGATGAACTCACTGCTGACCTTGTTGAAAAAACAATGGGACCAACAAGAACTGCTTTAAGTGATGCCGGACTTGCTCCTGAAAAGATTGATAAAATTCTTTTAGTTGGTGGTTCTAGCAGAATTCCAGCAGTACAGGATGCAGTTAAAAAGTTCCTCGGAAAAGATGCATTTAAGGGTATTAATCCTGATGAGTGTGTTGCTGTGGGCGCTGCAATTCAGGCTGGTGTTTTAACTGGTGAGGTTAAGGACCTTCTCCTTTTGGATGTAACTCCACTTTCACTGGGTATTGAGACAATGGGTGGTGTGTGCACAAAGATTATTGAAAGAAATACAACAATACCAACTAAGAAAAGCCAAGTTTTCTCAACTGCTGCAGACAGTCAGACAAGTGTTGATGTACATGTTCTCCAGGGCGAAAGGGAAATGGCTCAATACAACAAAACTTTAGGAAGATTCCAGTTATCAGGTATCCCACCAGCTCCTAGAGGTGTTCCACAAATTGAAGTTACTTTTGATATAGATGCTAATGGTATCGTACATGTATCTGCTAAGGATTTGGGAACTGGCAATGAGCAGAAAATAACTCTTACTGCTTCTTCAAACTTGAGTGATGCAGACATAGAGAATGCAGTAAAAGATGCAGAGAAGTTTGCTGAAGAAGATAGAAAGAAGAAGGAAGAGGTTGATGCTAGAAATAGTGCAGACTCACTTGTTTATCAGTCAGAAAAGACATTGAAAGACCTCGGAGATAAGGTTTCTGAAGAGGATAAAGCAAAGATTGATACTGAGATTAGCAAAGTGAAAGAAGCCCTGAAGGGAACTGATACAGAAGAAATTAAAAAGGGTACTGAGAGCTTGCAACAGGCATTCTATGAGATATCTTCTAAGATATATCAGCAAAATGGCGGCGAACAAGGTCCACAGGGCGGCCCAAACAATCCTGGTCAGGAAGGTACAGGAGCTGAAGGAGCTAACGCAGACAATGTATATGATGCAGACTATAAAGTAGTTGACGATGATAAGAAATAAGATGTAGTATAACATACAGAATATGTTTTTACTTTAAAAGATAAGCCGAAGCCAAAATAATTGGCTTTGGCTTATTTTGAGAATCCGGGAAAAATGTATTAATTAGTATAGCTTTAGAGGAGTTGTTATATAATGGCTGAAAAACGTGATTATTATGATATCTTAGGTGTAGATAAGAATGCATCTGAGGCTGATATAAAAAAGGCATATAGAAAGCTTGCCAAACAGTACCATCCTGATGTTAATCAGGGAGATAAAAGCGCAGAGGGAAAGTTTAAAGAGGTTAGCGAAGCATATGATGTTTTAGGTAACGCTGAAAAGAAATCCAGATATGATCAATATGGACATGCCGGAACTGACCCTAATTTTGGCGGCGGTGGTTTTGGTGGCGGCTTTGATGGTTTTGATGTTGGAGATATTTTTGAATCCTTCTTTGGCGGTGGTTTTGGGAGAGGCAGCAGTAGAAGTAAAAATGGGCCTAAAAGAGGTGCTGATCTCAGAGTTGCAATAGAAATAACTTTTGAACAGGCTGCATTTGGCTTGGAAAAGGAAATAGCTTTAAACAGGCTACATGCATGTGACACCTGCAAAGGATCAGGCTGTAAACCTGGTAAGGAGCCAATTGTCTGCAAACATTGTAACGGAACAGGGCAGGTTCAGGTAAAGCAAACTACTCCATTTGGACAGTTTGTCAATGTAAAGACCTGTGATGTCTGTGGTGGTGAAGGTAGAATAATAACTGACCCTTGCACTACATGTGGGGGAAAAGGAAAAGTAAGAAAGAATACTAAAATAAAAGTCAATATTCCAGCTGGAATAGACGATGGTCAGGCCATTTCTCTTAGAGGTGAGGGAGAACCTGGAACTAAAGGCGGCCCTGCTGGAGATCTTTTAATAAATATTAGAGTTAGGCCTCATACACTTTTCAAAAGACAGGGGAATGATGTGGTTTGCGATATGCCAATAACATTTGTTCAAGCAGCATTGGGCGCTGAGGTAGAAGTACCTACACTTGACGGGAAGGTAAGATATACAGTCCCTGAGGGCACTCAGACAGGTAGTGTATTTAGAATAAAAGGTAGAGGAATTCCATATATTAGAGGTAACGGACGTGGCGACCATTTTGTGAAGGTTTTTGTAGAAGTGCCTAAAAAGCTCAATGATAAGCAGAAGGAAGCTTTGAAGAATTTTGCAGAGCTAAGTGGTGATGAAGTACATGAACAAAGAAGGGGTTTCTTCGATAAGATGAAGGGCGCTCTGGGAAAGTAATAATATAACAGGAGATAAAAGAATGAAGTGGACTGAGATCAAAATTGTTACTACAGAAGAAGCATATGATGCAATATGCGAAATGCTTGGGACTATTGGAGCAGGAGGGGTTTCTATTATGGACCCTTTTGATATCAAACAAGAAATTGAAAAGCCAAATACCTTGGATTATGCCGATGATAATTTTGTTGACTCTTTAGGCGAAGATGTTATAATTAAAGCATATTTTAATGAATCGGTAAGTCAGACAGAATTAGTTGAGTTAATTAGAGAAAAACTAATATTTATAGGACAGTTTTTGGATATTGGCAAAGGTTTTGATAGCTTTGAAGAGATTGATGATGAAGATTGGTCTACATCTTGGAAAAAGTATTATAAGCCTCTACTTATAGCCGAAAACATTGTTATTAAACCGTCGTGGGAGGAATACTGCCACACAGACGGGGATATCGTTATTGAATTGGATCCAGGTATGGCTTTTGGGACAGGCTCGCATGAGACAACAGCCATGTGCGCAAGGTTCCTTAGAAAGTACATGTCAGAAAATGATACTGTCTTAGACGTTGGTTGTGGAAGTGGTATATTGTCTATTATAGCTGCTAAGTTAGGTGCCAGATCAGTCAACTCCGTAGATATTGATGAAGTTGCTGTAAGGGTTGCAAAAGAAAATAGCGACTTAAATGGAACGGATAATGTAGTAACGATTAACACTGGAATTATCCAGAATATGGATAATGAGAAAACTGATATTATTGTGGCTAACATTATAGCTTCTGTAATAGTGGATATTGCCAAAGATGTAGAGCTAAGACTTAAAAAAGAAGGACTTTTTATCACATCTGGTATAATTAAAGAAAGAAAAGAAGAAGTTATAAACGCATATATCAGTAGGGGTTTTGAACATATAGATACTGAAGAACTTGGTGAATGGGTGGCGATGGTTTTTAAATGTCAAGGTTCTTTATAGATAAAGATTGTATTTCAGGAGACTTTGTTAAAATTACAGGGGAAGATGTTCAACATATTAAAAAGGTTCTCAGAATGCGCACAGGGGAAATGCTTGTGGCCTGCGATATGGATGGAACTGACTTTGATTGTGAGATAACAGAGATTGATGATAAATATGTTGAAGCACGAATCTTAAATAGCAAAAAAAGTGAATCAGAAGCTCCCATTAAGGTGACACTATTTCAGGGTATTCCAAAATCAGATAAAATGGAGTTTATTATTCAGAAATGTGTTGAATTAGGTATTCACAGTATTATACCCGTAAAAACTGAAAGAACAGTAGTAAAGTTTGAAAATAGTAAAGATGAGGAAAAAAAGCAACAGAGATGGCAGAAAATAGCCGTCGAGGCTGCAAAACAATGCAATAGAGGTAGATTGCCAAAGGTTAATAATCCAATAAATTTTAACATGGCTTTGCAAGTAGCTAAGGAATATGATTTGGTACTTGTTCCCTATGAAAATGAAAATTTACAGGGATTAAAGAAAGTACTTCAAGAATATAGGTCAGCTAAGTCTATAGCTGTTTTTATTGGTCCAGAAGGCGGCTTTGCAGAAGATGAAATTAAAAAGTGTCTTGAATTGAACTATTTTAGTGTATCGCTGGGTAAGAGAATTTTAAGGACAGAGACAGCCGGACTAACTGTTTTATCAATACTCATGTATGAGTTGGGAGATGTTGGGTAATGGCCCGAAAGACCTTTTTGCTTGCTGATGATGCGACATTTATTAGAACTATTTTAAAAGACATGATTGAACAAAATGAGGACTACACTGTTATAGGTGAGGCAAAAGATGGCAGAGAAGCAATAGAAAAAGCTATTTTACTTCAACCAGATGTAATGACGATGGATATTACAATGCCAGAATTAGATGGACTTGATGCTTTGCCACACATAATCAGTAAAAGCCCTAATACAAAAGTTATTGTTGTTTCCGCAATAGTAAATAAAGATTTGATATTAAAAGCGCTAAGAAGAGGCGCAAGTGAATTTGTAGTCAAACCCTTTGACAAAGATCGTGTTTACGCAGCAATAAACAAAGTATTATATGAAGACTAGATGAAAAGGTGCCAAAGGGCACCTTTTCTCTATTATATTTTCTTTGGATTATTTATTATTATTCTTTTATGCAAGTTTCTTTACAGGTATGTGTATAGCATAGATGATTAAATGGTTAAACTGGAAATGTGTTAAGAAATTTTATTACTTAGTAACTAAGGATTTAAAGAAATATAAGATTGATGTAAGGCATAAAAATGCGGATAAGGAAAATCCGGTACAGGTATTGGAAAGTAAGTATAAAAAAGATATAGACTATGTGTAAAATCACCTAAGCACTCAAAAAATGGAGCAAATAAGAGCAAATGCGAAAAAAGTATAAAAAAATGGAGAAATAGCTTTTAATTATCTGCAATTATGTTATAATACTAAGAAAGTGATTTGTAACTGCTTATTATTTCTTTGCATAGCTGATAAGCGGTTGTTTATAAAACTATAATGTGGACACTTAATTTTTGCTAAGCTGTGCGGCGGAAATGGCGGTTATTATGATTAAAAGTATGACTGGTTTTGGAAGAGGCGAGTATCAGGAGAACGGCAAAAGAGTTAGTATTGAAATAAAAACTGTTAACCATAGATATATGGATGTTTTTGTAAAATTCCCTAGAATGCTTGCATTTCTAGAGGATAAGGTCAGGGACCTGATTTCAAAGAATATATCAAGGGGAAAAATCGATGTTTTCATCAGCTACGAGGACTCTGGAGAGGATTCTAAGACTGTTGTCGTAGATGAGGCTTTAGCTGGTGCTTATTTAAAGGCTTTAAACACCTTGGGTGGTAAATTTGATTTAAGAGATGATGTAACAGTCTCTATGCTTTCTAAGTTTCCTGATGTTTTAAGGGTTGAAAAGGTAGAAGAAGATGAAGGAGAACTTATAAGGATAGTTTTGACAGCTGTAGAAAAAGCTCTTGATTCTTTACTGAAGATGAGGTCTGTTGAAGGGGTTGCTTTGAAAACAAGCCTTCTTGAGAAATTGAATAATATCTCAATGACTGTGAAGGAAATTGAAGAGAGGGCTCCGGGTGTTGTAATAGATTACAAGGATAGACTAAACAACAGATTAAAGGAGTTACTTGAACAACAGGCTGTAGATGAAAACAGAATTGCTACAGAAGTTGCCATTTTTGCTGACAGATGCAGTGTTGATGAGGAGCTTGTAAGGCTCAAAAGTCACATTACCCAGTTTAAGGATACACTTGACTTGGAGATACCAATTGGCAGAAAGCTTGATTTCATCGTTCAGGAAATGAATCGAGAAATAAATACAATCGGTTCAAAAGCAAATGATGTTAATATAACGAAATATGTTGTAGAAGTTAAAAGTGAAATTGAAAAACTAAGAGAGCAAGTTCAAAATATTGAGTAGTTTAAATTGGGAGGTAAAACATGAAACTAATCAACATAGGATTCGGAAACATAGTATCAGCAAATAGGCTAATTGCTATAGTTAGTCCTGAATCAGCACCAATTAAGAGGATAATACAGGAAGCAAGGGATAGGGGCATGCTTATTGATGCCACATATGGAAGAAGGACTAGGGCAGTTATTATTACAGATAGTGACCATATAATTCTTTCTGCTGTTCAGCCTGAGACTGTTGCTCATAGGCTTAACGCAAAAGATAATGCAGATGTTGATGATGATGCAGAAGAGGTAGTTGAATAGATAAGTTGGGAGGAACCGCAATGTTCCGAAAGGGATTACTTATAGTTTTATCTGGTCCATCGGGTACTGGAAAAGGTACTGTTCTGAGGCTGGTTAGGGAATCCTGCCACAATGTTAAATTTTCAGTGTCTGCAACTACTCGTACGCCTCGAGAAGGTGAAGAAAACGGGATTAATTATTTTTTCAAGACCCGGGAAGAATTTGAACAGATGATTTTGAATAATGAATTTGTTGAGTGGGTAAAATATTGCGACCATTATTATGGCACCCCTAAAAAGTGGATTCAGGATAATATTGAAAATGGATTTGATGTCATCCTTGAAATCGAGGTTGAGGGCGCCTTGAATATTAAGAAGCAATTTCCTGATTGCGTTACAATTTTTATGCTTCCGCCATCATTTGAAGAGTTGGAGCATAGAATTATAGCAAGAGGTACAGAAGATAAAGAAGTTATCAAAAAAAGGTTAATCAAAGCAAGAAACGAGCTTGGTTTTGTTGATAAATATGATTATGTGAATATAAACAATACTGTTGAAGATTCTGTTAGGGAAATAAACAGTATCATTCTAGCTGAGAAATTAAGATATCATAGAAATATGGAAATTATTAATGAATTAGGACTCAAAGGAGGTAGTACAAAATGATTTTTCCAGCAATTGGTTCACTACTTAAGAAAGTAGATTCCAGATATACTTTGGTTATAGTTACGTCAAAAAGAGCAAGACAGCTTGTAGATGGCGCGCCAAAACTAGTAAATTGTGGTTCAGAGAAGCCGGTTACAATAGCGATACATGAAATTGATGAAGATAAGATTACTTATGTTAGAAATAAGACTAATTTAAAATAGGTGAAGCCAATGTTAAAGGGTAAAAACATAGTTGTTGGTGTTTGTGGTGGAATAGCAGCTTATAAAGTTGTCGATATGGTGAGTAGACTTAGAAAGTTAGGTGCAAATATTCAGGTTATAATGACCGAAAATGCTTGTGAATTTATTACGCCATTGACCTTCCGCTCATTAGCTGATAACCCCGTAATTACAGATATGTGGGAAGAACCAAAGGAATGGGATATTCAACATATTTCTATTGCCAATAAGGCGGATTTATTTTTAATAGCTCCGGCTACAGCAAATATTATTGGAAAAATAGCCAATGGAATTGCTGATGACATGTTGTCAACTACTATAATGGCTACGAAAGCGCAAGTTATATTTGTGCCAGCAATGAACACAAACATGTATGAGAATCCTATAGTACAACAGAATATTTCTAAGCTCACAGCGTTAGGCTATAGATTTATGGAGCCAGGTATAGGATCTATGGCTGAACGTGGAGTGTACGGAAAGGGAAGACTTCCAGAGCCACCTCAAATTGTTGAGCAGGTTGTGGAGTTTTTCTCACATGGCAAGGACCTTATAGGAAAGAGGGTTTTAGTAACTGCTGGGCCTACAAGAGAGGCTATTGATCCAGTGAGATATATTTCAAATCACTCTTCTGGAAAAATGGGCTATGCTGTGGCAAGAGCTGCAGTTGATAGAGGCGCTGAGGTTACTCTAGTTACTGGCCCAGTTTCAATAAAGCCTCCCGAAGGGGTAAAAGTAATAAATGTCAATACAGCTATTCAGATGAGGGATGCTGTAATAAATAATTTTGATGAACAGGACGCATTTTTGATGGTTGCAGCTGTTGCTGATTATAGAGTGCTAGAGGAAAGCAATCAAAAGATTAAGAAAAAGGGTAATGCCATGGAGCTTTCCTTGGTTAAAAATCCAGATATAGCAGAGGAAATAGGAAGAATCAAAGGCGGAAAAAGGCTTGTTGGTTTTTGCGCAGAAACAGAGAACATAATCGAAAATGCCATTGATAAGGTTATTAGAAAGAACATGGACTTTATAGTTGCAAATGATGTAACTATGGAAGGCGCAGGCTTTGGCACTGATACCAATATAGTTAAAATAATTGGAAGACAGGGTATTATTGAAGATTTACCTAAAATTTCAAAAGATGAGGTAGCCCATAAGATATTGGATACCTTGAAAAATCTTTTATTTATGGAGGCATAAAGAAATGGCGACAGAGAAGTCAATGGAGAAAATAGTAGCGCTTTGTAAGAACAGGGGATTTGTTTACCCTGGTTCAGATATTTATGGTGGATTGGCAAATTCATGGGACTACGGCCCATTAGGTGTTGAATTAAAAAACAACGTTAAAAAAGCATGGTGGAAAAAGTTTGTTCAAGAAAGTCCATATAATGTTGGCGTTGATTGTGCAATACTCATGAACCCACAGGTATGGGTGGCTTCAGGTCATGTTGGTGGATTTAGCGATCCCCTCATTGACTGTAAGGATTGTAAGACAAGACATAGAGCTGACAAGCTAATTGAAGATTGGAACAAGGAAAACAATATAGATATTCAGGTTGATGGTTGGAATAATGACAAATTAATGGAATACATAAAGGAAAAGGACGTTAAGTGCCCAAGCTGTGGCTCAGCTAACTTTACTGACATCAGAAAGTTTAATCTTATGTTTAAGACCTTTCAGGGAGTTACTGAAGATTCCAAGGCGGAGATATTCTTACGACCTGAGACTGCACAGGGTATTTTTGTTAACTTTAAAAATGTTCAGAGAACTACTAGGAGAAAGATTCCTTTTGGCATAGGCCAGATAGGGAAATCCTTTAGAAATGAGATTACTCCTGGTAACTTCACTTTCAGAACTAGAGAGTTCGAGCAGATGGAACTTGAATTTTTCTGTGAGCCTGGTAAGGATCTTGAATGGTTTAAGTACTGGAAGGATTTCTGCCATAATTGGCTTCTTTCTCTTGGCATGATTGATGAGAACTTGAAGCTTCGTGATCATGACGCAGAAGAACTTTCCTTCTACAGCAATGCAACTACTGACATAGAATTCTTATTCCCATTTGGTTGGGGGGAACTCTGGGGTATTGCAGACAGAACAGATTATGACTTAAAGCAGCATATGGAGCATTCCAAGGATGATTTATCATATTTTGATCCTACTACAAATGTAAAGTATGTACCATATTGTATTGAACCATCATTGGGAGCTGATAGAGTGACTTTGGCTTTCTTATGTAATGCATATACTGAGGAAGAGGTTACTGAGGGTGATGTAAGAACAGTACTTCACTTCCATCCAGCTCTTGCACCAATAAAGGTTGCCATTCTCCCACTTTCTAAAAAGCTTGGGGACGAAGCCTACAAAGTTTATGAGAAACTTTCCAAGAAGTTCTACTGTGAGTATGACGAGGCAGGAAGCATTGGCAAGAGATACAGGAGACAGGATGAGGTTGGTACTCCATATTGTATTACATTTGACTTTGAATCTCTTGAGGACGCTAGCATTACTATCCGTGAGAGGGATACAATGAAACAGATTAGAATTAAAATAGATGAACTCGATGCTTATTTTGAAGGTAAATTTGAATTTTAGTAACTGTAAAAATATGAATTGAATTTATTAAGTAGCGGTGGTTCTAGTTTAGAGTGAGATAAGTGAATATTATATATAAAGTCCAGAGTATTTATACTCTGGACTTTTTTAACCCCATTTTAAGATTAGTACAACAGAATGGAATAAGCACCTGCTTTAATTTATGAGATATTAGCTAAAGGTGACACTTCAGACTTAAGTAGGCCTTTTATATAATAGGTAATATTGGGAAATAAGTATAGAGTATTATAATTTATTTCCCAAATTCCTTTCAGGTTTTCTAAGATTTTCTCTTTAATTGCAGTAATTTAGGATTTTATAGAATAATTTATAAAGAAAATAACAAACAAAATGAATTTTATTTGTTTGTATGTATAAAAAAATAAGTCATTTTATAAGAAAATAGATAAAAAAACATAGAAATATATAGAAATATTTTATAATAAATAGACAAAAAATTAACTACCAAATTAATGAAATAAATGATAAAATATTCCCAAGGCGATGTATTTTTTTTTGTACAACCACTTAACACACCTTGGTGGCTTTTAAGCCAACTAATATTTTACAGGAGGTTTTAGTGATGGCAAAATATGTTTATCTTTTTAATGAGGGTAATGCATCAATGAAGAATCTTTTAGGAGGTAAGGGCGCGAATCTTGCGGAGATGACAAGCCTTGGTATGCCAGTTCCTAGAGGATTTACGGTTACAACAGAGGCTTGCACGCGCTACTATGAGGATGGAATGGAAATATCCTCAGAAATAGTAGAAGAAATTAACCAAATGCTTTTAAAAACTGAGGAGACAGTGGGCAAACATTTTGGGGATTCTTCAAACCCATTTTTGGTATCAGTCCGCTCAGGGGCTAGAGCGTCCATGCCAGGCATGATGGACACAATACTTAATTTAGGATTAAACGATGAAGTAGTTGAAGGCTTAGCTAAACTTACATCAAATGAGAGATTTGCCTTTGATAGTTATAGGCGTTTTATACAAATGTTCGGCGATGTAGTAATGGAAATCGAAAAGTCCAAGTTTGATAAGATACTATCAGATGTTAAGCATGAAGCTGGGGCGAAGTTTGACACGGATTTGAATGCTGAGAATTTAAGGGAAGTTGTGAAACGATATAAGAAATTATTTTTCGAAGAAAAGGGCTTTGATTTCCCTCAAGAACCGAAAGAACAACTGATGGATGCGATTATGGCTGTTTTCCGTTCTTGGGAGAATCCACGTGCGATAATTTATAGAAGGCTGAATGAAATACCTTCAAACTGGGGAACTGCAGTTAATGTACAGGAAATGGTTTATGGAAACATGGGTAATGATTCTGGTACTGGTGTTGCTTTTACCAGAAACCCATCTACCGGAGAGAAAAAGCTTTTTGGGGAGTTCCTTATTAACGCTCAAGGCGAAGATGTAGTGGCTGGTATTAGAACACCTCAGTCTATTGAGCAGTTAAAAGAGGTAATGCCTCGTGTATATGATGAATTTGCAAAAATAGCCTTAAGCTTGGATAACCACTATAGAGATATGCAAGATATGGAGTTCACTATAGAAAAGGGCAAGCTTTTCATGCTTCAGACTAGAAATGGAAAGAGAACCGCAAATGCTGCCTTAAAAATAGCAGTGGATTTAGTTGAGGCAGGCGTGATATCCAAGGAAGAAGCAATTTTGAGAGTTGATCCAAAACAGTTGGATTCACTTCTGCATCCGAATTTTGATCCTTCTGAACTTAAAAAGGCAGTTCCAATTGGAAAAGGTTTGCCAGCATCACCTGGGGCTGGCTCAGGTAAAATCTTTTTCACAGCTGAAGATGCTGCGAATGCAGTAAAGGGTGGAGAAAAGGCAGTAATTCTGGTAAGGCTTGAGACCTCACCTGAAGATATAGAGGGAATGCACGTTTCTAGGGGTATTCTTACTGGAAGAGGTGGTATGACCTCTCATGCAGCAGTTGTTGCCAGAGGAATGGGTACTTGTTGTGTAGCAGGTTGTAGTGATTTAAGAATTAACGAAGAAGGAAAGTTCTTCATCGATAAAAATGGTAAAAAATATATTGAAGGTGATTGGATATCCATTGAAGGCTCAACTGGAAATGTTTATGCTGGGAAGCTTCCAACAGTTGAATCTACTATGACTAATGATTTTACAACATTAATGAGTTGGGCTGATGGGGCTAGAAGATTGGAAGTCAGAGCTAATGCGGACACTCCGAATGATGCTGTGCAGGCAATGCGCTTTGGGGCACAAGGCATAGGTCTATGCCGTACTGAGCATATGTTCTTTGAAACTGATAGAATCTTTGCAATGCGAGAAATGATAGTAGCAAGAACTCAAGAGCAGAGAAGCAAGGCACTAGCTAAGCTTTTACCTATACAAAGAGGAGATTTTGAGGAATTATTTAAAGCAATGAAGGGATTCCCTGTAACTATTAGATTTTTGGATCCACCTCTACACGAATTCTTACCACAGCTTGATGAAGATATCAAGGATTTGGCAAAAGAGATGTCAATAGAATATGATGAACTAAAAGCAATAATAGCCGATCTTCATGAATTCAATCCAATGATGGGACATAGAGGATGTCGTTTGGCAGTTACATATCCCGAAATAGCTGAGATGCAGACTAGAGCAGTAATTGAAGCAGCTATTAATGTAAATAAACAGGGAATGGATGTTATTCCTGAGATAATGATACCATTGGTTGGTGAAGTGAGGGAATTGAAATATGTTAAGGATATTGTTGTCTCAACTGCTGATAGAATATTGAAAGAACAGGGAGTTGAACTGCACTATAAGGTTGGAACCATGATAGAAATTCCAAGAGCAGCACTTCTTGCCGATGAAATTGCTAAAGAAGCTGAATTCTTCTCCTTCGGAACTAATGACCTTACACAGATGACTTTCGGTTTCAGTAGAGATGACTCAGGCAAGTTCCTTGATGAGTATTATGCTAAGAAAATTTATGAATCTGATCCATTTGCTAGACTTGATCAGGACGGAGTTGGAAAGTTAATGTCCATGGCAGCAGAGCTTGGTAAAAAGGTAAGGCCGGATATTAAGCTTGGTATTTGCGGAGAACATGGCGGAGATCCTTCTTCAGTAGAATTCTGCCACAGAATTGGACTTAACTATGTTTCATGCTCACCTTTTAGAGTGCCAATTGCGAGGCTGGCAGCAGCACAGGCTGCACTTAAGGAAAAAGGATATAAATAGGAAATCAGAGCTAACAGCAAAAGGTATGTATGTCTTTCGATATGCATACCTTTTTGCAAAACAGTATCATTTTAGCCCAGTAAAGAATCCTATTTTTACATATAATTTATATAATTAATAGGGAAATATATTATTTTATCAGAATGTGCTCATGATATAATATAATAACCTTATATATTTTTATTCGAAGGAGCTTTCATGACTAATATTGTACTTATAGGAATGGCTGGAGCTGGGAAAAGTACGTTGGGTGTACTTCTTGCAAAGACATTAGGCCTAAGTTACGTTGATACGGACTTGCTTATACAGGAAAGAGAAGGTGCACTACTTCAAAACATTATAGATAGCCATGGAATGGACTATTTTATGAATCTGGAAGGGACAGTATGTAAAGAATTAATCGTACAGAAAAGTGTTATCGCAACAGGTGGAAGTGTGGTACTTAGCCAATCTGCCATGGAAAGCTTAAAAAAAGATGGAACAGTAATATATCTTAAGGTTCCATATGAAGAAATAAAGAGAAGGCTATCTAACATAACAACTAGAGGGATCATATTTAAAGAAGGCCAAAGTCTTAGAAACGTGTATGATGAGAGAGTTCGTCTTTATGAAAAATATGCAGATAAAATAGTTGAATTCGGTAGATGTGACTTAGAAGATTCAATATCGTTATTGATAAAAAATCTAAATATGTGAAAACATTAAGATTATGATCTTTATAGTGAAGCTTATATAAAAGGCTCATATACTTATTATTAAAATATGATAAATGAGGTGTTTTTATGGTAAAAACATTGGTATTATACGAAAGTAAATACGGTTTTACTAAGGAAATTGCTAAAGATGCTGCCCTTGTGCTGGGATCTTCTGCCTATTTCCATGCGGGTAGTGTTAATAAAGATATCAATTGTTTTGATGTAATTCTTATTTGCACGCCAGTTTACAATGACATATTACCACAAAGTATTATGGATTTTGTCGCAAACAATGCAGAAATTTTAAAAAGCAAAAGGGTAATTTTATTTTGCTGTTGTCTTGAAGTAGATAATGGTAAAGTACACCTGAAGCCTATTAGAGAGATACTTGGGAGCGCCATTGTGTGGCAGGAAATAATTGGTGCAAAAATAGAAATAAGTCACTTAAATAGTAATGATTATAACGATTTGAAGAAAGTATGTGAAAAGGATGAGATATCTTTTAAAGATAATGATCTTTTTACAAAAGAAAGGTACCTAGAAAGGCTCTTGAAAGTAAAGCATATTATTGGAGATGATAGAGTAATTATTGGAAGAGATGAGGGAATGCTACATGTAGAGAATTTCTTGAAAAAGCATAATACCTGTACTCTTGGAACTGGATATTTACACAGTGTTAGAACTACTCCTATGGAATATATATATATAGAAGGCCACATTTACCTAATGAGTGATGCAGGAGAAAAGTTCTATTATATTTTGCAAAATCCCAATGTTTCTGTTTCAATTTATGATAACTACATAAGTTATGAAGAAATTGGAGGGTTGCAAATACAGGGTACAGCTACAATTATTGACACTACGACGGAAGAATATTATTCCATAATGAAAGAAAAAGGTCTTTCTGATGAAATGTTGGGAAAATCAGAAATAACACCATATTTGATAAGAGTAGATTTTGAAAAAATTGATTTTGAATGGTCTGAGTTTGAAAAAATGGGCTACAGCATAAAACAGATTTTCAGATAATAGGATTTGTCGCAAAATTCAAAATGATGAGAAGAAAGGGATATTCCTAGGTGAATAGGGTATCCCTTTTTGTATGTACAAATGTATGTCAATATTTATTAATGGAGAATGGTAGAGTAACACCATGATACACAGATACATCGTTAGAATTGAATTTTCTGTAAGAAAAAGTAAAACATAGAACTCCTATATTAAAAACTTAAGATAAATTTATATAAAACATTGAAAAAAGTTAAATAATACAATATACTTATTAATAAGATATTAGAAAGTAACCAATGAATGGAGGAAATGCAATGGCGTTTTTACTTGGTGTGGATATCGGAACTTCAGGGACCAAGACTGTTCTTTTTGATGAGGCAGGGAACACAATAGCAAGTGCTCTTTATGAATACCCCTTGTACCAAACGAATATTGGTTGGGCTGAACAAGATCCGGAAGATTGGTGGAATGCTACGATTAGTACCATTCAAGAAGTGCTTTTGAAAAG
>Ga0123336_10000490_pt1 | contig 39612 bp, 33 predicted proteins | sample SSSSmetaG_FD_96466 | JGI IMG/M metagenome (GOLD analysis project Ga0123336, IMG submission 96466) | Glacier valley bacterial and archeal communities from Borup Fiord, Nunavut, Canada, to study Microbial Dark Matter (Phase II) - ​SSSS metaG | ecosystem: Environmental > Aquatic > Freshwater > Ice...
ATGCTGAGCTTGTCGAAGCATCTTTACCGCTTCGTTGAGTAGTTCAAACGAAGCGGTAGAGATGCTTCGACAAGCTCAGCATGACGCCCTAATACCTCGTTTAATTTTGTGCAGGCACTTAGCCGTTGGGTTACGTTGATTTATAAAATATTATCGAAATTAATTATCTGTGCATAAAATAAAATTTTATTGTAGTTTGTTAGAATGTCTGCACTATCCAGACACATGAAGTGCCTTAGATGGCGAGCATGGCGCTTTTTTGCATAGTGGTTAGTTGAAATTCTAACGAATCAATGCTTGTATTTGGGTGATAAAGAAATAGTTACAGCCGCTGGGAGCTGCATAGAGACACACAATGAGCAGGGTATAATCCTAAAATCATAAGCTTTTGTGGCGGGGTTAATTATTGTAATAAACAAAGAGAGTATAAACGCAACGCTTATGTTGCAGCTACGGTTGGTCCTGCCTTTGTCTACGGTGCAAGGTCGGTCGAGCTACGGACGGACGATTTAGGACTATAGCAGAGTGGTAAAATAGACTGTGTATTTAGAGGAATGAGAAATTCACCATTTATCCCTAAGTTGTGGTGGTGAATACAGGAAGCAGGTGGATGCCAGAAATTAGAAAAACAATCACTGTATTTCACGTATCGGCTGCAAATAAGGGGCTGCACGGTCAGGTAGCATTGGAGATGTAAAGGGCGGACACGCCTAATTGAACGGACGCCAAAAGGCCCCCGCTTCCCATCGAAGCGAGGGCCTATTGGCGTCCGTTCGTCGCTAAACAAATGGGCTATTCGACGCGGCGAAAATCATCGTTTTTGCGGGGGCTGCTCTCGGAAGTGCGGCTGCCGTACTCGTTGGCCGGGGCCGCGCCAAAGCCCGCGCCGCTGCCGGGGCTGCTGGCGTCGGCGGCGCTATCGGCGCCGCCGCTGAAGATGCCGGCGCTGCCGTAGCGGCCCTTGCCGCCGTTGCCGTAGGGCGAGCCGCTGTCGGTGCGGCCACTGCCGGCCACCGGGCGGCGGCTGGTAGCGGCGTCGGGGGCCTGGTAGCCGTAGTTGCGGCGGCCGTAGCTGCCGGCGTCGCGCGGGCTGCCGTAGTTGTAGGGGCTGCTCGACTTGCCTTTGCGGGTGGCCAGCCAGCCCAGGCCCACGGCGAGTATGGCGCCACCCACCACTTTTTGGGTGGTGCTGAGGTCGCCCACGCGCGCCACCGCACGGTTGCCGAAATCCTTAAGGGCCTGGGGCAGCTGGTTCACGCCGTTGAGCACGCCCGAATCCTCAATCCACTTCTTGCCGCCCTGCAGCGCGGTGTCGAGCAGGGTGCCTTCCGGGGCGTTGGGTTGCTGGCCTTCGGGCTGGCGGCCGGTGCCGACGTGGGCGGTGGGCTGGGGCGTAGCGCCCGAACTCATGGTATTCGACGCGGAGCTTTGCGCCATGGGCGCCGTGGACGTTTTGTGCGGGGTAGCGGGCGTGGGGCCCGAAGGCTGCGAAGGGCGGCCCGGGTTCGACGGAGTCGAGGCACCGGATTGGTCTGGCTGGTTGTCCATGATACTGTGCGGGAAAGGAAAGTGGAAAGAAAGGAATAACGGACACCGCTCGCGCGGCGCAGGTTTTATTCGTAATCGCCCCCAGTAAGTTGCATTAAGCGGGCTTTATTTTTAACTCCGTGCACCCATTGGACCTGCCTCGCGGTTGCCCCGCGGTTTGACTTCGGGCCGGGCGTGGCGCGGGGGCGGCACCAGGACGTGGCCGGGCAACGCGAGCACTATCCGGCGGGCTTCTTCGCGGGCCTCCACCTCAAACCGGTTGTGGTAATAGCCCACCCGGGCCGATTCGATGAGGTACTTCCACAGAAAAGGCAGCAGCCCGTGTTCGCGGTATTGGCGCAGGTGCACCTGCTCATGGGCCACCCATTCCGGGTCAGCCAGGAATTCGGCGCGTGTGGCCCCGCTCAGGTGCACCGTTTGGCCGACGACCATGGCCACCCGGGGGCTGCCGAGCACCAGGCGGGAAATGCGGGCCAGCGGGGAGTTGGTCCAAGTGCGAAGGTTCTGCATAGGGGAAAGATAAGGCGCCGGTTAAAACCGCCCACACACGGCGACTGCCGGCAAGCGGTTGCAAGGTGCTTAAACACTTTTAGCGAAATTAATTGAATATTATAAAGAAGATTTGACTTTTTCCGATTGAAAATGCTGCACTTACCAAAAGTTTAATCTAGCTTTACCCGTCAAGCCGTTCCGAATTAACAAAAATTATTGTACACGGCTCGTTCTTTACCCCTCATCATCCGGCTCTTTTTGGCTTTGCCTATCGCCCAAGAAAACTACTAACCCGGCGCTTCCTTTCCTTGGCAGGAATCCGGATTTTTGCCCCAACACCCTCACGACGGACAATGAAACACCGCATTCTGTATTGCCTCGCCGCGGCCTCCCTGGCTCTTTCTTTCTTCTTCGAACGCTCCCCCGATGCTTCGGCGACGGTCCGTGCCACCCCGGCACCGGCCGTGGCCGAAGCATCGCTGTTTCCAGCCCTGATGATGAACGAGCATGCGGCCAAATCCCCGGCCCGGCCCGGTGCCCCTGCCAACACGCCGGTTGTGAAGACAGTGGCCCCCACGGCGGCCGAGCTGACCGCCGCCCGCGACTCCCTCACCTACCATTACTACGCCCAAACCCTGGGCCTGCACTTGGCCTTTGATGAGAACAAGGACCTGCTGCGCAGCGTGACGGACTGGATGGGCACGCCCTACCGCTACGGCAACAACTCGCGCCGCGGCACCGACTGTTCGGGCTTCGTCACCCGGGTGTTCCGCGAGGTGTACGGCATCACGCTGCAGCGGTCGTCGCGCTCGATGTTCACGACCACCAAGCACGTGGCCAAAAGCGAAATGCAAACCGGTGACCTGGTGTTTTTTCGCCGGGGCCGGGGCCCGATTTACCACGTGGGCATTTATTTGAAAGGCGGCAGGTTTGCCCACGCTGCCTGCAACGGCGGCGTGATGGTGAGCTCGTTGAGCCAGCCCTATTACCACCGTAATTTTTACGCCGCCGGCCGCGTACGCGCCGCTGAGCCCGCCCTGGCCGACTAAAACCCAAGCGGCGGTTGGAAAGCCTGAACTCAACGCCTGGCCCGTAGCGCCGGGCGTTTTTTTGGCCCGTTGCCCGATTCAGAAATAATTCTACAAAAAATCAGATGCCTGCATTAAACCTGCGTTCCGCTCCGCGGTCTGTGCTAAATAACTGACAGTGAAGGTGGCGGTCGGCTGTTTTTCGGTATCTTTCGTGCAGTTTCAAGTTATTTCTTGCGCTTGTTTATGAACCGTAGACATTTCCTCCAACGAAACGCGACTGTGCTGCGCGCTCCGGCGGCCGCGGTGGCCAGCCAACCCGCCCAAACGGCCGCCCCGGTCCCGAACGACCCGCCGGAAACCGTGAGCCGCTACGCCAATAAGGCGTTGCCCACCGGCCTGTCGCGGGCAACCAGCACCCTTGCTCCCTACGCCGGGCCGTGGGGCTACGCCCAGGCAGCACACCTGTTGCGCCGCTGCTTATTCGGGCCCACTCGCTCCGAAATCATGGCGGCGGCCGGCTCGAACCTGACGGCGGTGCTCAACGGCTTGTTGGCCGTGCCCGCCACCCCGCCCGACCCGCCGGTGAACGTGTCGGCCACCGACACGAGCGTGCCCATCGGGCAGACCTGGACCACGCAGCCCTTTGACCAGAATTTTGAGGGCGTGCGGCGGGCGTCGCTGCGCGATTGGTGGCTGGGCCAGCAGTTGGGCCAGGGCCCCTCGCTGGTTGAGAAGATGACCTTGTTCTGGCAAAACCATTTCGTGGTCGGAATCAGCACCATCAACGACGCGCGCTACGGCTACGAGTACGTGCGCCTGCTGCGCCAGCACGCCCTTGGCAACGTGAAGCAATTGGCCAAGGACGTGACCGTGACGCCGGCCATGCTGCGCTACCTCAACGGCAACCAAAGCACGGCCGGCGCCCCCAACGAGAATTATGGCCGCGAGTTGCTGGAATTGTTCACGGTGGGCAAGGGCCCGCTCATCGGCCCCGGCAATTACACCAACTACACCGAAGCCGACGTGCAGGCCGCGGCCCGCGTGCTCACGGGCTGGCGCGATTTGAGCGCGCCGCTGGGCAGCTACTTCACCGCCAGCCGGCACGACACCACAAGCAAGGTGTTTTCGGCCGCGTTTGGCAACGCCAGCGTTGCGCCCAACGGGATGAACGAATACCAGGACCTCATCGACCTGATATTCCAGCAAGTCGAAACTTCGCGGTTCATCGTGCGCAAGCTCTACCGTTGGTTTGTGTACTACCTCATTGACGCTCAGACCGAGACGGACATCATCCGGCCGCTGGCTACGCTGCTGGTGCAGAGTAACTTTGAGATGGCGCCCGTGTTACGGGCCTTGTTCAACTCGCAGCATTTCTTCGACGCGGCCAACGTGGGCTGCCTCATCAAAAGCCCGCTCGACTTCACTGTGGGGCTGCTGCGGCAAATGGAGGTGGTGTTTCCTGCGGCCAGCAGCGTGCAGGCGCAGTACACCATGTGGGACTACGCCAACGCGCTGGCCTTCGTGCAGCAGCAAACCCTGGGCGACCCGCCCAACGTGGCGGGCTGGGCCGCCTACTACCAAACCCCGCAGTACCACGAGCTGTGGATAAATGCCGTGACGCTGCCGCGCCGCAACCAAACGACGGACCTGTTCATAGGCCCCGGCTACACCCGCAACGGCGTCAAAATTGTGATTGACCCGGTGGCCCTGGTGCAAAGCTTTCCCGCCACCACGGCGTCGGACTGCAACGTGCTCATCGCGGAATTTACGCAATTGATGGTGCCCATTGCCTTGACAGCTAACCAGGTAGCTTTCCTGAAATCGGCGCTGCTGCCGGGCCTGCCCGACTTTGAGTGGACGGTGGAATGGACCCAGTTCCTGGCCGCGCCCACCAACGCGGCGAAGAAGGCGGCCGTCACCACCAAGCTGCAAGCCATGCTGCGCGCCCTGATGGGCCTGGCCGAGTACCATTTGTCATAAGAATAAGCTGTTAGCAGTGGGCATTTGCGGTGGCTTTTGGGCCAACAGCATAAAGACACGAGTTAACAGCTATTAGCTCACCGCAAACCGCCCACCGCTAACAGCTTGCATTATGAAGCGTCGCGAATTTTTACAAACCACGGCCGCGGCCACGGCGGGCACGGCCTTGCTGAGCGGGCTGCCCATTGGCGCCTACGGGTACTCGCCCGCGCTGGCGGCCCTCACCAACGCCACCACCCCGACCGATAAAGTTTTGGTCATCATCCAGCTGCAAGGCGGCAACGATGGCCTAAACATGATTATTCCCCTGGACCAGTACCCGGCCCTGATGGCGGCGCGCAGCAACATTGCCCTGCCCCAGTCGGCGGTGCTGCCCCTCACCACAGCCACGGGCATTCACCCGGCCATGGCCCCGCTGCGCGCCATGTTTCAAAACGGCAAGCTGGGCGTGGTGCAAAGCGTGGGCTACCCCTCGCCCAATTTCTCGCACTTCCGGGCCACCGACATCTGGACGTCGGGCTCCGACTCGAACGTGACCTTGACCACCGGCTGGGCCGGCCGCTACCTCGACGGCGAGTTTCCGGGCTTCCCCACGGGTTTTCCCAACGCGCAGAACCCCGACCCGCTGGCCATCAGCATCGGCTCGGTGGTGAGCAACTGCGTGCAGGGCCCCAGCGTGAACATGGGCATGGCTATTGCCAGCACCTCGTCGTTCTACCAGCTGCTGAGCGGCGGCGTCGACGCCGCGCCCAACACGCCGGCCGGCCACGAACTGACGTTCATTCGCCAAGTGGTGAGCCAGACGCAGGTGTACACCACCGCCATCCAGGCCGCGGCGGCCCGGGCCCAAAACCTGTCGCCCCTGTACCCGGCCGCCGGCCAGAACTCGCTGGCCGACCAGCTCAAAATCGTGGCCCAGCTCGTGGCCGGTGGCCTAAGCACCCGCGTGTACGTGTGCACCATGGGCGGCTTCGACACCCACACCCTGCAGGTGCCCGCCACCGGCGGCACCACCACGGGCACCCACGCCACGCTGCTGGGCAAAATTGCGGAGGCCGTGAATGCTTTCCAAGACGACTTGCAGCGCCATTCCATCCAGGACCGGGTGGTGGGCATGACCTTCTCGGAGTTTGGCCGGCGCATCCGGTCCAATTCCGGCCTGGGCACCGACCACGGCGCGGCGGCCCCCCTGCTCGTGTTCGGCAGCAAGGTGAACCCCATCGTGCACGGCCCCAATCCCACGCTGCCCGCCAGCGCCGGCGTGAACGACAACATCGCCATGCAGTACGACTTCCGCAGCGTGTACACCAGCATTCTGCAGGACTGGTTCCAAGTGACGCCGGCCACGCTTGCGCAGCTCTTTGGACGCAGCTTCCCTTACGTGCCGGTGCTGCGGCCTGCCGCCCTGGCCGCCGCCGCCGCCGCCGAAGCCGCCGAGTTCACGGTGTATCCCAACCCGGTGGCCCGCGACGGCCGCACCACCGTGGCCTACGACTGCGCCGGCGGCCACGTGCAGGTGGTGGTGCTCGACACCGTGGGGCGCGAAGTGCGCCTCGCCGTGGACCGGGTGCTACCCCGGGGCCCGCAACTGCTGCCGGTGGATTTGGGCGGCTTGGCCGCCGGGGCCTACTACTGCCAGGTGCGCGAGGCGCAACGCAGCGGTTCGCGCATTGTTGTAATCGAGTAAGCCGGCTAAGTATCAGGAAATAACCGACAATGGGCTTGGCCGACCGTTAGCAGGTCGCGCCGGGCCCCTTGTCGGTTATTTGGTTTTTGTCAAAAAAAGGCAGCCCGGCGGCGGTCTTTTGCGTAAGGTGGGGCTGTGGCTTTGGCCGTTTCCCTTTCACCATCTTTCCTTTCACTACTTGCTTTATGGAAGCGCAAATCGAACAACAAATCGAAAAAATTCTGCCCGAAGACCTGGCGCGCGCTTTTGAAAGTGCTTACCACGTGTTTCAGGGCAACCACGAGCACATGGACGACCTGCTGAAGCACGGCGGGGTGCTGCTGCGCAAAGCCGCTCAGAAGTTCTCGCCCACGCAATTGGTGGTGGGCATTGCCGCCCTGGCCGCGGTGGCCGTGGTGCTCATCAATCGCAGCAACGAAGACGACCACGAGGGCGAAGCCCACGACGTGAGCCGCCGCAACGACAAGCGCCAACTGGACACGAAGGGCGGCAAATAGGTCCATCGGCCGCCCCCACAAAAAAAGCAGCTTCCTGATGGAAGCTGCTTTTTTTGTGGGGGCGGCCGATGGCCGCGTGATGCATCTTTGGCCAGGGCGGGGCCGAGACGCTGTGCCCGCAAAGCAAAAGCATCAGAGCGGGGCACGTAGTGTCCAGGCCGCGGTCACGTGCGGGTTGGGCTCGGTGGCCGAGCGCAGGAACACCAGTTCGTGCAGCTGGCCCACGCGCCAGGTTTCCAGCAGGTCGGTGTAGGCGGGCGAGCCGGGGTTGCCGCTTTGGCCGCCGGGATACACGCCGTAGGCCTGCACGCGCGGCCCCAGGGCCACCACCATGCGCCAGGACGGCCCGTTGCGCTCGGAAGTGGCGTTCACAATGCCCGCGCCGCCGCCGCAGTCCACGTCCATTTGCCCAAAGCCTTTGAGCTGGAGCAGATGCAGGATATCGGTGCCTTTCTGGCTGGCCCAGCGCCACTTGGGCGAGAGCGGGCCGAACTTGCGGGTGAGCGAATCGGTGGCAAAACGCAGGCTGAGCCGGGCCAGTTGCGGCAGGGTTTCGCGGGCCGGCGTGCGGCGGTCGTCCACCCACGGCGAGGCGGGCTCGTGCAGCAATAGGTTGTTGGTGCGGTCGCGGGCCGGGTAGCGAAACGCCGGGCCGTTGGGGGTAGCTGGGAAATCGTCGTCCCACAGCCGCTTCACCAGGTTATTGTACCAGAGGTTGAACACGCTGGGGCCCACGGCGTCGGGGTTGTACTGGTAGTTCCAGCGGCGCATTGCGGCCAGCACTTGGCCCTCGGGCGAGGCCGCGGCGGGCGGCGGGCCGCCGGCGGGGTCGGCCACCAGGGCCAGCAGGCGGGGCAGCATGAGTTGGGCGTTGAGGTCGAGCACGTCGTCTTGCAGGCGGCGCAGGCTGTCGGCCGTAACCTGCTGCATGGCGGCCAGGCGCTGGTTGATGCGGTGGCCGCGCTCGTAGCTGCCGAAGGTCCAGTTGAGGTAATACGGGTACCCTGGCCCGGTCGAAAACTGGTTGGCCGAGCTAACGAAGCCGCGCGCCGGGTTCTTCACGTGGGGGTTTTGGACGGCCGGAATCCAGCCCTGCCAGTCGTAGGCCGGGTCGGTGCCGTCGAGGATGAACTTGCCTTGGTCGCGCCACTTTCGCGGGAAGCGGCCGTTGGGCCAGATGGCGATGTCCTTCTCGTTGTTGGCAAAAATGAAGTTCTGGGCCGGCGAGCCGTAGCTGGTCAGCGCAGCGGTGTAGTCGGCGTAGGTGCGGGCCCGATTCAGCTGATAAAAGGCCAGCATTTCGTTGGCGCCGTCGTGGGCGGTCCAGCGCATGGCGTGGGCAATGGGGGTTTGGTTCAGAAAAGGCTTCTCGGGCTTGTCGTACACCACCGGGCCGTGGTGGGTATAGAGCACGGTGTCGAGCAGGTCGGGCTGGCCGCGGATTTTGATGCGCTCCACCACCCGGCGCACGGGTTTCCAGCGGCCGTCGTGCCAGTATTCGCGCCGGCGGTTGTCCTTGAATTTTAGTTGGTAAAAGTCCAGCACGTCGGCGGCCACGTTGGTCACGCCCCAGGCCGCCTGCTCGTTGAACCCAATGATGACGAGCGGCGAACCGGGGATGGTGACGCCGTACACGTTCACGCCCGGCGCATTTAACTGAATCTGGTACCAGATGCTGGGCAGGTTGAGCTGCAGGTGCGGGTCGTTGGCCAGCAGCGGGTAGCCCGAGGCCGACTTGGCGCCGCTCACCGCGAAGTTGTTGGAGCCCAGTTCGGCGTCGGGCTCGGCGCGCAGCTCGTTGGCTGCGTAGGCCGCCTCGAACGACTTGGGAGCAACCGGCACGGGCAGGGGCTTGAAATCCAGGGGCGTGCCCACCGGCACGACGGGGTCTTCGCGGGTGGGGTAGTCCGGAAACAGGTCCTGGGTCACGGCCGCGCCGTACTTGCGCAGGATGTTGCTCATGCGCAAGTCGTCGGTGCGCCCGCTCAGGTCCCAGGCCATGAACTTGAGGAGCAGCGCGCATTTCAGGGGCTGCCAGGGCTCGGGGCGGTAGTCGAGCAGCTTGTACTCGAAAGGCAGCGTGGCGGGCGTGAGCTGCCCGATGTAGGCGTTGACTCCGGCCGAGTACGATTCCAGCACCGCGCGGGTGGTGGGGTTGGCCATCATCACCTTCAACGAGTTGGCCGCGCCGAAGGGCAGGCCCATGCGCCGGAAAAACCGGTCGGTTTCGAGCCGGGCCGGCCCCACGATTTCTGCCAGCCGCCCGGCGGCCACGTGGGTCTGAAACTCCATCTGCCAGAGCCGGTCGCGGGCCGTGAGGTAGCCCTGGGCGAAGTACAGGTCGTGGTCGTTCTGGGCGAAGACGTGCGGCACGCGGTGGTCGTCGTAGCGCACCGTCACGGGCCGCTGCAAGCCGGCCAAGGCCAGCGTTTGCCGGGCGGGAAAGTCGCCCGCGGCCTCGCCGTTTTGCCAGAAACCGCGGTACGGGCTCAGCAGCTTGGCAAACGGCGGCACGTCGCCGTGCTTGGTGTTGAGCACCCAAACCAGGGTGAGACTAACGGTCAGCGCCAGCAGGGCTTTAATCCAAGAAATCATAGGCGCGGCACAACTGCTTCAAACAGTATCCAAAGCTAGGGCTTTTCTTCCGCGTCCCGTTGTTTCAGGCGTTTCCCAGGCCCACGCGCCGCGCCGACGCGCCGAATTTTTACATCGATGGTCCGGCGCCGGTAAAAGCAACGTTAGCAGTGGGCGCGCAGCCAGACCCGTGCGTCGGCCATGTTATCGAACACCTCCGCGCGGAAGGCCTTGAGCTGCGCGTAGAAATTAGCGGCCGACCCATCGGCCAGCGTTTCGGGGGCGGTAATCATGGCGAAATGGCGGAGCCCGGCATTGGCGGCATTGGGCGCCCACTCGTTGATGACCCAATCCATGGAGTGGTCCCACGGGCCGCGAACCGAGCGCGTATCGTTGAGCACACAGGAAAAGCTTGACCGGGCCAGGGCAGCGGTGTAAGCACGGGCGCCTTCCTTAATGTTGTCGGCTGTCAGATAGCCCTGCCAATCAACAAAAATCCACCGATTTTCGAGGTCGGTTTCAATGGTAATGAAGACCCGTCCGAGGACCGACTTCAGTTCTTCTGTCATGACGACGCAAATAAAGCAGGCTTTGCGCTAACAAACCGCTGCTTACCGCAGCGCCACTTCGCGTACCAGGCCGCCGATGCCCCAGACCAGCAGGCGCTGGCGCACGGCCTCGGCCTTGGGCCGGTCGGTGAAGCTGCCCACGAACACGCGGCTGCGCTGCCGGCCATCCAGCAGGTCCTGGGATATTTCCACCGGCACGTCCGGAATCAAGGACTGGATGCGGGCCTGCACAGCGCGGGCATTGGCCGGGTCGATGAACGAGCCGGCCTGGATGAGGAAGCCCGCGGGGCAGTCCACCGATTCGGCCGTGGTGACGACCTGCGCCGTGGTAACGGCGGCGGCAGCGAGGAGGGCCGGCGTTTCGGCGGGGGAGGCCACGTTGGCGGCCGGGGCCGGCACCGCGTAGGTGGTGTAAGCGGCAGCGGGGTTGGGGTCGGCGGCGAAGAGGGCAGCCAGGTTACTGGGCGCGGTGGCCGGGCCGAGGGGCGTGTCGGCGGCCACTATTTCGGCCACCACCGTGGCGGCGCCGCATTCGACGAGGCCCAGCGGGCGGGCCGCAATTTCGGAAAGGTCAATGATGCGCTGGTGGCGGTAGGGGCCGCGGTCGGACACCCGCACCACCACCGACTTGCCGTTTTTCACGTTCGTGACCCGCAGCCGGGTGCCAAAAGGCAGCGTTTTGTGGGCGCAGGTGTACTGGAAACGGTTGAACCGCTCACCGCTCGTGGTTTTTCGTCCTTGAAAGTAACTGCCGTACCAGGAGGCCCGGCCCCGCAGCACGGTGGTGGCGGTGCTGGGCGCGGAAGCTGCTTTGGGGATGCCGGGGGCGGTGGCGTGCGCCGGGGCGCTTAGCAAAGTCAGCCAAAAAAAGAGGAAGCTGGAAAGGACAGTTACTGCAGAGGGACGAAATAAAGTCATGCGCTTTGCGGATGGTGAGCGGAACAAACATAGCGTTAGTCCCTCAAGCCGTACCATAATTTTGCGCGCGAAACCACGGTAATCGACCTAAAATTTGCATATTTTTAATAAAACTTGCATTTAATTAATTCATTGTAGAGATAGCAAAGCAGCCGTGACGTTCCTTTGAACTATATTTTTCGGAAACGGGGCCCACCCATTGCATACGTGCAAAAATTAGATTATGCGACGGGTGCAAAATTTGGGCATTGTGCACTCTGCTACTTCCGAAACCGGGTTGCAGAAGTCGCGCTTTTTTCGTAAGGGTCGGGCGCGGCCCGCTACCTTTGCCCCATGGATTTTGGCCGCTTGCCCGACCTGCGCTACGTGGATTTCCGGCTGCCGCCCGACCACCCCGAAACGGCCCGCGTGCTGGCCCGGGCCCGCCCCACCCAGCCCGTGCCCGTCGGCTTGCACGTGGGCTGCCCCATCTGGACCAACAAGGAGTGGCTGGGTACCTACTTCCCGGCCGGCATCAAGGAGCCCGATTATTTGCACTACTATGCGCAGCAGTTCAATAGCATCGAGCTGAACACCACGCACTACCGCATTCCCGACGCGGGCACCGTGCGGCGCTGGCGCGAGGCCGTGGGGCCCGGCTTCAAGTTCTGTCCCAAGCTGCCGCGCAGCATCAGCCACGAGCGGGAACTGTACCAGGCCGACGACCTGGTGGTGCCGTTGGCGCGGGCGTTCGAGGGCCTGGGCGACAACCTGGGCTGGGCGTTTTTGCAGTTGCCGCCACACTTCGGCCCCGAGCACCTGCCGCGGCTCGAGCGGTTCCTGCTCGACTTCCCCGAGGCGGTGCCGCTGGCCGTGGAGTTGCGCCACCCCGGCTGGTTCGCCGACGCCGCCTTAGCCGAGGCCGTGTTCGCCACCCTCGAAGCCCTAAACAAAACGCTGGTGATAACCGACGTAGCCGGCCGGCGCGACGTGCTGCCCATGCGCCTGACCACGCCCGTGGCCTTCATCCGCTTCAACGGCCACGGCCTGCACAGCACCGACTACCAGCGCGCCGATGCCTGGGCCGAACGCCTGGCCGCTTGGGTGGCCCAGGGCGTGCACGACATCTACTTTTTCATTCACCAAAAAGACGTGCGCCACGCGCCGGTGTTTGCCCAGTATTTTCTGGAAAAGATGCGCGCGCTGACGGGCATTGCGGTGCTGCCGCCCTTCATTATCCCGCAGCCAGTGCAGGGAAATTTGTTTGGATAGAGCGGGCGGCCACAAACAGCCACTCAACAAAGGCCGTCACGCGCATCTGGCGCACGCGCAGTCGAAGCATGACGGTTTAATTGATAGGTAATAGGCGAAGAGAAAGGCTGCAGAAATCCTACGGACCCACCGGCTGCTGCAGCAGCGGGCCGAGCACCTGCCACACGTTGTCGGCTAGGATTTTTTGGCCGGCGGCGTTGGGGTGCACGCCGTCGGGCAGGTTGAGCTCGCGGCGACCGAGCACGCCTTGCAGCAGGAAGGGTACGAAGGGCAGGCTGTTCTTCTCGGCCAGGGTGCGGAACAGGGCCTTGAACGCGGTGGCGTAGTGGGCCAGGCGGTGGCCGCCGAGCGGGCCCAGGTCGAAGGGAAATTCCAGGCCGGCCAGCAGCAGCTGCGCCTGCGGGTGCTGCCGCCGCACGGCGTCGAGGATGAACTGCAGGTTCTGGGTGGTTTCCCGCACCGGAATGCCGCGGATGCCGTCGTTGGCCCCCAAGGCCAGCACGAACACGTCGACGGGGTGCCGGGCCAGCACCGCGGCCAGGCGCTGCCGGCCGCCGGCGCTGGTTTCGCCGCTCACGCCGTAGTTAAACGCTTTATAGAGAAGGGCTTGTTGGTCGATGCGCTGCTGCAGGAGCGCCGGAAAACTTTCGCTGGCCCGCAGGCCGTGGCCCGCCGTGAGGCTGTCGCCGAAGAAGAGGATATTTTTCATGGAGTGCAGCCAAAACAGCGCAGGAGCTGTTTTCGTGCCTGCTAACGCGCCGCCCAGGTCCTACTCCACCACTTCGAGCACGGTGCGAAACGAGACGTACTGGCCCGCGAAACGCTTCTCCATGTCGGCGCGCAGGGCCGGGGCGCACAGGGTTTGGTATTCTTCGAGCTGCTCTACGCTCAGGCAGTAGTATTGGGCGGCGAAGGTGATGCCGTCGTTCTCCTCGTTGAGCAAGCGGCAGAACTGGCTTTTGAGGAAAAAGCCGGTTTCCATCACCTCGGGTATGTGGGTGGTGCGCATGTACTCGAGCCACTGGTCGGCCACGGCGGGCTCGATGCTGGTGGTGACGTTGTAGAGAATCATACTTCGGTGAAATGGTGAAGGGGTGAACCGGGGAGTTTGTGGATTGGGGGATAGCCGTTCTGCCAGCGCAGACTGCGCAACGTGAACGCCAAACTTACCATCTCACACCTCCCCGGTTCACCGCCTCAGACGCGCATCGTATCGAATTGAAAGTCGGTAATACGTGCCTGAATGTCTTTGGGCGAAAGGTTCTCGGTGGCGGCGGCCTGGGCCAGCGCGGGCAGTTCGGCGTCGCCGGCCAGGCGTAAGCTCAGGATTTGCTTGAGGCGCAGCTGCTTTTCTAGGGCGGCGAAGCGCTGGCCGCTCACCTCAAAGTACCGCTGGCGCACTTCGAGGCGGCACATCCGGTCTTGCAGTTGCAAAGCGTAGTGCTGGCGCAGCATCACGAGCACACCCAACCCGATGACTGCCAGCGCCGCCACGCAGAACCAGAGCCGGGCTGTTTGGTCGTCGTCGCCGGCCACCTTGGTGTAGCGCAGCACCGCGTAGCCGGCCACGAGCAGGGCCAGCGGCAGCAGCACGAAGTGGTGCCAGGGATAAAATTTGGGCGTGTTTTTGGTGGGGTGGGCCATATACTAAGGAGCAAAGCGGGGCGAAAGTAGCGGAACTGGGGCAAAGCCGGGCAATAAAAAACTCCGGCCGAGGCCGGAGTTTTTTACTTAAAAACCGCGGGGCTTACTTCATTGCCTTGGCGCGCTTCTTTTCTTCTTTCATTTGCACGCGGGCGGCTTTCTCGCGGGCGGCGTTTTCTTTTTCGGTTTTGCGCTGCGCTTTGAGCTGGTCTTTTTGCGCGCGCATCTGTTTTTTCTGCGCGCGCATTTGGGTCTTGCTGTCGCTCATGGCGCTGCGCGTGTCGCGCGCGGCCTGCTGGCTGGCGTTGGTTTGCTGCTTTTGTTGGTCGTAAGCCGCTTTGGCGTCGGCAGCGCGCTGGGCCTGTTGTTCGGGGGTGAGGGGCACGGCCACCGGGTCGGTGGCGGGGGCCGGCATGGGGGTGGTTTGGGCCGAGGCCAGGGTGGCGGTGCCGAGGGCGGCGAACAGTGCGGTGCTAAAGAGGAGGTTTTTCATGGTTGGGGGAATTAAGTCAATCAACGATTGCCTGCCTCCCTAAACGCAGGCCGCGGAGGGAAGTTGGCCGCCGGTGGCGCAGCCGGGTCATTCTTCCACGTAATCCAGGTCTTTGCCGTAGCTCTCGGGCAGGGTGCGCACGGCCCAAAACGCCACCAGCAGCGCCGCCCCGCCCAGCACCGCCGCGCCCGGCACCATGCCCAGGTGCGCGCTCAGGTACTTGAAGGCCGGCACCAGCCCCACCACCGCGCCGCGCGCGAAATTGGGCGCCGTGGTGGCCACCGTGGCCCGCAGGTTGGTGCCGAACTGCTCGGCCGCCACCGTCACAAACAAGGCCCAGAACCCCACCGAAATGCCCAGTACGAAGCACACGGCGTAGAACGTGGTGGGCGAAGCGCCCGGGATGCCAAACAGGTACACGCCCACCAGCACCGCGCAAAACCCCAGAAACACCTGCAGCGCCTTGTTGCGCGAGTGCCACAGCTGGCTGAGCGCCCCGCTGAGAAAATCGCCGAACACCAGCCCGAAATAGCACCAAAACACCGCCAGCCCCGCCGTGACCTCGCCCGTGAGGCCCAACGCCCGGCCAAATTCCGGCGCCAGCGTCACGAGTATGCCCACCACAAACCACAGCGGCACCCCAATCAACAGCACGCGCAGGTACTTGCCCAGCCGCACCGGGTGCGTGAACAGGCTCAGGAACTGCCCGCGCGCCACCCCGGCCTGCGCTTGCACCTGCCGGAACATGCCCGACTCCAGCACGCTCACCCGCAGCACCAGCAGCGCCAGGCCCAGCCCGCCGCCCACGAAGTAGGCATTGCGCCAGCCGAAGCGGTTGCCCACCCAGTAGCCCAGCATGGCGCCGCTCACGCCCACGGTGGCCACCACCATGGTGCCGTAGCCGCGCTTTTCTTTGGGCAGGCTTTCGCTGACGAGCGTGATGCCCGCGCCCAGCTCGCCGGCCAGGCCGATGCCGGCCACGAGCCGTAGCCAGGCGTACTGCTCCACGGTGTGCACGAAGCCGTTGGCGAGGTTGGCCAGCGAGTACAGCAGAATCGACCCAAACAGCACCGAGAGCCGCCCGCGCTTATCGCCCAGCACGCCCCACAGGATGCCCCCGAGCAGCATCCCGCCCATCTGCATGTTGATGAGAAACAGGCCCTGGCTGGTCATCGCCGCCGATTTGGGGACGATGCCCAGGTCCGTGAGGCTTTCGACCCGCACGATGCTGAACAGAATCAGGTCGTAGATGTCGACGAAATACCCCAAGGCGGCCACCACGACGGCGGCGGTGAACACCGTGCTTCGAACGGGAGAAGTTGCTTGCATGGCGAAATGTAGCCACGCGGCCGCTCAACCGCCGCCGGCGGACCACCGGGGCTTAGCCGCGCTTCTTTTCCAGCACGTCGTCAATCAGGCCGTATTCCTTGGCTTCGTCGGCCCGCAGCCAGTAGTCGCGGTCCGAGTCGTGGTGGATTTGCTGATAGGGTTTGCCGGTGTGGTGGGCCATAATGTCGTAGAGTTCCTTCCGCATCTTGACAATTTCGCGGGCCGAAATCTCAATGTCAGCCGACGGGCCCTGCGCCCCGCCGCTCGGCTGGTGCATCATCACGCGGGCGTGGGGCAGGGCCGCGCGTTTGCCGGCCGCGCCGCCGGCCAGCAGCACCGCGCTCATCGACGCCGCCAAGCCGGTGCAAATCGTGGCCACGTCGGGCCCCACGTGCTGCATGGTGTCGTAAATGCTCAGGCCGGCGTACACCGAGCCCCCCGGCGAGTTGATGTAGAGCAGGACGCCCTTCTTGGCATCGGCTGACTCCAGGAACAACAGCTGGGCGTTGATGATGTTGGCAATGTTGTCGTCCACGGCCTGGCCCAGAAAGATGATGCGGTCCATGATGAGGCGCGAAAACACGTCGATTTCGGCGAAGCGCGTGGGCCGTTCCTCAATCACCGAGCGGGTCATGCTGGTGACGAAGGGCCGGGCCAGCCCTTCCATGCGGGCCAGGTAATGGTCCACGCCCAAGCCGCTGAGCCCCTGGCCCCGCACGGCAAACCGGCGAAATTCTTGTTTCGGGAGCATGACAACAAAATGAGGAGTGAAAAAAGCACGGCGCGGCCCGCCGGGTCCACCGGGCCCGGGAGAAACATGCCGCGATGAATGGAGGCGTCAGAGAAGAAAAAGGCTTTTGGGGGCCCACCGGGCCCGCAGCCAGGCAGCCGCCCGGCGCAGCCAGCCGGCCCCGCCGGGCGGCCGGGGCCCGTAGAGCCGCGCGTGCACGGCCGCCAACTCCCGCCGCAACTGGCGCCGCCCTGCCGCCCGCTTCCGCAGCAGGAAATGCGCGGCCCCGGCCCGCCCGCACCCGCGGGGCGCGTTACTTAAAGGCAATTGGCACCACCAGGCGCACGCTCAGGTTGCGGCCCGGATTGAATACGCCGGTGCGGCCGTTGGCCGCATTAAAGTCCGTGAATTTCAGGCGGCTCAGGTGGCTTTGGTAGGCCACGTCGAAGAGGTTGTTGGCCGTGAGGAAGAGTGAGAAGAGGGTTTTGCCCTGGGCGTTGGCCACGTCGGTGCCTAAGCCGGCATTGACCAAGGTGTAGCCCGGCGTGCCGGTTTCGGTGTCGAAGGCCGAAAAAAACCGGTTCTGGGCGAAGGTGTGCTCCACTTGCACGCGGGCGTAGGAGTTCGTCAGGCGCTGGCCCGGGCGGCAGAAGTTGGCCCGCAGCTCGCTCTGCAGCCGGTCGGCTGGGGTGAAGGGCAGGTATTTCTGGTTCTCGCCCAGGGCGTCCGACTGCTCGGCGCGCACCATCGAAAACGCGTTGTCGAAGTGCAGCCAGGGCAGCGGGTGCAGGTCCAGGGTGGCCTCGCCGCCGTAGAGCACGGCGTTGCCCTGGCCGTACTTGAACACGCGGTTCTGGTCGGCGGTGGTCGAGTCGGCGGTGCCGGCGCGGTTCAGCAAGCGGCGGGCGAAAATGTAGTCATCGATGCGGTTGAGGAACACATCGGCCCCGGCGCTCACGAAGGGCCCGGCGTAGCTCAGGCCGCCGTCGAGCTGCAGGTTGGTTTCGGCCCGGAGGGTGTTGTCTCCCAGCTCGTAGCGCGTGGTGCCTTCGTGGCGGCCGTTCGTGGCCAGCTCGGCGATGTTGGGTGCCCGGAACCCGCGGGCCGCGTTGGCTTTCAGCACCAGCCGCTCGGTCAGGTTGAAGGCCGCGCCCAGGCTGCCGGCCAGGTTGCCGTAGCCGTTGCGGAAGCCGACGAACTGCTGGTCGGTGGCGGGGCCGGCGGGCGCCGGACGGGGCTTGGCCTGGCGGTCGAGGGACAAGCCGTCGCCCACCAGGTGGCGGCCGTCGAGGCGCAGGCCGCCGCTGAAGTCGAGCCGGCCGCGGGTTTTGCGGGTCACGGCGCAGAGGCCGCCGTCGAGCAGGCGGTACGCGGGAATCAGGTATTCCTCGCCGGCGATGCGGTTCTGCTGCTGCATCCCGCTCAGGCCGATGGTGGTGTTCCAGCCGTTTTTCTCGGGCAAATAGTAGCGCACGGTGTAGTCGAGGGTGCGCAGCCGAAAGTACAGGGCCGCTTCGCTCAGCTCGAACTCGCCGGGCTTGCCGGCTTCGCTATCCGCAAATTCGCGGCGTTGGTTGAGCTGCCAGCCCACGTTCAGGGCCAGCCGGCCGCCGTTGCGCAGCACGAAGCTGTTGTCGAGCCCGAGGCGGTTGTGCTGCACCAGCTGGCTGGGGGCCAGCAGGTTGTCGTAGCCGCTCAGGTCGTCGTCGGTGGCCGGGGCGCGCACCAGCGTGGGCCCGTCGCCCGACACGCGCTTGAGGAACTGCCCCGTTTGCGGGTCGCGCACGCCTTCCACAATGCCGAGCTGCTGGTTGAAGGAGGTGAGGGTGAGGTGCGCATAGCCCCAGCTTTTGTTCAGGCCCACGTAGCCGTTCACGTTCACCTCGCGGTAGCCGGAGTTGAGTACGGGCCCGTCGGCGCGGTTTTCGTAGTTGCCCGCCACCTTGCCCGAAGTGCGCGCCATCCAGTTGAGGCCACTGGCCCGGTGGCCGCCGTAGGTGAGCGAGGTGCCCAACAGGTGGTTGTTGGACTGGTAATTAGTCATTACCGAGCCCACCGTGCTGCCCACGGTCGCCGGCTCGGGCGTCAGGAAATTGACCACGCCGCCCAGGCCGTCGGAGCCGTAGAGCAGGCTGCTGGGGCCCTTCACGATTTCAGCCCGGCTTACCGCGTACTCGTCGGTTTCCACGCCCTGCAGGTCGTCCCACTTCTGGCCCTCTTGGCGGGCGCCGTCGTTGAGCTGAATCACGCGGCTGCCGGTGAGCCCCCGAATCACGGCCTTGCTGACGGCCGGCCCCGCCGTGAGCTGCGCCACGCCCGGCGTGCGGGCCAGCGCGTCCATGGCGTTGGTGGCGGCCTGGGTGTTCAGGTATCCGCGCTCCACCACCGCGGTGGGCAGTGGCGAGCGCCGCGCTTCCGTCGAGCCCGACACGCCCGTGACAATCACCTGGCCCAGCTCGGCGGCGGCCGTGCTCAGGGCCACCTCCACCGCGGTGCTTTCGGCCGTGTTCACGGTGCGGGTGGAAGTGCGGTAGCCCAGGCTGTGGATTTCGAGCAGGAAACGCCCCTTGGGCAGGTTGGCCAGCCGGAAAGTGCCGTCCGGCGCCGTGGCGGTGGCCTGCTGCAGGTCGGGCAGCACCACCGTGGCGCCCGGAATGGGCTGCTGGCTGGCCTGGTCGCGCACCCGGCCGGTGAGCGGGGGCGTGGGTTGGGCGAAGGCGGCGGCCGTGCTCAACACGCCGCTCAGCACCAGTAAAAGTCGGAGCATAGAAAAAAATAAGCCCAAAGGAAGGTCTTTTCACAAAAGTAAAAAATGCCCCGCTAACCAAGTTGGTGGGGCATTCCAAAAACCCGGCTACGGGCTGTGTTATGAGTTACTTGAACACCAGCGGCACCACCAGCTTGAGGCCGAAGCTGCGGCCCATGTTGAAGATGCCGCCGCGGCCGTTGGCGTAGTTAAAATCGGCGTACTTCAGGCGGCTTAAATGGCTTTGGTAGCCCACGTCGAACAGGTTGTTGCCGGTCAGGAACACCGAGGCCAGCGTGGCCCCCTTGGCGTTGTGCAGGTCGGTGCCCACGCCGGCGTTCACCAGGGTGTAGTCCGGCGTGCCGGTTTCGGTGTTGAAGGCCGAAAAAAACCGGTCCTGCGCGAAGGTGTATTCCACGGCCGCCCGGGCGTAGAGGTTGCCCAGCCGCGTGCCCCGCACCTGGCGGAAGTTCACCCGTAGCTCCGACTGCAGCCGGTCGGCGGGAATGAAGGGCAGGTATTTTTCGCCCGCCGGCTGGTTCAGCTGCTCGGCGCGCACCATCGAAAAGGAGTTCTCGAAGTGCAGCCAGTCCAGCGGGTGTGGGTGCACGTCCACGCTCACCTCGCCGCCGTAGAGGCGGGCGTCGCCCTGGCCGTACTTGAACACGCCGGTGCCTTTGGTTGCGCCGGCAGGCACCGCCGAAATTGAGTCGCCCTGCCCCGTGGATTTCAGCAGCCGGCGCGGGAAGATGTAGTTGCCGATGCGGTTCTGGAACGCGTCCACGCTCAGGCTCACGTGGTCCGACACGAAGCTCACGCCCGCGTCGAGCTGCAGGCTGGTTTCGGCCACCAGGTTCGGGTCGCCGATTTCGTAGCGGATGGTGCCGCCGTGCTGGCCGTTGGAGCCCAGTTCGGCGATGTTGGGCGCCCGGAATCCGCGCGACACGTTGGCCTTGAACGTGAGCCGGTCGGTGGCGTTGAAGGCGCCCCCCACGCTGCCGCTGTAGTTGCGGAACGTGGACTTGAAGCCCGGAAACTTGGTTTTGCCCGCCGCAGCCGGCAAGTCGTCGGGGCCCAGCAGCAGCCGGTCGGCCGTGATGGTGCGCACGTCGTAGCGCAGCCCGCCGCTGAGGTCCAGCCGGCCCACGCTCTTCTTGGTGAGGGCGAACGCGCCCACGTCGCCGAGCTGGTAGGCCGGAATCAGGAACTCGATGCCCAGGTTCTGGTTCTGCTGCTGCATCCCGCCTACGCCCACGGTGGTGGTGAAGCCCGCTTTTTCGGGCATGAAGTAGCGCACGTTGTAGTCGACGGTGCGCAGCAGGAAGTGCAGGCCTTCCCGGTCGGGCAGCAGCACGTCGCCGAACTCGCGGCGGCGGCTCTGCTGGTAGTTCACTTGCAGCGTGAGCCGCCCGCCCTGGTCGCCCAGAATGAAGTTGTTGTCGGTGCCGAACCGCAGGTGGTTGATGCGCTGGAAGGGCGAATAGAGCATGTAGCCGCGTATCTCGTCGTCCGTCACGGCGAGCGTGTCTACCCGGCCACCCGCCGCCACGTTGTGCAGGAAGCGGCCGGTTTGCCGGTCACGGCTGCCGTCCTGAAAGCCAATTTTCTGGTTGAATGAGCTGAAGGTGAGGTGCGAGTAGCCCCAGCTTTTGTTCAGGCCCACGTAGCCGTTGCCGTCGTACTCGCGAAAGCCGGAATTGAAAACCGGGCCGTCGTAGCGGTTGCGGTAGTTGCCCGCAATTTTGGTGGTGCCGCGCACCATCCAGTTCAGCCCGTTCAGGTTGCCCGCGTTGAAGAGCGAGTAGCCTTGCTGGCGGTTGTTGGTCTGGTAGTTGGCCGCCACTCCGCCGGTGATGCGGCCCTCGGCCACCGGGTCGGCGGCCACGAAGTTGACCACCCCGGCCATGGCGTCGGAGCCGTACAGCAGCGAGCCCGGGCCCTTAATCACCTCGGCCCGGTCGATGCTGAACTCGTCAATCTCAATGCCGTGCTCGTCGCCCCACTGCTGGCCTTCCTGCTTGGCGCCGTTGTTCAGGGTGATGACGCGGGTGTAGCCCAGCCCGCGGATGACGGGCTTGCCAATGGCCGGCCCGGTGCTAATCTGGCTGATGCCCGGCGTGTGGGCCAGGGCCTCGACGATGTTGGTGGCCGAGGTCTGGTTGAGCCGGGTGCGGTCCACGACCACCGTCGGGATGGGCGAGCGGCGCAGCTCCGTGGCCTGCGACACGCCCGTGACCACCACCTGCCCGATTTCGGTGGAGGCCGTCGTCAGCTTCACGTCCAGCGGCTGGCCGGCGCCGGTGTCCACGGTCTGCGTCACCGTGTTGTAGCCCAGCGAGCGAATCTGCACCGTGAAGCGTCCGCGCGGCAGGTTGTTGAACGAAAAGCGGCCGTCGGCCCCGGTGGCGGCGCCCAGCTTGAGGTCGGCAAACACGACGTCGGCGCCGGGCAGGCCTTCGCCGGTGGTGCCGTCCGTGACGCGCCCGGCAAAGGGCGGGGCCGTTGCGCGGGTGCGCGGGGCCGGGGTGGCAAGCGGGGCCACGTCCTGGGCCACCGCGGAAAAAACAGCGCTGCTCAACGCCGCCAGCAGCGTGAACGAAGCGCCCAATGATTTGGACAAAGAAATACCCATGAAAAAAGGAAAAACGGGCCGCCCAGGCGGCAAAAGCGCAGGCCCGTCCCACACCGCGGCGCAGCTGGGCAGGGGGCTGCTCAAATGAAAGAAGCCGGGGGCCGCTAGGCCGCGGGCGGCCCGCGCAGCTGGGCCGGGCACCGCGCAACCCAGGGGGCAGTGGCCACGGTGGGCACCGCCGCCACGGCAAAGCAGCGGCGCACCGGGCGGGGCAGCACCACCGGCGCACTCGGCACAAAGGGCACGTCGTAGAGGTGCTCCACGGTGCAGTGCTGGTGCCGCACCCCGATTAATGCCTTGCCCTTGAGGCGGAAGGCCGGCGCCTGGGCCAGTTCCTCGGTGGTGTGCTCGTGGGCGTGCAGGGCCAGAATCCACGCCTCCGGCACCAGCGTCCGCGTGAGGCAGAGCAGCAGCAGCAGGGCAATACGGGAGCGCAAGGCGGACACGGCACAAAGATGCGAGCAAAAACGGCACGCGGCGCAGGAGATATATTTTTTCAAATTGGCGTTGAAAACAATCCAATCCGCCGGCCTTTTTCGTAACCCGTCCAGTACCTTCGCCGTTTGCGGCCAGTCCCTGGCTCTTCTTTTGTGATAATCAACAGCATTTCTGACCTTTCCCTGCAATACGACGAGCCGCTGGGCTTGTTGCGCGTGGAATGGACCTCGGGAGCCGACATGCGGGGGTTTCGCAGCAGCGCGGAGCAATTGCTCCGCTCGACGCGTGAAATGGGCGTGCGGCACCTGCTGCTGAACATGAACACCTTCCCGGATATTTCCGTGTACGACCAAGTGTGGCTCGGCGTGCACTGGATGCCCGCCATGGTGAAGTTGCCGCTTGAGCGGGTGGTGCTGGCCATCAGCCGCCGGAAGGTGCACAACCAACTGGCCGTCGACTCCCTCATCGCCATGTCGCGGCCGTTTATCCGGTTCGACATCCAGTTTTTTCCAACGGCGGCCCCCGGCCTGTACTGGCTCAGCGACTATTCGGACCGCATGCCGTACCTGCTCGCCGAGTGGGAGGCCGTGCACGGCCCCGCGCTGCCCGCACCCGGCGGCCTGGCCGAGCCCCGGACGCTGTACCGGCCCAGCCTGTAGCGCAGGGCCATCTTCGCTGTCAGATTGACAGCGCTTCTCTCCTTGGAACGCGCTTTGAACGCCGCTCAGGCTGCGGCCCGACCACCTGTGTCCGGCCATTCCGTCCGCAACCAATCGTTTATTACCATGCAAGAAACCGGCTCCATCTCCATCCACACCGAGAACATCTTCCCCATCATCAAGAAGTTCTTGTATTCCGACCACGAAATTTTCCTGCGGGAACTGGTCTCGAACGCCGTCGACGCTACTCAAAAGCTGAAAAGCCTGGCCCAGCTGGGCGAGTTCAAAGGGGAACTGGGCGAGCTGAAAGTGCGCGTGACCGTGGACAAAGAAGCCCGCAAAATCACGGTTTCCGACCACGGCCTGGGCATGACGGCCGAGGAAATCAAGAAGTACATCAACCAGATTGCCTTCAGCGGCGCCACCGAGTTTGTGGAGCAGTACAAGGAGAAAGACGCGGCCACCAAGGACCAGATTATCGGGCAGTTTGGCCTGGGCTTCTACTCGGCCTTCATGGTGGCCAGCGAGGTCGAAATCTGGTCACAGTCCTACAAAGACGATACGCTGACGGCCCATTGGGTGTGCGACGGCAGCACGCAGTTTACCCTGGACGAGCCCACCGGCGAGCACGCCAAGGCCGAGCGCGGCACCGACGTGGTGCTGCACGTGGCCGAAGACTCGGACGAGTTTCTGGAGGAGGCCCGCCTGCGCACCATCCTCACCAAGTACTGCAAGTTCCTGCCCATTCCGGTTGAGTTCGAGGGCCAGCTCATTAACGACACCAGCCCCATCTGGACCAAGCAGCCCGCCGAACTAACCGACGAGGACTACAAGAAATTCTACCAAGAGCTCTACCCCATGAGCCTGGACGAGCCCCTGTTCTGGATTCACCTCAACGTGGACTACCCGTTCAACCTGACCGGCATTCTCTACTTTCCCAAGGTGAAGGACGAGCTGCAGTTCTCGCGCAACAAGATTCAGCTGTACTCGCGCCAGGTGTTCATCACTGACGAGGTGAAGGACGTGGTGCCCGAGTTCCTGATGCTGCTGCACGGCGTGATTGACTCGCCGGACATCCCGCTCAACGTGAGCCGCAGCTTCCTGCAGGCCGACGCGGCGGTGCGTAAAATCAACACGTACATCACCAAGAAGGTGGCCGACAAGCTCAACGACCTGTTCAAAAAAGACCGGGCCGGCTACGAGGAGAAATGGTCCGACATCGGCATGTTCGTGAAGTACGGCATGTTGTCGGACGAGAAGTTCTACGACAAGGCCAAAGACTTCGTGCTGCTGAAGAACGTGGACGGCAAGCTGTTCACCCTCAGCGAGTACACCGAGCACGTGCAGGCCAACCAGCAGGACAAGGACGGCACCACCGTGGTGCTGTACACCAACGACGCCGAGCAGCAGCACGGCTTCGTGGCCGCCGCCCAGGAGCGCGGCTACGACGTGCTGAACTTCGACCAGGTGCTCGACCCGCACTTTGTGGGCCAGCTGGAGCAGAAGCTGGAAAAAACCAGTTTTAAGCGCGTGGACGCCGACACCGTGAGCAAGCTCATCGAGAAGGAAGGCACCACCGAGAGCGTGCTGACCGAAGACGATGCCAAGAAGCTGGAGGACACCTTCACCGCGGCCATTGCCAACCCGGCCATGCACGTGAAAGTGGCCGCCCTGAGCCCGCAGGACGCCCCGGTGGTCATCACCCAAAACGAGTTCATGCGGCGCATGAAGGACATGCAGCGCACCGGCGGCGGGGGCGGCATGCAGATGTTCGGCGCCTTCCCCGAGTCCTACGACGTGACCGTGAACGCCAACCACCCCCTGACCCAAAAGGTGCTGGCCGACGGCGGCGACCGGCTCGCCAAGCAAGCCTTCGACCTGGCCCTGCTGGCCCAAGGCCTGCTGAAAGGCGAGGCCCTGACGGCGTTCGTGAAGCGCAGCACGGAGCTGCTGTAGCGGCCACCTCACGAGACCCCTCCGGGGCATGACCCCCTCTCCCGCGGAAGGGGGCACCGGTTTTGCTTCAGGCCAAGTGTTGATAAAAAAAGACCCGCTGCGATAAGCAGCGGGTCTTTTTTGTTTGTCCTACTGATGGAAAATGTGGAACTGGTGCCCCCTCTTTTTGGGGTTCGCGCTTCCGGCGAATTGGGGGTCAGGGGGTCAGGTGGCTTGCCAGCCCCTTCGCGCCTTTGCTGGCCTGCACGAACCGGGCGAACTCCTTCGCCGTCAGCACGGTGATGCCGTCGGCGCCGGCCAGCCACAGTCGGTGCTGCTTGTCTACTTGCAGCAAGACCGGGGGGCTGGTTGCGCCGGGCGGGGCGGGCAGCGGCACCAGCAGCTGCTTGGGCACCACTTTGTCCGGGGCAGGGGCGAAGCTGGCGAGGCGTTCGGCGGGCTCGTTGGGCAGCAGGAGCAGGCCCATGGCGGTGGCAAACAGGCGGCCCTGGCCGGGCAGGTAGGCCACGGAGTGCACCTCGTTGCCGGGCCGGCCGAGGAATTTCACGGTGGGCAGCTCGGCCTCGGCGGCGGCGCGCCGGGCGTGGCCCTCGAACACGCAAATGGCGTCGGACATGATGACCCAGAGGTTGCTGGCGTTGTCGGGCAGCAGCTTTTCCACGATGTTGTCGGGGATTTCGTGGTTGGCCACGCCTTCCTCATTGAAGCGGGTCCACTCGGGGCCCTGCTTGCGGCTGAGGCCGATGCTGGTGGCTATCCACACGGAGCTGTCGGCCAGGGCCAGGCCGCCGTTGATGGCCGGCGTGTTCAACTCGGGCACGAAAGCCCCGTTTTCCTGCCGGAACACGCCCTGGCCGTTGGCGCCCACCCAGAGCGCGCCCCGCGCATCGCGGAACAAGGCCGTGATGTTGGGGGCCGCGTCGGTGCCCGGGAGGGCCAGCGGCCGCGGCCGGAAGCCGCGGGTATTCAGCTGCACCACGCCCTGACGGGTGCCGAGCCAGAGCACCGTATCGGCCGCCGCGGCGCACTGGATGACGGCGCTCCCGTGGTACTTGCGCACGTACTCGGTGCCTTCGAGCCGGAACACGCTGCCCTCGGTGACCAGGTAGCGGGCCTTGCCGGCCTGGAGCAGGGCCACGGGCTGCTCGTGGCCGGCCACGGCGTAGTGCGGGCGGGGGCGGGCCTGTGCCCCCGGGCCAACGGCCCACAGCAACAGGCCGAGCAGCGGCCCGAACAAAGGCCGACGGCTGGGCAGCGAAAGGCAACGGAAACGCATGGCACGGAACGAAAGTACTAATTCGCGCAAAGGTAGGAGGGTGCTATATAGGTTGTTGATTATGTTATGATTATCAACCGGCGGGGCAAAGGCCCAATCATTAACCGAGGGGTGACGAAGCGGTAACGCCGGCCTCATGCCGGGGGCTCAATTTTGCGGCCGGTTAACGGCCACTTCACCAACCCCTCCCGTTTTTATGAAAGCTACATTTTTACTCGCTGGGTGCCTGCTGGCCGTGGCTGCCCAAGAGGCGCGGGCGCAGGCCGCTGCCACTAACAGCAACGTCATCCTCTACATCGGCGATGGTTTTGGGCTGGCCCCCAAAACCGCGTCCCGCATGGCCATGGGCCAGGGTACGACCGGCAAGCGCTTTACTTCCGACGCCGGCTTTCAGGTGCTGAACCTGGACAAGATGAAGTATAACGCCACCGTGACCACGCACTCGCTCAACTCCTGGATTACGGACTCGGCCCCCGGCGCGTCGGTGTACGCCTGCGGCAAGCCCGGCAAGCAGGACAACGAGGTCATCGCCCTGAACCCCGGCTCGGGCGCGGCCATCGAAACCATTTTGGAGGCGGCCAAAAAGCAGGGCTACGCGGTGGGCCTCGTCACCACCACCCGCGTCACGCACGCCACGCCGGCCGCCTTCGCCAGCCACATCTGGTTCCGCGACCTCGAGGACTACATTGCGGCCCAGTACATTGCGTCGACCCAGGCCGAGTACCAGGCCATTTTCGACAGCAGCCCCACGGCCGCGTTCCGCTACAGCGCCCCCCGCGACTGGGTGCTGCCCACTCCCAAAGTGGGCGTGGAGCTCGACGTGCTACTCGGCGGCGGCTCGCGCCACTTCCTGCCCCGCAACGCCGGCAGCCCCTACGAAACCATCCGCGACGCCGCCGGCAACGCCGTCATCGACCCCGCCACCGGCAACGCCGCCACCCTCACCCGCGGCCGCCGCGCCGACGACGTGGACCTGGTGAACTACGCCGTGACCCAGCGCAACTACGGGTTTGTGAACAGCCGCGACGCCCTCAACAACCTCAACCTAGGTCAGTATGGCCCCGGCGGCAAGAAGCTGCTCGGCCTCTTCCATCCCTCGCACGTCAACTTCGAGCAGGACCGCCAGACCAGCGCCCCTTGGGAGCCTTCGCTGGCCGAAATGACTCACGTGGCCATTGAGGTGCTCAAAGCCAAAAGCAACGGCAAGGGCTTTTTCCTGATGGTGGAAGCCGGCCGCATCGACCACCTGGAGCACGCCAACACCGGCGGCATTTCGGTGGTGGCCGGCGCCGCAGCCGGCACCAACGTCTACACCGTCGATTCGGACAAGCCCGTGTACGCTGGCGGCGGCGAGGCCAACTACCTGGCCACGCCCGCCAGCACGCGCTCCACCAGCGTGTACGCCTCCGACTACATGATTAAGGAGGTGATGGCCTTCGACTACGCCGTGGCCGAGGGCCGCGCCCTGATGGCCACGCCCGCCAGCGGCAAAACCTTGCTCTTCAGCACGTCGGACCACGAGTGCGGCGGCTTCGCCGTGACGGGCCTGCACGACGAGGCCGACGCCCAGCAGAACGGCACCAAAATCCGGACATACTCGGGCCAAATCACCAAGTCGGTGCCGGCCGAGGCAGGTTACGCCACGCCCACCAACCTGGTGCGCGGTGACGGCGGCGCCGGCGGCTGGTTTCCGGACTACGTGATGGCCAGCTTCCAGGGCAAGGACTACCCGCAGCCGGCCTCGGCCACGGCCAAGCGCATCGTGGTGGCCTACGGCTCGAACCCGCTCACCAACGGCAACAGCGCCCGGGCCAGCACCGGCGTGGGCAGCAACCAGGGCGCCACGCCCGGCAACCACACCCCGCAGGACATTTGGGTGGCGGCCGAGGACAACACCAACACCCACGCCCAGCAAATCACCGGCCGCGGCCTGCTCGACAACACCGCCATCACGCCGATTATGGCCGATTTTATGGGCCTTACCTTGTTTGCGGGCACCCTGGGCACGCGCGCCACCGGCCCCAAAGCCGACGCTGGGTTGCAGCTGAGCCCCGTGCCGTTCGACGGCCCGTTCAACGTCTCGTTCACCTTGCCCGCGGCCGGCGCCGTCACCATCGTGCTGTTCGACCAGTTGGGCCGCCGGGTGCAGACGGTGGTGGAAAACCGCCCGTTTAGCAGCGGCTCCCACGCCGTGCCCGTCGATGGCACCGGCCTGAGGGCCGGCTTCTACGTGGCCGCCGTGACGATAAACGGCGAAGTGGTGTCGAAGAAAACCATCAAACTGTAAGCCTTTCTTTCCACATTTCCGACAGGGAAAGGAGCGGCTTGCCGCTCCTTTTTCTTTTTCCGCGGGTGGCTGGTTACTTCACGTTGCGCGCCACCACAAACATGCGGTCGCCGAACCGGCCCGTGAGCTTGTTGAGGTAGTACGTGGGGTACTGGCCGGCCAGCTTGCCCAGTTTTTCCACCACGCTGCCGCCGAGGCGGATGTTGCGGGGCGGCTTCACCGGGTTGAGCAGCTCCACCACTTCAAAGCCCTGCTTCTGCAGCATTTTGGTGATGGTAGCGGGCGTGAACTCGAACAGGTGGTAGGGCGGCAGGTCCATCTTGCGCTCCTTGCCCAGCGCGCCGTAGGCGGCAAAGCCCAAACGCACGGTGGGCAGGTTCAGCACCGAGGGCAGGGCCAGCACCAGCAGCCCGCCCGGCTCCAGGATGCGGTGGAACTTGGCCAGCGTGGCGGCGGGCGAGAGCAGGTGCTCCAGCACGTCGCCCAGGTAGGCGAGGTCGAACTGGTTTTCGTGGAAGTCCTCGGTGGTTTCGATGTTGCCCGTCACCACGGGCAGCTGCAGCTCGCGGCGGGCAAAGTCGGCGGCGTGCGCGGAAATTTCCAGGCCGTGGGTTTCCCAGCCCAGCGCCTGCAGGCTTTTGAGGGTGTAGCCGGGGCCGCAGCCCACGTCGAGGTAGCGAAACCGCCGGCCGGGGTACTTGGCCAGGATGTAGTCGGTGAACTTGTCGGGCCGCACCTGGTTTAAAGCGTCCTGCTTCTGGCTTTCTTCGATGAAGACGACCTCCTGCTGGGTGCGGTCGTAGTTGGGGCGCTCGGTGAAGTAGTCCTTGCCGTAGAGCCGTTCCAGCTGCGCGGGCGTGGGCTGGGGGTCGAGGAACATCAGGCGGCAGCGGCGGCACCGGGTGCCCTGCAGCCTTTGGCCTTCGAATTCGTAGTAGAAGGGCAGCTGCTTAAAATCGGTGCTGCCGCAGAGGTCACAGGTACGCATGGCGCAAAGGTAGAGCCGCTTATTGGCGTCTCGGCGGCTGGGCCGGTTGGTTTTAAGGGGCGGCGTACCCGTTTATCGTTCAACGACAAGGCGCCAACAGGCGTCGCTACATCCTATGCTCGACGTTCTCATCATCGGCGCCGGCCCCGTGGGCCTGGCGTGTGCCCTGGAGTGCCAGCGCCGCGGCCTGCGCACGGCCATCGTGGAAAAAGGCGCGCTGGTCAATTCCCTGGTGGGCTACCCCACCAACATGGAGTTTTTCTCCACGCCCGAGCTGCTCGAAATCGGCGGCTACCCCTTTCCCACCAACCACTACAAGCCCCTGCGCGAAGACGCCCTGGACTACTACCAGCGCGTGGCCACCGCCGAACAGCTGGCCCTGCGCCTGCACGAGAAGGTGCTGGCCCTCACCGGCGCGCGAGGCCATTTCACGGCCACCACCGACAAGGGCGAAATTCAGACCCGCAACGTCGTCGTGGCCACCGGCTTCTACGACCTGCCCAACCCGCTGAACGTGCCCGGCGAGGACCTGCCCACCGTGAGCCACTACTACAAGGAGCCCTACCAGCACGCCACGCAGCGCGTCGTCGTGGTCGGGGCCAAAAACTCCTCGGCCAAGGCCGCCCTGCAGCTCACCCGCGCCGGGGCCAAGGTCACGCTCGTTGTGCGCGGCCCCGCCGTCAGCGACTCCGTGAAGTACTGGATTCGGCCCGACCTCGTGAACCGCATTGCCGAGGGCCGCATCACGGCGCATTTCAACACCACGATTACCGCCATCCGGCCCGGGGCCGTGGACGTGCTCACGCCCGACGGCCCCCTCACCGTGCCCGCCGATTTCGTGTACGCCCTCACCGGCTACCACCCCGACGAGGCCCTGCTCGGCCGCCTCGGCGTGGCGCCCGACCCCGCCGACGAAGCCCGCGCCCCGCTCTTCGACCCCGCCACCCACGAAACCACGCGGCCCGGCCTGTTCGTGGCCGGCACCGTGTGCGGCGGCCGCGCCACCAGCCGCTGGTTCATCGAGAACGGCCGGCACCACGCCCAGCTCATCGCCGCGCACCTGGCCAAAACGCTGGAAGTGCTGCAGGAGCGGTAGCCGCGGCCCGCTCAAAAATTCAGCAACAAAAAAAGGCGCCTTCCCCGGCCGGGAAGGCGCCTTTTTTACAACGTATTACCTGAGGCGGGCTACAGGGGGAATATCACGCCGCGGTAGTTGTTGGGGTTCACGCCGGTGAAGGAGCTGCCGTACTTGGCGTTGATGACCTTCAGCATTTCGTTGGCGATAACGGCGTAGCCGCGGGGCGTGGGGTGCACGCCGTCGAGGCCGAACAGGTTGCCCGACAGGTACCCGGCGGTGTTGTTCACGCCGTTCGTCTGAATGCCGTTGGTGGATACCGAGCGGAAAAATACGTTGGCGTCGAACACGGCCAGCCCGCGGGCGTTGGCCGCGCTGATGAGGGCGGCGTTGAAGGCGTTCGTGGCGCTTACCGTCAGGCCCTGCTCCACGTCATCCAGCACAAAAGCGCTGGGGATGGGATTGGCGGGGTCGGCGCCGAAAGGTTTGGTGGGGTCGATGCCGTAAGCCGACAGAAACAGCGGATAGCCGGCCGCGGGCTGGCCGCTCAAGCTGTAGATGTAGCGCCAGGGCAAATCGGTGGGCTGGTTCAGCAGCCCCAGGAACGCCGCCGAGGTGAGCGTGAACAACTGGCGCCCCCCCGCGGCGTCGCGGATGTCGGCCGTGGCAATCTGCTTGCGGTTGGGGGTACCAGGCCCCCCCGGCGCCGAGCCGGTCATGATGACCAGACCGGGCACGTTGGCGGCCAGCAGGGTGGCCTTCAGGCTGGGGCCCACCGTGGTGAAGAACGGAATGCCGGTCACGTCGGGAATGGTGGCCACCACGCCTTTGGCGCCGTCGGCCACCAGGGCATCCAGCACCTGGTTGGTGTTGGTGGTGAACGTGGCCGTGGGGGTGAGCGTGCTGGACGCGCCGCCGGCCGTGGCGTAGCCCAGCACGTCGTTGTTGCCCAGCCACTCGGTGAAGAAGGTAGGCTTCAGCGCGGCCACCGTGGCCTGCACGCGCTGCAAGTACGTTTGAAAAGGCGTGGCGTCGGGCGTGAGGCGCTCGAAGTAAGGGTTGCCCGCCGTGCTGCCGTAGCCCGGGGTCAGGATGTCCGACATGCGGATGCCGGGCACGCCCAGGTTGTTCACCGGGTCGGTGAATTTGGTGTAGAGCGGCGCCGCTGCGGTGCCGCCGCGCACGGCCAGATTCGTGGTTACGGCCGCCGTGGTGGGCGAGCCGGCGGGCGTAAACCCGGTCAGCTTGAGGTAGCCCGAGCCATTGCTTTGGGCCTCGGCGAAGAGCGGCTGCACGAAGGCGCCGCCGCCCACCTGGGCAAACTGGCCGGCCAGGATGCTGGGGTAGGAGCTGAGCTGGCCTTCGCGGTACAGGCCGCCGTCGGCGTAGCCGGCCGTGAGCGAGTTGCCCACGGAAATGTAGCTGGAGAAATTGGCCGACCCGGCCGAAACCGAAGGGGCTTCAATGTCGGGCTGGCAACCGGCCAAACCCAGGCCCAGCAGGCCCAGCACCGGAGCGGTGCGCATGATAAAGAGTTTCATAAATCAGGAAGCTTAAATCGGGTGGGAGGGCTTAGAACTTGTAGTGCAGGCCGATGCCGGGCACGTAAATGTTGGTGCGGTAGGTGCCCGCTACCCGGTCGGAGGTGCCGTTGTCGAGCAGGTCCTGCTGGGTCTGGGTGCGCTTCATGAAGGCCTCGAACAGGAAAGAGGCGTCCACGCCCAGGTGCTCCGTTACTTGGTACGAAAGGCCCGCGCTGCCCTGCACGCGGTTGGCGTCCGGGGTTTCGGGGCCCACGTAGCCGTCCTTCACCGCCGAGAAGTCGTAGCTCGTGCCCAGGCGCACGGTCAGTTTGTCGTCCACTTTGTACTGGCCGCCGAGGCGGAAGGCCAGCGCGTCCTGGTAGTAGCGCTTCGAGGAGCTGAAGTTGTTGCCGCCCACCAGGCCGTCGGTGCCGCCGTTGCCGTTGTTGCCGCTGAAGCCAAAGTCCAGCGTGCGGTAAGTGCTCCAGAACGTGAGCGAGGCGTCCAGGCCGATGGTAAGCTTGTCGGTGGGCATGATGCCCACCCCGATGTTGGCCACGGCCGGCAGCGGCAGCGTGGCCGAGAACTTGGTGGCGGTGAAGCTGCGGTTGACCAGGGCCGCGCTGGCGCCGGCGGGCAGTCCGGAGTAGGTCACGTCGCCGTTTTCCACCTTGGCGTCAATCTGCGAGCGGTAGCTCACGCCGACGCTCATCTTGTCCGACGGCTTGAAGAACACGCCGGCGTTGTAGCCGAACTGGGTCTTGGCCTTGCCGTCGAGGGTGATGTGGCCGGGGCCGATGGGCTGCTGCGGGTCTTGGGTGGGGAAGGGCACGTCCTTTTGCAGGTTCACGTTGCCGTAGGCCAAAATCATCAGGCCCGCGCCCACGCTCAGCTGCGGGGTGATGGCGTAGGAAAACGTGGGCTGCACGTACAGCGACTGCAGGGTGATTTCGGTGAGCACGTAGCGGCCTTCCCAGCCGTCGGCGTACTTCAGGGTGCTGCCGTAGGGCGTGTACACGGCCACGCCGAACTTGTACTTGGCGTCTTTGGGGCCGAAGCCGGCGTAGAAGTTGAACGGCACCACCAGCTTGTTGTCCAGCATGCGCTGGTCGCCGCCGTCGGCGCTGCGGAAGCTCACGCGGGCAATGGCCCCGTTCACGCCCAGCTGCACGCCGTTTTCGCGCACCATGGCCAGGGCGCCAGGGTTGTAAAACATGGCGGCCTGGTCGAGCGAGAGGCCGACGCCGACGCCGCCCATGCCAATGTTCTTTTGGCCGCCCAGGTTCACTTGAAAGCCGCTGGCGGACGCAGCCGACGCGCTGACCAGCAGCGTGCCCCCCGCAAGGAGTAGTGTTTTTACCGTCATAAAAAGCAAAAATTTAGGTGGGTGAGATTCTAGGGGTTAAAAGTAACGGAAAAATTCAAGTCAAGTGTTAGGCAAGCCGAATAAATGGCGGGGCCCGGGCGTTGATTCCGGGCCCGGGCTCCCCGCCGGCAAGCCCCTACCTTTGCCGCCATGATTCTGCGCGCCGACCACCTCATCAAAAAATACAAAGCCCGCACCGTCGTCAACGACATGTCGGTGACGGTGGAGCAGGGCGAAATCGTGGGCCTGCTCGGGCCCAACGGCGCCGGCAAAACCACCTGCTTCTACATGATGGTGGGCATGGTGAAGCCCAACGCGGGCCGCATCTACCTCGACGCCACCGAAATCACCACCATGCCCATCTACCAGCGGGCGCGGCTGGGCATCGGCTACCTGGCCCAGGAGGCCAGCGTGTTCCGCGACCTGAGCGTGGAGGAAAACATCCTGGCCGTGCTTGAGATGACCCCCATGAAAAAGGACGCCCGGCTCGCCAAAGTGGAAGAGCTGCTGGCCGAATTCAGCCTGACCCACGTGCGCAAAAACCTGGGCAAGGTGCTGAGCGGCGGCGAGCGCCGCCGCACCGAAATTGCCCGCGCCCTGGCCGTCGACCCCAAGTTCGTGCTGCTCGACGAGCCCTTCGCCGGCGTCGACCCCATCGCCACCGAAGAAATCCAGGGCATCGTCTCCAAGCTCAAGCACCGCAACATCGGCGTGCTCATCACCGACCACGACGTGAACTCCACCCTCAGCATCGTGGACCGGGCCTACCTGCTCTTCGAGGGCAAGCTCCTCAAGGCCGGCACCGCCGAAGAGCTGGCCAGCGACGAAACCGTGCGCCGCGTGTACCTGGGCAAAAATTTCGAGCTGAAGCGGAATGTGTGATTAAAATTAATGTGAAAATGTGGTCGATGTGAAAATGTGAAAATGCAGCAAGTGCCCGGCCCTGATTTGAATGCAAAGGCGTGGATGGATGACGGGGCGGCTCAATGGCTTGCGTCCCAAATCCGCTAGTGCTTCCAAGGACTTATCCGAACTTTCACATTTTCAAATCAGTACATTTCCACATTGTAAAAAGATGTTCGACCAGCTACTCGCCACCGCCGTGCAATGGGAAAGCCTGCCCCGGCTGGCGCGCATCCGCGAGCGGCCGCACGCGGTGCAGGCCCGGGTGCTGCGCGGCCTGCTGCGGCGGGCCCGGGGCACCGACTGGGGCCGCCGCTACGGCTACGGCGAGGCGCCGAGCGCCGCTGATTTTGCCCGGCGCGTGCCCGTGAGCACCTACGAGCAACTGTACCCCGAGCTGGAAAAAGTGCTGCGCGGGCAGCCCGACGTGCTGTGGCCCGGCCGGCCGGCTTGGTTTGCCCAAAGCAGCGGCACCACCAACGCCTGCAGCAAGTTTATCCCCGTCACGCCCGAGGCCCTGCACCAGTGCCACTACCGCGGCGGGCGCGACATGACGGCCCTGGCCACGCGCTTCTATCCGCAGGAGCGGCTGTTGGCCGGCAAAACCCTTTCGCTGGGCGGCGCCCACGCGCCCAACCCGCTCCGGCCCGCGGGCGCCGCTTCGCGCACCGGCGACGTGTCGGCCGTCATCATGGCGCAGCTGCCGCGGTGGGCCGAGCAGATGCGGACGCCGCCGCTGGCCCTGGCCCTGCTGGGGGAATGGGAAGAAAAAATCGACCGCATTGCCCGCCACGTGCTGCGCCAGGACGTGCGCACCCTGGCCGGCGTGCCCACTTGGATGGTGGTGCTGTTGCGCCGGGTGGTGGCCCTGGCCGGCGCCGACGACATCACCCAGGTGTGGCCGCACCTGCGCCTGTTTTTGCACGGGGCCGTGGCCTTTGGGCCCTACCGCGAGTTGTTCGCCCAACTCATTCCCGGCCCGCAGATGCGCTACCTCGAAGTGTACACGGCTTCCGAAGGCTACTTTGCCCTGCAGGACCAGCCCGAGAGCGAAGACCTGCTGCTGCTGCTCGACCACGGCATTTACTACGAATTCTTGCCCGCCGACCAGTGGGCCGCGCCCGACCCGCGCCCCGTGTCCCTGGCCGACGTGGAGCTGCACCGGCCCTACGCCCTGGTCATCAGCACCAACGCCGGGCTGTGGCGCTACGCCGTGGGCGATACCGTGCGGTTCACGTCCCGGGCGCCGTACCGGGTGCGCATCACGGGCCGCACCAAGCATTTCCTCAACGCTTTTGGCGAAGAGGTCGTGATTGAGAACGCCGAGGCCGCCGTGGCCGCCGCCAGCCGCGCCACCGGCGCGGCCGTGCGCGACTTCACGGCGGCACCCGTGTGGTTTGCCCCCGGCAGCGCCTCCTCGCGCGGGGGCCACGAGTGGGCCGTGGAGTTTGCCCCGGCTTCGGCCCCCGCGCCCGATTTGGTGCGGTTTGGGGCCGTGCTCGACGCCACACTCTGCGCCCTCAACTCGGACTACGCCGCCAAGCGCCACCGCGGCTTGGCGCTGGCGCCGCCGCGCGTGCAAGCCGTGCCGGGCGGCACATTTGAGGCCTGGCTGGCCAGCCAGGGCAAGCTGGGTGGGCAGCACAAGGTGCCCCGGCTGCTCAATTCCCGCGAAGTGCTGGAGGCCGTGCTGGCCGCGGCCCGGCGCGCTTAACGGCGCTGAAGCCAGCCGAAGCTGAGTGGGGCATTCGGCTGGGTAGCTGCAGTTTGTCGGCAAAAAGGGCTGCCGGCAAGGCCTGCAATCGATTTCATCGGGCGTCGTATGATTATACGAAAGCCATTGTGTAATATTACGGTAATATTCCCACTCATGGCTTATTCCGAGACCCTTCCCGTGGCCACCAAATCGGCGTACCGACGCCCATACAAAACCCGCCAACAACGCCGTGAAGCCGACAAGCGCAAGGTCGACGAAGGCAGCGAAATCCGGTTCCTGGTGAAAGTGGCCGGGGGCGTGTTGCTGCTCATCATCATTGCGCTGGTTTTTGCGGCAAAGGGCCTGGCCGACCGCGAAAGCAGCGCCACGCCCTACCACTCGGCGGCGGGCGAGTAGGCGGCGGGCCCGGCCGGCTGCGGCCGTGCCGGTGGGCCCCCTTACTCGTCCATGATGCCGCCGAGCAGGCCGCCGAGCACGCTGCCGCTTTCCTTCTGGGCATTGCCGCCGCCCGGCGCCAAGGCCCGGATGAGCTTTTTGACGGGCATGGACTGCAGCCATACCCGGCCGCTGCCGCGCAGCGTGGCCAGCAGCAGGCCTTCGCCCCCGAATATCATCGACTTGAGGCCGCCCGCCCGGGCCACGCTGAAGTCGAGGCTGGGCTCGAACGCCACCACGCAGCCCGTATCGACGCGCAATAGCTCGTTGTTCAGCTTTTTTTCGATGATGGTGCCGCCGGCGTGCACGAAAGCTTTGCCGTCGCCGGTGAGCTTTTGGAGGATGAAGCCCTCGCCGCCGAACAAGCCGGCGCCGAGCTTCTGGTTGAAATGCACGCTGATTTTGGTGCCGCGGGCCGCGGCCAGAAACCCGCTGCGCTCCACGATGAGCCCGTTGGGCAGGGTGCTCAAATCGACCGGGATGATGGTGCCGGGGTAGGGCGCCGAAAAGGCCACCTTGCTCTTGCCGCGGCCGCCGCGGTGGGTGAAGTGGGTCATGAACAGGCTTTCGCCCGTAATCAGCCGGGTGCCCGCCGAAAAAAGCTTGCCCATCAGCCCTTGGTCGGGCTCGGAGCCGTCGCCCATCTTGGTTTCGAAGGCGATGCTCTCCTCCATGTACACCATGGCGCCGGCTTCGGCAATCACGGTTTCGTTGGGGTCGAGTTCGATTTCCAGCACTTGAATGTCGGAGCCGAGAATGCGGTAGTCAACGTCGTGGGAGTTCATAGCGGGCGCGGAATGGTTGGTGCGGCCAAAGATAGCCGCAGACGGATGTTTAGCGGCACGGAAGGAACGGCAGCAGTCGGGGGCGCAATATTTCGGGCGCTGGCGTTACGAAACCAGATTTAAGCTAACTTCATAGTTAAACACGTTTTTCTGGTATATGCGCTTCTCCCGGTTGCCCCTGATTGCCGCCTGTGCCTGTTTGCTGAGCGCCTGTGCCAGCGCGCGTTTGGCCCCCCACTACGGCCCCCGCGGCTTTTGGCGGCCCAACCGCTACGACCACCGCGGCCGGGAGCAGGGCCGTTGGCGGACCTACTACGACTCGGCGCGCACGCGCACCCAGCCGTTCACGGCCGGGCGCTACCGCCACGGCCAGCCGGTGCGCACCTTCCGGTACTACGCCCCCACGGGGGTGCTCGACCACACCGAGCGGTACAGCCGCGAGGAATTTTGCGAGGTAACCTATTGGTATCCCGGCGGGCAGGTGGCCCGCCGGGGTCACGCCCAGTGGGTGACCGGCGGCAAAGGCGTGCCCCGCTTCTATTGGTTTGGGCCGTGGACGAGCTACGCCGAAAGCGGCCAAACCACCGGCATCCAAACCTACACCGACGGCGCCCTGACCCGCGCCGAAACCTACGAGGCCGGGCAGCTCACCTTGGTTGAAACCTACCGGGGCAACCGCCTCGTCCGGGCCGAAACGTACGACGGCGGGCGGCTTCTCAAAGTGGAATCGTTTGAGAACGGCCGGCGCACCGGCACCACCGGCACCCTGTAGCGCGCCCCGTGGCCGCTAGTCTTCGGGCGGGAGCTCACCGCGGGTTTCGGCGGCCTCTTTGTCGGGGTCGCCCACGGCTTTTTTGCGCTTGGCCTCGCGGCTGGTGCGCTTCATGAAGTCTTCGTCGGTTTCCTCGGGCTCGGGGGCGTGCTCGGCGTCGGCGATGGAAAAGGCCTCGTCTTCGGTTTCGCCCGGGCCGGGCTTTTCGCCGAATTGGCCGGCGCGGTCCACCAGTTTTTTGTCGCGCACGTGGCGGCCCAGAAACTGGTTGATTTGCTCGATGCTGTAGTTGGAGGTGATTTCGCCCAGCGGGTTCACCCCGATTTCAAAGCCCTCCAGCTCTTTGTGCACGCGGGCTTTTTTGTCGGGGTCGGGGGCAGCCTTTTTGGGTTTGACGGGTTTTTTGGCCATGAGCAGCGGGAGTCGGAATAAGGGGGACGTGCTTCCGTCTTACGCGAATCTACGCGGGTGGGTGGCCGCGGGGGATACAAAAATGCAGCGAGAGCCAGGTCCGTCATTCTCCTTTCGGGGTTGGGCGGGTTCCTCCTTGCCCGCGAAGCTCGCGGCGCGGCCTGCCGGCGGGCTCTTTCGCGGGGGGGGCGTCAAGGCTCCCGTTGGCAGGCCAGCCAAAGGTGGGCTGAGCGAAAGGTATTTTTCTGCGCGGGCCGCCTTTCTCCGCACTGGAATTCCGCCGGGGGTCGAAAATGCAGCGGGACGCGAAAACCGGCAAACCGCCGAAGCGTCGGGACCCTTTGAGCCGCCGCACCGAGCCCATAAAGCCCTTTGCAGCAGAACCTAATGAGCGTTTGGAGCGGCCGGGTAAACCAAAATTCTTATCTTGCTGATTCTATGCGAAACGCGGTGGTCGTTCCCACTCCATCCTTCATTTTTTTGCTTCGCGCCATGACGCACACCGTACGAATTTCGGCTTTTTGGGTAATGTTGGGAGCCGGGGCGCTGCTGGCCGGGGCGGCCGGGGCCCAACCCGTGGTGACGAGCCTGGCCCCGGCGGCGGCGGCGGCTGGCGCCACGGTGGTCATCAGCGGGACGGGTTTTTCGACCACGGCGGGCCGCGACGCGGTGACGTTTGGGGCGGTGCGGGCCACCGTCACGGCCGCCACGGCCACCCAGCTCACGGTGCTGGTGCCGCTGGGGGCGGCCTCAATTGCGCCGGTCACGGTGACGGACCTGGTGAGCCGGCAGCAGGGCTCGTCACTGGCCTCGGCTACGCCGTTTTTCACGCTGCGCTTTGCCGGGCCGGGGCTGAACGCGGCCTCGTACCAGGCCACCACCTACCCCGTGGCCACGGCG
>Ga0123336_10000491_pt1 | contig 39603 bp, 38 predicted proteins | sample SSSSmetaG_FD_96466 | JGI IMG/M metagenome (GOLD analysis project Ga0123336, IMG submission 96466) | Glacier valley bacterial and archeal communities from Borup Fiord, Nunavut, Canada, to study Microbial Dark Matter (Phase II) - ​SSSS metaG | ecosystem: Environmental > Aquatic > Freshwater > Ice...
AGCATATAAAGAATTATCTGCACATTCTAAAATATAAACATAATGCATTTTATTAACCTTTCATAAATTAATAACATTCCAAGCAATTGTTAGTACGCACCGGAACACTAAAATGTTTTTAATTAAAAAACTCTCGCTACTGCCCTAACCATACATGAATCGGACTTTATTTTTAAAGGAAAAGCCATTACTTCAAAATGGTCATTATCATTGATTTTATCAAGGTTAGTTAGATTTTCAAGTATAAGAACATCATGGCTTAATAGATATTTATGTACTTCAAATGGAAATCTATCTGGTGATGGCGTATCAAATCCTACCATTTTAACACTATTTTTTACTAGCATTTCACAAAACGGCATATCTATAACTGGATGTTTAGAATAATACTGTTCTTTACCATAGTAGTAAGCCATACCTGTATGAATAAGGACAATACTTTTTCCTTTAACTATTTCTAAATACTCATCTTTCAACGTTATTATTTTTTTATTTTGAGCATGTATAATACAGCCTTGTCCACAAAAGTTATCTAAGCCTAAGTCACATATGTATTTGGTTACATCTGTCATGTGCATAGGACCATCCACGTGAGTTCCTATATGCATTCCAGTGTCCAGTCTATGGTTATTATACTGATCCCTACTATACACATGAGTGTGGTTCAATATAACCTCACTATCTCCAGGATATACTGGCATACCATCCTCAATATTCTGTGATAAATCAATTAATTTCATATAATATTCTCCACTTTTCGTTAATTATACCATATAACAATCACGAACAAAATTATTACTAAAGTATTTGTTAATAGTTAATATTTGCTGCAAGAAAGTCTTCAAAGAATTGCTAGAATTCAACATCAAAAGCAGCACACTTTACGGATGCTGCTTTTGATGTTGCTTTTGATGTTGATTTCTCATTTAGGAAAAGTTTTTCTATTTGACTAATTTTCCATCTAAGACTAACTCTTCATCTGAGTAAAATCTTTTTATAATATTGACGACTATTGAACTATATAACTAGTCACCAAACGAGCTCCTCCACTTGTGATCTGTATTTGATAAGTTCCAATATCTGTTTGTGTATTAACCTTCCAAGTACAAAACACACTTCCATCATTACCTGCAACTAAATTACGTGTGGCACAATAATACAAGCCACTAATTTTGTAGTTACACACAATTGTACAGTTAACATTAGGTGCACATTTTAAAGCCAATATACCTGTTTCTCCACGCCGAAGAACTGGCATTTGTGTTATAATCTGTATTCCATTGCTCTGTGCTACCTGCGAATTCAAATTGCTTTGAACTTGTAGACTCTGTTGACTCTGATTACCGTTACTTAGTAAATAAAAACCGCCTAGACACAATATACAAAAACATAAAAAATAAGATAAAATACGTTTCATTTGCATCACCTCAAGTAGTATTTATACCTTATTTTCTCCACTGTTCAGTTTTTTTATTTATTTAACCTTTGCATGTTTTTTCCTATATCTTAAATCTACAATAATACTAAAAAGACCGACCCATGATATTCCTAAAATAAGTCCTCCTAATACATCACTCGCATAATGAACACCCAAATAAATTCTGCTTAGACCTATAAGCAATATCAAAATTGAAAGCAGTGATACAATTAGGTACTTCCACTTGGTTTTATAATTTTTGCAGCACAAGTAAATGAGAAAACCATAGAAGCTCATGGAGACCATTGAATGTCCACTTGGAAAGCTATAGCCTCCGATATCAATTAGCCTCAAAATATCTGGCCTATCTCGATGAATAATATATTTGATTCCTACATTTAGTAATGAGCTCAACATTAGATTAATAACAATCATAGATGTATAAAAAGAAAATTTTTCTTTCCTAAAGAAAGCAACAATTAGTATCAAGGCCAAAACAGTTAAAAATTGACCGGAACCCAAAAAAGATATTAGTATCATAATATCAGTTAAGCCCGTTGAAATAGAACCAGATACTCCCTGATAAACATAGCTATCGAAGCTATTGGTATTATCGCTATTTATATTAACTGTAATAAAAATAAACACAAATAAAGGCAAACCGATTGTTAAAAAATATCTTAGTGTTTTCAAGGAATCCTCCATTGTTTGTTTAAATATATATTTATATCATTCAATTTAGAATAGTAATATCCTTAAGAATAATACTATTAGTATACACAAAAACTTTAAAGTATTAAAATAAATAATATCAGTATACTCAAAATTAATTTATAAAGTGCGGAATCAGTTTACTCAAACTTAAACAAATAATATGTAGGAGGGGTTATGGCAGCTTTTGAAAAAATCAAATCAGGTTTAAACGGTCTTGACGTAGCACTTCACAATATCAGATTGGGTGATAATGTAGTTTGGCAGCTCTCAAATATCGAAGAGTATGCTTTCTTTGTGAAGCCGTTTGTATTACAGGCTATAGCTGATAATCGAAATATTATTTATATTAGGTTTGCAGAACATCCTCCTATTGTACCTAATCAGCCAGGCTTGAAAACAGTGTATCTAGATCCAAATATCGGTTTTGAGAGCTTTACAGTAAAAGTTAATGAAATAATATATGATGAAGGTTTTGATTCGTTTTATGTGTTTGATTGTTTATCAGAATTGCAGGTTGAATGGGGTACTGACCTCATGATGGGAAATTTCTTTACCGTTACCTGCCCATACCTTTTTGAATTAGATACTGTGGCATATTTCGGCATTTTGAGGAACAGGCACTCTTTTGAAGCTATAGCTAGAATAAGAGATACTACACAGTTATTAATAGATGTTTATGGTAATGGTGATGAAATGTATGTTCATCCATTAAAGGTGTGGAATAGATATTCTCAAAGTATGTTTCTAGCTCATAAATTCAGTGAAGAAAATTATGAAAAATTAGAAACCCTAACTGATGGAATAAGCGCAAGCAAATTCTATTCACTTATTGCTGGAACTGGTAGTATTCAGTCCTATCAATCACTTGACAACTGGGATAAATTTTTTATTCGTGCAGGCATGGAGCTAGAATCTGGCTTGCCTCACAATTTTGAGACTATAGAAAAGCTTTGTAGAATGCTTATTAGTCGTGAAAAACATCTGACTGATTTGGTTAAAAGTCAGTTCAAAGTTAAAGACTTTTTGCTAATAAAAGATAGAATGATTGGCTCTGGCAGTATCGGTGGTAAAGCAATCGGTATGATCTTAGCTCGTAAAATTATTGAAAACAACAAAAACGAACTAACCCCCTTTCTTGAGCCTCATGATTCTTTTTATATTGGTTCAGATGTTTTTTATACCTATCTAGTTCAGAATGGTTGGTGGAAGCTTCGTCTAGCTCAGCGATCAGATGAGGGCTATTTTTCTGTTGGAAAAGAGTTAAACCTGAAATTACTTGGTGGTAAATTCCCCGAAGGAGTAAAAGAACAGTTTATTCGAATGCTTGAATACTATGGACAAAATCCAATTATTGTACGTTCAAGTAGTCTCCTTGAAGATAGCTTTGGAAATGCCTTTGCTGGTAAATATGAGTCTGTTTTTTGTGTGAATACAGGTAGTTTGGAGCAGAGATTAAAAGAGTTTGAGAAAGCCGTTAAGTTGGTATACGCCAGCTCTATGGATGAGTCTGCATTGACCTATAGAACACAAAGAGGCTTAGACAAAAATGATGAACAGATGGCAATATTGGTTCAGCGTGTTTCGGGTTCAATTTATGAGGATATTTTCATGCCTTGTGCTGCTGGCGTTGGGTTTTCATATAATTCATATGTCTGGAACAAACAAATCGACCCTTCAGTGGGCTTGGTAAGATTGGTTCTGGGCTTGGGAACGAGAGCTGTCGACAGAACCGATGGAGATTATCCAAGATTGGCAGCACTAGATAAGCCCAATTTAAGTCCGGTTGCCAGTAGAATTGAAAAAGCTACATTTTCACAAAGAAATATCGATATTCTGGACTTAAAAAATAATTCATTATCAACTATTAATATCAACTTATTAAGCGAAAAAGTTCCATCTTGGTTTAGGCAACAAATGTTTGAGAATGATAGAGAAGCCGAGAATAGCCTTAGAAACAGAGGTATTAAAAAAGAAGTCCTTTTTACAACCTGTGAGGGAGTTTTAAAAAATGAAAAGCTTGTATTTTGCTTAAAAGAAATACTTGATACAATTGAAAAACACTATGAGTATCCTGTGGATATTGAGTTTACAATCAATTTTTCTAAAAGTGGAGATTTCGTTATTAATTTATTGCAATGTAGACCTTTACAAGTGCATGGTTTAGGCAAAATGGTCGAAATTCCACCTATTAAAACAGAAGAAACCTTATTTTCAATTGGAGAAGGCTGTTCTATGGGTGGGTCTATATTCCAACCAATTGATATTGTAATTATAGTTGACCCAAAGGAATATTATCTTGCAAATAATAATACCAAACATAATGTTGCTAGAATAATAGGTAAACTTAATGCTGAAAATAAAGTATCAAAAAAGCCCGTTATGCTTATCGGTCCAGGTAGATGGGGTACCTCCTCCCCAGAACTTGGCGTTCCTGTGAGCTTTGCAGAAATTAGCGGCATCACAGCTTTGTGTGAGGTATCTTATGAGGGTGCTGGTTATATGCCAGAGCTTTCATTTGGAAGTCACTTTTTCCAAGACCTAGTTGAAGGAGAAATATTCTACTGCGCCATATTTGAAAATAGTCCAGAAGTTCTCTACTCTACAGAGATCCTTTCTGATTGTGAAACTATATATAATGATGTTATTAATACAGAGCCAGATATTAAATCAATAATTACTGCCTATGATACCTCTAAAATAAACCTAACATTGTTAGCAGATGCCGTATCCCAAAGAACTGTTTGTATTAAAATGAACCAGCATGGTTAGCAATAAATAAAAAGAGTCCCAACCCACATAAATAATTTTCCAGTGGATTAGGACTCTTTATTTTTAATATATCTTAGTAATTTTTTGCAACTATCTGGAAGTACGACTGTGGATGGTCACATACTGGGCATACTGCTGGAGCTTTCTCACCAATATGAATATGTCCGCAATTTGCACATTGCCAAATAACTTTCTCGCCCTTTATAAATACAGCATTACCTTCAACATTTTTAAGAAGTTCAAGATATCTTTCTTCATGTTCTTTCTCAATTTTTGCAACAGCTTCAAATAGATATGCTATCTTATCAAAGCCTTCTGCCTTTGCATCTTTTGCAAAGTTAGCATACATATCAGTCCATTCATAATGCTCACCACTTGCTGCATCTTTCAGATTAGTAGCAGTATCTGCCACCCCATCATGTAGGAGCTTATACCAAATCTTTGCATGCTCCTTCTCATTATTTGCAGTCTCAGTAAATAATGCAGATATTTGCTCATAGCCTTCTTTTTTGGCTTTTGCAGCATAATATGTATATTTGTTACGTGCCTGAGATTCACCAGAAAATGCCGCCATCAAATTTGCCTCAGTCTTTGTACCTTTTAAATCACTCACTATGTAAACCCTCCTTATTAAATATGTTTTAAAATTGTATTATATTTAATATACCACAATTTTCTACTTTCTAACTCAATATTTTTTACATATTTATATTAATTTTAATAAGAGGATTAATTTTAATCCAGTTTTAACTTCTTCCGAACTCTAGTCATACTTATTTCGAAGGTTGGTGATACTAATATTCCCTGTCATTAACGAGGGAGTATTAGTATCACCTCTGAATAACATTTAGCTTGATAACTGATAATAGATATAAAAATGATTTTGCGTTATAATATTATCAATATAGTTTAAAGCTAGCAATTTCAATACATTTAAGGCCACAAAAAAGCCTATGGAGGTTTAAATAATGGAAAAACTAATATATAAAACAGTATCAGATTCTAGGACTGAGCAGGTTCAAATATTGATGCCTGAGCATATAAATGGTTTTAATCGTCTATTTGGAGGAAGGCTAGTTGAGTGGATTGATGTTGTGGCAGCTGTTGTTGCCCGCCGCCACTCAGGTCGTAATGTAACAACAGCCTCGATAGATAACTTGCAGTTTAAAGCTGCCGCTTATATAAACAGCACAATCTTTTTGTGTGGGCAGATAACGTACGTAGGCAGTACTTCTATGGAGGTCAGGATAAATACTTATGTTGAGAACCTGGATGGTATGCGACATATGATAAATCGTGCATACCTTGTTTTAGTTGCGCTCGATGATAATGATCACCCAGTTAAAATACCCGGTATTATGTTGGAGACTGATGAAGAAAGACTTGAATGGGAAGCAGGCGAAAAACGTAGCGAACTCAGAAAGCAAAGAAGGCTTGAAGCATATTAGGATCTTAAATTAAATATTTATTTTCTATTCAAATAAATATTTTAGCATCTTCTCCGTATTATTTAGAAATTGTTTAGTTAGTGTATAATGCTCTGTAGCTTCATAATCCGTAAGTTTAATATTATTATCATTAAGTACGTATATGTCCGCGTCCGGGTATGCAAGTAATATTGGAGAATGGGTTGCAATGATAAATTGGCAATTCTGCTTGACTAGCTCATTTATTTTAACTAATAGTGAAAGCTGCCTTGTAGGTGATAGTGCAGCCTCCGGCTCATCTAATATAAATAGACTATTGCCCTTGAATCTGTTTAGTACTAGAGACATAAAGCTTTCTCCATGTGATTGTTTATGTAGTGACTTACCTCCATAGTTGTTTAAGACAAATCTATTTGACCGAGGTTTTTAATAACAGGAAGTGAAAATACATAGCTGTCCTCATCTGTTACATTCTTTTGTAGTTTAATTCCACTAATAAACAAATCACTGAACAATGTTGGCACCTACCTTTGAAGTTAAATATAACGTATTAATAGAAGTATTCTATTAAGTATTATCTTTTTTAATTTGAGTATAAAGCAACTATGGTATATAACGTATTTGCTATGTACATTATATACCATAATTGTTTTATGTTCAAGAACGTTTGTTCTGTTTTTAGCAGTCTAGTCATATTACTTACTTATTTTTATATCTCCTGAAAAAGTATCTATTTTAATTATATTCGTTCCGTTTCCTATAACCCCTTTTAATTCATGTTCACCTTGTTTTTCGATACTACTAATAGGAAACTCACATGATACGTTACCCGAAGAACTATCTGCCTCCAGGGCAAATTCAGATCCTTCAATAAGCCTTACTGTTACATTTCCAGATGAAGCACTTATTTCTGAATCATTTAATGTTGCTTTATTAAATGTAATGTCTCCCGAAAAAGTCTCACATTTAATTTTTTTAATAGTCGTTCCCTCAAATCTTATTTTACCAGAAGAAGTGCTGATATCAACATCTTTAGCTTTGAACTCCCTCTCAGCAATTATATCTCCTGAGAAAGTATTACCTGTAATTTTTTCAGTCTCAACCGTACCAAAAGATACACTACCTGAACTGTTCTCAAAATAAACCTCATCAGCCTTTATTGATTTGAAATTATTATCTCCAGAGAAGGATTTGATATTTATATCATTAGCCTGAATATTTCCAGCCTTAATATGGCCTGAGCTTGTTTCAAGACTTACTGTATTCTCTGTTGTTACATCCTTCAATTCTATATCACCTGAAAAAGTATTTATATCTAGTTCTTTCAAATTTAAAGGATCAGCTGTCACGCTTCCAGAGGATGAATCTATCTTCATATTCTCTCTGTAGCCTTTAGGCACAAATAAATCAATCTGCATTTCATTTCTATGGAACAATTCACCGATATTAAGGTTAATACCAATGTTTATGGTTGATTTCCGATTCTCCTTAATACTCAGTGTTCCGTTATCAAGCTCAATCACTGGGTTATTTTCACTATTTTTATTTTTCGTATAAAACTTGCCATATATATGTATCTTAACTTTAGTATCATCATTCTCAATTATATTTATATCTGATGAAAACGAATCGATATTTATATCTTTTATTTCTTCAGTCGCAAAGGACTTTTCTACATTCACATCATATTGGTACTTATTGTCCTTAAAATTCTTAATGTCAATTTGAAAAAACAGTAACGTTGCAATTGCGAAACATGCTAGTATTGTCACCGAAAGCCATAAGGATATTTTTTTAATATTAAGATTATTAAGCATCTTCATTCTCCTTTTTTCTTGTAATAATATCTACATTCATTTTTAGATACTTGAGTATCCACATGTAGAAGCCTCTTATACATTTTTTGGCTCCATTATATGAGGCAATTAGGCACCCCTTGGCCCATATACAGGAAATTTTTGAGAATTTGTTTGTGCCAATAAAACTAAGAATACCAAGGCAAAATACTCCTATTGATAGAAATACTGCTGACCCTGTATTTATATCAATACTAATATATTCAGGAAAATATGGCTGTGCAAAAAGTGCTAGAATAATTCCAATTCCGCCTAGTGTCATTCCCAGTGCTGCAGCATAAAATGAAATCAAAACACTACCTAGTGCTGCCACCAATGATATAATGACACTTCCTGCCGCTACAAGCAAAGAAAATACTATACTCGCCGCTGCTATTAAAAATGGTAATAGGAACAGATTTAGAAACCCAACTCCCACTGATGCAAATACAGCACTTACAAGGTTACCTGCGGATTTATTATGTTCAGCCTTCTTTATAAAGTAATCATTTCTGAACTGCCTTGCTATAATTTTAGGGTCTCCTAAAGCTTTTGCAATGTCTTCTTCCGTTTTTCCCTGTTCAATACCAACTGCGAAATGTTCTTCGTAATCATAAATAATTTCTTTTTTATCTTCATAAGTAATGCCTTTTAGCGAATAGTCAAGCTTGCTAATAAATTCTATTTTATTCATCCTGTATTTCCTCCTTTATAATTCTATTTACCCCATCCACGAAGCTGAACCATTCTTCAGTAAGGTCCCCATACATTTGTAATCCAGCTGGTGTTATTTCGTAATATTTTCTAGGAGGCCCTTCTTGAGACTCCTGAAGATATGTTGTAAAGTAACCTTCATCCTTCAATCTTTTAAGTAGAGGGTAAATGGTGCCTTCTGAAATAAGTATGTTCTTAGATATCTCGCTAACCAACTCATAGCCGTAGCAGTTTCGCTTAGCAAGCATTGACAGTACGCATAGCTCAAGAACTCCCTTTTTAAACTGTATATTCATTTGATATCCACCTCCAATCCTGCTGACATCATGTTAAAAGTAATCTGTATTCAGAATGTATAATAAATTTTAATATTAATTTAACTCCTATCATGGTTTAGTATATTATTTTGCTATACTTTATAGCATACTACATTCTTATGTATTATAGTGTATCACACACTACCTTGCAATTCAATATAGTAAATTAAAATATTTACCAGATATTATTAAAGTCTTCTATTCAATTATAATATTGTTATACTTCCCTTTAACTCTATTAATAAATTTGAAATTAATATAATATATTAATTAGCTCACGTTGTTCGATTTTATTAGTCGTAATCGTTTGTTATTATTTCAAACTGTGAACTATATATATTACTTTACCATTGGAGATGTATTTTATGAATATTAAGATCTTATCTGAAGTTTTAAAATCTAGTGATAACATAGTATTTTTTGGGGGCGCTGGAATGAGTACAGAGTCTGGTATTGCTGATTTCCGTTCTGCAAAAGGACTCTACAAAACCTCTAGTGGTTATGAATACCCTCCAGAAACAATGCTGTCCCATAGCTTTTTTGTTTCACATACCGATGAGTTCTATAAATTTTATAAAGGCAAAATGATTTTCAAAGCTGCTTCTCCAAATGTTGGACACACTGCTTTAGCTAAACTTGAAGAAATGGGTAAATTGAAAGCTGTTATAACGCAAAATATAGACGGTCTTCACCAAATAGCTGGCAGTAAAAATGTTTATGAATTACACGGATCAATCCATAGAAACAATTGTACTAAATGTCATACTTTTTTTGATTTGGATTTTATAATAAATTCAAAAGATATCCCTCTTTGCCCACAATGTGGTGGCATTGTTAAACCTGATGTTGTTTTATATGAAGAAGGGTTGGAAGATCAGGTTATAAATGGTGCTGTAAATGCCATTCAAAAAGCTGATGTGCTTATAATTGGTGGAACTTCACTTGTTGTTTATCCAGCAGCTGGACTAGTTAACTACTTCCGTGGCAAAAAACTGATTTTAATAAATAAGAGTGTTACCTCATACGATTCTAAAGCTGATATAGTCATTCATGATGCGATTGGAAAAGTTTTAAGTATGGCTGTTGATGCAATTAATAAGTAAAATGGACTGCTGTAGAACACATTTGAATTATACTTAGTTTCTACGTTCTTTTTGTGTAGGTATATCTTTAATGTGCAGTAAAGATATTCAAAGTCTCAACTTCACCATGAATAATAAATATAATATTACAGGTAATCCTACGGCAGAAAGTACTGTGATTGCAGTACGTACTTTCTTCTCATCTCGTAAAATTAACAGTAAAAACTTATAACCTAAAATACCAATCAATCCACCTAAGCAATTTAAGATTATGTCATCAATGTCTGCTGCTCCGATGCCTAAAAGTCCCTGAATGACTTCAACAAATAAACTCACTAGGAATATAAATAATAGATTGGTTGTTACTCTTTTGTTCTTTTTGAGTAATGACAAATATACACCAAGGGGAATAAAAATTACTATATTACCAACCACATTGCTGAAAGCGAATTTTCTTATATTCGCAGAGCCGCCAGATATATATTCCATTATACTATGAAAAGGAATGAGATTGATTGATCTGGACAATGTCCTTTCACTGTTAAATAGTTCCAGGAGTGATACTCTTGATAAGAGTAATAACTTAATTAAAAAAACTATGTAACAAATGAAAACACCATATAAAAAGACTGATTTAATTCGTTCTCGTTTATTCATAATACCTCCATTTTTCATTTAATCCCAGCTTATTATCTTTGACGTTCAGTTCATAAATAATTTTCAGTTTGCACTTTAAAACTTATGTGTAACCTTTAAAGATATCCTACTCCAATTTCAGAGATTATATTACTGACTTTTTTACCTTTAAGAATATTATTAACATAATCAAGAAACTGTATATCGAAAAAGGTTTTTCCTTCATATATCTTTTAAATCTTGAACTACTACAATCGGTTTTCTTTTGTTCTCCAAAAATATCTTTTATGTAATGTGTTACATATACTTCTCCATGAAAAGGAAGTGAAACATAGCAACTTTCGTGTAAATTTGTTAGGTACGAAAAATTTTCAGGTTTGATTTCTCTATAAGTTTGGTAAACCGCTCCCATTTGGTCATAATTCCAATTACTTTGGTTCTCGGTTGAAAGTTTCTTAAGATAACCCTCCTTATTCCCTTGAATAACGAAAGCGTTTTTTAAACTCCTAATTAGTTCTGTTACTTCATTAGGGTATGGTAAATCAAAGATATAATCTCCAACAAATATAAAATTATCAACATTGTTTTCAATTGCATCATTTATAACCGCCAATAAGGCAGGGTAATTTCCATGTACATCCGAAATAATAGCTATCTTCATTCATTTCACCTCAGACAACGATTTCATAAATTACTTTTATTACGCAAAACCTTACAAGCCCGTAGAATATAAAGATTGCGAATTAAAATAAAATTAGCTTTTAAAAATATTATCTATACGTTCTTTATCATAGGCTAAAATCCAACTATTGTATTTTAGGTATATAGGCAACAATGCTTCCTTAGTTTCAGCAATTAAATCCAATCCTCTGTCATCATACATATATAGAATAATATGCTTATGAGTATTAATGAAAAAGACTGCATCAGAAATGTATGGTTCCATTGCAAAGTCCTGATGTGCTTTTGCTTTTAAAATACCAATATAATCAATGTGCTCTATATTACATTGCAATACATGCTGATAAGTAATCCCTGACAAATTGCCATTATTCTCTATATGTCTTTCTAATTCTATACTATTAACCTGTTCTGCAAAACTTCTAAGCTTTATATATTGGGGAAAGACATCTTCGCCCTGATTATAGCAAGTATAAGGTTCAATACATCGAAAACTTTTTACAACAACAAGCATTTGCTCGTCTTCATCAAATACATCTCTAAAAATCATACTTGAACGTAATAATATATTTGTGAAATAAGAAGAGTTTTCAATTCCTCTATAAGGTACTCCAAGTTCAAATCTTAATCCTAATGGTGCACTATAGAATAGTGGAGATTCCAAAGGCACATTACAAAAGTGCTCATTGAGATAATTCGCCAATACAATATTTAAATCATCCATATACCAAATTATCCTTTCTTCGGGTTATCATTCAATGGGATAGTTCGCATTTTTTAACAAGCCCGTATAATATAAAAACTATGAATCAACTAAACTTTGCATTATGCTTATTTTGTAGGGTCATCCGTTGCAAGTCTGCAATCATCACAAACAAAATCAACTGTTTTTGTCCGTTTTGACTTTTTCCACTTTTCCCCGCATTTTGGGCATTTTTTGGTTATTTTATTTGGCAGGTATAAAAAGTAAAATACTGGTTTTTTTAAGACCTTTTCCAGCTCTGTGCAAATTTTCATTCCATTTTTTGATAATTGTGAATTTGGGTCGCTTAATTGCCTTTTTGAAAATCTATCTGACAGGCAGTACATCCAAATATTATCAATACTTTTATATACTTTTTGCCAACTCAATATACTAAAATGTTCTTCTTCGCTCATTATGTGTTGTATTTTATACAAAGGTATTTCGTGACCACAATCTCCACATACTATTGGACTTTCATTTGAAACATAATCAGCGTAAAGCATATACCAAGAAGGTTCGTTACAGAAACAACACTCACCAATATTAATATTTTCTCCTAAATAATCAAGTTTTGTTTCAATATCATGTAGATATTTATTATTCGTATAAATATTATTAAATCGGGGGTCAAGGGCATCCTTGTCAGGAACTGTAAGGAAAGCAAAGTAGGCATTATCCTTTTTTACAAGCTGATAGTCATTTAGTATTTGTCCGTTTTTATATAGTGTGGATAAATAATCAAATAAAGTTTCCGTTTCATCTTCAGCACAATAATTCTTGAACGTAATTGTCATTCTAAAAAAGTCAGCCATTGTTTTCCCTCCTGTTCAAAATATAAATAATCATCAGTAGTTCGCAATTTAAAACTATTCTGCAACAATGATATCAATAATCTTCCATATATTCAATCATATAATGAACTAAATCTACTTATGTAAAAACGTAATTTTCTGTTGACTTGTAAGTTATGGAAGCGTAACTAGTAGACATTGCTTGTACAGGTATTATGGGTCTGTCATGCTTACAACTTTTGTATATGCCGAATGGGAATGTCTGAAACGTAATTGATTAAATATATAATTTTTACATGGTTGGAATTATTTCCATATATCCTCCAGGATACCCTCATAAACCGCTATCACTTCTCTTTTGTAATAATATTTTATTATCCTGATTAGCAATAACACTTGTACCTACAAGTAGTAGTTGTCATATTTACAAATTAATTCTATAAGTTTACATTTTGTTGGTATAATATATTGATAACCTTGGCTTAGTTTGGCTTAGTTTGGGTAAATTTGCACAAATACCTCTATGTTTTTAGTTGGAATCTTACAATGTTATAACAAGGAGAATATTTCTTTTGCCCTGTAATTAGATTTGTGTTAAATTAAATATGCGTATTGTGTATAATTCGACAAGTTCTTATAATTATGCAGAATAACTGCTCTCTGGAGAGTCCCATACGGGCGCCGAAGGTGCAAGGTAAATGATTTTTTCGTTTGCCGGTCTCTCAGGCAAAAGGACAGAGCTATTTAGCTTAACGTCTTTCTCTTTTGAGGGCCAAAACATATGTTTTGGCTTTTTTTGTTTTTCAAATATCAAGAAGGGATTGGTTAATTTATGTTAGGACAAATCAATAGTTTTATCACTTGGTTTGATGGTATTGTTTGGGGACTTCCCCTAATCATATTGGTTTTACTTGTAGGAATTCTATTTACATTCCGTACTGGATTGTTACAAGTCAGACATCTCCCAAGAGCACTTAAGTACATGGTTAAAAATGAAGAAGGAGGCACCGGAGAGGTAACAAGCTTTGGAGCTCTCTGTACAGCACTTTCTGCTACTATTGGCACAGGTAACATTGTAGGTGTTGCTACAGCTATAGTTGCTGGTGGACCTGGTGCATTATTCTGGATGTGGATTGCGGCTTTCTTTGGCATGGCAACTAAATATTCAGAAGGCCTCTTAGCTATAAAATACCGTAATATTGATAGTGATGGTCACGTTTTAGGTGGACCCTTCTACTATATTGAAAACGGTATGGGTAAAAATTGGAAATGGCTAGCTAAAGCATTTGCATTTTTCGGAGCTGCTGCTGGACTTATGGGTATAGGTACCTTTGTTCAAATAAACGGTATTTCAGACTCTGTTCATAATTACTTTGATGTTAATAATCAATGGGTTGTTTCCATTTTAGGAACAAGCTATTCGTGGACTATTGTAATAACAGCTGTTGTTGTTACTTTATGTGCCGGACTTGTTATTATTGGTGGATTAAAGAGAATTGCCTCTGTTTCAGAAATTGTAGTACCATTTATGGCAATATTCTATGTTATCGCCGCAATTATTGTTGTAGTTGTTAACTATAAAGCAATTCCAGATGCTTTTGTACAAATTTTCGAGGGTGCTTTTGGAATGAGAGCTATAGGCGGCGGTGCTTTAGGCGCTATGCTTGTGGCAATGCAAAAAGGTATTGCTCGTGGTATTTTCTCAAATGAATCAGGTTTGGGTAGTGCCCCGATTGCAGCTGCAGCAGCACAAACTAACGAGCCTGTTCGTCAGGGACTTGTTTCCATGACAGGTACCTTTGTTGATACAATCATTATCTGTACTATGACAGGCCTATGTATTATAACAACAGGTTCATGGAATATTGGTCTTGAAGGCGCAGCTGTAACACAAAATGCTTTCCAAACTGGTTTTAGTTTTGCTCCAGCGTTGGGTTCATTTATTCTGATGTTAAGCCTTGTTTTCTTTGCTTTTACAACAATTATCGGTTGGAATTATTATAGCGAGCGTTGTATGGAGTACTTAACAAACGGAAATATGAAATCAGTTATTGTTTATCGTTGGTTTTACATTTTAGCTATATTTATTGGACCATTTATGGCAATTGATGCTGTTTGGAATATTTCAGATATCTTTAATGGCTTAATGGCATTTCCAAATCTAATAGCACTTATAGCCCTCAGTGGAGTTGTAGCTGCTGAAACAAAAAAATATTTTGCTAAAGTTAAGGCACGTGAGTTGAGATAATTCTAAATAATATATCTGATTAGTATGTTTTTACACTAAAATATAAGTGAGCCAGATCCCAGTAAATATTTAATAGGGCTTTGGTTCACTTTTGTTTTTCTAAATGTTTTATTTTTATTACTCTGCATAGAGGTGCAAAAGTTGAATTATCATGCCCTTTTACATGGTATTTTTGCATTAATAAGTACCCGAATATACCTCAAACCACATAGAAAATCACAGGACTTAACACATCCTGTGATTTCTTACTTTGGAATTGCTACCAATTACTTCGAACTGGTATTTTAGAGGAAAAAGCCAGTGTTTAGACGAGCAATTCGTTTAGAATATTCTAAACATGCGCAAAAAGAAAAAACCCTGAAACATTGCTGTTTCTGAGCTTTCTCTGGTCGGAGTGACAAGACTTGAACTTGCGACCCCCTGCACCCCAAGCAGGTACGCTACCAACTGCGCTACACCCCGATAATGTGAAATTAATTATAGCATATATGGTTTTTAATGTAAATATCATTCATTTTGAGTTACCTTTAGTTATGTCAAAACAAAAATTGACTATCCCAACATATCTTAACTGTAAGAAATGCCATTTTTGAACAAAAGGAAAAAGACACGAAGTAAAATTTTACAATATCTATCTAGCGCTAGTAGTTTTTAAATGAAAAAATAAAATTGATGAGATTAATTTATGATAGCTAGAGAATGTTATATGTTTAAAGAGATATATCAAACAGAAGTGGAGAATAAAATGATTCGTAATACTTCGTAATACTCTGAAATAAAGGTGCCGTCATATATTTAAACGACAGCAACTCTATTTCAGGTATTCAAACATCATTTCTTTTCGAATTCCGATGGGTTACCCTGGTATATTGCAAACATATGACCGGATGTAGCATCAAAATAGACATCAGCATTATCAGTACTGGATACCTGTACTTTCAGCACACCATCCTTAAAGGTTGCAGGATAAGTAGCTTCATTGTCTTGGTATTGAATCTCATTGTCAGTTTTGGTAATATTCGTAAAACGGTCAGATGAATTAATGTCTGTCCAACTCCCTAACAGGCTATCTACTGTTGCGTTAGGATCGGCTTTTGGCAGATCTTGTTCGTACGTCTGCGTATCTGAAACTAATTGGTTGGAAGAATCTGTGGAATTACCTCCACATGCCGTCACTACAGCAATTAGAAGTAATGTAAAAATACAAGCAATTGATACTTTTTTGAATAACATTTATTTTCCTCCATTCTTTTTTCAATGTATTATTCATAACATTTCAATTCTGCACCAGCAAATAAAAACCTTTATTTTCCAAGAATCATTAATGAATTTTAACTATTATGAAAACATCTAATAAATTGTCCGTCGCTAACTTCTCTTACCTGTGGCAATTCCTTTGAACATCTCTCCTGCGCGACAGGACAACGGCTTCTAAATGGGCATCCTTTGCTTTCTGGTGTCCAAACAGTTACTTCTGATTCTTTATCCTTTAATACCGGCAATTCTACAAATCCTTCTCTTTCCGGATCTGGAGCCGCTGAAATCAAAAGCTTTGTATAAGGATGCGCAGGATTGACAATAACCTTATTAACATCTCCCCATTCAACCATATGCCCAGCATACAAAACAATAATTCTATCAGCAAAGTATCGTGCAGTGGCTATATCATGGGTAATATAAACAAACGATTTGCCATTTTCTCTTTTCAATTTGTTCATAAGGTTTAGAATTCCCAATCGAATCGAAACGTCTAGCATAGATGTTGGCTCATCCGCAAATATAACTTCTGCACCTACAGACAATATTCTTGCTAAATATGCTCTTTGTCTTTGTCCGCCGGACAGCTGATGAGGATTTTTGTTTCCTTGATCTTCTGGCGGAACTAACCCAACCAAAGTCAAATACTCATCCATCTTCTTCTTCATGGTTATTTTGTCAGAAGGATGGTATAATTTAAGCGGCCTCTTCAAATGATAATAAATATCATGCAACGGATTTAGTGAGGAAAAAGGGTCTTGGAAAATCATTTGTACTTTTTGACGATAGTTTTTTAGTTCCTGAGCCTTCAATTTATGAACGTCTTTATTTTCGAAAGCCATAGTTCCTGATGTTGGATTGTAAAACTTCATAGCAACCTTGCATATAGTAGATTTTCCACAACCTGATTCACCAACAATTGCTAATGCTTCACCTTTAAATAAATCAAAAGTGATATCATTCAAAGCGCGTAAAGTATTCTTTTTGGACAGGGGCGATTTTCCACCGATTTTAAAATCCATCACAACGTTTTTTACACTTAATATAGTTTGCTTTTCTTCTTTCATTTCACACCTCGTATAATTTGCGTCTATCCTACCTTTAATGGATTATGGCAATAAAAGAACCCATCATTAATGGTGCTAATCTCCGGTTCCATTGTAAAACATTCCTTGCATGATCTAAAACAACGATCTTGAAATCTGCAACCTACAGGAATAGCATTTAAAGCCAATGGGGTTCCAGGTATTCCTTCCATATACTTAACTTCTCCCTTTAAAGAGGGAAATGAATTTTTTAAGCCGTATGTATATGGATGTTTAGGATTATGCAGAATACTCTTTGAAGAAGATTGTTCTACGATCTTCCCAGCGTACATAATACCTATTGTGTCGCAAAATTCCATCATCAAACTAATATCATGTGTAATAAACAAAATAGAAAAATTTAATTCCTTTTTTAGGTCGTAAATACACTTTAAAATATCCCTTTGCACTACAGTGTCAAGTGCAGTAGTAGGTTCATCTAATATCAGAAGTTTTGGTCTAAGCGCTAATGCCATTGCAATAACTGCTCTCTGACGCATACCGCCTGAATACTGATGAGGATAATCTTTTAATCTTTCTGCTGGGATACCTACAACAGATAAAAGTTCTTCAGCCTTCTTTCTGGAAACTCTTTTATCATTGGTAATACCATGATACCTGAATATTTCAAAAAATTGTTTTTCCATTGTTACTACGGGATTCAGACAGTTCATTGCCGATTGGAATACCATGGCTATCTCACTCCAGCGCAGTTGCTGGACTCTTTTTTCTGTCATATGTACTATATCATTACCGCCAACAATAATTTGTCCACTCGATATTAACGCTGGAGGCCTGTGTAATCTCATAAGAGAGTAAGCAATTGTACTTTTGCCACAGCCGGATTCTCCTGCTAAGCCAAAGCTTTGACCCTCTTTTATTGAAAAGCTGACATTGTCTACAGCTCTAACATGTCCCCCATTTGCAGTTACATAATCAACACTAAGTCCTTTTACCGTTAATAAATCACTCATCTCCAAATGCTCATCCTTCCATTCTGGTGTTATTCAAGCTTAATTTTTTTATAATTTTTGCCTGTGCTTTTTTTACTTTATAATAAGCTCTCATAATTCTTTGTGCTTTCAATTTTGGATTTGATACTTCATCGATAGAGAAGTTAATTAATGTAAGTCCTGCACCGAACAAAACAATTCCGGAAATAGGACCTAGCAATTCCCACCATGCACCACTTGTCAATGCTCCAGATTTATTTGCATTAAAAAGCATTATTCCCCATGTACATGAAAGTGGGTTACCGAATCCAATGAATTCAAGAGTAGCACTAGCCGTAATAGCATAGATAATCGTGCTGACAAAAGCTGAGCTTATGATAGAAAGCATGTTAGGCATAATCTCCACAAACATGATTCTAAGCTTTGATTCTCCTAGTGTTTCAGCAGAATAAACAAATTCTCTATTTCTTAAACTCATTGTTTGGGCACGAAGTACACGAGCATTCCATGGCCAGGAAGTCAGCCCTATAATAATACAAATCAAGAACGGTGATACACCATCTATAAGTGCTGCAACTATAAGTAGCAAGACTATATTTGGTACAACCATAATAATATTTATTATGGTTGTAATTAGGTTATCATACCATCCTCCAAAATAGCCTGAACTGATTCCAAAAATGATTCCTAAAAACACTGTAAGAACACCTGCAAATATGCCTACCAGGATTGATACGCGGCCTCCATACAAGGTTTGAGAGAATAGATCATTACCCAATTGAGTTGTGCCTAATATATGCGTATTTGAAGGTGGGCTGTGATATTCATTATCAAATCTATTTGTAGGATCAATACTCGTAAATAAACTTGCCCCAACAGTAAGGAAAAGAATTATAATTACTAGAATAGCTCCAATGCTTGTTTTGGGACTATTTCTAAAAAAGCGAACTATATTACTATTCCATATTTTTTTCATATACACTCCGTCCCCTTTAAACATTAGTTACCACCCTGTCTTCTCGTTCTTGGATCCAAAATCAAAATGGCGATGTCCGCAATAAAATTAGCTGAAAGCATCAATATTGTTGTCATAAGTAGTATACCTTGCATTAAGGGATAATCTCTTCTGCTAATAGCCATGACCATAATTTGACCTAAACCAGGATAATTAAAGACTAGTTCGATTATTAAAGAACCACCTAATAAAAAACCTATCTGCATTGCAAGTGATGTAACAACAGGTAAAAGTGCATTTCTTGCACCATAGCCAAACATGATTTTCTTATCAGGCACGCCTTTGGCAATTCCCATAACAATATAATCTTCACCAAGTTGGTTAATCATGTTTGCTCTCATGCCCATAATTCCTCCCAGTCCTGTAATAATAACTGCAAGAACAGGCAAGAAGGCATGGTAAGCAATATCACCTATGTACTGAAAGACATTTTCAGCGAAAAAAAGTGGAGTAACCGCATAACCTCTCGGAAATATATTAGTAGCTGCAAGTGTAATACTTAAAATAATTGCGATAACAACTGACGGAATATTAGCCATAATTTGCCCACCGACAGTTAATGTTGTATCTAATCTGCTTCCGCGTTTCCATGCAACCAGAATACCAAGCAGTGAATTAATAATAAATCCGATAATCAATGCTGTTCCCAAAAGGAATACAGTCCATCTCAATCCACGCTGCGTAGATTCTAATACCGTCTGTGGGAAAAAAGTAAAAGAAACACCCCAATTGCCTTTAAAAATACTTCCAATATAATTAAAGAAGCTTATGATAATGGGTTTATTACTATCGTATCCAAATAATTTCTCTACCGCAGCTATTGTAGCATTATCAATAACTCCTCCAGATGTATAAAGGTTTGATAAGTACATCTGAACAGGATTTCCCGGCATCATACGTGGAAGAAAAAAGTTTAAAGCCAAAGCCCCAAAGAACGCCATGATATAAAACCATAACCTTTTTAAAATGTATTTCATAGGTATCCTCACCCTCCAAGTATATGGTCTTTATATAGATCCGAAAATTTAAATATTATTTTTTTAATTTTGGGATCTATATATCTATTTCTAAATCAATCAAGAGAATTCTGGAATTATAATTAAGGCACAATTTATTTATAGTTGAACTATTAAGGTATCAGATATGGCATAAGTAAAACCTATGCCATATCTGATTGATTGATTAATTATTTATTTTACAGGCTTTAAATGCATAAGCTGTAAAAGTTTTGAGTCATGTTGAACACATGCAGGATTACATATTACTTTATCTACAGTAGCCCAACCATTAAATCTGCTTGTGTTGTAAACAAACCAGTTTCCATTGTAGAATAACGGAACATTGATCATATTGCTTGCAAAATGTTGTTCTATCTTAGTTGTTATTGCTTTTAAATCAGCATCTTTAGCCGTTGGCATTGAAGCGATTAAAGCTGTCATCTGATCATTAGCATAGTTATTATTGGTAATTGTCCACCAAGTGTCTGTTTTAATTCTGGATTGATCACCAATTGTGTCAAAGTAGAATTTATATGGATCTCCGGAAATACCATATCCAGTGTAAAGAATATCATGCTTACCGGATTTCCAGCTTTCGATAACCATTGCAAGATCTATAGCTTTTGCTGTTGCATCAATGCCTGCTTTTTTAAGTCCTTGTGCAACAATTGCAGCACCATCATTCCAATCAGTCCAACCTGCAGGTGATGTGATTTCGAATGCAAGCTTGGAACCGTCTGGGTTTTCTAAGAATCCGTCTTTGGTAACATCTTTGTATCCAGCATCTGCTAACATCTTTTTAGCTGCATTAATATCGTATTTAGTATATTTGGCCAACTCAGCCTGTGCAGTTTTATCAGCGTACCCCATTAATGCTGGCGGTAAACCCGTTACAGTAGGAACATCCTTTGAAAGGTATCCAAATACGGCTGAATCAATTATACCTTTTCTATCAACACATAATGACACTGCTCTTCTGAAGTTAATATCTTTAAATGCTTTTAAAGTATTAGCATTTTCATCCATAAAGTTAAATGCAAGTCTTATACCATCATTTTTACCGTACCAGAATTTTCTGTCCGAATCGCCTTGTACATAGTTCTTTGCTGCGTCTGGTATAAATATATGTGCCCAGTCAATAGCTCCTGTTTGAAGTAATGAGAGTGCTGCTTGGTTGCCATTGAATTGTGGGAAACGAAGTTCATCAACACTTATATTTTTAGCATTCCAGTATTTTAGATTTTTACCAAGTACAATCATTTCAGGTGTAAAATACTTAACTTTTGAGAATGCACCTGTAACCACGGGATTTTTGTCTACAAAAGTTGCAGGATCTTTAACCTTCGAATAAATATGTTCTGGTAATATCCAACGTTGGAAGAATATACTATTACGTACAAAACGATTCGCTTCTTTCATGACAATTTTAACTGTATATTTGTTAACTACTGTAACAGAAGCAATTCTTCCCTTTACGCCATTGTGATCCCAATCACCATTTCTATCTATTTCCGGATTTGTTTTTGTGTAGTTGTAGGTAAATGCAACGTCATTTGCAGTAAAATCTTTACCATCACTCCATTTAACTCCCTTTCTTACATATACAGTAAGAGTTTTATAGTCAGGTTCTGTAACAATCTTTTCAGCAAGCCATGGTGTTTCCTTGTTATTGTTGAAGCTATCGAAAAGAATCAATGGCTCAAACATAAATCCCAAAGAAGCATGTAAAGCATTGTTAATATTTGGGTTAAAATTTTGTACCCAACCATTACTTTCCTGTGACATAATTGTAAGAAAATTAGGTTTTGAAGATTTACTTGCTTCTTTTGTGGTAAACCCTGTCATGGATAATGTTAGCGCAACTACTAGCATTATTGTGATCAGTTTTTTAATTTTCATTGTTACCCTCCTTATAAAATTTGATTATTACAAAATAAGTATATCACCATTTTATGGTAATAATTACTATTTCCGGAAATTTGTTTAAGATTTTAAAAATCATAATACAACTCCGCTTATTAGAAGTTGAGCTGCAGGAAATTACTTTAAAATCAAGAAAAGGAATAGCCATTAGCTACCCCCTTTTCCATTCATTTTGATTTACCTTGAGTAATGCAAAACAAAAATTGAATATCCCAATATATCTTAACTTTAATTACAGAAATGCAATTTTTGAATACAAAAGAAAAAAGCCACGAGGTAAAATTTAAATACCCTCATGGCTTTAGCTTTGTTTTAAGTTTTCGATTTTTTGTATCATTTCCGACCTCTCACTGTTTTGACTTTAATGCTTTATCGAAATCCTTACTTTTCTTCTCTTCTTTACTCTTTTCGTCTTTCTTAAAGTCTTTACTTTTAAAACTATTTATCCTTATTATAGGAGAGATGGCAGCTACTCTAGTTATATCCATAAAAGCACCTCCTTGTTCTTCTACTATGAAACTAGAATCTTTTCATATTATATATATCGGTATAAATTAATAAAAAAATAGCCCTTACTCTTTATTTCCCAATAAGCGCTATAATTTCGAACATTACTTTTTTATCAATAATTAATTCTAATAGAAATAACTTAGTATTTTTTTGCACTATTCTTATTAATCAATCTAAAAATGATGTACCCAATACCACCAATAACTGCCAACGGGAATAAAACACTAAGTACAGTTCCTACTATCTTTAATGCAATTATAGCTAAAAAGATCAATACGATAATAGTAACCACTTTTTTTAATTTAATATCCATTTTTTGTTACCTCCAAATTTATTATAGGTAAATTATACACCTGAAAATAAATTCTGTCTATAATAATTTAATTTATTTTATCAACTTATTAATATAATTAATATTCCAATCAATTTCATTAATTTATTTACTCTTTTCATGCGCAATTTTGTTTATTGCAAGTATTGCTTTATCAATATCATTTATTGTATTAAAATATCCTATGCTTAGTCTTACAATTCCAGAATTGTGAGTTTTAAAGTGATTATGTGCTAGAGGAGCACAATGCAGTCCAGCTCTACACGCAATGTTATAGTTTTTGTCTAGAGAATCGCTTATTTCTGATGAATCGATTCCTTTTATATTAAATGCAACTATTCCAGAATTCTCCTGCGTGTTTTCTGGACTATACATCTTTATTAGCCTATTTTGAGCTATTCCACCATGCAATCTCTTTATAAGTGCATCTTTTTTCGTTTTTATAGTATCAATCCCTGTTTTCTCAATAAATTCAACTCCAGCTCCAAGTCCAATGATTCCAGGTGTATTAAGTGTTCCACTCTCATATTTATCAGGCATTATCTCTGGTTGAAATAATATTCCTGATTTGCTTCCAGTCCCTCCACTCATTAATGGTTTCAAATAAATATTGGGAGCTACGTAGAGACCACCTGTTCCTTGGGGACCCATAAGTCCTTTGTGACCTGGGAAGGCAATCATACTGCTATTAAAATTGCTCAAATCAGTTTTAATGCTACCTAACCCTTGTGATGCATCTAGAAGAAACATTATTCCATTATCACTTGCAATTTTGCTTATCTCTTTAATTGGCATGATAATCCCATTTACATTAGATGAAAGAGTACATATAATTAGACGAGTTTTTTTATTTATACTCTTTTTAATCTGCACAGGATCAATCCGTCCCAGGTCATCCCCACTAACTATCGTGAGTTTTATTTGATTAAATTTCTCTAGAGTTTTAAGCGGCCTCAAAACAGAATTATGCTCCATACAGGTTGTAATTACGTGGTCGCCTGGAGACAAACACCCACATATTGCAAGGTTTAATGCCTCGGTAGCATTCTTTGTAAAACATATATTAAGATAATCACTTACGTTAAGAAGCTTTGCTATGCGCTCACGTGTACTCATAACTCCCAATGAACTTTGAACAGCCATCGCGTGGCTACCCCTTCCAGGATTTGCGCAATATGTTCTCATACACTTTTCCATTTCATTATAAACACTATCTGGTTTAGGAAATGATGTTGCTGCATTATCAAGATAAATCATTATTAACCTCCATGATCCACAAAAGCGAAACAAAAAATGTAAACTTAAAAGATGAGCGTTAGTAAAATCTTTTAAGTTTACCTAGTAGCTATGTTTTTTGCCTTATTATTATGGTATGAAAATAAGGTTAACTTGTTTACAAAAACTATTTTAACTATGCTGTGATGGTAAATATTGTGGCATAGTTATATAAAATTAACGACTAAAGGATATGAACTTTTGACTATATACCTTTATATTATAAATCTTAAATTATTTGTACATTAATTTTGCTGTTTCTTACCTCTTCTCTCAATAATTCTCCAAGTATTTCAATACCTCCAATGATTTTTTCCTCCGTAAGTCCTGAGAAATTCAGTCTCATAGTATTCTCATGTCCCCCATTTGGGAAAAATGCACTACCCTGAACAAAAGCAACTCCCTTTTTCATTGCCTTCAGAAGTAAATCCTTGCTGTTCATATATTCTGGCAATGTTACCCATAGAAAGAGACCTCCATTTGGCTTAGTGAATGAAACCTCTTTAGGAAACGTCTTTTTCATTGTTTCAAGCATGGCATTTCTTCTACTTTTGTAAATGGAAATATTTCTTTCTATATGCTTTTTAATATCATATTTTTCAAAGAAGGAAGCTATCTGCATTTGAGCGAAAAAGTTTGTATGTAGGTCAGTTCCCTGCTTAAACAGAATATATTTGTTTATAATCTCTGGTGAAGCGCTAACCCAGCCTACCCTATACCCAGGACATACCGTTTTTGAAAAGGTACTCAGGTATACAACTCTCCCCTCTGTATCGAAGCTTTTTAATGGTGGCAACTTATTATCACTAAAACAAAGCTCGCTGTATGGATTATCCTCAATAATAATAATGTCATATTGATTGGCTAAGTCGACAATGGCTTTTCGCCTCTCCAAGCTCATTTGCCTTCCAGTTGGGTTTTGGTAATCTGGAATGGTATATAAAAACTTGATGTTACGATTTTCTATTATTTTTTTCTGGAGCTCCTCTGGAATAAGTCCATCCTCATCCATTTCAACCTCAACAAACTTTGGATAAAAGGGTTTAAATGCATTTATGGCTGAAAGGTAAGTTGGGCTTTCACACAGAACTACATCGCCCTCATCTAGAAAAACCTTTCCTGACAAATCCAGTCCTTGCTGCGAACCAGATGTAATTAATATGTCATCAACCCCTGCAATAATGCCCTTTTCCCCCATTAGCCTAACAATTATTTGACGTAGTCCTATGTGTCCCTCTGAAATTGCATATTGCATTGCTTTAGCACCATTCTCTGATAAAATCTCATTGCATATTTCTCGCATTTCTTCTACTGGAAAGGTTTCTTCGGCTGGCAGTCCCCCTCCAAACGATATTATTTCATTTACATCAGTTAACTTTAAAAGTTCTCTAACCTCTGAAGCCTTTACAAGTTCAGCCCTTCTAGCAAAATTATTTGACATAGTCTATCAATCCTTTCTCTTATACTCGTTATATGTTTTTAAATATCTCACTTAATTTTTCTAATATTAATTATCTGTATTAATTATTTCAAAAAGCAGTAAAAGCACTCTTTCTCCACTATTAAAAATTACTTTATGCATTACTTTATCTCAAATAGGAATGAAAATAATATTCCTTCCTTATAAATATGGATTAATATTTATTTCGGTTTCGATTGAATACTTTCCCTTGTTAGCATTTACAGCGCATTTTTTTATACTGCTAACTAGTCTTGAAACCCCTTCTCTTATATCCTCTTCTTTTGGATAAGAATAATTTAGACGTATATAATTTTCCTCTATGCTAAATCTCGGATAAAAGAGGTCACCGGGCATGACTACAACCCCTTGTTCTCCTAGATTTTTTACCAATTCATTCATTCTTATGTTATTAGGAAGCCTCAGCCAAACAAAATATCCTCCATTGGGAACAAATATCTTCATGCCATCTATATCACATTTATTTAATCCACTTATCATCAAATCCCTTTTATTTTTATATTTATATCTGATGGTATCTAGATGTGGCTTTAGGTGTCCTTGTGAAACAAATTCATGAATTAAGAACTGTGAAAATGTACTTGTCTGTATATCTGTGATTTGCTTAAACTTAATAAACCGATTTATAATATTTTCACTTGCTACTACATAGCCAACTCTTAAACTAAAAGATATTGTTTTTGAAAACGAACTTAAATATATTACGTAATCATTGTTATCTAGGCTTTTCAAAGAAGGTAGTGGACTTCCACTGAAGTATAGCTCTCCATATGGATTATCCTCTAAAATAGGAATGTTATAATAATGCGCAAGCTTTAGCAGCTCTTTTCTTCTTGATAAGCTCATCGTTTTGCCAGTTGGGTTGTGAAAATCTGGCTGAGTGTAAATAAACTTTGGCCTGTACTTTATCAGACAGGTTTCCAGTATATCTAATCTTATCCCCTCTTCATCCATTGGTATTCCTATTAATCTTGCATCATAGCTTTCAAATGCCTGTATAGCACCAATATATGTAGGTTCTTCAACCAATACAACATCTCCAGGGTCTATAAGAAGTCTAGCAAAAAACTCAATTGCTTGCTGTGAGCCTGATGTAACCATGATTTGTTTTGTACTCGCATTTATTCCATTTTCCTGCAAATAAGACTTAATAGTTCCTTTTAGCTCTAGACTTCCATCTACCGGCGTTGGCATGAATACTTTTTCTTTATACTTATCAATTATCTGGTTCTGAAGATTTTTTAAAAGTTCCAATTCATAAGTGTCCTCCGAGGATACGCCTGATGCAAAGGATATAACTTTTCCCTTTTCGAAAACAGATAAGATACTATTTATAGTATTCTCATGAGATTTTATAGCCCGTTTACTTTCGAGCTGGCTCCACCTAAGAGGTGGTATATACATTTTCTCCTGACTGCTATTCTTTGACAATGGCGCAAGTACCACTGTCCCACTCCCAACTCTTGATTCAACCAAGCCCTCTGCCTTTAGTTCCATATAGGCCTTGATAACTGTGCTTCTATTTACATGAAGTTTTTCGCTCAAAATCCGTTCGGCAGGTAATATAAAATTCGCTTGTAGCTTACCCACTGATATCATATTTTCTATTTGTTTTTTTATCTGCATATAGATTGGAGTTTTTGATTCTCTATTTAATAATATATCCATTCTTTTTTAAGCGTATAGGTGCTACGCATCCTCCATTTATGAATTGGTATCATCCAATTACATTATATATTAATATTTTTAAAGTTAAACACCCAATTTATAATATCTTATACCATCCAATTTCATCTGTTAGTCTAGTTTTCTAGTTTTCTAGTTTTTTAGTTTTTTAAGGGTAAGAATCAAGTAAATAAAACAGGCTACCGTAAGTCACACAAAAGAGAAGTTAAAGCTTCATTAAGAGGTATTAGTCATTAACAAGTTTGTGTATTAGTTGCTATGGATAGAAATGGTCATATATTAAGCAGAAACGCTAGTATGGGTGGGATAACATCAAAGTAGATGGATGATGTTATTGGAGACTATATATCCCCTATTCTTTGTTGTGTAGTGATTCTGCTAAAATCAACATGCAAATTCCTATCATGGTAGGCTTTTAAGCAAGGATTAATCTACATTTCAAAGAAGTCGCTACGAGATGGATGTACAACTATCTATTTGGAGTCGTTTTCTTGAATTGAACAAAGCCTTGGATAAAGTAGAACTAAAAAAAACTCTATTAACCCATGTACTTGCTACAAATAGAGTAACTACGGTTAATTAATTACGTCCTAAAAAGGCCGCCTAATTTACATATAAATGTGATTTATTTGAAATTTATGTGATTTATTTGAAATTTATGTGATTTATTTGAAATTTATGTGCTTATTTAATTTGGTGGAAAGTTATGGTAGTATTAATGCATAGTTGTTTGAAAGTACGAACTAATTTGTATTAGACGAATAATTAAGTAAAATGGTGGAGGAGAATTATGAGCATGAGTAGTCGACTAGGTAATAAAAAAGTTCAGAGAAAAACTTTTGTAGGTATTGTTTGTGGGGTTGTTATTCTTGTGATTACGTTTGGCTTTATATATTTTCTTATTCAGGGAAGTTATGCATAACCAACATATTCATTTTCAAGTAATAAATTAATAATATCAGGTCAATATGGTGTTAAAATAAATCTTTCGGGAGCAACGGTTACTCATGAGCTTAGCCTAGTTCCTGCAACACCAATACATACAAACGGAGCTGCAATCGGAAATATTGAAAAAGGCTATTTTAAATTAGGAAGTTTAGAAGTTTATTTAAATGTCATGGATGAAAACGCTTCAAACTACATCCTAATAACCGACAGCAACGGCTCCGAGTATTATATCAATTGTGCATCGCCTGTAGAAACCAACAATCTTTTTAATGAAATATCTAAGAATAATGGTTCAACAAAATAAGCATTAGCAAAAGTTGTTTTACTTGGTAATGTTTATATATTCTTCATTACTAAATCTAAGGGAGTGTCGCAAAACTACTTTAAAGTAGTGAGTGGCACTCTTTTGTTCCTCGAATTAAAAACAGGCAATGAAATTTCGATTATCATTGCGATTTTTTCATTGCCTGTTTGATTTTTTGCGCACTTTAATAAACCTAGTAACTTTTATGATATTTTAGGCTGTTTTTAATTCATGAAGTTCCTTACCGCATCTTCCATTTTGAATTTTTGAATGTAATTTGTTTACGTTATAACCTAAACAGAGAAGAATAAATTCGGTTTTAACACTGCTTTTACCACGTGTTAAAAATCGGTTGAAATTATAGTCGCTTTTTAATACTCCGAAGGCTCCTTCTACTTGTATGGAACGATTTACCCTTAATAGAATACCTTTTTCTGTCGTAATATTCTCATAAGATATTTGACGCTTTTCAATAAAGGTTTTGGATACCTGCATTCTTCGATTTCCTTGTGCTTATCTCTACAAGGACAATTGCTGCAATCCTCACATTCATATATACTAATCTCTGAGCGATATCCAGTTGCAGAGGTTCTATGGGTAGTTCCTACTGGTTTTAACAGCTTCCCATTATGACAGGTATATTCATCTTTTTGTGAATCATATTCCATGTTTTCACGTTTACTGATATCATTTTTAAAACTTTTCTTTTTCCATTTCTCATATGTCTGAGGCTTTATGTAGTAGTTCTGTTCATTCTTTTCTAAGTGAAGATAATTTTCTTCGCTCTCATATCCAGAGTCTGCAATGATGTTTTCGTAACGACTTCCAATATTTGATTCCATATCCTTCAAAAACGGAATCAGGGTAGCAATATCATTTCTATCTTGAAATATTCCGATGCCTGTCACATATTCAGCCTCTACACCAATCTGCACGTTGTAACCAGGCTTTAGTTGAGAATTACGCATATGGTCATCTTTCATATGCATGAATGTTGCATCAGAATCAGTTTTTGAATAGCTATTTCTCCCCTCTAACAACTGGTTATTGATATCATATTTTTCCTGACTCTCTTTGAATTCTTGGAATTTTTCCGTAAATTTCTGTAATTCAGATTTCCGTTTTCCAATCCCATGGACAAATTCTAAATTATCTTCTTTTCGCTTTTCTTCTAGATATACAAGGACTTTCCCGAGGTCTGCCGCCATATCCTCTTTCGAAACTGTAAAGCTCGTCATATACGTTAGGTTTAGCTCTTCTAAGCAAGACTTAATTTTCTCAAACATCTTAGCTTCATTTTTATTGACAACCTTCTTCCATACAAAGGTGTAGCGGTTTGCATTAGCCTCTATCTTAGTGCCATCAATGAAAATGTTTTTAAACTTTACTTCACCAAGTTCATGTAAATATTGTACCATCTGATAAAACAAATCTTCTACAGCATCTGCCAAATATTCTTTACGAAACCTGGCTATAGTTGAGTGATCTGGTGCAGGCTGACCTTCAAGCAGCCACATAAAGTTAATATCCCTTTTATAAGCAGCTTCAATCTTTCTGCTAGAGTAAATGTTATTCATGTAAGCATAGGTTAATATCTTAAACAAGACTCTGGGCTTAACTGCAGGTTTTCTTCCAGTGGAAGAGTATGCCCTATACAGCTTTTCGTAGTTTAATCCCTCCAATATTTGGCTAAGCAGTCTAACAGAGTCATCATCAGGTATTAATATTTCAATATTTAATGGCAAAACCAATTGATAGTATCCATTAAATTCGGTATAATTCTTATGTTGAATATTTTTTGTCATAATTAAATTATACAACACTTGCGGGCCCTTTGGGACCCGCATTTTACTATTTTAAGGCAAAAAAGAAGCTGCTGCGAGACTAACTTTATCAGTTAGTTTTGCAACAGCCCCTTCTAATGCTCAAATTTTAACCTCAATATTTACGAAAAGAGCCTAATTAAAACATTACATATTGCTGCTTTTTGTTGCCTTTTTCACCACCATTATTATCGGTAAGGCTACAAATCCTCCAATTAATGCTGTAATTAGCTGTGTGCCGCTAAACAAAGCAAAAAGCTTATCTGCAAATTTGGAAAAATCTAAAATATTTAGAAATACTCTGATTGACATAAACAAAAAACCGAATTTCAGAACCGCTGCCGAAACCCATCCAACATATTTGTTTTTATTGTAAAAAAAGTAAAACACCAATATGAATATTACATTTGCTAATGCGATAATTGGTGCAAAAGGAAGCAGTGCCGCTGCGACTGGTGCATTATTGTTTATAAGCGAAGTAAATGGTGACAATATTGCTATCGTTATGCCCCCTCCAACCCCTGCTGTCATAGTAGCAATTAGTAAGCACATATTTACTAACGGACCCACTATTAAATTACTATTTGGTAGACTTCTTCCAAACATCTGAATAACAACTACTACGGCTAATAATACTGCCGTTCTTGTTAGCATTCTAACTTTATTGTTTTTCATCTCAACCTCCATAAGCCTCTTAACGGATATCTAAATAATTACACTTTTGTTATGTACACAAAATGTGAAAATAAGTTTAAAGCTAGCAAACTTTATCTAAAACAAAATATACCACAATATCCCCTTCTATAACATCGTTTTCTAATTAACATCCTAATTTTTTAAATTTACACATGCATTTTATTAAAATACCTTTTTACTATGGACTTTTGTTTTTAAAAGTAGCATAATTAATTTAGTATTTTTTTCAAATTAATTGATTGAACTTCTTGATACAATCATTAAAAAATAATGTTTTATAAATAATTATTGAAGGGAGAAATATTAATGAATATTTCTATTACCAAAACGACAAATCCAAAACAGAAGCCTGATCAGAATGATTTAGGTTTCGGACAATATTTTACTGACCATATGTTTATTATGGATTACACAGAAGGAAAAGGCTGGCATGATGCTAGAATAGTGCCTTATGCCCCTCTGGAGTTAGATCCTTCAGCAATGGTTTTACATTACGGCCAAGCGATTTTTGAGGGTCTAAAGGCTTACAAAACAAAGAAAGATGATATATTACTTTTTAGACCTGAAAAGAACATGCAGCGAGTTAACAACTCAAATGAACTCTTGGTTATTCCACAAATAGATGTTGATGATGGTGTACAAGCTATAAAAGAACTTGTAAAAGTTGATGCAGATTGGATTCCTAGTGAACCAGGCACATCACTATACATTCGCCCATTTATATTTGCTACAGACCCATTCCTTGGAGTAAGGCCATCAAACACCTATAAACTTGTAATCATTCTTTCACCTGTTGGAGCATACTACAAGGAAGGAATAAACCCTGTAAAAATTTACGTTGAAAGTAATTACGTTCGTGCCGTTAGGGGCGGACTTGGATCTGCAAAAACAGTTGCTAACTATGCAGCTAGCTTAAAAGCTCAGGTTGAAGCTAAGCATCTTGGCTACACTCAAGTTTTGTGGCTAGATGGTGTTGAAAAGAAATATATTGAAGAAGTTGGAACTATGAATGTATTCTTTATGATAGATGGAGAAGTTATTACACCATCACTTGAGGGTACAATACTTCCTGGTATAACTCGTATGTCAACTATTGAATTATTAAAGAAATCTGGCTACAGCGTAACTGAGCGTAGAATCACTATTCAAGAACTTTATGATGCTCATGCTGCTGGTAAATTGGATGAGGCTTTTGGTACTGGTACCGCAGCAGTTATTTCACCTATTGGAGAATTCAACTGGAATGGCAATGCTATTATAGTTAATAACGGCAAAATTGGTGAGGTTGCTTCAAAGGTATATGATACTATTACTGGTATTCAAAGCGGTAATCTTGAAGATACTTACGGTTGGACTCAAAAAATATAACCAAGATGTTTATTCAAGTATTTTGAATTATATAAAAAGTCCCAATTTTTAGAGTTTACTAGAAATTGGGACTTTTTTTAGGCTTGACAGCCTTCCTCTTACTTTTGAATGCTTTTAAACTCAGCGGATTTACTATGACTCTAACTTCTTTTTCCGTATATTATACTAATTTCAACTTCAATATCAGCCTGATTTCTCAAGCTTTCCAATTATTCTTGCTAGCTCAAGTGTAATGCCTTTAGAATTTTCTACGTATTGCGAATTGTATATTAAAACATTTTATCCCTCTAGTTATAATATATATTATAAACGTATATATTTTAAATGGATATTTAGCACTATGCTTTATTTCATTATGTAACATGCATTATTTTTACGGAGGTTACCTTGAATATACTTTTGCTATCTTCATTTATAATTGTAGCTTCTAGCTTATATATTAATAGCAAAAAAGCAATCATGGTTTATATTAAGAAATGTATTCTACCTATATTTGGTATATTGTTTATAATAGCTCTTATTGTATATCCAAACACAGCTGTTGCATCAGCTTCAAAAGGTATACATCTATGGCTTTATATTGTGTTTCCATCATTATTTCCTTTTTTTGTTGCATCGGGACTGCTAAGTAAATCAGTATTTATTAATATCTTTGGTATAATATTAGAACCAATAATGCGTCCTCTCTTCAACGTGCCCGGCTGTGGGTCATTTGCTCTTGCAATGGGCATAATAAGCGGTTATCCTATTGGTGCAACTATAACTGCTGATTTGAGAAAACAAGAGCTAATAACGAGGGTTGAGGCTGAAAGGCTGCTAACCTTTACTAACAACTCTGGTCCCCTATTTATTATGGGTGCAGTAGCAGTAGGAATGTTTAAGTTACCAAATGCTGGTTATCTTCTGTATGTTAGCCATATTGCTGCATGTATAACGGTAGGTTTGATATTTAAGTATTATAAGATGCAAAAAGGTAAAATATTAAAACCAACAACAAAAATGTCACAAAGAGTAAAAATAGAACTTCAGAGAATTAGGAACTCAGATATTAATCCCTGGAATCTATTTGGTGATTGCATTAAAAACTCAATATTTACAATATTGACAATAGGTGGTTTTATTATATTTTTCTCTGTTTTAATAAATGTAATGATTACTAGTGGAATAATTGGCAATATGACTGCCTTAGTCCCAGGATTTTTAAGTACATTTGGACTAGGACCAAAAACAATAGAAGGCTTGTTATGTGGAATGTTTGAAATAACTACAGGAGCTAACATAATAAACTTAGCACCTGCGGATTTGAAAATCAAGCTTTGCTGTGCCAGCCTAATAATAGGATGGGCTGGCTTATCTGTTCATACTCAAGTAATGAGTATAGTAAGTACCTCCGACATAAGAGTAAAACCTTATATTATAGGTAAAGCAATACAAGGTATCATTTCCGCAGTCTATACTTATATAGGATATACATTATTTAATAAAGCACTTATGCTAGATTCTACGGTATTCTCACATATCTCAACCAAGTATGTAACTGAGTGGGAAAATATTTTAAAAATATCACTACAAAACATTGTAGTGGTATCTCTGATTATATTATGTATTTCAATATCGTATATATGTTTTGTCAGCATAATCTTAAAGAAAAAGCTACTTTAGCTCTGATCTATTAGTCTTAATGACATCAGTAGCATCTGTCAAAATTTCTTCAACCTTATTGAGGACGCTATCAGCATACTCACGAGCTCCTAATCTTATCTCCCTTGCATTCTTTTGTGCGCCACCTACTATCTCATTAGCCTGCTCATAGGCCTTTTTAGTAATCTCATGTTCATCAACCAACGATGCTATTTTATTTTCAGCATCCTTCAAGATGTTATTTGCTTCTTTCTGAGCTTCTAGTAATATTCTTTGACGCTCTTCTTTAACCCATTTTGCCTGTTTAATATCTTCGGGTAGCTTAAGTCGCATCTCTTTAATTATTTCTAGTACCTCTTCCCTATCAACTAAGCATTTACCTGAGAAAGGCACGCCAGAACTTCCCTCAACTAGATCCTCTAAAGTTTCAAGTACAGTTAATATTTCCATATTACAAATCCTCCCTAGGTTCTTTGGCTTTTAATTTATAGATTATGTCCTCTTCTATGCACTGCGGCACAAGACCTTTAATGCTTCCATCGTATCTAGCAAGTTCTTTTACCATACTTGAGCTCAAAAAAGAATAATTGATATCTGACATCATAAAAAGTGTTTCGATTTCTGGAGCTTGCTTTTTATTTAGTAATGCCATTTGAAGCTCAAATTCAAAATCAGATACCGCTCTAAGTCCTTTTATTATAACATTAGCTTGTTTTTTATTAACAAAATCAACCAACAAGCCTGAGAAGCATTCAATCTCAACATTTTGAAAACCTCTATCGCAGACAGATCTATTTAGTAAATCTACACGTTCATCCATGGAAAATAGCGGTTTTTTGTTGTGGCTAATCAATACTGCTACTATTAGCTTATCACATATTTTTAATGCTCGCTCAATTATATCTAAATGTCCGTTTGTGACTGGGTCAAAGCTACCAGGGTATATAAATGTTTTCATTTTTAAATTATCCTTTATGACTAATTATCTTTTCACAAAATCAAAGAACTCTCATGCCACGAGTCTACACTCGCTAATTTTATAAGCGACTGTACGACTTCCGACAACGATTTCTAACGTTTCATGGGGTAATGCTCCCATGAAACCCAAGAACTCGTTTGCCGCGAGATCTACCGCCGCTAACTTCTTAAGCGGCGGTAAGACTCCCGATTTACGATTTCTAACGTTTCATGGGGTAATGCTCCCATGAAACCCAAGAACTCTCTTGTAAAAGGTCAGTTTTGTTTTGCCGTATTTCTGTATTTTTGATACTATAAGTGTTCCAATTTCATTTGGTAGTTCGTCAGCTATATCTGTTTCAGCAACAATCAAAGTTCTATCTTCTAAGACACAATTTATTTCTAAATCATGCAATATTTTTGGCACAATTTCGTTTTTATATGGTGGGTCTAGGAAAATTATATCAAACTTTTTACCTTGATGGGAGAGTTTTTTTAATATTAATTGCGCTTCACCCAAAAAAACTTCGGATTTTTCTAAAAATCTTGTGTTTTCAAGATTTTTTATAATTATTTCAGCACTTTTTTCACTTTGGTCCGAGAATACAACACTTAGTGCTCCCCTGCTTAGAGCCTCAATCCCCAGACTACCTGAACCAGCAAATAAATCTAATACCGTAGAATCTGCAATATATGGGGCAATGATATTAAATAAATTTTCCTTTACCCTATCAGTGGTGGGTCTAGTGCTCATACCCTCCAGAGTAATCAATTTTGTTCCTTTTGCACTACCAGAAATTACTCGTAATATAACAATCCCTCCTGTTTCTAAGATAAACAAGACTTAGTTCATATGAAGTTTTCTGAAGTAACTCCGCTAAGTTAGAGTAACCTTCTCTCCAAAATACTCCGCCAAATACTGTTTCAATTCTATATTTTTTATAAGACCTGGGTCCTCTATAATCATTTCCTTTGCACAAACCTGGGCCAGCTTCAAAATCTCTATGTCTTTATAGAGATTGGCTATTTTCAGTTCTGGTAACCCATGTTGTTTGGTTCCAAAAAAATCACCCGGTCCTCTTATTTCTAAGTCTTTTTCCGATATTACAAAACCATCATTTGATTGAGACATTATCTTCATTCTTTCCCTTGATACCTGTGAATTAGATTGATTAAATAATACACAATACGATTGAGTGTCTCCTCTTCCTACTCTGCCCCTTAGCTGATGCAGCTGGGCCAAGCCAAATCTCTCTGCATTTTCAACTACCATCACAGTAGCATTGGGTACATTTACACCCACCTCAATAATTGTGGTCGATACAAGGATACTAATTTCACCCGATACAAAGCTCTTCATTATTGTCTCTTTTTCTGAAGATTTCAATTTGCCATGAATTATCCCAACCTTTAGGTCCTTAAAAACATTACTACTTATGTCCTCAGCAGTGACTATAGCTGATGCAGCCTCTATTTCCTCTGATTCCTCCACCAAAGGACATACTATAAATACCTGTCGTCCATCTTCTACTTTATCCCTAATAAAATTGTTAATTCGCTCCCTCATAGCCTCATTCACTGAATATGTTTTAATAGGCTTTCTTCCTGGAGGAAGCTCATCAATAATTGATATATCCAAGTCACCATATATTATTAGTGCAAGTGTCCTAGGTATTGGTGTCGCAGTCATTACTATAACATCAGGATTTTGACCCTTTTCAGCAAGAATAGATCTTTGCCTTACACCAAATCTATGCTGCTCATCAGTTACCACAAGCCCTAGCTTTAGAAATTCTACTGTATCTTGGATTAAAGCATGTGTCCCTATAACTACATCTATACTTCCGTTTCTCAAACCATCAAAAACAGCTTGCTTTTGCTTCTTTGGTTGACTACTTGACAATATTTCAACTGAAATATCAAATTTTTCAAAAAGCGTTATAACCGATTTATAATGCTGTTCAGCTAAAATTTCAGTTGGTACCATCAATGCACCTTGATATCCACACTTTACTGCTTTAAATAGCGCTAGGACGGCAATTATTGTCTTTCCAGAGCCAACATCACCTTGAACCAGTCTGTTCATTACATTACCACTTTCCATATCTTGCTCAACTTCCATAAATACTTTCTGCTGTGCCTTTGTTAGCTGAAAAGGTAGGGATTTAACGAACTGGTCCATCACTTCTATTTTAGTATATTTTATACCTTGTTTGCAATCTGTTGCAAGACTCTTATAAGATAAAAGCCCTAGTTGTAGCATAAAAAGTTCTTCAAATACCAATCTATACCTAGCTTTATCCTTTTCATACACAGATTCAGGGAAATGAATCTGATTTAAGCTAAACTTAATATGCTCTAAACTGTACTTTTCTCTAACAAACGTAGGAAGCATGTCCTCAAGTTCAGCGTTTTCTAAGCTCTTCAGTGTTTCTTGCATTATTGTTCTAAATATGTTTTGTCCCAAATTCTTAGTAGACGAATAAACCGGAAGAATTTTTAGGCTTTTTTTCAATTCATTGTTGTCTACTTTTTCAAATACTGGATTTACTATTTGAAGTTTGTTAAGTTTTCTTTCCACTTTACCATAGAATATATAATTAGTGCCAATTGAAAAAGAATTCTTTATGTATTGCTGATTAAACCATATAGCAGCTATTTTACCGGTGCTGTCCTGTATTGATACCTTTGAAATAGTCATTCCTTTTCGTGGCCTTGCTTCATTAACATTTGATACTATTGTACCCTCAAACGAACACTGTTCTCCATCTTGGAGGTCTGCAATATTTTTTATTTTACTTCTATCCTCATAATCTTTTGGGTAATGTGTCAAGAGCTCAAGAATTGTATTTATTTCAAGCTTTTTAAATAAGGTCAGTCTTGATTCTCCTACTCCCTTTACATACTTTATAGATTGTTTTTGTAAATCCCCATATGATATCTTTCTCAACGTTAACCCCCATGAGTCGTAATTTGGACTCAAAAAGTTTTTATACTCACTCTCATTAAAAACCCATAAGGCTAATAATTTAGCGTAGTGCCACTGAATTATTGTATCATAATTTCCATAATAGCAAAAGCTAAACAAACACCTGCTATACTTTGTTAGTATGTTATTTGATAATAAGTAGAATTTAGATAAAGCTATAAATTTATAGCATGTAAATAAGAATGTAAATATTATTCGAAAAAGCTTGCAGTTAAGGGCTTTATTATGTTAAAATAGTTATTGCTTTGATGTCGATTTAAAGAGAAACTAAAATTCTCCATAACTTGAAGGAGGTGTTATATATGGCAAAGTGTGAAGTATGCGATAAGGCAACCGTTTTTGGTAATAATCGAAGCCATGCGTTAAATGCTACTAGCCGTACATGGAAACCAAATGTAAGAAAAATCAAGATAGTTGATAATGGCACTCCAAAATCAATTAGCATATGCACAAGGTGTCTTCGTTCAAACAAAGTTACCAGAGCTAACTAATTTAATTTGATTTGATCTAAATTAATTATTTTAAAAATAAAAAAGCGTCTATGTTACGCTTTTTTATTTTTTTCTTTTATTTTTATTGCGTAAGCAATCTCTTCGCATCAGATGGACATTTTATTCCATCAATAGTTTATTATCCTATTCTAAACACCTTTTTCAATATGCTTCCAATAAATCTAGGTACCTTTACAACTACTATTCTCATAAATACACTCCCCCCAAAAATAGCTCCTCACTTCTATCATATTCTTTCATTTATAGTTTCGTGATACTAATTCAAAAAATCTTTTATCTTAGTTCCAACAAGCATTGAGATAAGTGCAACTATAGTTCAAAAAACTTCATCTGAACTAAGTCTTCTTTATATTTATATTTATTCATGAGAGCATAGTTTTAGTCACAAAAAGATTTTTTAATTATTATCACGAAAGTATAATTAAAAGAATATGATATATAATGAGGAGCTATTTTGGGGGGAGTGTATTTATGAG
>Ga0123336_10000495_pt1 | contig 39485 bp, 38 predicted proteins | sample SSSSmetaG_FD_96466 | JGI IMG/M metagenome (GOLD analysis project Ga0123336, IMG submission 96466) | Glacier valley bacterial and archeal communities from Borup Fiord, Nunavut, Canada, to study Microbial Dark Matter (Phase II) - ​SSSS metaG | ecosystem: Environmental > Aquatic > Freshwater > Ice...
GAGGTTCGGAACCCTCTCAGGGTTCCGAGCAACAATGGTAGCGGAGCGTCGGGCTTTGCCCGCGCGGAGCGTCGGAGGTTCGGAACCCTCTCAGGGTTCTGAGCAACAATGGTAGCGTCGGAGGCTCGGAACCCTCTCAGGGTTCTGAGCAACAATGGTAGCGTCGGAGGTTCGGAACCCTCTCAGGTTCCGACGACAACAAGTAGTCTCAGCTACAAATCCATTGCGTTGTGAGCGTTGGCTGTTTAGGTTGGCGCCAGCTTTAGGAGGACCTTTTGGCGCGTTCGGATCTAGTTCAGATGGAAGGGGTCGTAAAAGAAGTCATGGTTGGGGGCAACTTCCGCGTCGAGGTGGAGGGTGGGCACAACGTGCTCGCGCAGCTCGCCGGCAACATGCGCCGCAACCGCATCCGCGTCGTTCTCGGCGACTCGGTCACCGTCGCTGTTTCGCCCTACGATCCCACCCGCGGCCTCATCGTCTTCCGCGCCAAGTAGCTAGCGTAGGAGGTGTGGCAGCGCGGCTTCTGCGGCCCGCTGCTCCGCCTCTTTCTTGGTCTTCCCCGTCGCACGCGCCACGACCTCTTCCCCCACCACCGCCGCCACTTCGAAGACCTTGTCGTGATCGGGTCCACTCTCGGCGATCACGGTGTAACGCACGGGTAGCCGTCGCTTGGCGGCCAGCTCTTGCAGCCGCGTCTTGAAGTCGCCAGCGCCCACCTCACCGACGAGGCGCACTTTGCCCTCGAACAGATGTCGCACCACGGTAAAGGCCGCCTCGAAGCCGCCATCGAGATAGACCGCCGCCAGCACCGCCTCGAGCGCGTCGGCCAGCACCGAAGGCTTGCGCCGCCCGCCCGAATGCTCCTCGCCGCGGCCCAGAAACAACCAGTCACCGAGCCCAAGCTCGAGCGCCACCTCGGCCAGGCTGGGCTCCGAGACGACCCCGCCACGCAGCTTGGAGAGATCTCCCTCGCTGCGCTCCGGCGCCGCATCCATCAACAGATGGCTGACCACGAGGTCGAGGACGGCATCGCCCAAAAACTCGAGCCGCTCGTTGTTCGGTCGGCCCCACTCTGGGTTCTCGTTGACGTAAGATTTGTGGCTCAGCGCCGACTCGAGTCGGCGTCGCTCCAAAAAGGCATAGCCCAAACGCCCTTCGAGAAGCGCGTAAGGGTTGTCATCGTCACTCAAGCCCAAGGTATGATTACCGCCATGAACCTCACTTGCGTCAAGTGCACCTCGGTGTTGGATAAGTCAAAGGTCGGCGACATCGAAGTCGATCTATGCCCCGATTGCGGCGGATTGTGGCTCGATGCGGGCGAGATCGAGCGCCTCAACAGCGCTGCATCGACCGAGGTCGCCGCGCTCAGGACGGCCTTGGCGTCGTCGAGCGCGCAGGCCGCATCGTCGGACACGACTGCCCACTGCCCGGCCTGTTCGGCCGCTTTGCGTGAAGTGGTCCTCGGTCCGGTCGGCGTCGATGTGTGCACGGGCTGCAAGGGCGTGTTCCTCGATCGCGGCGAGCTTGACCAGGCGCTGGCAGCGGTCAAGGGATCGACGCTGCAGCAAGTGCTGGCTGCCGCCTCCTCTGCCACCTAGATCTAGCGAATGAACCCGCCGCCGAGCACGCGGTCGCCGTCGTAGATCACCGCGGCTTGGCCAGGGGCGGGCGCGCGCTCGGGTGTATCGAATACCACGCGTGCAGTATGTTCCGTCGTCGCGGTGATGGTCGCGGCTGCCGGCGCATGCCGATAGCGAACCTGCACACCAGCACGCAGCGGCCCTGAAGGCATCGGCCCGAGCCAGGTCATCTCGTCGAGCTCGAGTGAGGCAGAGCCCAGCGCCTCGGCGCCACCGACGACCACCCGCCGCGCGTCGGCCTCGACACGCACCACATAGCGCGCATCCAGTCCCGGCACCCGAATGCCACGGCGCTGCCCCACCGTGAAGCGGTGAATACCGGCGTGCCCGCCCAGGACCTTGCCCGCCTCGTCGACGACGTCGCCGGCGATGGCTGCGTCCGGCGCCGCCCTCTCCACGAAGCCCGCGTAGTCGCCGTCGGGAACGAAGCAGATCTCCTGCGATTCGGCCTTGTCCTGATTGGGCAAGCCAAGGCGCCGCGCATGGGCCCGCACCTCGTCCTTGGTGAGCCCACCGAGGGGAAACTGCACGAAGCCGAGTGCCGCCTTCGGCATGTGGAACAAAAAGTAAGACTGATCTTTTTTGTCGTCGACACCGCGCCACAGCTGAGTGCCGTCGGTGCTGTCGGGAACGAGGCGGGCGTAGTGTCCAGTCGCCAGCGCCGTCGCGCCGAGCGCCCGGGCCCGTTTCAATAGCGGCGTGAACTTGACGTGCTGGTTGCAGCGGACACAAGGGTTGGGCGTGCGGCCGTGCCGATAGGCCTCGACGAAGTCGTCGATCACGTGGCGCTGAAAGTCTTCCTCGTAGTCGGCAACATAGAACGGGATGCCGAGGTGCGCCGCCACCCGACGCGCATCCTCGAGATCGCGCGGCCCGCAGCAGCGCCCACCGACGGAAGCAGTCGTACCGCGCGCGTCATAGAGGCGCATCGACACTGCCACCACATCATGTCCAGCCTCGAGAAGCAGGCCCGCTGCGGTCGCCGAATCGACGCCGCCAGACAGCGCGACGACGATCACAGCCAGCCTCGTCGGGCAGCAAGGTGCGGTCGCAATTGCTGCAAAGTGTCGCCAAACTTCGTCACGGGCGGAGGATGCTGTACATTGCCGCCGTGCGCAAGGGTGACCGCCTGTCGCTGACCTGCACCGCGCTGGACGCGGATGGCGCTGGCATTGCCATGGTCGACAGTCTCTTGGTTCATGTCGCTGGCGCGCTGCCCGGCGAACAGATCGAGGCTGAGCTCGAGCATCGATCGCCCCACCGCGCCGAAGGCTGGGCCCGTCTCAAGCTGGTCCAAACGCCGTCGCCCGACCGTCGCGAGCCAGCGTGTGCCGCCTTTGGCCGCTGTGGCGGCTGTCCACTCGAGCACTTCGACTACCAGGCCCAGCTTGCCTGGAAGACCGCCTACACTCGCGCAGCACTGGCCAAGCTCCCGTCGCTGGCCACGGTTCCCGTCGCTGATTGCCAGCCGGCAGCGCGCCCACTCGGCTACCGCAACCGCAGTAAGCTCGTCTACGCCCGCGGACCAGGAGGTCTGCCGGTGCTCGGCGCCTTTGCTCCTCGCAGCCATCAGATCGTCGATCTCCGGGGCTGTCGGGTCGCTGAGCCGCCACTCGACGAGATCGCGGCGCGTCTCTTGACCCTCTTGCGCGCTGCTGCGATCCAGCCCTACAACGAACAACTCGACGACGGTGAGCTGCGCCATGTGGTCCTGCGCGCCAACCACAACCACGAGGTCCTCTGCACCTTCGTCACGCGCGTCGACGCGTGGCCGCAAGGCGTCGAGCTTGCAGCAGCGCTGTGCGCAACGTTCCCGCAGATCATCGGCGTGGCGCAGAACGTCAACCAGCGACGGACCAACGTCATCTATGGCGACACCACCCGCGTCCTCGAGGGTCGCATCACGCTCACCGACCAGATCGGCTCGGTGTTTCTGCGCCTGTCAGCGACGGCATTTTTCCAGACCCACCGCGACGTGGCGGCCGCCCTGTATGCCGATGTCCTGCGCACCGCCAACCTCACCGGCACCGAGCGCGTCGTCGACTGCTACGCCGGAGTCGGCGGGCTGGCGCTGACACTGGCGCCGCGTGCCGGGGAGGTAATCGGCATCGAAGAGAACCCCGCCGCCGTCGAGGATGCGATCGCCTCGGCGCAGCTCAACCACGCCACCCGCGCCCGTTTCTCGTGCGGCGATGCCGGCGCCCTGCTCGCCTCTCTCGACGCCGCTGACGTGGTCATCCTCAACCCCCCACGCCGGGGCTGTGAGCCGTCGGTGTTGCAGGCCGCCGCGGAGCTGGGCCCGCGCACGATTCTCTACGTCAGCTGTGATCCCGACACCCTCGCCCGCGATCTGGTCTTGCTGGGCGATCTAGGCTGGCAGACCGACGCAGTCCGGCCATACGACATGCTGCCGCAGACGGCCCACGTCGAAGCGCTGGCCGTCCTCACGCGTCGCGCACCCGGCTGAGAATCGCCGGCAGCTTGGCGAGCAGATAGTCGACGGAGCTGTCGTCGCTGTCTCGGCCAAGCGAGATACGCACCGCACGCTTGGCCTCGGCTGGCGTGGCGCCCAGCGCGAGCAGCACCGGCGACGGCGCCCGCGACCCGGACGTACAAGCGGCGCCGGTCGACACACACACCCCGACGAGATCGAGGCTCTCGACCACGAGGTCTCCTTCGCAGCCGGGGAAAGCGACATTGACGGTATTGGCCACCCGCGCCACCGACGGCGCGCGCACCACACCGCCGAGTGAGACAAGACCTGCCTCGAGCCGCCGTCGCAGCCCCAATAGCCGCGCTTCCTCGACCGGCAACCCCAGACGCGCCAGACGCGCAGCGACGCCGAACCCGACGATGCCGGCCACGTTCTCCGTTCCCGGCCGGCGATCACGCTCCTGATGCCCGCCCGGCCACAACGGCGCCAGCACCCGTCCGCGCGCGACCAACACGGCGCCCACCCCTTTGGGCCCGCCCAGCTTGTGCGCCGAAACGGCCGCCACATCGACCCCCAGCGACGACAGATCGAAAGCGGCTTTGCCGGCCACCTGGACCGCGTCGCAGTGCGTCCAAGCCCCCACCTCGCGCGCGGCCGCGACGAGCTCCGCCACGGGCTGCAGCACGCCGAGCTCATGGTTGGCCGCCTGAACACTCACCACCGCAACGTCCAGCGTGAACCGCGGCACCCGCACCCTCCCGTCGCTGTCGACCGGGATGACCTCGATCTCGAAGCCCTCTTGGCCCAGCGCCGCCGCCGCGCCCGCCACCGCCGGATGCTCCACCGCGCCGACGAATACCCGTCGCCGCGCCCCATCCGCTGCCCGCGCCGCCAGCGCCGCGCCCCGGAGGCCCAGATGAATCGCCTCGGTGCCGCCGGATGTGAAGATCACCTCCTCGGCCACCCGTCCAAGGAGGCGCCCGACTTCATCGCGGGCCAGCTCCACCGCCTGGCGCGCCGCCCGCCCCGAGGCATGAATCGACGACGGATTGCCGAATTCCTCGTCGAGAAACGGCTCCATCGCCTGCCGCGCTTCCGGGACCAGCCGGGTGGTCGCGTTATGGTCGAGGTAGACGCGTGGCATGCGGTATAGTCCTCACCTTCATGGAGACGCGGATCCGTCGCAGATGAGTGTCGACATCTTGCTTCGCCATGGCTTGGTGTCCCCCGAGCAGATTGCCGCCGCACACACGCTGCGCCAGCGTGAGGGCGGAGTGCCGAGCATTGGCGAATGTTTGGTCAGCATCGGAGCCATCGATGAGGAAGCGCTGCTGGAGTTCTACCACAAGCGCCTCATGATCCCCCGCCTCGACGACGCTCGTCTCGAGGCGGTGTCGGCCAAGGTGCTCGGCCTCGTCCCCGCTGACATGGCGGTGGAGTTCCGCATCGTGCCCTTCGACGTCGACGCCGATGGCTCGGTGAGTGTGGCCATGAGCGAGCCCACCAACAACCACGCCGTCGACGAAGTGGCGTTCTTCACCGACCGCTTCGTGATCCGCTCGGTGGCGCGTCTCGGCACCGTGCGGCGGGCGCTGGAGCGTTTTTACCAGGCGCGGTTGCCAGCGTTGAAGATCGCCATCAAGCGCGACCCGGATCCGCCGCGGGTTCGCGCCGCGACGAGCACCCCGCTGCCACCGACGCGGGTGCCGTTACAACAGCCGGAAGGCGAGCCGGTCTTGCTGTTGACCCGCGTCAAACGCATCGACGAAACGCCGCTGCCGGCGCATGCGCCGCCGCCGCCCGACCTCGGCCTCATCTCGGATTTCGATGACGAGCCCGACATGCAGGTCGAGCTGGAATCGGACGATGTCGAGGCTGCGCCGATCCTCCTCACCAAGCCCAAAGCGCCGACCGAGCGGCCGCGACGGGAGCGGCATGACACCCTGCCCGGCCTCGGCAGCTCGACGGCTGGAGATCCGCCGCTCGGGGGCCTGCGCGACGCCCGCAGCCGGGACGAAGTGGCGGCCCTGCTCCTCGATTACGTCGGCACGCTTGCCGGCCGGGCGATCCTCTTCGTGGTCAAGAAGTCGCTGCTCGTCGGCCACGACGCGCGTGGCGGCCAGATCGACCCGATTGCCGTCAAGGAGCTGGCCATCAACATCGAGGCCGCATCGATTTTCCGCGACGTGGTGGCCTCACGCCTGCCTTACCGTGGCCCGTTGCCGATGTCGTCGACGAACCGCGCCTTTGCGCTGGCGATTGGCGGCGTGGTGACCGAGATCGTGTTGATGCCGATTGCCGTGCGCGAGAGGATCATCGCTGTCCTCTACGCCGACAGCGTGGAAGGGGTGTTGCCGGAAGCCGCGCTGCACGCCGCCACCCGCGAGGCCGGCCTGGCCTACGAACGGATCATCCTCGACGCCAAGCGCTGACCGATCCACGAGTCGACCTCGACGGCCGTTAATTTTCTTACGGCGTCGCTTTCGACTACACGCTGTCGCTTTCCAAGACAGGCGAGCCCTAGCAATTCCAATTAGTTACACCACTGGATCGCGGCGCAATTGTTGCTATGCTAGGGCCTGGGATTCTCCCGTGGAGGTCAGAGGGCGTGACATCACCCGTTCAGCAAGCTGCGCCTCGCCCATCCCAGTGTGTGGGGCGCGACCGCGAGCTCGACCGCCTCACTGCACTCCTCGATGAGGCGGTGACCGCCGACGCCGGCCGGGTCGCACTCATCTCCGGCCCGGCCTTCGTGGGCAAAGGTGCGGTGCTCGAGGCGTTTGGAGCGCGCGCACGTGATCGTCGGGCGCTGTGTCTCCATGGCCGCTGCTCCGACGGTTTTGGTGCGGCTCCGTATGGACCGATGTTGGCCGCCCTGCGCGGCGCCGTCGGGGTGGGTGAATCGCAGGATGCAGCGACGGTAGCGGTGGTCCAGGCCATCCAGGCGCTCGAGGGCCGCGCACGGACCATCACCCTCGCCACCCCTGGCCAGCCTGATCCGCTGGCGCATGGCTCGTGGGAGCTGCGTCGCGTGGCGCTGTTCGAAAGTGTGGCCCGTGCACTTGGCCTTCTCTCTCGTCGCGCCCCGGTGGTGTTGCTGATCGAAGACCTGCACCTCGCCGATCGCGCCACGCGCGAGCTGGTGGCTCACCTGGCGCAGACCCGGCTTGGCGTGGCTGACCTCGACGGCAGTGGCCTCGAGGGTGTCGGCGCAACCGAGGGTGGCACCGGCGCCCGCATGCGAGGCCTGCTGGCCGTCTCGTCGTGCGACCCCGATGACGCCTGGTTGGTCGGCGCCGCCGCCATCAAGATTGCGCTCGAGCCGCTCGACCTCGACGGTGTCCGGGCCTTTCTCGGCTCGCCCGAGGTGGTCGCCTTTTTCGTCGAGGCCAGCGGCGGTCGACCCCGTGCTCTCGAGGCTCTCCTCGAGACCCGTCCGGCCCCGGCCGACGAGATCCTGAGCGGTCGCCTCGAGCGGCTGAGCGTCCCTGCCATGGCACTGTGCCGGGGTCTCGCCGTGCTTGGCCGTCCGTCGAGTGTCGAGCTCCTGGCCGAGGTATCGGAGATCGCGCCCGAGTCGGTCGGCCGGTCGGTGACCGAGCTGAGCCTGGCCAGCCTCCTCGACAAGATTGTCGTCGATGGCGAGCTGCGGCTCTGTTTCCGTCGCGCTGCCGACGAAGAAGCCATCTACCGGCGGCTTTGCGTCGACGACGCTGTCGTGCGCCGGCTGCATGCGCGCGCTGGTTACTTGCTGTCGATGCGCCGTCGCGCCGGCACCGACGACGCGGTCACCATCGCCGAGCATCTCTTGCGCGGCAGTGCCGGCGAGACAGCCGTCGACGCCGCGCTCGAGGCCGGTCAGCGCCTCGAGCTGAGCTTCGCTTACGACCGCGCAGTCGACCTGTATCGCCGGGCGCATGCAGTGACGTCACGCGCCGAGATTGCGGTCATCCTCGACGAGCGCCTGGCCGAGCTTTTGCGAATGGTCGGCGATTACGAAGGGGCGCTGGTGCACGCCGAGCGCCTGCGTCGCGCGGTCCGCGATTCGGCTTCTCACCGTCGAGTGGCCCAGCTCCACGTACTGCGCGACGAGCTCGATCTGGCGCTGCAGGCCTTTGGCGCCGCCGAAGAGCTCGCCGCCGACAACCAGGCCGAGCTGGCCCGGGTGCGGGCAGCCCGCGCCGAGGCGTGGTTCCTGGCCGGTCGCCATGCCGAGGCCATGGCCGAGTGCGCCCGTGCGCTCGAGCTGCCGCCCAGCGACGACGTCGACGCCAACGCCGAGCTCATCCAGGTCCGCAACACCCTCGGCAAAGTGCTTCTCGGCCGGGGTCAGTATGCGCGTGCGGCCGAGATCTTCGCCGCCAACGTCGACGCTTCGCGGGCGACGGGCCGCTCCTTCGAAGAGTGCCGCGCTCTGTTCAACCTCGGCATCGCCCAGCTCCGGTTGGGTCACACCGCCGAGGCCCAGGCGCGCTACCAGGCCGCGCTGCGCGTCGCCGAGACGGTGGGAGATCACCGCAACCGCGCTTATTGTCTCCAGAACCTCGGCGTTCTGGCCCACTGGCGCAACGACTACACCACCGCGCTCGCCTACTTCCACGATGCGGCGACTGCGTTCAAGACCATCGGCCAGCGCGCCCGACTGGCGTGGTTGGCGCTCGATCTGGCGTCGGTGTATCTCGATCTACGCGCGCTCGATCGCGCCGAGGCCATGTTGCAGCTCGCGGTGCGTTTCGCCGACGGTCAGCCGCCTGCGGCCGTGCTCGTCGATCGCGACCTGCTCGACGCCCGCCTGCGTCTCGCCAAGGGCGACGTCGCCGGCGCAGCCAAGCTGCTCGAGAGCACGCGTCTCGAGGCCGAGGCCATTGGTGAAAGCGAGCGCGCCGTCGATGCCGCGCTACACCTTGCCAAGCTCGAGCTCGGCCGTGGCGGTCTCGAGCGTGCGCGGACCATTTTGGCGTCGCTGGGTGCACTAGACGCACAAGCCACCCGCGCGCGTGCCCAGCTCCTCCGCGGTCAGCTCGAGCTGGCCAGTGGTCACGCCGACGCCGCATGCCTCGCGCTCGAAGAAGCAGCGGATCGGTTTCGGCGGGTCGGTGATCTCGAGGGGGAATGGCGCGCGCAGGCTGGTCTCGGCCAGGCAGCAGCGGTTCTCGGCGACGATCTGGAGGCCAAGCGCCGCATGCAACGCGCCGAGCTCATCGACGCGCGCGTCCTCGAGCGGGTTCCGGAGGAGATGCGGGTGAGCCATGGTGCCGATCCAGAGCGCCGGGCGCTGTACCGCGCCCTCGGGATGCCAGGCACCGAGCCAGTCCTGGTTCCTGTGATCGCGGCGGCTCCTGCCGTCGCTGTGTCCGAGGTTTCGCTCGGTCGCATGATCGGCCGTCACCCGAGTCTGGCGCGCGTCACTAGCCTCGTCTCCAAGGTGGCCCACGCCGACTCGTTGGTCCTGATTCGCGGCGAGTCGGGCACCGGCAAGGAGCTCGTCGCCGAGGCCATCGTCTCCGCGTCAGCTCGCCGCAACAAGGCCTTCGTCAAGGTCAACTGCGGCGCTTTGGTCGAAACCCTGTTGCTCTCCGAGCTCTTCGGCCACGAGCGCGGCGCCTTCACTGGCGCCTTGCAGCGCAAGAAGGGCCGCTTCGAAGCGGCCGACGGCGGCACCATCTTTCTCGACGAGATCGGCGACATTTCGCCCAAGACGCAGGTGGCGTTGCTGCGCGTCCTGCAAGAGCGAGAGTTCGAGCGCGTCGGCGGCACCACCTCGGTGCGCGTCGACGTGCGCATCCTGTGCGCCACGCATCGCAACCTCGAGCAGATGGTCTCGCGCGGCGAATTTCGCGAGGATCTCTACTACCGCCTGAAGGGCATTCAGATCGAGTTGCCGTCGCTGCGTGAGCGTGCCGACGATCTGACGCTCCTGGCCGATCACTTCCTTGGCCAGGTGGCCGAAGAGCGTGGCGTACCGCTGAAGCGCCTTTCGAGCGACGCGGCCAAGCTGCTCGGTCGCCACGACTGGCCGGGCAACATCCGCGAGCTGGAAAACGTCATCCGCTCGGTGTCGCTATTTGCCGACGGTGAGGTCATCGAAGTGCGTGACTTCACCGACTACGTCGAGGTCTTCCGCGACGTGGGTGATGCGGCCCAGCGCCATGTCGCCATGCGCCCGGTCGAGACCGCGCCCACCGTCGAGCCCAACCAGAACGACCAAACCGGCGGCCAGTCCTGGGCCCGCCTCTGCAACGAAGGGCTCTCTCTCAAAGAGCTCAAGCGCCGCGTCGAAATCGAGTGCATCACCGAGGCTCTGGAGCGCGCTGGGGGCAACATCACCCGCGCCGCAGACCTGCTTGGCATGAAGCGTCCCCGGCTGTCGCAGCTCATCAAAGAGCACGGTCTCGGCGCCAACGAACCCACCGATCCTCTGCACCCCCAAACCGGAGAACTCCAGTGAGACCGCTCTTCTCTTTCGTCGCCGCCGCCCTCCTCGTGGGCTGCGCATCCGATTATCCCCACGTAGCCGTCACCGAGACGCTGTCCGCACAGGCCAGCGCTGCGGCGGCTACAGACTCCAGCACCGACGCTGCCGAGCTGTCCGAGGTGATCAACTCCGACTTGCCCGGCTGCGACGCTACGGTCGCCAAGCGCACTCTGCGCGACGGCAGCGACGTCAAACTGCGGGCCGTCCGCACCACCGACCTGGTCATCGCGTCGGTTGGCGGGCTGGGCGTTTGCGTCGACACCTTGAAGAGCCTGGAAGTCACCCTGCCGAAGCTGGCCACGGCGAGCCGGGTGTCGTCCAACCCCATGCCTGGCACCGATCCCGCCGCGTCCAACCCCATGCCGGGCGACGACAAAGGCGGCTCCAACCCCATGCCCGGCACCGGGCGCTAGGCGCGCTAGACCAGGTACACCGTGCCGTCGTTGCGCGCTTCGCCCGACATGATCGAATGATTGGCCGACTCGCGCCGCTCAGCCTCGGCGCGCAGGTGGTCCCACAACACTGGATGCTGTGACACCACCTCGTAAAAGTCCCGCGGAGGCAGCTGGACCACTTCGGTCAGCCGAGTGGCCCGCACCGTCGCTGACGCCATGCCGCCTTTGAGGAGCGACATCTCGCCGAAGTAAGATCCTTCGCCGAGCGCACCAAGCTCCCGTTCGCCTCCGTCCACCGTCCGCACCACCTGCACACCACCGACGAGAATCAAGAACAGGCCCCCGCCCGACGAGCCCTCCTCGATGATGCGGGCCCCGCGTCCGAACCGGCGCGGCCGAAACCGCTCGCTCACTGCGGCGCGCTCGCCCGAGGTCAACCGCGAGAAAAACGGCGCAGTCGCCATCAGCGTCTGTAAGAGCCGCTCGCGATAGAACCGCCGCAACGTCCGCGCGACGCCGGGATGACGGGCCACCAGCTCGTCGAGTAGCGTGCGCCGAATCTCCAAAAGCTCGACCGCGTCGACAGCCTGCACCGATGCATGCCGTCGCTGGTCGGCCAGCACTGCGAACTCGCCGAAGAAACTGCCTGGCCCGAGCACCGCCAGCTCGACGTTGTCTTTGTGGACGCGCACCGTTCCGGCCGAAATGAGATAGCAGGCATCGCCGACCTCTCCCTCGCGCAAGATGGTCTCGCCGGCTCGGAGCCGAAGCACCGTCAGCCTCGACAAAAGATCCGTAAAAGCGCCGCGGCTGAGCTCTGACAGCAACGGAAACGGTGGCGGATCTACCAGCGAGGCGCGCGGCATCGGCGCCGAGATGGCCGACTGGATGAGCGTGCGATCGGCCTCGGCGTCGCTGGGAGGGTCGTCCCACGTCAGCTCGCCCTCGACGCGCTGATGCGCCTTGCCGATGGGCAGGATGGGCGGCGCCGACCGCGGAGCACTGGGCTGCAACAGCTTGTCGTGGCGCGAATAGGCCTTGGTCTCGGCGGGGAAATCGAGCGGAGCGCGCGCAAGAGGCTCAGGGGTCCACATCGCCCGGCGCACATCGGACGGCTCGTCAGCGACGAGATAGATCTCGCGCGGCAGCTCTTGGCCAGCGGTGGGCTCTTCGGTGACCGCCGCCTCGTCGTCAGCGTCGTCGTGGTGGGGCGTCGCGCGCCGTCGCTGCTTGGGCCGTTCAGCGAGCGAAGCCACCATCTCGATGGTGTCGAAGTGATTTGGATCGAGCTCCAGGATGCCCTTGCAGACCGCCATCGCTTGCGGCAGTCGGCCTTCTTCGGCGTAAGCCTGGGCGACGCTACGGTAGAGATCGATGGCGTCGGAGATGCGGTTGACCTCGCGCAAGGCCGAGGCCAGCTCGAGGCGGCGCGGGATCGAGCCTGGTTCAGCCTTGAGCGCGGCGGCGAGCTCCTTGAGGCGTCGTTGATCCGAGCGCCCGGGCACTTATCGGGCGACGAGGTTGACGGGCTGCTCGAACGCGACGGGATCGCCTTCGAAATTGGGGAACTTCCATTTGCCCATCATGCCCGACATGCACGACTCCATTTCGCCGTCGGTGTGCGGGCTGAAGCGGACGCCCATGGCCTGACCGGTGTTCTTGAGCTGAAAATGCGCGGTGACCATCGAGACGTACTGGAGGTCGGGCTTGCGCTTGAGAGCCTTCTCGTAGCAGGCGCGTAGGCCGCCCGAGTTGCTGCGGACGACTTTGACGACCGCGTCGGGGGAGACGTTGCCCTCTTTGCCGCGCGGCACCGACGGCGCCTGGGCCTGCGCCTTGACGTCGGCGGGGTCGAGCTTGATGACCTGGCCGGCGGCCTCTTGTACCTTGGACAGCGCCGCCTTGGCGTCGGCGAGCTGCTCCTTCAGCGACGAGACCTCGTTCTTGCAGGTGACGAGGTCGGTGGCGAGCTTGCCCTTGGAACCGTCGTCGGAGGTGGAGGAGCCGCAGGCAGTGAGAAGGACCAGGACCGGAAGGAGGTAGGCGCGCATGAGGAACTTGATTATCGCCGCATGGTCGACGGCGCGCAAGCGTCAGTCTCCTGACGGTTTTGGGGTGGCGTCGGGGATCGCTGGGGCGGCTGGCGGCCAGGGCCGCAGTGGCTGGCCGCGCGCGATGTGCTCGGACAGAAGCCGCGTGGCGTCGAGAGGACGAAAAGAGCCGTAGAGGATGCCGCCCGCCGTGGGCATGAGCCACAACAGGCGCGCATCGGCCTCGCCCGCTTTGCGTTCGCGGACGAGGACGTTGGGACCCGTGCGACAGCGTCCAAAACAGCTGAACTGGTCGAGTGTGACCTCCGCGTCACCGACGAGGCGATCGGGGCCGGTCTGACGCAGCAGGCCCTGGATCTCGTCGAAGATGGCCGCCGAATCACGGCGACCGCCGCACTCTGGGCCGCGGCAGACCAGAATGTGAAAGCGACGCGGCACCAGGCTCAGTGTAGCCGCTATTTCGGGGGTTGGCTCAGCTGCTGGACATACTTGGCGAGCGGCAACAGCGTACGTGGCTCCGCGGCCACGAACTGGAGCGCACGCCGATCGTTCTCGCCCCCGAGCCGCCACAAACCCTCGGCAGCGACGGTAAGCGGGGCCGGATCCGCCAGGAACGCGGCATCGGCGCGGTAGGTGAAGACCAGATCGCGGAGCGCACGACGGGCGGTCTTGCAGGTCTCGTCCTTTTCCTTGCAAGCGCCTTTGTCACCCTTGTCGGGCTTGTGCCCGGCCTTGGCGCCGCTCAGGTTGATGAGCGCGGCGGCGATGTCCTTGAGGGCCGCCGACGGCGTGGCCGGATCGAGCAGGTGCCGCGCCAGCGACGGCACTGCGTCCTTGGCATCGAGCGCGCTGACCGCGCGGGCCAGCACGTCGACGCCGCGCGGCGAACGATCCTCGACAAAGTCGAAGCTCGGCGCGAGCGCGTCGAGAAAGACCTGCACCGAGCCTTTGTCTTTCTTGGCGACGAGCAACTCGCCAGCACGTTTCTGGGCGGCAGGCGGCACACCACGGGTGGCCAGCACGGCCTTCAACAGCACCGCAGTGGCCGGCCCGCCTGGCTGCGCGCCGAGCGCATCGACGGCAAAGACCTTGACCGCGCCAAAGCGCGCGTCGGGATCGAAGATGATCTGTTCCAGCATCTTGACGAGGTCGGGCTTGTCACCCTCGCCTGTGCCCGAGAACCCGTCGGCGTCGAAGGTGGCGCCGAGGATGCGTAGGCCCGTCTTGGTGGGCTTGCGCGGCGCGCCGGTCGCGAGGTCGAGTGAGCCGATGTCACCGTCGATGCTGGCCCACACCACCGCACGGCCGGTCAGCTCGGCAGCGACGAGATCGACGCGCGGATGGGCATAGGCCCAGCGCAGCTTGCCGTCGGAGACCTTGGAGTTGAAGGCGAAGAAATAACGAAAGCTTTGCAGCACGACCGTATCGTCGCGAAAGCTGAGGCCACCGTCGCTGCCGTGCGCACGCCACAACAGGCGGTTGCGATCGAACGCGCCGTACTCGACCTGCGCTGGCTGGTAGCCGTCCCAGTAGTACGCGGTGCGAACTTGGTCCGAGCCGAGCTTGGCTTCGGCGAAGGTCGAGCCCGCGCGGGTACCGCTGGCGCTCTTGTCGTCGAACGCATAGATACCCGACTGACCGCCGTAGAAGAAGCCGTCGTCGGTGGCGCGGACGAAGGTGAGCTGCTCGTCGGTGCCACGCACACGGGCCAGCTCGCGACCCGTCTTGCCGTCGATGAAGCAAATATTCTGGTAGCGAAACGGCACCGCGACCACGCCGCGCTCCGCCGCTGGTGCGCCGAGCGAGCCCTCGGCCGGCGCACGCCACACCTCGCGACCGGTGGTATCGACGGCGATCACCGTCGAGATACGCTGGGTTCCGCCGGAGGCCTGCACGACGTAATACAAGTGTTCGTCGTCGAGAGCGGCGCCCACATAATGGTCACCGACGGCAAACTTGACCCGGAAGCGCTCGCGACCACTGGCTGCATCGCGCACCACCAGCTCACCCGCGCCTTCTTTGTGCGCGATGAGCCCGCCGCCAAAGACCACGCGCGAGCGCACGTCGGTCTGGAGCTGCCAGGCCACTTGCGCCTTCTGCAGATCGAAGGCCACGAGCTTGCGCTCAGTGGGGCCACCGACGGTGACGAGGTACGCCATGGCCGCGCCGTGCTCGCCGGCAGGCCGGACCGTCTTCAGCGTCCGCCGAATATCCTCGACGGCATTGTCACGCGAGTGCGCGGAAAAAGTCGCCTCGGCACAGCCAGAGGCAGCAAGCGCGACACACAGAACCAGTGAGCCGAGCGAGCTGTGCGCGGAAGGCTCACGGTCAACAAATCCATCTTTCACTGGCCACCACTCCTGTCGTCGACGACCTTCTGGGCCTCGGCACGCGACGGGCGCGCCTTGTCTTTTTCGCTGGCCGCCACGTACTCGATGAGGGTGGTGGTGCTGTCGACACCGGGGATCTTGGCGAGCGTCTTGACGATCTCGAGGCGCACCGGATCCGGACCAAAATCGGGCCGTTTCAAGATGTCTCCGAACGCCTGCACGATGAGGTTGTCCGGCACCTGGCCGAGGAGCTCCGACAACTTGTGCGCCATCTCCGGCGTCGCCAACGCCGCGAGCGCACTCGGCGCAGCGGGGTCCTTGCGGAGTAGCAGCTTCCACAGACGCGGCTCGGCCGACTTCTCACGACGGACGGCGAGCCCGCTGGCCGCCGCTTGACGCACTTCGGGGGCGGCATCACCGAGCCGCTCGAGCAGCGTCGGCACCACCTTCTCCGACGGGATTCCGGCCAGCGCCGTGACGGCGCGGCGACGAACCTCGACGTTGCGGGTGCCGGCGTAGAAACTCAAGATCTGAATGGCGCGTGCGTCTTTGCGAGCGGCCAACCCATCGATGAGCGCCGCCTGCACCCGCGGTCCAGCACCGATGGCCAGCCCGTCGAGCAACGCCTCCACCGCCTCTGGATCGTTGCTCTTGGCCAGCTTGCCCGCCGCCTCGACGGCCTGATTCTCGTCGCTGGCACCAAGCAGAAGTCTGAGCGCGTCGATGTTCGACGGCGCCTCGGCAACCCCGGCGCCAAACACTGGCGCCGCGAAACCCATGCTGGCCGCAAATACGAACGCCTTACGGAGGAGAGCCATTTAGTTCTCTTTCGGCTTGGTGTCTTCGTCGGTGAAGGTCACCTTGCCCGAGTAATTCGGGCCGACCTCGCGCAGGATGAAGGTGCCCGAGGCGATGATCTGCCGACGGTCCTCGATGGTCATCATGTACTTCTTGTTACCCTCGATATCCTCTTTGTCGAAGACGACCGAGTTGAAGAGCACGCGGTCACCACGCTGCATGAAGTTCTCCGTCGAGACCTTCTGCGTGTGCGCCCCGTTGGTGATGTCGTAGAGCACGAGGTTGACCTGCACGTCGTTGACCGGTTTGGCGAAAAACGCGGCGTACTGAATGGTCAGTTTACCGGTCTTCTTGTCGTACCACAGCGTGGCCTTGTTCATGCCCTTGACGGTGGACACGAACGAGCCCACCGACGTCCAGCTGGTCGGCAGCGCCTTGTCGCTGATGATGATGCGACCCTTCAAGTAGTCCTCGGGCACCGGGCCCTTGCCCTTGGCGACGGCGAGGCTCCCCGAGAGAAGAACGGTGGCAACGAGAAATGCGAACGAGGCGCGTCGCAAGGATGCTGGACTCATGGACGCCTGTTCTAGTCCAATCTCCGCCGACGGTAAAGGGCGTTGTGTGTCAGGGTTTGTCGAGCAGGCGGCCGATCGCGACCAGGGTCGCCGGATCGGCCTGTCCTTTGGCCTCAGCGACGGTCAACAACGCCCTGCCGGTCGCGCGATAGAGCGCCGCAGCCTCGGGCGGCAAAGCGGCCAGATGGGTCTGGATGGTCGCCACGTCGCCGCGCGCCATGGGCCCGGTCAGCGCCGCGGGTAGATGCAACGCTCGGATGTTGGCGACTGCCGAGCCGAGCAGATCCGCCAGCGCCGACTCGGCCACACGAGGATCCAGATCCGACAACAACGCCGTCGCTGTTGCCACCAAAGCCAGCGTGTGGTTCGACACCAACACGGCAGCGGCGTGATAGCGCGGCTGGCTCTCCGCGGTCAGCACCAGCGGCACGCCGCCGAGCACGTCGACCAACCGGCGCGCCGCCGACAGGCCGGCCGCGTCACCGGCGATCCCGAACACGGTCTCGGCCAGGTTTCCGTCGCTGGGCCCACCTGCGAGCGCCCGCAGTGGATGCAACAAGCCCTTGCCGCCATTCATCCCCGCGAACACCGCGTCGATGGGCAGCCCACCCGCGCAGGACAACAGCACGTCGGCCCGCACCCGCCGCGCCACCTCGCTGACCGCCCCGTCGGAGACCGCCAGGATGGCAACGTCGGCCTCGGGCGGCTCCCCGCCCTGCCCTCGCCACCAGCGCGTCACCGGCTGCCCTGCCGTCGAGAAACCGGCCGCCAGCGCCCGGGCGACCGCGCCATCCCCGACCAATAGCAACGGGATCGGCGTCATTTACGATAGAGACGTTTTTCGTCGATATAGGCTCGCACCGTCGTCGGCACCAGCGAGTCGGTCGGACGCCCCGTCGCCAGTCGCTCGCGCACGTCGGTGGAGCTCACCGCTGGCAGATCGAGGCCTGGCGCATCCACCCCCGACCCCTGACGCCCAACCACGATGAACGCGATCAGCGTCGACAGCTCCGGCCAGCCATGCCACCGCTCCCGCTCAGCGACGAGATCCGCGCCTATCACCAGCGAAAATTCAGTCTGCGGATGCCGCTCGCGAAGCGCCTTGACGGTGTTGAGCGTGTAGCTCTCGCCGCCCAGCTCCTCTTCAATTTGGCTCACCTCGACGCGCCCGCCAAAGATCGCCGCCAGCCGCCTGCACATCTCGACGCGGTCGGCATACGGCGCCAGCACCTTGTCGAACGGATGTTTGAAGGTCGGGATCATCCACACCGCATCGACGACCGGCGTGGCGGTTCCGAGCACATAGGCACAGAGCAACTGGTGCGACACATGGGGCGGATTGAAGCTGCCGCCAAACAAGGCGATGTGCCGCACAGACATGCTACGAGATCGGCACCGGCTTGAGCGTGGTCTGCCCGTCCTTGACCACCACCTTGAAGCGCACCGCGCGGCAGTTGAACTTGCCGATCAGGCCCGCCTCGGTCTGCTTGACCTTGGTGGTGAAGCTCTCGATGGTGAGACCGTCGGTGCTCTCGCCGTTCTTCTGACGCGCCGCCACGTACTCTTTGAAGAGCCGCGGCAGATAGGTCTCCAGCGGCTCCTGGGCGAGCGCGGTGTTCTCCGGCGTGGTGTGCTGCCCGGTGCTGGTGGAGTCGACGGCGAGCTCGTCGCCGCTACCGCCGCCGTTGCCGTTGCCACCGAGATCGTCTTCGTTGGGATCGGGCCGCCCGAGCAAGCGCGCCATCATCACGTTGAGCCCGTTGGCCAGACCCTCGGTGTCGGGGCTGGATGCCTCGAACTGATAGTCGTGGTTGCCGTTGATCACCTCGGCGACGCCACGCTCGACGGCGTCCAACGGAGTCAAGAACCGCAACGCGGTCAACACCGCTGAGGCCACCGCACCGACGACACCGAAGACGCCGAGCAACACCACCCACCACTCGAGCATGGCCAGCGGCGCACGCACCGCCGACAGCGACTTCAACACGACATACCCTGCCGACGGCAACTGCGACAGATTACCGGTCAGCGGGCCGGCCGCAGCGACATAGTCCTCGCCGGCGATCTTGACCACCACCGGCTTGGTCATCTGACCGCCGCCGAGCTGCTCGGCCAGCTTGGGCCCGTCGAAGAGCTGGGTGCCGAGCGACTTCTCCTCGGTGCTCTCGCCGCCCGACTTTTTCCAGCTCGAGGCCTGGATCTTCTTGTCGAAGAAGATGGCCACTTCGCTGCCGGTGCGGTCTTTGTCGTCGCTGGCGTCCTTGGAGGAAGCCGCGTAACCGACGAGGAGCACACCCGCGACGGTGCCGGTCGACGAACGGATGGGCGCCAGGCCCACGTTGTAGAGGCGCTGCTCCCACACCCAGACATCCTTGACGGCGAGACCCTCGAGCGCCTTGGCGAGCGCCGGCAGCTTGGCCTTCAGATCCTCGTCATACATGGCGTTGATGTTGAGGTCACGACACACCACACGACCATTGGCACCGACGACGGCGATGATGTCTGCCTTGCGGCCCTTGCCTTCGAGTCGGGCGTTGCGCGCTTGGACCGCGACGAAGGCAGCGTTGCGCTGCGCATCGCCGGTCTTGCTGAGTGCCTGCGAGAACTCGTCCTCGTGCGCCATCGCGCTCGTCACATTGGTGAGCTCGAGGCCGCGCAACAGCTCCAGCTTGGGAAATGCCTGCTGGGCGTGAATGACCTCGGCATCGACGCTGGCTTGTGTGGCAGACGCGATCTTTGCGGCGATGGTCCAAGCTGAGACGCCGGTGAGCGCGGCGATGACAATGGCTACGGCCAGCGCGATTCGTGCACGATACATGGGCCCCTCCAAACACACCAACTGGCAACTTGACGACGACGGATCCCAGAAGACATGCCGCCGGGCCGAAACTATCTCACCCGACCCAAACCCCGTCAAACCCTTTTGGAAGCCACCATTTTCAAAAGGGTTTTGCGGCAATGACCGCTGGTATTTACTGCTTGCATTACTGCCTGCATTCGCAAGTTGGCAACAAGTTATCCCCAGGCTTCTCCCACACTTGGAGCGCTTATCCTACAGTGGTCGTACTCGCCGCCTAAGCTATTGGACTTACTTGACAATTGGAGTGGTTGACCAGCTCACAACGCAGTGCGGCATCGTCGGTGGGGGCAACTTGGTCGCGACGACGGGACGCGCCTGTGGATAACTACTTCGGAGACTCCTTGGTCCCTTTTTGGCCGGCGTAGCTGCGGTCGAATTCCTCGGCAAGCGCCGACACTTCCTGGTTCGACAGCGAACGGATCGGCGACAGCACATGAAGCGTCACCGCGTACGGCAGCTCCTTCCGGTCGAAGCCCGGGGCGTCGGCGACAAACAAGGTGCGCTTCTTTTGTACATACCGAGACGGGTAGCTGGAGTCACCTCGCACGTCGAAGCCCGGCCACATGCTCGGCTGATCGAGCAGAGTCTGAGGCACCACCACGAGGGTGAGTGGCAACGGCGACTCACTGGCCGCCTTTTGTACGTCGGGGAAGGCGCTCTTCTGCATGAACTGGTGCAGCGAGATCACGATGTCCTGATAGCGCTGGCGCAAGAGCGACGGATCCCGTTGCCCGATGGACTGCACGCGGAGCCCCTCGGCTTCGAAAGTCTGGTCGACGGCCAGGATCTGACCGTTGAGGACATGCGGCTCGACGAAGGTCGCCTTGGGCTTCGCAGGCGGCAACTTGGGGTTCTTGGGGTCTTTCACGTCGGGGTCGGGCGGCATGTCTTTCGGCTTCAGCACGAAGTAGAGACCACCCCCGGCCGCCAGCGCCACGACAACTCCGAGTCCCAGAGCCAACACCCGACTGCCCCAACGATTGCCGCTCCGTCGGGCTTTGGCGGCCGGCGGTGGCAGTGCGAGCAGGCTCTCCATCGCCGCGGTGAACGACGCGGCGTCGGGATAACGCGCATTGGGATCTTTTTCGAGCGCCCGCATCAACACTTTCTCGATGGCAGGCGGCACCGAAACCCCAAGCTTCTCGAACGCCGGGACTTTCTTGTTCAGGTGCTGTTGCATGATGTCGAACTGGTTCTCACCGTCGAAGGGCGTGCGTCCAGCCAGGCCCTCGTAGAGGGTGATGCCGAGTGAATAGATGTCGGAGCGGGCGTCGACGGCCTTGCCGCGCACTTGCTCGGGTGACATGTAGCGCACCGTGCCCATGGTCTGGCCCGTCGAGGTCATGCGTCCTTGACCGAGCATCTTGGCGATGCCAAAGTCGGTGACCTTCACCGCGCCGTCGAGCTTGATGATGATGTTGGACGGCTTGATGTCGCGGTGGACGACGTTCATACCGTGTGCGTATTCGAGCGCTTTTCCGACGAGCGCGCCGATACGCAAGACCTCTTCCCATGCCACCTGCCCGTCGGCCAGAATGCGGTCTTCGAAGGTCTTGCCGTCGACGAACTGCATGATGAGACACAGACGGCCGCCGGCTTCGACGAAGTTATTGAGGCTGACGATGTTGGGGTGCTCGAGCAGCGCCAGCATGCGGGCCTCCTCGACGAAGCGGGCCTTGAGCTCGTCGTGGGTGGCGAGCTCTGGCGGCAGGATCTTGATGGCCACTTCCTGGCCGGTGATCCGATGCGTGCCTTTGTAGACGACGCTCATGCCGCCTTGGCCGAGGATCGCGGTGAGCTCGAACTCGAGCATCCGCGAGCCCAACAGGCGTTCTGGACCTTCTAGATTGGAAAACTTGACCTTGCCCGTCACTTACTTCATCCTACATGTAGGAGCAAGACTCACCACCCTGGAGGCACCATGCCAACCGCTATGACCGATCAGAGGCAAAACCGCAGGCAGCCGCTCAACGTCCTCCTCAACAAGTACGTCGAGGGCGAGGCGCATGTGTGCCGCGCTCTGAACCTGTCGCGCGGCGGCATGCTGCTCTACAAGGTGTTCGAGCCCGACGTCGACTACAGCGAAGTCTCGCTGGAGTTCCAGCTCCCCGGCAGCCCGCGCGTGCTTCGCGCCGATGGCGTCGCCCTCGCCGAGCATCGCTGGGCGCGGGCCCATGGTGTCCGCTTTACCAAGATGGCCGACGAGGACAAAGAGCTCATCGAGCGCTACCTGCGCGGCGAGTCGCTCGACGACTCCCAGAACGCCGCTCAACTCTAAGCTCACCTCGCTGCTCCGACGACGGCCGGCTTGGTTTGAGCCGCCTCTCGGATGAGGGCCGCGATCTCCTCACAGACCTCAGCTGGAAACTCGACCGGCGTGTAATGCGTGGCGCCAGTCAGGACGCGTAGGCGTGCATGCGGGATCTCTTGCTCCAGCCTGCGGGCTGTGGCGAGGGGGGTCATCATGTCGCGGTCGCCGGTCACGATGCGAACGGGGACGGAGATTGTCGGCAACACATCGTAAGCGTCGTGACGACCGAGGGCCTGCAGCGTCGCGCCATAGAGGTTGAAGTCGAGTGAGGCAAAGGTGCGGGCGAACTCGGCGAACATCTGCATGTCGATGGTGGCGCCGACGAAGCCGAGCCGGACCATGATCGGTAGCAGACCACTCCACGACGTCGCCAGCGACGAGACTTTGCCGACCACGCGCGACCAACGGCGCATCTGCTTGACCACACCCGGGATGACATAGCGCGACAGACGCGTGCCAAGCGCGGTGTGGAACGGGCTGCCAGCGACGCCGTTGATGACGCAAATGCCGGCCACCCGCTCGGGAAAACGGCGCCAGGCCTCGAAGTTGACCTGCACCCCCATGCTCCAGCCGACGAGGATGACCTTCTTCCAGCCGAGATGGTCGAGCAGCGCCTTGAGATCGAGGGCCTGAAAGGCAGGACCGAGGGTACCGGGTGTGCGCGGCGCCTCCGAACGGTAGAGGCCGCGGTAGTCCCAGGTCACGAGCGAGTGACCGGCGGGGCCAAAACGATCGATGACATATTTCCACGCACGGTAATCGCCGCCGAGCCCGTTGGTGAGGACGATGGGGATGTGGTTGGGGTCGGGGTCTTTGGGACCGCACAGCTGGTACGCGAGCTGGGTTCCATCAAACGAAAGAAAGCGCCCGAAGGTAAGCGCAGCGTCGGAGTTGTCGGCGGACACGCCGATATGCTAGCAGCGTTGGCGCTAGAAATAAACCGCGGCGCCGAGCCGGAAGATGCCGCCATACTCTGCGTCGCCGGCCTTCGCGACCCGAACGGCGCGGCCGTCCACCGACGTGATCGACGATGCGCGCGTCGACGGATCGTCCATGCGCACCCGGCCGTCGAAGCGGGCATCGGCAGTGATGGCGACACGCTTGCCGAGCCGGAGCTCGAGGCCGCCGCCGACCTGGCCGCCGAGATAGTAGGCGTCGTCGACGGTGGCTTTGAGGTCGGTGCGGGCGTAGGTGAAAACGCCGGCGCCGACGAGATACGGCGAGACCACCCAGGTGGGCTTGCCGATGTGGATGCGGAGGCCAAGACCGACGGGGACGTTGAAGCGATCGAGGTCGTTGTTGACCCCCTTCTGATATTCACCGGAGATCTCGACGGTGGTCCGCGCGCTGGTGCGGAAGAGGAGCTCGCCACCGACGCTGAGGTGATTCCAGTTGGTGTTTTCTACCTGGCCGCCGAAGCGGAAGCCGAGACCAAAGGTGTGCGCCCAGTCAGGCGGGGTGGCCTTGGCGACGACCACGGCAGCGACGGGCGAGGGCTGTTCTTGTTGTGGCGTTGCTTCCTGACAGCACGGGTCCGGCGGGCAAGGTTCTTGTTGCGGCTGGACGACGTAGACAGGGATGGGCGGAAGATAGACGACGGGCGGTGGCGGCTGATAGACCGGCGGCTGATAGACCGGCTGGTAAACCGGCTGTTGATAGACCGGTTGTTGGACATAGACCGGCGCATGCCGGACCACGATGACTCGACGGGGACGCCAGAAGATCCGCGGCGGGGCCGGGACATAAACAGGTGGACCAGGAACGTAGACCACCCGTGGCGGGCCAAACTGCGCTCGAGCGGACGATGACATCGCAAGAAGGCCAAGCAGACCAAGGCTCGACAGCCAAAACGTACGCATGTCAGTCGCTCAAAGCATGTGGCGTGCCATGCAAAGCGGGCAATGGCCTTCTATCAACCAATTGATCTTGAAGGGGAACCTTCCATTCGTCAGGTTGTCTATGGCCTGACCACCATCGACTGACAACCGGCGTTCACGGAAGCGGGTGTGAACTTTGTTGAAACGTGAGCCGACCTTGACAGGTATGGAGCTGGTCGGTAATCTTCGCGGCGCGCTTCGTAGTGGTGTATCGGTACGGAACGCTGTGAAATTGCGAACATTCCCGTCATTCCCGACGTCACTTTTGGAGGACCAGGGTTGGAAGACAACAAGAAGGGCCAGCGCGACATCAGTGACCTCAAAGCGCGGCTCGGACTGAAGAAAACGGGCGTGATGCCTGCCGTCTCCTCGACGGGCCAGCCCGCAGCTCCCGCACAACCCGGCCAACAAGGGACGGTTCCACCGCCGATCGGCAAGCCCATTCCGCCGCCGTTCGGCCAGCCCGCCGCCGAGCCTGAGCCCGTCGCTGCCGAGCCTGCCGACCCACGTCGCGATCCGTTTGCCCAGCAGCAGGCGGCCAACCTCGCCGCCTTTTACGGCATCGGCCAGGTGCTGCCGGGCAGCGCCGAGGGTGTCTCGGATGCGCCCATCTCGAAGCCCAAGCCCTGGGGTCGCATCGGGCTTGTCGCCGGCATTGCCCTCGCGACTTTTGTTGTCGGTAACCTCTTCGGCGGCGTCTACGCCAGCCGCGTGGAGTTCAACCGCACCATCGACCAGGCCGTCACCATCCGCGCCGAGGTCGATCGGGTCGCCAAGCAGGTCGGCTCGCTCACCGACGTCATCAAGGCGTCGGAGGATACCAAAAAAGGCATCCCCGACTTCGCCATGACCAAGAAGCTGGCGGAGCTCGACCTCAAGAAGCCCGACACCACCAAGCTCTTCCGCACCAACTACGCCCGCCTCGAGGACATCGCCATCGAGCGGCTCTTCACCTACTACAACGAGAGCATCAAGCTGTTCGATCTCGTGGCTCTGCACGCCAAGCGTACCGAGGCTGATCAGGCTTCGATCGAGAGCTTCGTCAAGTCGGCCGGCAAGGACGCCAACAAGAACTACGGCGTCATCATCGACGCGTCGAAGGCCGTCCCCGTCGGTAGCCTCGTCGAGGTCGGTTCGCCAGTGTGCTCGGGTGGTGGTGAGTGCGGCGCGAACAACCTGACCGGCTTCAAGTACCGCACCGAGGCTGGCGGCGCCTGGAGCGAGCGTCCCATCAAGGGTCTACCGTCGGCTACCGTCACGCCGATCCAGCAGACGGCGCTGTTCAAGGCCGTGGCGCAGGGCAACCCGGACATTTTGGCCATGCAGGCGTACAACCGCCGGCTCGCCGAGATCACCGAGCTGATGGGCAAGATCCAGAAGGGCCAGAAAGACGTCGACGCCGATCTCAAGCGCGCTGGCGAGCGGCCCCACGTGTTTACCTTCTAGCAAGTCGTTTTTTCCCGCTCCGCCCTCGAGGAATCCCCATGCTTCGCATGTCCGTTCTTGTCGCCTTGCTGGCGGCAGGTGCCGCCGAGGCGGCGCACCCCGTCTTCGATCTCGTCGCCAACCGCAGCCTGGCCCACGGCATTCAGCATGGTGGCCTCTACATCGCGGCTGGGCCTGGCTTCCCCCGCTACACCCATTTTGGGCGGCCCAATACCTGGCGCGGCCGCGCGGTCGAGGAGGGCCACAAGGTCTGGCTGGCGTCGACGGCGTCGATCTTGGAGGTGCCGCTGACGGCCGAGCAGGCCAAGGCGACGACCCTCTGGGTGCGGCTCAAGGCGTCGGGTAAGCAGAGCGTGAAGATTTCCGGTGCTGGCAAATCGTCCGCGTCGGTGGGCGTCGATGTCGGCTGGCACACGGTGGCCATTCCCCTGCCGGCCGACATGCTGGTCACCGGTGAGAACAAGCTGCTGTTGGGCTTTGCGCAGACCGGCACGTTCGGTGCGCAAAAGGCGTCGGCGGCCGTCGAGTGGATCGCGGTCGGCGGTTCGGCTGCGCCAGCCGATGGCGGCCTCAAGCTGGCTCAGTCCGATGGGTTGTCGCTCGGCAAAGAGACCGGCCTTGCCTATTATGTCGAGGTCCCGGCTGGCGGCGCGCTGTCGCTGAGCGGGCAAGACGGTGGCTGTGCGCTGCACGTGCGGGCGCTGGCTGGCCACAAAGCGCTGGTCGACGCCAATATCACCGTCGGTGCGCCGCTGTCGTTGGCTGCAGCGGCCGGCAAGATCGTCCGGCTGGAGCTCTTGGCCGATGGTGCGTCGTGCACCGCCACCAAGCTCGAGGCACAGCTGTTGGCCGACGGTGACGGTGTTGGCGCGGCCAAGTACGACAAGCGCCCACGCAACGTCATCGTGTGGCTCACAGACTCGACGCGCGCCGACAAATATCGGGTCATCAATCCCAAGACGCGCGTCGAGACGTCGGTGATGGACGCCTTTGCCAAGAAGGCCACCGTCTTCGCCACCGCCTATGTGCAAGGCAACGAATCGCGCGTGTCGCATGCCAGCTTGTTCACCAGCCTCTATCCCGCGCAGCACAAGTTCATCGCCGAGAAGGCCAAGCTGAATCCGGCTTTCGTGACGATGCCCGAGGCGCTGAAGGCTCTCGGCCTGCACACGGTAGGCATCATGGCCAACGGCTTCATCGACGCCTTCTGGGGCTTCGGCGAAGGCTGGGACGTGCTCAAGAACCATATCCACGACGGCGGAGGGCTGAAGGCCGAGGACCTCGTCAAGGTGGCCAAGACGTTTCTCGAAAAAGAGCACGCCAAGCCGTTCTTTACCTATCTCGGCACCATCGACGCCCATGTGTCGTGGCGGGCGCATGCGCCGTGGATCCAGAAGTACGATCCGGAGCCGTACTCGGGGCCGTATGTCAAAGCGCTGCTAGACCCCACGCTCGATCAGATCGTCGCTGGCAAGATCAAGATGACCGATCGCGACAAGGTGCGCGTGCTGGCGCTCTACGACTCCGACGTCAGCTACAACGACCAGCAATTCGGCGAGCTGTTGAAGACGCTGGAGTCGCTGGGACGGATGGAGGACACCATGATCGTGCTGACGGCTGATCATGGCGAGGAGATGTACGATCACGGCCGCATCGGGCACGGCCAATCGCTGCACGAGGAGCTGGTGCATGTGCCGCTGATGGTCTACTACCCGCCGCTGTTCCCTGCCGGCAAGAAGGTGGAAGAAGGCGTGGAGAGCATCGATATCTTGCCGACGCTCGTCGACGCGCTGGGTGGCAAGCCGCCGGCCGATGCGCAGGGGCAGTCGCTGGTGGGGTTGGCGCAAGGGGTTGGCGCTGGGTATCCGCGGCCGGCGATTGCCAGTCAGTACGAGCTCGCGCACACCATGCGGCTGGGGCGCTGGAAGCTGTGGGTGGGTGGCTCGGGCGACGTGAAACTGTTCGATCTGGTGACCGATCCGGGTGGCCTCAAGGAGCTTGGGCAGGAGCATGCGACAGAGCGGCGCTTCGTGGCCGATGCGCTTGGATTGTGGATGGCGTATCAGGGGAAGTGGAAGAAGTCGCGCTGGGGTGTGGCGTCGAATCAGACTGCGGCGTTCGCTGCGGATCTGGACTAACGCAGGCGTTTCCAGAGCAAGAGCTCGTCGGTGTCGGCTCGGACCAGGGCTGGGAGCTGGCCGGCTTCCACATAGCCGCGGCGGGCGTAGAAGCGGCGCGCGCCATCGTTGTGGTGCGAGACCAACAGAAACAGATGTCGGCTGGTGAGAGTTGTGCGGCGTTCCAGCTCGTCCATGAGCTGGGTGCCGAGACCGCGACTGTGCTCTGCGGGATCGAGCGCGATGAGTCGCAAGTAGGGACCGAGGCCGAGGCCGCCCCGTGGGATGGCCCAGGCGAGGCCGGCAGCGACGGGAGACGTCGGTATTGGGTCGACCACTAGCAGGGTATCGCCGGCATCGAAGGCCGCTTGGAGATCGGCGGCCAGGCGCTCCGGTTTGGTGTCGTAGCGTTGCAAGAGCGGCTGTGGCGCGAGGCGCTGGGCGAGCTCGACGAGCTCTCGACGACGGGCATCACGCACGGTCACTGGAGGAATCCGTGCTGTGTGCCCGCGTCGGTGACGGCGGCCCAGGGCATGGCCCGCGTGGACGTGAAGTGAGCGACAACACCGGCGGCGTCGACGAGAATCAGGCCGCCCTCCCCTCCCGTTCGAGCGACCAGCTGGTTGACTGCGGCGCGGGCGGCGTCGAGCGGCGCGTGACCTTGGGCCAGGCGGGCGCCGGCGTCGCGGCAAAGAAGGACGCGCAGGATGGACTCGCCGTGGCCGGTCGCGGACAGCGCGCCGACGCCCGCCTCGACCCACAGGCCAGCGCCGAAGAGCGGCGAATCTCCGACGCGGCCGTGGCGTTTTTCAGCCGTGCCGCCCGTGGAGGTGCCACTGGCGAGATGTCCGGCGGCATCGACGGCACAGGCACCGACGGTGTCGCCGCTGTGCGCGCGCCGCGAGCGGTGCTGGGCAGGATCGAGGATCGAGCCCGGCGGATCAGGCGCGATGCCCTCGACCACGGCGTAGCTGGCGGCGCCTTCTCCGACGATAAACGCGTGCTCACCATGTTCGAGCAGTCGACGGGCGAGGCCAATCGGGTGGCGCGTATACGGAGGCGGGACGGCGCCGACCGCGCCGACGCGAGGGGCTTCAGCACGGCTCACAGCGACGGCAATTGCCGCATCGGTCGCAGTGTGGCCTCGTCGATCGAGTACCGCGCCGTAACCGGCATTGAACTGCGGATCGTCTTCGAGGACCCGGACGGCAGCCTCGACGGCGTCCAGCGCCGAGCCGCCGGTGCTGAGGATCTTCCAGCCGGCTGCGGCGGCGCGGGCGACGCCAGCCTCGGCCTCGGCGCCGTCGGCGAGCGACCACGCACCAGCGCCGCCGTGGACGATGATGGAGGGCATGGCCGCATGCTAGCATCTCGGCGACGATGCGTTGGTTGGCGATAGCGATGCTGGGCCTTCTGGGCTGTGGCGCGAGCGGCGCTGGGCCCTTGACGCTGTCGTGGAGCTTTGCCGACGGGCGCCGCTGTCTCGATGCCGATGCCGGCGCGATGATCCTCACCGTCGACGGCAATGAGCTCGTGCCACGACGTCGCTGCGACGACGCGCTGGCTCCGATCGCGCTGACGCTCGATACCGTCAACCGCGGTGGGCGTTTGTCGATCGTCGCCAATACGATCCAGGGTGACGAAGCCTATCGCGGCGAGGTCGTGCTCGATGCGCTCTTGTCACCGACGACCGTGACGCTTCATGCGACCTTTGCGCGCTGATTAGGGCCGCGGCTGGCGACGGACCGGGCCGGCGCCGCGGGCCTGGGCGCGCAGACGTGCTTCGTAGCCGAACATGACCTTCTCCTCGGCAGAGGTGGCGTGGTCGTAGCCCAGCAGATGGACGAGGCCATGCACCGACAAATGGGTGAGCTCGGCCAGCATGGAGTGTTTGGCCGTACCTGCCTGCCGTTCGGCGGTCTCGACGGAGATGATGACGTCGCCGAGCAAGCTTGGGTCTTCCTGGCAGAACGACAGGACGTCGGTGGCGTGGTCTTCACCGGCATACTGGCGATTGAGCGCGAGGAGCTCTTTGTCGTCGCTGAGCGACAACGAAACCTCGCCATTGGCAGAGGCGGCGCGCATGGCGCGGCGCAGACGACGACCGAGCTCGGCCACGGTGCCGTCGGGGATTCGGCGCGCGCGACCCCGAAGGGCGACGAGCAACTTCGGAGCGGAGCTAGGCGCCTTCACCGGGCAGGATTCCGCGCCACGACTTCGAGTCGACGAAGATGCGAAACAGCTCTGGGTCGCACTTTCCCTGTTTGACCTCGTCGGCGATGATGTCGAGGGCCTTGGTGAGAGGCACCGCTTTCTTGTACGGCCGGTCCGACGCGGTCAGGGCGTCGAAGATATCGGCGATGGTCATCATGCGTGTCTCGACGCGGATGTCGTCGGCGAAGAGGCCCTTGGGGTAGCCCGTGCCGTCGAGCTTTTCGTGGTGGTTGCCGGCGATGGTGGGGATCTTCCCGAAGCGACGACCCCAGGGAATGGTCTCCAAAAACTGAAACGTATGGACGACGTGGCTCTCGATCTCGAGCCGCTCTTCCGAGGTCAACGAGCCCTTCGGCAGCCTGAGCGCGCCGACCTCGGCCTGGGTCAAATAGGGCTGCACCTGGCCGCGCGCGTCGACGTAGGTGCGCTCGGCGATCTCCGCCAGCATCTCGAACGAGCCTTCGGCCATGATCGTCGGCTCGTTGGCCTTCAAGATGAAGGTCATGAACTTGTCGATCTCGGCCACCCGCTTTTCGGCGTTGGCCTGCAGATCGCCCTCGGGGTTGCCGTCGCGCAGCCGCTGGAGTCGGAGCCCCAGCGCCTCTGCCTCGATGGTCTTACGGATAAAGTCGAAGCGCGCGAGGATGAGGTCGCGGTCGGTCTCGTAGAGCTTCTTGGCCTTGACCAAGACCTTTTCACGGACGCCGACCTTGCCAAAGTCGTGCAAGAGCCCGGCGTACTCGAGCTGCTTGAGATCGTCGGGGGTGAAGCGGACGTGGGTGTACGGCCCCTGGTATTCGCGATCGACCGACTTGGCCAGCGCCACCGACAGATTGGCCACGCGATATGAATGGCCCGAGGTGGTCGGATCGCGAGACTCGATGGCAGTGACCGACGCGTTGACGAAGCCCTCGAAGAGCCGCTGGATGTCGGCGTAAAGGAGCGTGTTCTCGAGGGAAATGCCGGCCTGCGAGGCCAGTGTCTGCACCAGCTCTTCGGAGCGTTTGTCGAACGGCTGCACCCATTTGTCGAACGATTCTTCGGACTGGAGACGGCCTGCGCCTTCGCGGCGCTTGTTGATGAGCTGAATGACGCCGATGACCTCGTCGCGCTGGGTGGTCATGGGGACGGTCAGCATCGATCGGCCCTGGTAGCCGGTCTTGCGATCGAACTGTTTGTCGTGGACGAAGCCCCACGGGTTCTTGCCCGGCTGGTCGAGCTGATAGAGGTCGGGGATGTTGATGACCTGACGCGAGATGACCGCGCGGCCGACGATGCTGCGCTCGTCGACGGGCAGCGTAAATTCGCGGAAGTCGATGCGCAGGGAGTCATTCTGCGACACGGTGAAACGCAGCGTGCGCTGGCGGGGATCGAGCGCGTCGCCCTCGACGATATAGACCGAGCCGGCATCGGCGCCGGTGACAAAACGGCTCTTTTCGAGGATGAGCCCGAGGAGCTTGCGGATGTCGCGCTCCGACGAGATAGCGCGCGCGATGGCGATGAGCTCGCCGAGCTCGTAACGATAACGCTCCGCCCAGCGACCGCGCTCGTTGGCGCGCACGCGCAGTGACACCAGATCGAGATAATTCTTGAGGGTGACGTAGAGACGCGCCGGCGAGAGCGGCAAGGTGATGACCGCCAGATCGGCGTGGTCGCGCAGCTCGTCGACGCCATCGAGCTCGGCTTCGACACCGACGAAAATTGGCAGGCTGGCGCCGGTGCCGCGCTCGAAGATGGCCTCGGCCGCCGCGGGCCTCGACAGCATGGCCGCTGGGTAGAGGACCAGTCGAACCTCACCCTGGCGCAGCTCGACGGCGTCGTCGGCGAGCTGCTGGACCTGAAAGATCAGGAAGCGTTGGTCGCTGCCGAGGATCTCGACCAAATCGGCGAGGGTGTTGAGGCTGTGGGGCGGCGCCACGGTAGGTGGATGGTATCAGATCTTGTCGACGGGGGCTTCTACTGTGCTGGGTACCGACTTGGCAAGGCGTGCGGCGGCCAGTGCGGCAGCCTCGGCCTCCTTGCGGGCGTCCTTGGCGTCGTAGGCCTTGATGATGGCTTGCACGAGCGGGTGGCGGACCACGTCGACGTCGGTGAACTTGCAGATGCCGATGCCGGGGACATCCGCGAGGAGCTGCTGCGCCTCCACGAGACCAGAGCGCTGGCCGCCCGGCAGATCGATCTGGGTGATGTCGCCCGTGACGACGGCCTTGCTGCCGAAGCCGAGGCGGGTCAGGAACATCTTCATCTGCTCGGTGGTCGAGTTCTGCGCCTCGTCGAGAATGACGAAAGAATCGCTGAGCGTGCGGCCGCGCATGAAGGCCAAGGGCGCGACCTCGATGACCTGGCGCTCGATGAGCTGCTCGGCGCGCTCGAACTCCACCATGTCGTGGAGCGCGTCGTAGAGCGGGCGCAGATAAGGGTTCACCTTTTCGGCCATGGTGCCGGGCAGAAAGCCGAGTTTTTCGCCGGCCTCGACGGCGGGACGACACAGGACGATGCGCTTGACCTGTTTGTCGACGAGATAACGAACGGCCATGGCCATCGCCAAATAGGTCTTGCCGGTGCCGGCGGGGCCGATGCCGAAGACGATGTCTTTGGCACGGATGGCGTCGACATAGCGTTTTTGCGCCAGGCCCTTGGGGGTAATGGGGCGGGCACGGGTCGAGCCGGACAAGACTTGATCTTGAAAGATGTCTTTGATCACGGCCTTGCTGTCGCCGCGTAGGACGGCGATGGCGCGGGTGACGTCGGGCGGGTCGAGCGGCGCGCCTTTTTTGGCGAGACCATAGAGCTGTTCGAGGAGCGCGCGGGCGACGGCGACGGTATCGGCGGCGCCGATGAGGGTGAGCTCGTTGCCGCGGGCGTGGATGCCGACGCCGAGCTCGGCCTCGATGCGCTTCAGATGCTCGTTGTTACGACCATAGAGCTGCGCCGACACGGCGTTGTCGTCGAAGATGATGCGGTCTTTGATGTCGGCTGCCGAGGTCACGGGGACGTGATAGTAACCGCAGTTAGAGACAACGCCATGACCAACCCCATGAATGACCAGCCGACGCCAATTTTCCAACAGGGACGCAATTTTGGCGACATCGTCGCCCTCATGCAGCGACTGCTCGCGCCCGACGGATGCCCGTGGGACCGCGACCAGACGCTACAGACGCTCAAGTCGTTTTTGATCGAAGAGTCTTACGAGGTGATCGAGGCCATCGACGCGCTCGATCACGGCGGCTCTGCGACGGACCATATGGAGGAGCTGGGCGACTTGTTGTTCCAGGTGGTGTTCCAGGCGGAGCTGCAGGCGCGGGCCGGCCATTTTGGTATCGAGGACGTGGTCAAGGTGCTGGTGGACAAGATGATCCGCCGACATACCCATGTGTTCGGCGACGAGAAGGCCAAAGACGCCGAGGAGGCGCTGGCCAACTGGGGGCGGCTCAAGGCGGCCGAGCACAAGAAAAAGGGCACGCGCAAGCGCATCCTCGACGGGGTGCCGGAGGCGCTGCCGGCGCTCTTGCGGGCGCAGCGGCTCGGCGAGAAAGCGGCTGCGGTGGGCTTCGACTGGCCCGATGCGGCTTCGGTGAAGGACAAGATTGCCGAGGAGCTGGCCGAGATCGACGAAGCGGTGGCGGGTGGAAATGCGGACGAGATCGCGTCTGAGGTGGGCGACCTCCTGCTGGCCGTGAGCCGGTATGCGAAGAAGCTTGGTGTCGAGCCCGAAGAAGCGCTGCGTGCGGCCAACCGTCGCTTTCAGACGCGTTTTGAAGGTGTGGAGGATCGCGTGATTGCCTCGGGTCGCGAGGTGAAGGAGCTGGGACTCGGCGAGCTCGACGCGATCTGGAACCAGGTGAAGGCGGCTGGACGCACTGTGCCTAAAAAATAGGCGACCGCAGAGAGAGCGTGTTGTTTCAACGGTGTTTCGGATTCGACACGCCGTTCTCCACAAGTTATCCCCACATTGCTGTGTGGTGGGCGGCCAGTAGGCAGAGCACGGCACTGCTTGACATGGTCTAGGGGACAGTCTATTCATGCGCGTCCCAAATACTGAACCTCAGAGATAGCAGCGCAGGGAGATCCAAGTGGCGAACGTTCCATCGGCCGAAAAACGCAACCGTCAGCGCATCCACCGTCGTGAGCGCAACCAGCACCATCTCTCGACCATGCGCACCTATGTGAAGCGCGTGCGCAAGGCTCTCGAGTCTGCGGACAAGGCTGGCGCCCAGGTTGCTCTGCAGGAAGCCATCCGCGTCATCGACAAGGCCGCCCAGAAGGGCGCGCTCAAGCGTGAGACCGCTTCGCGCAAGATTTCCCGCCTGACCCTCGCCGTCGCCAAGTAAGCACCTCTAGTCGTTCTGGTACTACTCCGTCAGCTCTAGGACCAGCCGCTCCAGGATGCGGGCGTCGTCGAGTCGTGACGACTTGAGATCGCGATCGGCGCGGAACAGCGCGTCGTGCATCCGCGCGGCTGCGTGACCCTGGCCGTCTAGCCGGCGAGCCTGCTTTTCGATCCCTTCGACGAAGAATGGCGGAATGCCGAGCGCCTGCGCCAGATCGACGCGCGACAGGCGCTGTTGAACCAGCTCGCGCGCCGTCGCCAGCTGGCGTATGTGGCGGGCCAACATCGACACCACCTTGACGCCCGACTCCCGCGCAGCGACGAGAGATCCGAGCATGAGGAAGGCTCGCTCGCGGCTCCCCTCGCCCACCGCGTTGCAGAGCTCGAAGACGGTGCGCTGTCTGGTGGTGGCGACCACCTGTTCGATGTCGCCGAGTGTGATCTGCTTGCGATCGCCGACAAAGGACGCCAGTCGCTCGACAGCGTCGGAGAGCTGGCCGAGATCGGCGCCTATTTCGTCGCACAGCATCTGGGCGGCGCCGGGATCGAAGCGCACCCCGCGCTCCCTGGCTTCTTCCTGGGCAAAGGCCGGCAGCTGGCGCTCGTAGAGCGCGTCGAGCTTGAGCATGACCGCCGCTGAAGACTTCTTGAGGGCGGCGAAGAACTTGAGACGGGCGTCGACTTTTTCGGCGGTCATGACCAGACAGGTCTCGACGGCGGGCTTGGCGACATAAGCCGAAAGGCCAGCGAGCTCGTCGGCCTTCATCTCGTCGATGTCGCGGATGAGGACCAGCCGGCGCTTGGCCATCATGGGCAAGGTGCGCGCCGCCGACAGGATGCGGGCCGAGGTGGCCTCTTTGCCGTGCAGCATCTCGTAGTTGAAGTCGCGGGTACGCGGGTCGAGGACCCGAGTGCGCAAGAGCTCCACGCCGCGATCGACGAGGAATTGTTCCTTGCCGTGCAGCAGATACACTGGGCCGGGGCTGTCGACGCGCAGCGGGGCGAGCGGATCTTGCGAGGGCGGCATGCGAGAGGACAGTAGCACCTGTGCTACCGTCGGCGAATGCCGATTTTCGTGGCCGAGGTGGCGCTGGTGGGCGGGCGTCGGGTGACGGACTTTGCGGTGCGGGTGGCTGACGGGGTCATCGTCGAGACCGGGTCCCAGGCGTCGCTGTTGGCGTCGCATCCGACCGAGACCGTGCTCGCGTTTCCGCGCAAGGCCATGTTGCCGGGGACCGTCAACGCCCACAACCACAGTTTCCAGTCGCTGTTGCGCGGTTTCGGCGACGATCTGTCGTTTCTGGAGTGGCGCGACAAGGCGCTATATCGCTACTCGCCAAGGCTCGGTCCCGACGGGGTGCATGTGGGCGCGCTGTTTGCGTTTGCCGAGATGGCCCTCCACGGCGTCACGACCGTGTGCGATTTCTTCTATCTCAACGACGGCGGCAACGAGCATGCCGAGGCGGTCATCGCCGCCGCGAAGCGCGTGGGAATTCGGGTGGTGCTGGCCCGCTGTTTCTACGATTGGGAGGGCGCACCCAAGGTGTATCGCGAGACGGTGCCCGAGGCGCGTGAGCGGTTTTTGGCGCTTCATCGTCGCTGGCACGGAGATCGGACGGTGGCGATTCAGGCCGCGCCGCATTCCTTGCATGGGGCTTCGGAGGCCATGATCCGCGCTGGGGCCGAGGCTGCCGCTTCGGTGGGTGTGCCTTGGCACATCCATCTGGCCGAAGAGCGCTACCAGGTGGGCGATGCGGTGAAGACGTACGGGCAGACGCCGCTGCGCGCGGTGGAGGCCATGGGCCTTCTGGGCCCGTCGATGGTGGCGGTGCATGGCTGCTGGTTCGACGCCGGCGAGCGGGCGTTGCTTGCCGATGCTGGCGCGCGCCTCGCTTACAACCCCAACTCCAACATGTTTCTCGGCGACGGCATCACTGACGTGGTCGATCTGCTGAGCCGTAACGTCACCATCGCGCTCGGCACCGACGGTGGCTGCTCCAACTCGCGGGTCTCCGTGTTCGACGAGATGCGGGCCTGTGCCCTGTTACAGAAGGTGGGGCGGGCCGTGGCCGGCGATGACGCCGCCGGGCAGGTGATCAGTGCCGAGGCGGTGTTCGCCATGGGGACCGTCGGAGGTGGCGCGGTGCTGGGCGTGCCGGCGGGCGATCTCCGGGTCGGGCTGCGGGCCGATTTCTGCTTCGTCGACCTCGACGATCCGTCGCTGTGGCCGGAGCAGTCGCTGGTCAAGAACGTGGTGTATTCGCTGTCGGCACGCGCGGTGACCGACGTCTTCGTCGAAGGTGAAGCCGTGGTTCGGGATCGCAGGCTGGCGCGGCTGCCCATAGGTGAAATCGGCGAACGCGTGCGGGCGCTCACGGCGGACTGGGGGTAGCTTCGTCCATGGTCCGGTCGAGCACGGCCACGGTCTCGATATGCGAGGTCTGCGGAACCATGTCGATGGGTTGCGCCGAGACAGTCCGGTAGCCGCGTTTTTCGAGGCTGGCCAGGTCGCGGCCGAGCGTCATGGGATCGCAGGAGACGTAGACCACGCGGCGTGGCTGCAACGCCGGCAGCAGCGCCATGAGCTCCTCGGCACCGACGCGGGGCGGATCGAGCAGCACCAGATCGAAGTGTTCGCCCGCGGCGATGAGCTGGGCGCAGGCGCGTTCGGCGGACTCACTGCGCGTGGTCCAGCGCGACGGCTCGGTGGGCACACGCGGTGCGACGCGACGGAGGTTTTCCAGCAGACGCTGACCGGCGCGGGGCTCGGACTCCACGGCACAGAGCCGCGCGCGGGTGACGAGATCGCGGCTGAAATTGCCGTCGCCGGCATGGAGCTCGAGGATGCGCGGCTCGTCGCTGCTGGTGCCGAAAAGCGCTTCGGTGACGAGCCGGCGAAGCACCAGATTCTGGGCGTGGTTGGCCTGGGCAAAGCCGGTCGCCGAGCCGAAAAACCCTGGCTCTACCTCCAGCTCGGATTCGCCGAACACCCGATGGTGACGCGGCCAGCGGACCGCGACGCCGATGATGCCGGCCTGGCCGGGCAGACTCTCGGAAGCAGCGAGCAGCGGCCCATTGGTGCGCATGAGCTCGAGACCGAGATGCACCCGGCCGTCGGGCGCCACCAGGCCTTCGAGATGGCCTTCCTCGTCGCTGTGCGTGATCAGATGGGGCGCCAGGACAGTGCGTGCCACCGACACCGCGGCATCGAGCCGCGCGTCGAGCGCGATGCACGATGCGACCTCGACGAGCTCATGCGAGCGACGGCCGAGAAAGCCGGCGCGCGGGCCGCGAAGCGTGAGGCGCACACGGGTGCGATAGCCGAGTGCGGCGGGCGCGGTGAGTAGCGGCCGCACCACCGCCTCGGTGCGACTGAGCGCGCGACGCACGATGTTGAGCTTGGTCTCGTGCTGTACACCGTCGGAGACATGCTGCCAGGGACAGCCTCCGCAGCGATCTTGCACGGGACACGGCGCGGCCTGACGGGCCGGACCGGGCTCGACCAAGGCGGCGATCTCGCCGCGTGCGAAGGAACGCTTGGTCTCGGTGAGACGGACGTCGACGAGATCGCCGGGGGCGCCACCAGTCACGAAGACCACGCGGCCGGTCGATTCGCGGCCGACCGCCTCGCCGCCAAAGGCGAGCGCATCGAGCCGAAGGCGGATGACCTCCAACGAGGCCGGAACACGCACCCCGCCAGAGAGGCTGCGACGGCGGGTCACCCGATCACGACGTCACGGATAGGCTTGCGCGGCGCGTCCCTGCCGGATGATGAAATCGAAAAATCCCGACAGATGGCCTGCCGCCGCCGGCGTCAACGGGACTTCGCCCGCGCCGCTGAGCGCGATGGCGCGACGATCGACGACGACGAAGTCGAATTCGGCCTTGAGCTGGTCGCCGTAGGTCACGTGATAGTCCGGCGACGACGACGCGCTGCCATGGCCGAAGGTGCTGAACGTGACCGTCCCGTCGAGCTCCATTTGCACCGTGTGTTGCGGACACATGCGCTGAAGACTCAGGGTGGCGCGGATGTTGGTATCGGGACCGACGCGGATCGACTGCCCGACGAGCGGCAACAGCAGGCGCTCGGAGGCGATGTTGACCAGGAGGGCATTGGCTTCGTCGATGAGGTTGCCGCCCGACTGGACGCGGATGGAGACGCGGTTGTTGGGCTCGGGGCGCGGCAGATCGAAGACCTGATCGGCGGCGTAGAATTGCGGATTGAGATCGAACGCCGCCGGTGCGTCGGGCGCGCCGAGGGGTTGGGTGTCGACACACTGTGCGAGATACACCGCGCCGGCCACCGCGCCGTCGCCGGTGCCGAGCTTGCAGCCTGAGAGAGTAAGACCAACGACCAGCGCCGCGATGCACGTCGACCACGCCGGCCCGAGAGCCTCGGTCGATGAAAGTCGCGACGCGCGTAGCATGACTGCATGGTACCGACGGCAAGCGCGGTTGACAACCGGGGATGCGCGACTACGATGACTCGGTATGGACAAGTCGTTCGCCAACGCCGCGTCTGCCCTCTCGGGCCTCCTCCACGACGGGCTCACGGTGTTGTCCGGCGGATTTGGCCTGTGCGGCAATCCGGAGCACTGCATTCGGGAGCTGCACACGAGCGGCGTGCGCGATCTCACCATCGTGTCCAACAACTGCGGCACCGACAAAGAGGGCCTCGGGATCTTGTTGGCCGCTGGCCAGGTCCGCAAGATGATCTCGTCGTATGTGGGCGAGAACAAGATCTTCGAGCGGCTGTTTCTCGACGGCAAGCTGGAGGTCGAGCTGTGTCCACAGGGCACGCTGGCCGAGCGGCTACGAGCGGGCGGCGCCGGGATCCCGGCATTCTTCACGGCCACTGGCGCCGGCACCGTCCGCGCCGAGGGCCGTGAGACGCGCATGTTCGACGGACGCGAGCATCTGCTCGAGACGGCGTTGCGCGGCGACATCGGCATCGTCAAGGCGTGGAAGGCCGATCGGTGGGGCAACCTCATCTATCGCAAGACGGCGCGGAACTTCAATCCGCTCGTCGCTGCGGCCGCCAAGGTGACCATCGCCGAGGTCGAGGAGCTGGTCGAAGTGGGCTCTTTGGATCCCGACCAGGTGCACACGCCGGGCATCTATGTTCAGAGGGTCTTCGTCGGTCATGAGTACAAAAAGCCCATCGAGCAGCGCACCGTGAGGCCACGCGTATGAAGCCGATCGCCATCGATATCGTCGGAGACGAAGGGGCCGCCGCGGTCGCCACAGAAGCGCTGACCGCGGCCGGCATCCCCGTCGAGGTACGGCGGGTGCGCGGCAGTGTGTACGAGCCGCGCCGGTTGTCGTTCGAGCTGCGGGTTCCGCCGGATCAGGCTGACGAAGCGCGGGCGGTCCTGGCTGCGCTGAGCAACGACGCGGTGGAAGCCGCGGAGCGCGAGACCGGCGATCTGGCGCATGGGCTCCCGCGGCCGCCGGTGGCGGCGTTGCCGTCGCTGCGTCCGTTGCTCGACCTCGGCAATCTGGCCAAGCTCGCCGCACTGTTCCTGTTGCTGCTGTGCGTCTTCTTCTTTGGGTATCACTAGTGGGGCTCGACCGTGACCAGCTGGCCCGTCGGGTCGCCGCCGAGCTGAAGGACGGCTACTACGTCAACCTC
>Ga0123336_10000497_pt1 | contig 39438 bp, 38 predicted proteins | sample SSSSmetaG_FD_96466 | JGI IMG/M metagenome (GOLD analysis project Ga0123336, IMG submission 96466) | Glacier valley bacterial and archeal communities from Borup Fiord, Nunavut, Canada, to study Microbial Dark Matter (Phase II) - ​SSSS metaG | ecosystem: Environmental > Aquatic > Freshwater > Ice...
ATAAAGCCCATTTTTTCATTGTCAGAAAATTACAAGGCGATCTGGAATCAAATCAAAAAGCTTATTTCTGCCTCGGTGATGAGTGTTTTGATCCAGCAGTAGATCAGTTTTCAAAACGCATTGAGGCAGGTGAGACTACATCTAACCTTTACTTTACTTTCGAATCTGGCCTCATCTCAACCATTAATTCATTCCGCTTCGAGGTCTTTGCAAGAGGCGTTCCAACTATAAGTATAGAACATTCTTTCTCAGTTTCAGTAGATGAGAGACCTGCCAAACTGCTTGTATTTCAATCAAAGGACATTACTATTCACGATGTGTATCCAAATCCAGTAAATGACCAGGCGTTTATCGATTACCGCATTCACAATGAAATGGTAAAAGCCAAAGTGGTGGTGCACAATATCTTAGGCAGTGCGATGGGCCACTATGACCTTCCAGTTTCAGAAACAAGGACCAAGATTTCAGCAGAAGAGCTCACTTCAGGAATATATTTCTATACAGTATACCTTGATAACATCGGTATTCTGACCCGCAAACTGGTTGTCAGGAAATAAATTAGCTAAGTCCTTTCTGATGTACAGTATTACAATTTTAAGAAGTTTTCTGGTGCACTGGATTACGGAATGGGAAATTACTCATGTACGCGAATAAGGGCTGTAACTGAGTTGTCCACACCTTTGTCGGAAGTTGTATACTAGATTACGGCAACCTCAATTAATGCTTTAGGGGACTGGATTTAGGTCATATCAAGGTTAACTTCTGTACTGGATTAAGGGGCGTTTATTGCGAATGGATTAAATCCAATGATTCTAATAGTGTAAAGCTAGGATAAGCTCGTTTCTCAGAAAAGAACCTGTCCGAACGCCTCTTTACTGACGTAAAAAGGCGTCGGACAGTTTGTAAACAGACGTCAAACAGTTTGTGGAAAAAAACTTATATTTGCGGCTTCTTTTATGACACGAAAATCGGTAACTACCATACTTATCGCCCTATGCTTGCTGGTTATAGCAACTGCCTGCAACCATGGCTTTCGCAAGATCCAAAAAAGCGAAGACTGGCGCATTAAGTACGAAGCAGGTCTTAACTACTACGCAAAGAAAGATTACTACCACACTGCTTTGTTGTTTGAGGAAATCACACCTGTTGTGAGAGGTCTTCCGGAAGGTGAGAAAGTAGAGTTCTACCTGGCTTATTGCCAGTATAATGAGAAGACCTATTTACTGGCATCTAACCAGTTCAAAACATTTTACGAAACGTACGGCCGCAGTTCATTGGCTCAGGAAGCATTCTTTATGTATGCGTTCTCACTTTATATAGGGTCGCCTGATTCCAACCATGATCAGAAAAGTTCTGTTGAAGCGATGGACGCTATGCAGACCTTCCTGAATCAGTTTCCTGATAGTAAATTCCGTGATCAGGCAACCGATGTAATCAACACATGTCAGACAAAACTGGAGGAAAAAGGCCGCAACAATGCAAAGCAATACCTGAAAATGAAGCAGTATAAAGCTGCGGTCATTGCCTTTGATAATTTCAAGAAGAGTTTTCCTGATTCAAAATATCTTGAAGAGCTGGCGTATTTAAAAGTACAATCACAATACAAGCTGGCGTTACAAAGCTTCCAGTTTCTTCAACAGGAACGTTATACTGCTGTCGTTGTGTACTATCAGGAATTGGTGGATAATTTTCCTACTGGAACGTATTTAAAGGAAGCTGAAAAAATGTATTCCGACAGCTTATCAGAGATCAATAGATTAAAGGCATTAAAATTAAAAACAACAGTTAAAAATTCATAAACTATGGCTAACCAACCTTCTATTATTACACGCGATATCGATAAGATTGCAGCTCACACCGGGAATGTGTACGAGTCTGTTGTTGTTATTTCAAAACGCGCACGCCAGATAGCGATCAATATAAAGGAAGAACTTAATAATAAACTTGCTGAGTTTGCTACAACAGTTGATAACCTTGAAGAAGTATTTGAGAATCGGGAGCAGATCGAAATTTCAAGATTCTACGAACGTTTGCCTAAACCTACAACTTCCTCTTTGGAAGAATTCCTTGAAGGAAAAGTAATGTATCGCCGTCGTTCTGACGAAGTTAAAGCTGAGTAATTTGTTGTTTGTTATTGGTTGATAGTTGTTCGTTTGCTTCGTCGAAAGCATTCAGTAACTATCAACTTTTCCTTTCCGAGAACACCAACTAACCAACTACGGATGCTAAAGGGTAAGAAGATCTTGCTAGGGGTTACCGGTAGCATTGCTGCTTACAAAGCAGCGAATCTTACCCGCCTTCTTATCAAGGAATCAGCAGAGGTTAAGGTTATAATGACGCCGGCAGCGGAAGACTTTATTACGCCTCTTACTCTTTCCACCCTGTCCAAAAATCCAGTCCTTTCTGAGTTCCAAAAAAATGAAACAGGTGAATGGAACAATCATGTTGAGCTTGGACTGTGGGCTGATATAATGATCATCGCACCTGCCAGTGCTAATACCATTGCAAAGATGGCTAATGGGTTCTGTGATACTCTTTTATTGGCGACATACCTTTCAGCACGCTGCCCAGTTTTCTTTGCTCCGGCGATGGACCTTGACATGCTGCAACATCAGGCCACACAAAAAAATATCACAACCCTTACAGGTTTTGGAAATCACCTGATCTCATCGGGATTCGGTGAGCTTGCTTCCGGATTAATTGGAAATGGGCGCATGGCGGAGCCAGAAGAAATTGTTTCTCAACTGAAAAATTTTATCGCTTTAGGGAAACGATTCGCCGGCAAAAAAGCACTCGTAACAGCCGGCCCCACATACGAAGCGATTGATCCGGTTCGTTTTATTGGAAATCATTCAAGCGGAAAGATGGGGTTTGCCATTGCTGAAGTATTAGCATTACAGGGGGCACAGGTTGACCTAGTTACAGGCCCTACGCAGATGCACACAAATCAAAGCGGAATTACGTTACATCCGGTGACTTCAGCAGAAGAAATGTTTTCTGAATGCGATAAATTTTTTGCGACAGCAGACCTCACGGTATTATCAGCAGCCGTTGCCGATTACAGACCTGTAACGGTTGCTCGTCAGAAAATAAAAAAGGCAGATGCCGGTCTTAACCTTGAGTTAACAAAGACGCACGATATTGCAGCTGATCTTGGCAAAAGAAAAAAAGATGGTCAGATCATTGTCGGCTTTGCGCTTGAAACTGAGAATGAGAAGACCAACGCAGAGAAAAAGCTTTTAGCAAAGAACTTTGACCTGATCGTATTAAATTCACTCAACGCAAAAGGCGCTGGTTTCGGACACGATACGAACAAAATTGAAATCATCAGCCGTAAGAATGGCTCAAAAGAATTTTCATTAAAGAATAAAAAAGAAGTTGCCAGCGATATTGTTGATGCAATCTTTTATTACAGCCATGAATAAAATAGTACTGTCATTATTTTTTAGCATTCTGCTGATTCAGGTGTATAGCCAGGAGCTTAACTGTAAAGTAACGGTCAATGCGGATCAGATCCAGACATCTGATCGCGGGGTATTTAAAGACATGGAGCGCGGTATTGCGAACTTCATGAACACGCGGAAATGGACCAATGATGCTTATAAAAACTACGAACGTATCAACTGTGCGATATTTTTAAATATCAGCCGAATGCCTTCGATTGGCGCATTTTCTGCCAGCGCACAGATCACAGTAGCGCGACCGGTTTTCAATACAAATTACGAAACAGTACTTTTCAACTTCGCTGACCGCGAATGGGAATTCGAATACATTGAATCGCTTCCCCTGGAATACAATGACAATGCCTATATCAATAATCTCACTTCCATGCTGGCGTATTACGCATACATCATCATCGGAATGGACGGAGATTCATTTGCAGAAAAGGGAGGAGACGTCATCTTTCAAAAAGCTTTTACGGTTGTCAATAATGCTCAATCATCCAATCGTCCGGGATGGGAATCTATCGGAAGCAACCGAAATCGCTATAACCTGATCGAAAATATCAACAATCCGCAGATGACTGAGCTTCGGAAGAATACCTATAAATATCATCGCCTTGCCCTGGATACATTTGACAAAACTCCGGATGATAGCCGGGCAATGGTGTTAACTGTTTTGAAGAATATCCAAAAGGTATGGCAAATCTATCCCAATTCCATCTTTATCATTTCTTTCTTCGATTCCAAGGCCAACGAGTTGGTGAATATCTTTTCTCAGGGAAATCTCGGCGTACGGCGGGAGGCATTCGATATTTTGTCAGCTATTGACCCCAAGCGAAACATCTACCAAAAGATTATCTCATCGAATTAAAATCATTGTTAATTTTGGTCAGATATGTTAACGCAACTGACCATAAAGAATTACGCCTTGATTCGCCACCTGGAACTGGAGCCATCTTCCCGGTTGACTGTGATCACAGGTGAAACCGGCGCTGGAAAATCCATTATGCTTGGCGCTATAGGTCTGCTGTTAGGAAATCGTGCCGATACAAAAGTGCTTTGGGATGAAACTGAGAAATGCATCACAGAAGGATCATTTGAAATCAAAACCTATAAGCTTAAGAAATTCCTTGAAGATCTCGATTTAGATTACAGTGATCAGACAGTCATTCGACGTGAGATCAGTCCGGGTGGAAAGAGCAGGGCATTTATTAATGATACTCCTGTCACACTTGACGTGATGCGCAAGGTTGGCAGCCGATTGATGGATGTGCATTCACAGCACGAGACGCTTGAATTAGGAAGTCACAGGCTTCAACTATCACTGATTGATAGCTATGCCGGTAATGTTTCCCTCCTTTCAGAATATCAGGATGCCTGGAGAAATTTCCAAAAAGTAAAAAAAGAATTTGAGGATTTACAATCTGAATCAGGAAGGCTGAAGACTGAATATGATTTTATAAATTTCCAGTTGGACGAATTACAAAAAGCATCTTTTCAGGAAAATGAGCAGGAAGTGCTGGAGTCTGGACTAAAGATCAGTGAACACGGTGAAGATATTAAGACACGTCTCAATCAGCTGCTGACAATGCTGGGCGAATCAGATACTTCCGTTCAACATATTTTATCTCAGGTAATAAGTTTACTTCAACCATTAAAAAGCTATTCTTCAAATTATGAACAGCTTGCTCAGAGACTTGATAGTTTATTAATTGAATTAAAAGATATTCTTAGCGAAGCTGAACTTGAAGAACAAAAGATCGAGTTCGATCCAAAAAAGACAAAAGAAATTCAAGGCAGACTAAATCTTCTTTATACACTGATGCAGAAACATCGTATCAGGAATATTAAAGGATTATTGGATTTTCAGGATACACTGGAACAGCAAGTACTGAAGACGGCAAACCTTGATGAAGATCTTTCGAAAGCAAAACTCCAATTTGAGAGCACGAAGAAGATTGTTGATGCACGTGCGGAAAAACTTAGTGAATCCCGCGAGAAAGTCTTTATTCCTCTTTCCAAACAATTGGTAAAGCTTTTAAAAGATTTAGGAATTGAGGATGCTGTTCTTAGAATCGAATCAAACAAAACAGAGCCGACTCTTAATGGCATCGACCAGGTTGAAATTCTATTCAGCGCTAACAAGGGTGTTCCTCCGCGAACTCTTGAAGAAGTAGCATCGGGTGGAGAGTTTTCAAGGTTAATGTTTTGTGTTAAGTATGTGATGGCCGATAAAACAGCACTTCCCACACTCGTATTAGATGAAATTGATACTGGAGTTTCGGGTGAGATTGCCATCCAGCTTGGAAAGATGATGAAAGAGATGTCGAAAAAGCATCAATTGATTACGATCAGTCACCTTCCACAGATCGCTGCGAAAGGTGATATGCATTTCCTGGTCTATAAAGATAATTCAAATAAGAAAACAACAAGCGAAATAAAGCCATTGAATCATAGTGAGCGTGTTGAAGAGATCGCGAAAATGATTGGCGGTGCGAAACCTTCAGAATTGGCACGGGCCAATGCAAAGGAATTGGTTGAAAGAAAATAGTTGAAGTGGAATTTGGGCGAAATACATATTATTTTGACATCAATGAAGAATAGAAATCTGTAGGAATTAAAATTAAAAGATGATGCGGGTGGACGAATCGCCGATAGAGTTCATTTCAGCAATGTGCCTGACACCTCGCTGATAACTTTGGGTAGTCTCCCACTCCCAATACCCGTTGCCTAAGGCTTGTCCGAAAATAAGGTCGTTTGAACTGTAACCGAGTTAGTTCTGGATGCGTCCAACAAGAAAAACAACAAATTATGGAAGGTGGAGAAATTTCAGTAGCAGTGATGGGAGTATTACTGCCTATTATTATCTCATTGGGTGCATTTGTAATGATTGTGTACCTGCGCAAATTCGAGAATATCGAGAGGATGTCAATCATCGATAAGGGACTTTCACCCGACTTATTCAAGAGTAACAGAGTGGCACCGACTACTATTCGCTGGGCACTTCTTTTGATTGGTGTGGGAATCGGGTTTTTGATGGGCTATTGGCTTGACAGGGTTTTCGACATGGAAGAAGTAGGTTACTTCTCAATGCTATTCATCTTTGGTGGGATTGGTTTAGGATTAGCGTATGTACTTGAAGAGCGTAGACAGAAGTAAGAAGTCAGAAGAGCGCACTTTAATATATCAATACCTGAACGCATTTTAGTGACTGCGAGAGAAGAAAATCAATTAATAGACAGTATCCTTGCGGGGAATCAGGATTCATACGCCGAGCTGGTGGATCATTATAAAAGCTTTGCCTTTACTATCGCACTTAAAATATTAAATAACCGACCTGAAGCCGAAGAAGCTTCACAAGATGCGTTCATTAAAGCTTTTCATTATCTGAAAGGATTCAACCGTCAGGCACGCTTCTCTACTTGGTTGTACCGGATTGTATTCAATACAGCAGTCAGCTACAAGCGTAAGAACAGTCGGGTTTTATCAAGCATCGAATTCCATGACAGTGCGAATGAAGAAAGCTCGTCGCTTGAAAAAGATGACAAGAAAAAATTTGTATCGAAGGCGATGGACCAGCTCAACGAAGCGGACCGCCTGGCGATTCAGCTTTATTATATTAAAGAATTTTCTCTTGAAGAGGTTGCCGAATTAATGGGACAGAATATGAATACTTTAAAAGTTCGGATTCACAGGGCACGCCAGCGATTAGCCGATGTACTCATGAAAATATTAAAAGAAGAAGCGTTAACTTTATAATTATGGACAAGATTACCAGCGCTCAGGACGACCAATTGCTAAACTATCTCGATCGAAATTTGGCCGGAGCACAACTAATCCAATTTGAAAAAGAACTGGAGAGTTCCGCTATTCTCAAAAACAGATTAGAAGAACTCAGATCTATTCATGGGATGCTAATCTCTTCTCATTCAATTCTTGAATCACCATCGCCTTTGTTTGTGAACAAGGTGATGAAAAATCTTCATTCAAAATCCTATTCAAGCTCATTGTCTCCGCGCAACGGATTATTTCTGTTGACAGGTGTAATGATTGCAGCTGGTATCCTCATCGCTATGGTTGGAGCAGGAATCTTTGATCAGATGATAACGTTGGATCAACTATTGCCTGTTAAAAATTATTTTCAACAGTCGTTGCCGGTTGTATCAATCAATGGCAATCTTGTTATTAAAGTTATCGTTGGATTGAATCTCGTATTGGTGTTTATAGTACTTGACAGAACTGTATTGAAGCCATTTTTTCAAAGACGGGCAGGGATGCAGTTGTAAGACTTTATGGTCACGAGGGCACGAAACCTTTTTATACGCACATAGAAAAACGCGACGGAACGTCTCCATCGCGTTCGAAATTAAAAGATTAATCTTATGATGTTGCCCAGGTCTTACCAACCTCACTCAAGGGTACGCATCCGTGGAAGGCACCTGGAACTGCCTCATATTGCAATACTTGCGTTGCACCTGGTTCAGACGTAAAGAATCCGGCAACAGTAAGCTCCTTCGTTGTTAAGAAGAAATGTCTTGCATCCGGCTTACCGAAAATCTCGATGATCTTGTTTGTCTGCTTATCAACTGTCATGTTGAAATTACCTGTCTGGAAATACATGTTTAACTTCAGGCTATCGGGTGCTGCTGCCATTTCTGGTGCCCCATATTCTTTATGGATATCAGAACTAAATGGTTCATTATATTCTTTACCAATTAGCTTCTTCTTCACACTTTCAATGTTTCTCCATGATTCAACTGCGTCTTTGTTTAATTTCTTTACAAGCTCAAGTTGTTTTTCAGGAGTAAGATCAATGAAAGAATCTCCCATCAATGCTTTTGATTCTTCGTCAAATGCTTTAACAGATTCCAGGTAACGATCCTGATCTCTTTTCTTGTAGCACTCTCTCATGACCTGATCAATGAAATGAGGTACACCAGCTTCTTTTGCCCCTGGCGTGTCTGTTTTCGGAATGATCACTTCAGCAAGCTCACTCATTATTCTCGCCTGATCGATGTTAAAGAATTCAGGTTTGTATGTAAGCTCCGGTGCTGCCTTACATCCGTTCAAGATACCTGAAATTACAGGTGCCGATATTGCAAAGCCAAGAACAAGTCCAGCGCGTTGTAATGCTTCTCTTCTGTTCATAATGTTAATTTTTTATTGAATAAATATTCAAATTAAATATTTCCTTTTTTCAATTCGCTTACAGCATGGTCAACTGCACGTGCGGTAAATGCCATGTATGTCAACGATGGATTCACACATGCTGACGATACCATGAATGAACCATCTGTAACGTAAACATTCTTGCACGCATGAACCTGATTGAATCCATTAAGCACAGAGGTCTTTGGATCTTTACCCATTCGGGCGGCTCCCATTTCATGGATGCCAAGACCAGGACCACCCGGATTGTCATTCGTGCTGATATTCTTAACCCCTGCAGCTTCAAGCATTTCAGCAGCATCATTTTTCATATCCTTACGCATTTTCAATTCGTTCTCTTTCAACTCAACATCAAATGTGAGTGTAGGCAGACCGTGTTTATCTTTCATATCCTTATTAAGTGTCACACGGTTTTCAGAATATGGAAGGAACTCGCCGAATCCACCCATACCAATTGTCCAGATTCCCGGTTTTGTAACGTCTTCTTTCAAATCTTTACCAACACTCATTTCAGCAACCATGCGCTGCCATCCCTGGCGACTACCACCACCCTGATACCCAAAACCTCGGAGGTAATCACGCTTATCCTTGCCGACATTACGATAACGTGGTATATAAAATCCATTCGCTCTTCTGCCAGATAGATATTTGTCTTCAGAACCCTCAATGTCTCCACTCGCACCAACGTTTAAATGATGATCCATTATATTACGACCGAGCTGATCGCTATCGTTACCCAATCCATTGGGGAAACGAGTTGAAGTTGAGTTGAGAAGAATATAGGTTGAACCAAATGTTGACGCACAAAGGAAAATTACATTTGCCTTAAACTCCATCTCTTCCCCTGTTTCTGCGTCTTTCACACGTACTCCTGTTGCTTTGCCGGTAGCATCGTCATAGAGTAAACTGTGAACGATCGAATTAGGTCGAAGCGTCATATTATTGGTCTTTTCTGCCGCAACCAATGTTGAAGACAAGCTGCTGAAATAAGCACCATAAGGACAACCTCTGCTACAAAGATTTCTAAACTGACATGTACCACGCTGAGGGCTATGTGCCAATGGTGCTGTAAGGTGCGCCGTACGTCCGATCGTTAATGCCCGATCAAATTTTTCTTTCATTGATTTTTTCAAATCAAGTTCCACGCACGTCAATTCCATTGGAGGAAGATATTTTCCATCAGGAAGTTGAGGCAGTCCATCTACGGTTCCGCTTACACCGATATATTGTTCGACATAATCATACCATGGAGAAATATCTTTGTAACGTACCGGCCAGTCAATAGCCCAACCATCTTTAACGTTCGCATTAAAATCCATGTCACCGAGACGATAGCTTTGACGTCCCCAGGTGATCGAACGACCACCTACATGATAACCACGCATCCAATCGAAACGTTTTGTTTCGGTATAAGGGTTATCGATGTCGTCAACGAACCAATGTTTTGTTGATTGACGAACGGTGTATCCAGTTCTATTTTGTTTTCCTTGTCTTTCTAAATCATGTTGTGTAGGGCGATCGCCATTTTCAAATTCCCAAGGGTCTTTCGTAGCCGTTGGGTATTCAGGGTGCTTCACCATGCGACCTCGTTCCAGCACCAGTGTTTTCATTCCTTTTTCGGTGAGCTCTTTGGTAGCCCAACCTCCACTGATTCCGGTGCCTACTACGATGGCATCATACGTCGTATTCTTGTCTGCTTCCATGTTTAAATTTTTGCTAGGTTCAACTTAAAGTTTTGAATATAGTGGATTTAATCGTTTGCGATCAAGTTTATTACAGAAAGTATCGGTAAACAGAACGGATGGTTTTTTAGAGAGACGATTATTAACATTCATTGCGATTTAGAGGCATTAATCGGGGTGAATTGTAACAAATTGTCACGGATAGGATTCAGCGGCAAGCATGATGATTTATTCTAATAATTGACTTGCAAGCATATTTGTGAAATGTGTGCTAAATTTTTTTGACAATTTTTAGTAATAAAGTTTTTCAAGATCATGTTAGAATCAACGGGAAATAATTTGCCTCAATTCAAAAACTTCACCTCTTTAAAACCAAACACCTTCTTCTCCCCCTCTGAATCTATGCAAAGCCTCCCATGCTCATCAACATCATAAATAACCCCTTCAAAATTAATTCCATACGCTTGAAAGTGATGAACGTCCTTAAACTTGTATAAAGACGTGAGATAACGGCCTTTAAGGTCAAATGCGTTGCCAGTGCGTAAATCCAGATATTCCGCTTCAAGTGATTCTACTAATTTCTGAAACACCTCATTCAAATCATTGAACTTACCGGAAAAATTGTAAATAGAAGAAGCACCTGTGGATGAAAATTTTTCCTGATTAATATTCAATCCCATTCCCACTATAGATTCAGAAAGTGATATACCTTGAAGTTGGTTCTCGATCAGTATTCCACCAATTTTTTTATCATCAATGAATATATCGTTTGGCCATTTTAGCTTGACCTTTGATGAAACGCATGATTTCAACCCTTCCACAACTCCTAATGAAACGGCCATGTTCAGGCGGAATTGATTTTTTGCGGCCAGGAAACCTGGCTTTAGCAGCAAGGAAAATGTGATATTTAAACCAGGCTCTGTCTCCCAGGTATTTCCGCGTTGGCCTCTACCTGCAGTCTGGTTATCGGTAATTACCACCGTTCCCTCCGGTAATGGCGAAGAATTGTTTAATTCATACAATAAGGTGTTTGATGAATGACATTCTGGCACGTAAATGAGTTTTTGACCCGTGAAAAGGGTATTGGCAGGGATTTTATACAAGGTATATTTGTTAGTTTTACAGATTGTTTTAATCCATCAACCGAAGATAGTGAATGGCTAAGAGAAGGAAGGTTGCCAATGCCGAAAAGTTAAGTCAGCTAGTAGTAAAGGGAATGCAAGAGAAGAAGGCCAGCGACATTGTTGTAATGGACCTTCGCGAAGTGAAGAATTCAGTGGCAGATTTTTTTGTTATATGCTCAGGAAGCTCCGATAAGCAGCTTGATGCCATTGCAGATTCAATTGACGATGAGGTCTTTAAAGGATTAAAGGAAGATCCCTGGCATTCTGAGGGTAAAAACAATAAAGAATGGGTATTAATCGACTATAGTAATGTAGTGGCCCATGTCTTTAAAAAAGATCGTCGTAGCTTTTACAGCCTCGAAAAATTGTGGGGAGATGCGATCATCACTTCAATTGAAGATTAAGAACTAATTCGACATGAGTGCGTTATTTATTTGAAACTATTTAAGCTTTATAAAGAGAATGGCTGACAAAGACAGAAAAGACAGTAAATTAAATCCTCCACGTATACCACGCCCAAATTATCAGATATGGATTATTCTCGGCTTGGTAGGAGTTATTTTAGGAGTAAGTGTTCTCAACCGTAACAATGAATTGATCGAAATTCAGAATAGCCGTTTTGAAGATCTGGTGCAAAGCCATGATATTAAGAAGCTTGTGTTGGTAGAGAATGAAAAACAAGTTGAAATCACTCTTAATGCTGAAGCACTCAAGAATGCCAAATATAAAGCAGAGCTTGAAAAGAATAGTCCGCTCATAGGTCTAAGCTCCAATGGTCCTCATTATAAATTAAAGATCGGTTCGATTGATAAATTCTATGATAAGTATGAACAGCTTACCAAGAGCATTCCACGTGAGCAGAAGGTTGACTTACGAGTTGAAGAACGCGGTGATGTAACAGGTTGGATCTTCCAATGGGGATTCTTATTTCTTCTGTTGTTTGGATTCTGGATGCTTATGCGTCGTATGACTGGAGGCGGTGGGCCTGGTGGCCAGATTTTCAATATAGGGAAATCAAAGGCTGCATTGTTTGACGCTGAAAGCAAAGTAAAGATCACATTTGAAGATGCCGCTGGTCTCGATGAAGCCAAAGAGGAGATCATGGAGATCGTTGAGTTCCTCAAGAACCCAGGAAAGTTCACTAAGCTCGGAGGTAAAATTCCCAAAGGCGCATTGCTCGTAGGACCTCCCGGAACTGGTAAAACATTATTGGCGAAGGCAGTAGCAGGTGAAGCCGGTGTTCCCTTCTTTTCACTGTCCGGTTCAGACTTCGTGGAAATGTTTGTGGGCGTAGGCGCGGCACGTGTACGTGACTTGTTCAAACAAGCTAAAGAAAAAGCACCCTGTATTATTTTTATAGATGAAATTGATGCGATCGGCCGTTCGCGTGGAAGAGGTCAGGTACCAGGAGCAAATGACGAGCGTGAAAACACATTGAACTCACTGCTGGTTGAGATGGATGGATTTGCTACAGACAGTGGTGTAATTATTCTTGCTGCAACGAACCGTCCCGATGTTTTGGATTCAGCATTGCTTCGCCCGGGTCGCTTCGACCGTCAGATAAGCATTGACAAGCCGGATATCGTTGGTCGTGAAGCAATCTTCAAAGTACATTTGAAACCGATCAAGCTTTCAAAAGAAGTTGATACCAAAAAATTGGCAGCACAAACCCCGGGTTTTGCTGGAGCTGAGATTGCCAATGTATGCAATGAGGCGGCACTTATTGCAGCACGTAAAGAAAAGAAAGAAGTTGAAATGAAAGATTTCCATGATGCTATTGACCGCGTGATTGGAGGCCTTAAAAAGAAAAATAAAATTATCTCTCCTGAAGAAAAGAAGATCGTGGCGTATCACGAATCAGGTCACGCTGTTGCGGGATGGTTCCTTGAGCATGCAGATCCTTTGGTGAAGGTGAGCATCGTGCCACGTGGTATTGCAGCATTAGGTTACGCACAGTACCTGCCAAAAGAACAGTTCCTGTATCAAACAGATCAGCTCATTGATGAGATGTGTATGTCATTTGGCGGACGTGTTGCAGAAGATATTGTCTTCAATAAAATTTCTACAGGCGCATTGAGTGATCTTGAACGTATCACTAAAATGGCGTACAGCATTGTGACTGTTTATGGCATGAATAAAGAGATTGGAAATATCTCCTTCTACGACAGTAAACAATCGGAATATAATTTTCAGAAGCCATATTCGGATGCTACCGCAGAAAAGATTGATAAGGAAGTAAGAGCGTTGATTGATTTTTGTTACCAGAGAACAAAAATGCTTTTGAATGAACACCGTGATCATCTTGAAATAATCGCTAAAGAATTGCTTGAAAAAGAAATCCTGTTTCAAACAGACCTTGAACGATTGATCGGAAAGCGTCCTTTCAGCAGTCTTACCAACTATGAAAAATACACCAATGGCAAGGAAGAAGCGCGAAAAGAAAGTGAGTTGAAAGACTTGAGAAAAGAAGAGCTTACAGAGCCAAGTGATATTCCAAGTGATTTGCCGGTAGGATCTTAACAAGATTTAAAAGTCAAGTGAAAGTCAGGGGTCGAGAGATGCCTGACTTTTTTATTAGGAGAACTGCTTCGCAGTTTTACTTTTTAATGAAAAGGTCTGAAAAAAGATGCAAAGGGCGACTTCCCCTTTCCCTTCTTTGCGCGAAAGCAAATGCCGAAGGCATCTCAAAACTCTTTATTACCTATCTTTACTCCTGGATGACAACCCAAAACATCAACCTTCCCACCAATCAAAAGATCTACTTCGCATCCGACTTCCATTTTGGCATACCAAGCCTTGATGCAAGCCTCAAACGCGAACGCAAGGTCGTTGCATGGCTTGAAATGGTGAGGCATGATGCGCACTCAATTTATTTACTGGGTGACATCTTCGATTTCTGGTTTGAATACAAACACACAATCCCTAAAGGATTCATTCGTTTTCAAGGTAAGCTTGCCGAATTACGCGATGCCGGAATTCTAATCTATTTGTTTACAGGCAATCATGATATGTGGATGTTTGACTACTTCCCCAATGCGTTGGGAATACCAGTCTATCGTGACCCGATTTTAGTAACAAACGGTTCTCAAAAATTAATTATCGGCCATGGTGATGGCTTAGGTCCTGGTGAAACAGGCTACAAAATTTTAAAATGGTTTTTCAATAGCAACGTGTGTCAATGGCTGTTTGCACGTCTACATCCCAACCTGGGTATGAGCATTGCATCCTTCTGGAGCAGTAAAAGTCGCATCAGCAACATGAAGAAGGAAGAAAAATTTCATGGTGATGAAAAAGAGTTTCTTCTCATCTGGTGTAAGGAACAGGAAAAAATCGCGCACCACGATTTCTACATTTTTGGTCATCGTCATTTGCCCCTTGATCTGAAAGTGAGTGAAACCAGTCGCTATATTAATATCGGGGAATGGGTACGCAGTACAACCTATGGTGTATACGACGGCAACAGCGTTGCGCTAAAAATATTTCAACCATGAAGATAGTACTTCTTTTACTGGTGTGTCAGATAGACTTCGTGCAGATTCATGCGCAGGAAAAGAAAATAACATTTGAAACACCCGCAGAAATTCAATGGGCTGGAGTTGACAGACCGGGCGACCTGTTCCTTATTCTTAAGACAGGTGAAGTTCTGAAGTACGATAAAGAGGGAAAAAAAATAGGTAGTCACACTTTTAAAACTGCCCCCACTCTCTTCGATCCTATGGATGGCGTTCAGTCTTTTTATTACATGGCAGACGGAGATCATTATGGAAACATTACCTCAGACATGAGTGAAGTGACGCAGTATCCGCTGGATCCATCTTTTGCGATTAGTCCGTGGTTGGTGTGCCCATCCCTGCATGAGCTCTGGATGATGGATTCAAGCGACTTTAGCATCAAGAAGACCAAGCTAAAATCAACAAGCATTTCACTTGAGTCGACCGTAATTCATTTGCCATCAAAAAATATTAAGGATTACATCTATATGCGGGAATATCAGAACTATCTTTTTCTGCTGGATAAAAATGTCGGTATTCATGTTTACAGTGGATTGGGTAAATTCATAAAAACATTTGAACAGAGGGACCTTGCCTATTTCAATTTTCTCGGCGAAGAGATTTATTTTATGAAAGGCAGGCAACTTATATTTATTGACCTATTCTCGGATGAAACCAGGACTCTTGCTATTCCTATTAGCTGTAAGTTTGCCCTTCTTAACGATGATCGGTTATATTCGGTAGAGGCGAATCGAGTAACAATCACGGATTTTAAACCTTATTGACCGTACATGTGTACATTTTGATCACACAGTCACTCTTCAGAATAAATAGTGGCTTATAAAATACATTCCGAGCAATGCTAATGCTAATCACATATTTTATATATTAAAGCATATTTAGTTATCCCGCCTTCCAACTCCATTTTATATCAAATTAAATTCACCAATTGTATAAAGAGCCCTTGCACTTTAGCAAATAATTTTATTTTTGCGGCGGCTTAATCCATCACATGAGTGAATTTGAACTGAGTTATGAAATCCATCCCGAATATTTATTTGTCAAAGGAAAAGGTATCAGGAGAAATCTTGAAGCGATATTCCAAAGCACACAGGAGTTTGCAAGAATTGTAGAAGATAATAAGACTAAATTCATTTTGATGGATTACTCCGAGACAGTGACCCATTCCTCCAATATAGATGTGTTCAACATTACACGCCTTTATGAAACCAAGACACCATTGATGTTAGAATTATGCATAGCAATCATCACCAATCCTGCAGAATTTGCACAGGATGCCTTTTGGGAAGACGTTTGCCAAAAGCGGGGATTCAACTTTAAAATATTTACCGATACTTCAGAAGCTAAGAGTTGGCTTCTCACGCAGGTAAAAAACGCTGAATAAAAAAACTTTTACCAGTCATTGTGAGAGTACTAAATTTAGTTTCTGTACTTTTCAAAATGTCTAGCGCTACGGCCATTCTGTGGGTATGTCTTATTGCTTCTACGATGGTTTGTGCTCAACCGAAAGAAATTGACAGTCTTGAAAGAATTCTTGTAACCAGTCCTGCAGATTCAATAACCGTTGACATCCTGACTGACCTGTCGCACAGTTATCTTCCTTACAAACCAATCGTTGCAAAACAGTATGCCGATCAGGCCTTTCAAATGGCACAGGAACAAAAATACAACAGAGGTGAAGTGAAGGCCCTGAATTGTATAGCCGAGTATGAATATCGCCAGGGCAATTATGCCAGAGCAATAGAATTATTTACACAATCACTAAAGCTTGCCGATCAAATTCGGGATTCAGTTGGAATGGCAATGGCGAATAGAGGACTTGGAATTACCTACACGTTCGGATTTAAACAATATGATGCAGCCCTTCAATACCAACTGGAAGCATTGAAAATTTATGAGCGTCTGAAGGACAAGCGAAATATGGCAGCATTTTATGGAAATATTACATGGATCTATGCTGGTCTCGGTAAAAACTTACCGGAAGCACACAGACTTGCCTTACTTGGTATAAAGATCTCTGACTCACTTGGCGACCGGCAGTTGCTTAGTTATAATTATAACTCAAGGGGATTGATTTTCTTAAAAGAAGGTAAGTATGATTCGGCGCTTTTTAATCTAAGTAAGTCTTCAAAAATTGCAGAAGAAGTTGCCGATCGAGCTGTTATAGCCTATAATAAGAGTCTTATTGGACAAGTTTACCTTAAGCAATATAAATACGAAGAAGCGATTACAATCTTCACAGATGCCGCGTACGAATGTCGTGTATTGCATATCCAGGAAATACTGAAAGATTGTTATAATGGAATAGCTGTCGCATACCAGGGACTTGAAGATTACAAGAATGCGTATCATAATCATCTTCACTACATAGATCTCAGGGACTCACTTGTCAACTGGGAGACAACGCAAAAGGCGCTTCTCATCAAGCTAAAGTATGAAGGAGAGAGCCGCATAGCAGAATTGGAACTGGCAAATGAACAAGAAGAAAACGAGCTACTGATTTATGAAGCACTCATCGGCATGGGCACGTTCTTTTTCATTATTGTAGTACTTCTGGCTGCACGCAATAACAGAAATAAAAAAGAAGTCAATAAGATTCTTCAGGAGAAAAACCAGGAAATAGCTGAACAGAATTTAAAATTAAAAGAAGCGAATAATCTCAAGGATAAATTCTTTTCTATTATCAGTCATGATTTACGAAGTCCGCTGGCGGGATTGAAAGGATTATTAAGTCTCCTTGCCGGTAATGAGATCAATGATCAGGAATTCAAATCTTTTGCGCCAAAAATTAATCAACGACTCATGGGAGTCAGCGAAACGCTGGAAAATCTGTTGCATTGGTCCCAGTCACAGATGAAAGGGATGATGTATAATCCTACCGATATTCAGATAAAAGTGGTTATCGATAAATGTTTATTGCTTTTTCTTGAAACATCTGCAGAGAAAAAACTTAATTTTAAAAATGATATTTCAGAAAATATTTGTGTGTATGTCGATAGGAATCAGGCAGAACTGATCTTTAGAAATCTTATTCATAATGCAATCAAGTTCACAAGCAGCGGCGGAACAATTTCATTGATCTCCTACCCATCCAATGAATTTTTTCAGGTGTGTGTTTCTGATACTGGTATTGGAATGACGCAAGAACAAATTGATAATTTATTCCGCAACGGCACTGGCCATACAACGCATGGCACTGCCGGAGAAAAAGGAACGGGTCTTGGACTACTTCTTTGCAAAGAAATGGTTGAGAATAATGGTGGGAAGCTTTCAGTAACGAGCGAAAAAGATAAGGGCAGCACATTTCATGTATTTCTGAAGAAAAGTGCATAGAATCGCTCTGAAAATAAAACTATAAGTTAATAACCTCGTGGCCAGTAGCGTAAAGCCATGTAATCCCGGCATATGAAAAAGTTTTTTGTTTTAATAATTCTTATTTCATTTTTGTCTTTTTGCGCAATTGCGCAGGACAAAGAACTATTTGAATTTGAAAAGAATATCGAGAAAGCAGTAATTGAAACCAATATTCCATTTCTTCAAAAAGCATATTCCGATGATTTCAGATTCAAGCATGGCACTGGCCTTGTCGACTCAAAGACTTCCTGGTTAAAAAGTGTAACGGGCTCAAAAGGCCAATATATTACACGCGTTGTGGATTCTGTCGAAGTGGAAATCCATGACAAGATTGGAATTACCAACGGTAAAATAACCATAACAAGAAAGACAGATGCCGCCAATCGTGTGTATATGATCAAATATGTGCGGGTCTATTTGAAGACGAAAGAACAATGGGAATTGATTTCTCATCTAACAGTAAAACAGATCAATTATTAAGTCAGATATGAAATTCCTCAATAGTACAATCCTACTTCGACTTCCTGTTGCCATTATATTATTAGCACATAGTGTCTTCGGAATATTTGATGGCGGCATTAACAATTTTGGAGAATTTACCTAAACCAGGTTGGTTTTGCTCCCTTTGGAATTCCACTTGCCTGGGCTATAAAGTTATCTCACATAGTAGCTGCTGTATGTCTACTCGCAGATAAATATGTAAAATGGGCGTGTGTCGTTACTATCGTTGTTTTTGTCGTGGGCATCTTTATGGTACACTTAAAAGAAGGGTGGTTTGTCGTTGGCGGCGGAAGAAATGGAGTGGAGTTTAATTTTCTTTTGATATTTGTGTTGTTGAGCATACTGTATAATTAGAAATAATTTCTTTTAACTCATTTTATAAATAGAATTTATGGCCGGGAGAAAAAATTTCAATACTTTAAAAGTTGTTCGTATGTCTGAAATATTCCCGCAAGCTGTGATTGCTGGAGAGTTTATTTTTTTATCAGGCACTGCAGGGCTAGATCCCGTTTCGGGAAAAGTGGTAAGCGACAAGTTTGAAGAGCAAACCCGGCAGGCTTTTCAAAATATTAAAACCATTCTTGAAGCTGCTGGAAGTAATATGAGTAAGGTTGTGAAGACATCTGTGTGGATGGTTGCGGGAAATGAATTCAGCGCTTTGAATAAAGTGTACGCTGAATTTTTTCCTGAGAATGCTCCGGCACGAAGCGCACCCCAAGTCATGCCATTTCCTGCGGGTATGCTCGTTTCAGTTGAGTGCATTGCATTGAAGTGAATAATCAAACTCTCAGTACATTTGAAGATAAATTCTAATAATGGGATTCTCGAACGGAATTATTGCAATAAAAGGTGATCATTTAAAAAGAGCAGAGGAAATATTTAAAATCTTCAATTACGTTGACCTTAAAAAAGATACAGCATATCACAGTTGGGATCAGGCAAGCGAATACCTCTTTGAAAATTACTTCGACTTAGCAAACAAGGAAATCGCACTCAGGGCAATTTGGACAGACAATGACTGGACAATGATCTGCGACCCCGAATTAGTCGATCCTACAGAGGACGCCAAACTTGAAAATCTTTCCGAATTTCTGAATACAGAGATCTGGACATTCATTGTTCAGACTTCATCCGAGTCATATTCATTCACGAAGTTCGATGGGAGAAAAGTCAGAAGCTTCTTTGTCAGCAATGGGAAAGTGCTGGAGAATAGTGGTAACTCACTTCCGCAGGAAAAGGGATTTAACATCAATGAAAAATTCTGCATCGGAGAAATTTCGGCGATCAGCAAAAGTCTTGATATAAATATCAATCCTGAAAGACCTGGAAATTTTATTGTTAAGGAACTTGGGTTTGATGACGCGTTAAAAGCTGAACTCGCAAATTTAAAATAATTGACGCAATCAAAAATGACGCGAATCTATGTTTTTAATCTTCCTTCAAGTAAAGAGCTAAAAGTTATTACTTCTTACTTTGGCTGACTAAACCCAAAAAGGAACCTGATGAAGCGCATGGCGTGGTAACTCAATCTCTTCTTCAAAATGAACATAGCCTGTAGCGTCAATTCTGTAGCAGATAAAAATATCATCCTCCTTTGCATTAATTGAGCTGAAACTATATCGGTTCAGATCAAATGCATAGGGATTATCATTAATATCATCGGCTACTCCATAATCAGGAGTAAGATTGGTAAATACAAAATTCTTCCGGGTTTTGAAATCCATAACGGGGTGTTTAGGGGTGTAGGGCGGTCAATAAATTTATTGAAAATTCTCTTCATTCCGCATCACCAACAGATACATTTTAGATTTTTGAAAGAACTGAATGTTCTAATTATCAAAGATTCTTGATAGCCTCAACCATGTCAAATTTGATGAGTTCCCAGTACTTACCTCGCAGGCAAATTGGATCAAAATCTCCATCTGTGTTTTCGAAATCAGTAAAGTTTTTAATTATTGTGTGTTCCTCATGCGTGTGAGGATAGCGGGTTGCATGAAGGGCAATCATTTGATGAATAGTATAGTCCTCTATAATTTCATGGAGATCCCAAAAATCCCTTTTTTCTTCCACCACGCTGAACAATGTCAACTTTCATTGCGATGATTTCCTCCACAGTCGCAAGTCTTACATTGTCAATGTCAACTGACATTCGGTGGCCTAACTGTAAACTTAGCGATGTGCCACCGACAAGTCGGAACGACTGAAAAAGATCGTTCTCCGTTATCTTAATAAAGCATCCCGTAGTAAAGGCGCAACGGTATTCCAGTATAACTGATCAGGCATGGATGTTCAGCTTCTTAAGGAAATTCCCAACATCAGAATTTTTTACACTGTTCCTTTCAAGAATAACTTTCGCCAAGGGATTCAATGCAGGTGCCGCAATTTTCCCTGTTTTCTTTTGAAGTAGCATTATATAAGTGTCGTTAATTTTGAGGTCTTCCGTGATATCTGAATATCGTATTCCTGTAAAACACTCAAATAAGAACATGTTCAGTGAGGGATCTCTTGGAAGTCCATAAAGCTTCAGAATTTCCATCCAGTTGAGTGGTTCTTTCGGAAGAGACTGTTTTAGTTTTGGTTTGAATTCATAAAGCTCTTCCGGTACATTATATAATTTCTTTACCCTCTTCCCTATTCGTTTCAATTCAGCGATGTGATTCCCTGCAGAAATGTCCTTTAGCTCCTTACGTAAATGCTAAAGGAATGCAACAAGGCTGTCTTTTGTCAATTCTCGTATTCTCCATTTCGGATTAAACTTATTAAGCTGATAACGATATGGAAGTGAAGCCCAATCAATAACAAATTTGCCTTTGGAAGTAGCCGCATTGTTAAGGGCATTCCAGCACTCCTTTAAATTAGCTTGCCCACCGAATTCTTTGTCAATTTTTCAATCTTCATTAATAACTCGTTACAAGAATTGCGAACGACAAGATCTTTTGGCAGACCAGATTTAAAATCTGTCAAATGATTCACAAAAAAGTTTGTCGGGATCATGATCGCCGGAACGAGATTTTGTCGAAGATAAATTCGAAATCTACCATCTGTTCGTTTTCGTTTCAAGCTTAAAATAGAGTCTCGGATCCATACCGCTTTAATTGAGGTTTAAACAAACTTTAAAAACTGCGTTGTAGCTGTGGTTGTAGTTTTATGCTACAAACCAGTACAAATTGAAACCCCAAACCTCCAAAAAAGACCCATCTTGGCATATTTTGCCTTGTGTCCGGTTTTGAACATCTTTGTACGCTAAAGATCAGTTTTCAAGTGTAAAACCGCATTTACGGACACTGGTTGCACTGGCACAATTTTCTCTCTGGATCTCTCTCTAAACCTAATTGGAACTGTGAACGAAGGCAAAATACTAATGATCGATGACGATGAGGACGTTCTCCTTGCCGCCAAAATGTTGTTGAAAAAATATAATTATACTGTTATCATTGAAAAGAACCCGAACAAGATTCCTTTTTTATTAAATAACGATACGTATGATGTGATCTTACTGGATATGAATTTCAGTAAAGACACAACGAGCGGAAAAGAAGGTTTTGAATGGCTTGGAAAAATTAAAGAGAAAGATCCTCAGGCCGTCGTAATTATGATCACTGCTTTCGGAGATGTTGAAATGGCGGTTCGTGCATTGAAAGATGGCGCTACAGATTTCATATTGAAGCCATGGCAGAACGAAAAACTTATCGCAACGATCAGCACTGCCATCAAATTAAAAAAGTCGTATAATGAAGTTGATAAGTTACGAAAGGCAAAGCAAATGCTTGAAGAACAGATCAGCCAGCCGTTCCGCGATATTATAGGCAATAGTATTCCTATGCAGGAGGTTTACACGCTTATCGACCGCGTTGCAAAGACAGATGCGAATGTGTTGATCCTTGGTGAAAACGGAACCGGAAAAGAGCTGATCGCACGTGCTATCCATCAAAAGTCATTGCGCGCAGATAATTCATTTGTCGCAGTGGATATGGGCGCTATCACGGAAACTCTTTTTGAAAGTGAATTATTCGGCCATAAAAAAGGCGCGTTTACAGATGCACGGGAAGATCGTCCGGGAAGATTTGAGTTGGCAAACGATGGTACATTGTTCCTGGATGAAATCGGAAACCTTAGTTTAAATCTTCAAAGCAAATTACTCAGTGCGCTTCAATCACGGAAAGTGACGCGTGTCGGATCAAATAACGCTGTTGATGTTGATATCCGTTTGATCTGTGCAACCAATATGCCGATCGAACAAATGGTGAAAGAAGGTAAATTCCGTCAGGATCTTTTATATAGAATCAATACAGTAGAGGTTCACATCCCTCCACTCGCCGATCGCGTTGATGACATTGTGATGCTGGCGAACCATTTTCTTGATCATTACTCAAAGAAATACAGAAAAGAAGTATTATCGATTGCTCAGGACGCAATTACCAAACTAAAAAAATATGCATGGCCAGGAAACGTACGCGAACTGCAACACTCTATTGAACGTGCAGTGATCATGGCTGATTCGGCAACGTTACAAGAAACAGATTTTCTTTTTAGTCGTAAGTCTGATTCATCTGTAGGAATTGATACCCTTAATCTTGACGAAGTTGAAAAAGCTGCAGTTGTAAAAGGATTGCAGCTTCACAATGGAAATATCTCAAAGGCTGCCGATGAGTTGGGACTGACGAGGGCATCGTTATATCGTAGGATGGAGAAGTATGGACTGTAGTGCGGATAAGAAGTAGTTGGCTGTTGGTGGATATCCGGAAAACGTGAGATCTAAAAGTGAAAAGTGAATTGTAGTAGCGGCATGAGAATAGATTCAACTATTAAATAAAGAGAATGGATATCAATTGGCGTTCACCGCTGATGACCCGCCTGATCATCCTGGCCGCTTCGCTTTTTTTGTTTGGATATCTGATTAGCCGAGATACATCCGTAATCGTTAAACTGGGCCTTGCAGTTGCTGTGGGCTTTCAAGTGATCAGATTTTCGCATGTGTTAAAAGATGGTACTGCTGACATAGAAGCAATCGACTTATCTTCCATCTCATTTGATGAAGTAAGTCAATCGTTCAAGACACTATCGCCCGATCCTAAATTAAACTTTCATTGCAATAAAATGACTGAAGCTTACAGAGCTTCACGACAGTCACGCAGCGAACGGGATTCTGACTATCAGTTCTTTCGCAATATTGTGCAGCACGTCGGTATTGGTTTACTGACGTTCAAAAAAGACGGAGGTGTTCAGATTATTAATAGTGCTGCCAGGAGACTACTACGTGTAAACCAGATTCAGAATATTACGGAACTGAATTATGCAAGTCCTACATTGGTAGAATCTTTTAAAAAATTGAAAACAGGTGGCCGCGAATTAATTCGTTTAAAGATTGGAGATGATACTGTCCAGCTTTCTGTATTTGCAATTGAATTAACATTACGTGGCGAAGAGATCAAGCTGATCTCAATGAGTAATATCCAGAGTGAACTTGAAGAAAAAGAAATGGAAGCGTGGCAAAATCTTGTGCGGGTACTTACACATGAGATCATGAACTCCGTAACACCAATTTCTTCGTTGGCAGGAACGGTTGAAGATGAGCTTTATTCACAATTACAGAAAGATTCATTTGTTATACAGCGAGAAGAACTCGAAGACATGCACTTGTCGCTCCAGACCATCAGCAGAAGAAGTGCTGGACTTATCACCTTTGTAAAAGAATTCAGAAATCTAACACAGGTTCCGCAACCGCGATTTGCAGAATTTGCAATACTTCCCCTATTGGAAGAAATGGCAACACTCCATAAGAAAGAATTAAGTGATCGCGAAATTACAATTACGGTAACAACAGAGCCACATCAGCTTACTGCACTTGCGGATAAGTATATGATAGAACAAGTATTGGTTAATCTAATTAAAAATGCAATTCAGGCATTTGATGAAGATCAGGTTGGAAAAAAGATTGAACTTACCGGCTCAATAAGTGATAAAGGAAGATCCATTATTACTGTTGCCGATAACGGCCCTGGTATTGATCCGGACGCTCTTGAAAAAATCTTTATACCATTCTTTTCAACTAAGAAAACAGGTTCCGGTATTGGACTTAGCCTTTCACGGCAGATCATGCGTGTTCATGAGGGAAGGATTAATGTAAAGTCCACTGTGGGTGAAGGGACTGAGTTTCAGCTCAAGTTCTGAGCTGGTAAGAGGGTAAGCAGTGGTTAGTAATCGGTGTGAAATAAACTTTGAATACTTTAAGACCAACAACCAGTTACCAACTCACTTAATCTTACTCTGTATATAAGAGACCGCCTGTGCGATCGTCTGCATTTTTTCAGCATCATCATCTGGAATCTTAATATCAAATGTTTGTTCGAATTCCATAACCAATTCAGCGTAGTCGAGTGAATCTATTCCAAGATCTTTTACAAAGCTTGCGTCAGGTGTAATTTGTGAATCAGGAATACCTAATTTATCCGTCAGGATGGAGGTTATTTTCTTTTGGATGTCTTGCATAAGATCCAAATGTAACAAGGGTTAAGAGTATAATCAATAGGGAAATACGCAGAGCGAAATCTCATCTCAGACCAATTCCAGTGACCAATAAATAACAAACATAAAACTACCTTCGCTTCCTTGGCGCCACATACGGTTCATTCAACTCAAACTGGCTCCCAAGCCTAATCATCCTCTCACCAGCCGGAGCAAGAAACACCTGGACATCAGCAGGATTTTTAAGTGAATGATAATACCATCCACCCTTTTCTTCATTCCAGAAAACAATAAATTTTTGATCCGAAACTAATAATATATCCATCTCATAAATTTCGTCGCTATTCTTATCAAAAATGCCTGTGAATTGCAGAAGGATATGGTTCTTTTTGAGAAGCTCCCCTTTATTGCAATCAATACTATTGAGCCGCATCAGCAGTTTTGATTCAGTGTCCCATGCTTTGAATTTTATCTTGCGAGGTTTGAATTCTGGAATATCGGCCATGGTGGTTCAATAGAGAATTAACGAATTAACGAATTAACGAATTAACTTTACGCATCAGATGACAAAAAACAAAGTATTCTTCGTTGTCAACAAGTACTCCGGCACGGGCTTCCAGGATGCTCTTGAGGGAAAAATTATCGACACCTGTGCTCAATTTAATATTGAGGCTACAATTGAATACACGCAACACAAAGGTCATGCAACCAATCTCGCCAGAAATGCAGTGGGTCATGGGTACGCTCGCATTTTTGCAATGGGCGGTGATGGAACGGTTAACGAAGTTGCTCAGGGAGTTGTGAATACTTCTTCTGAAATGGGAATCATCCCCACAGGATCTGGCAACGGACTTGCACGTCATCTACACATTCCTCTTAAAACAGCTACCGCACTTCAATTACTTGATAAACACAACGTCATTGCTATGGATACATTGATGATCAATAATCATCTCTCTGTAAATGTTTCAGGCATTGGCTTTGACGGACATGTTGCGGTTAAATTTGGAAAGAATGGAAAGCGCGGCTTGATTGGTTATAGCAAACTTGTATTAAAAGAGTTTTTAAGTTTTAAAGAATTTCCAGTTGAAGTTCTAATTGATGGCGTTCTACTCAAACGCAAGTCATTCATCCTGGCCCTTGCCAATTCATCTCAGTTCGGCAATAACGCAAAGATCTCACCTTTTGCATCGGTGTGTGATAATTTAATTGATGTGTGTTTTATTAAGAAGGTCCCACTATCTCATGCAGTAGGTTTCGCACAAAAGATGTTCACGGGTCAAATGAATAAATCCGCCTTTGTGGAAACAGTACAAGGGAAAAACATCAGCATGGAATTCGATAAACCGATGCCCTATCACATTGATGGTGAAGCGATGGAGCCCGACTCAAAATTTAATATTTCATTGACACCTGGATCGTTGAAAATGATTGTTCCGGATAATGCAAAACTCAAACCGTAGAAAAAGAAGCAGAAAATCGGTAAGCAGAAGATAGAAGAATAGTTTTCCTAGACACAATTATTCTTCAATCTCTCAATTCTCAAATTCTTTCATACTCAACAAAAATACCGCATCTCCCGTTAGCAACTTAATTCCTCCATCCCGTATACGTTGTACATAAACCAACTCAATCAACTCTATGAAAAAAATTCCTACACTTTTTGCGCTGATTTTCATGACCGCGTGGGCCATGGCTCAGACATTATCGCAGCCACCGAGCGGTGATAATCAAAAATCCAAAGTCATTCAATGGATTGGTCCGGTGGAAGTAAGCATTGCCTACAGTAGTCCTGATGTGCACGCGCCAAATGGCGATGATCGCAAGGGTCATATCTGGGGAGAAGTGGTTCATTATGGATACATGGACCAGGGATTTGGTCCTGCGAAAGAGGCTCCATGGAGAGCTGGTGCAAATGAAAATACGATCATTACTTTTTCTAACGATGTAAAAATCGAAGGAAAAAATTTGAAAGCTGGCAGCTATGGATTATTTCTTGGTGTAGCAAAAGAAGGTCCATCCACATGGATATTTTCGAAAAATACGTCAAGCTGGGGAAGTTATTTCTATGATAAGAAAGAGGATGCATTGCGTGTTGATGCTCAAGGAAAGGATGCAGAATATACAGAAAATCTTACTTACGGATTTGATGATCGCAAATCAAATTCGGCAATAGCTTTTTTACAGTGGGAGAATAAAAAATTCCCGTTCAAGATTGAAGTCCCTAATGTGAATGAATTGTACTTCTCATTAATGCGCGACGAGCTACGATCAAGTGCCGGCTTTGATGCTCGCAATTTTTCAGCAGCGGCTCAGTTTGCAGCTGCGAATAAAATTGATTTAGAAGAAGCTCTTATTTGGTCTGATAAAGCATTGGATCCAAATCTTGGAGGCTCTGAAAATTTCAATGCACTCAGTACGAAGTCAACTGTATTGCATGCTATGAATCGGGATACGGAAGCAGATGCGATCATGGATAAGGCAATCAAAGTTCCGGACGCAACCGTACAAGCAATTCATCAATATGCCCGTGGACTTCTTGCATCGGGAAAAAAAGAAAAAGCACTGGAAGTATTTCTATACAATGCAAAAATCCATCCTGAAGAAAAATTTACGCCAAATGTTGGATTAGCAAGAGGCTACACAGCGATAGGTGATAAAAAGAGTGCTATTAAATACTGGGAATTAGCGATTAAGAATTTGCCAGAGAATCAAAAAGCTAACATTGCGTTTTACCAAAGCGAACTTGCCAAGCTGAAAAGTTGAGTTTGGGATGATCTTTTTCATTAAAGGTGATGCGTGGGAACGTGTCACCTTTTTTATTGGGAGCTTTGTAGCTGGTGAGTGGTGGTTGGTGGCTGGTGGCCCGCAGTTATGAGTAGCATAGTTGTCAGGAAAACATGCGGATTGAATTAGTCAATACTTCCATGGCGAAGTTAACTTTACAGTATCAAAATGTAAGATTATGCTGGCAAACAATTTCAGAGAGCTGGAAGTATACAAACTTTCACGGATGGTTTCAAAAGAAATATTTGAAGCGTCTAAAAGCTTTCCGAAAGAAGAAATGTATTCTCTCACAGATCAGGTTAGACGTTCATCAAGATCTGTTGGAGCTCAGATTGCAGAGGCTTGGGGAAAACGCAGATATGAAAAGCATTTTATCAGCAAACTTACAGATGCTGAAGGTGAACAACTGGAAACTCAACATTGGATTGAAAATGCAACTGATTGTAATTATTTAAGCAAAGAATCTGCGCAGGCATTGATAACAAAATGTGAGTCTATCGGAAAAATGCTAAACGTGATGATCTCAAAATCTTCTTCCTTTTGCTTAAAAGCAACCACTAAATAAAATCCACACCTTGACAATAATGATTAAATTTAACCTTCCAAAACGGTCAACGTTTTTCAGGCAAGCACAAACCACCAACCACCAACCACCAACTACAGCCACCCTCACCCCTCCCTCTTCACCTTATACCTCTCCCTCCCCAACACCTCCACCAGCTTATCCCTTACATCACCCTGAATCAATATCTCTCCGTCCTTTGCAGACCCGCCTACTCCGCATTTAGATTTTAAAAGTTTGGCAAGTGCCTCAAGATCGGCAGTGGTACCTGTAAATCCCGAGACAATTGATACCTGCTTTCCAGCTCTTCCATTTTTATCAAGAAAGACTTTGAGATTCTGTTGTTGAGGCGGCAACGTTTCAGCTTCATTCTTTGAAGTATCCTGAAATTTGAAATCGGAACTGGTTGAGTAAACTACGCCGTCACGTTTTTTCCAATCATTCTTTGCCATCGTTTTTATAAAATAGATAATGATAAAAAGACAAGGTTAATAAGAAGAAACATACATATTGCTATCATTAAGCTGAATCGAAATTCAATTTCATTTTTTAATAATAATCCAGCCCCTGAAACGATCAATAATATCACAGGCATAAATGCAAAAATCTGGTACACTGAACCAAGGCTTGTAATCGTATATTCCTTATTTTGAGATTCAACTCGCACAATGATATTCAGCATTCGTGACGTTACAACATTGGCTAATGTACCTGGTTTAAAATAAGGCTCCCCCGCAGATGATACTGGAAACTGATGCCGTTCCTTGGTAAATACAACATGAGCAGAGTGATGTGTTTTGCGAAGATCTACCGCTTTCGATTCGGAAATAACTTCTTCAGGATTTTGTCTGAAAGGAAGAATATAGTCGATCACTAAAATACTAACCCAACCAACTCCTATCCATGAAATCAACCGGAGATAACGTAATAAATAAACCATCATCATCAGGCGCTCGGACACTTGCGCCGGTCGGGGCTGATAACCAGATTGCTTTCTTCGATAAGCAGGATCGCGATGTCTTTGCGGCGGCGGAACATCAACAGGAGCATATGCCCCCGTCATGAGCTGATCATACAATGCGCGCTTAACAGGATCTGATAAAACTTCATGCGCCTCATTTATCTCCTGAAATAACGAAGACGATCCAGGAGATTGATTCTTGTCGGGATGAAACACAACAGCCAACCGGCGATACGCGCGCTTTATTTCTGCGGCGTTTGCCAGTCGGTTGATGTGCAATGTTTGGTAATAATCTTTCAACTAATGTTTCACTACAAATGTCAGCACCGGTCTCTTTGCATGACTTGCCACTTCTTCTGCTACGCTTCCTGCGATAACGTGTGCAAATCCCGAACGGCCATGAGTAGCCATTGCAATGAGATCAGCGTTTATCTCATCAGCATAACGAATGATGCCCTCTTCAACTGTGAGATCATTAAAGATATTAAGTGTGTAATTCTTAAGTCCAAGCTTCTTTGCAAACTTGTCCATGTAAGCCTTCACAATATGATCACGCTGGAAATCAGCGGGGGTATTAATTCGAACAAGATGCACCGTTGAATTATAGATCTGCTGTGTTTTCTTTATCATGCGTGAAAAGATTTCTTCATCGTTTGACATAGCAGTAGCATAAACAATATTTTTGAAATCCGTAGTAGTTGGTTTTGCCTGAACGGTGAGCACAGGTGAACGGGAATTACGAATCACCTTCTCCGTATTTGATCCAATCAGCATTTCTGAAAGTCCACTGCGACCGGCTGTACCCATTACAATCAGGTCAACTTTTTGTTCCATGATGATCGTACGCATTCCGTGATATGGATTTCCGATACGAAGCTCACCATCAACTTTTACAGCAGCGTATTTCGGATCTTTTACAACTTTAGCAAGTTGATTTCTTGCCTTCTCAATTAATTTGAAAGAAAAGAGCTTATCAGCAAATTTCATATCCTTGGTTGCAACCTGGCCTTCAACGTTAAATGAGCCTGGTGCAATATCTTCGACAACATGAAGTAATACTATACTCGCACCAGATTTCTTCGCGATATCAAATGCCACATCGGTTGCCATAGCAGCAGTCTTTGAAAAGTCTGTAGGAACAAGAATCTTTTTCATAGTTATTTAAGGTAGTTGGTTATAGTAAAAATAGGAATTTTGAGGTAAAAAATTTAGCATCTTGTCGCCAGTTGAAAAGAAGTTGCTGGGGACGAAGATTGAAAAGCTTGAAAAAGGTGAACTGTAGACCGTGATACTTTTCACATCTTACTTTTTACATTTTAGTAATTGATAAGAATTCCTGTAACAAATTGGGGTACTTTTACGGCCCAAATGAACTCAATCCAGCAACTCCAAATCACCCTCGACCTTATCCAAATAGAACGCGCAGCAGACCTTGAGCAGTATCGTCAAAAAGTCTTACTTCGTTCTCTCACACAGCGCACTAAGGAAGGCGTCACCTGGTATCCTGTTCGCTTAAAGCGTGATTACATCGGCACTGGAGAAAGGATCATCGTAGAACTTGATCGCACAAATAATCTTGATCAACCTCATAGCTTTCAGAGTGGGAAACTTGTAAGCCTGTTTTGTAACGCATCGGGTAAACCGGAGAAAGAGCACATCAATGCCGTTGTAAATTATGTAACTGATAATACACTCGTTATAACAATCAACGGAGAAGAACTCCCCTCCTGGATCAATGATGGCATGCTTGGCGTAGATGTCATGTTTGACGAAATGACCTACAAAGAAATGGAATATGCCATGCGGGCCGTCATGAAAGCCGACGGAACCCGACTAGCTGAATTGCGTGAAATGCTACTTGGAGGGGATAGCATTAAGTTACCCATGATTAATAATCAAAATTACAATACAAGTAGTGTATTAAATGATAGCCAGAACAAAGCGCTTTTAATAACCGAAAATACTCCGGACATCGCTTTTATACACGGACCACCCGGAACAGGCAAGACAACTACGTTATCACAAGGCATATTACAAACAGTAAAAGCAGAGGGGCAAGTATTGGTTTGCACACCCAGTAATGCGGCAATTGATTTATTAGTTGAAAAATTAAGCGAACTCGGACTGAATGTTATTCGCATAGGACACCCTGCACGAGTTACCGAACAAACGCTGAGTAAAACCTTGGATGCTCGAATTGCAGCACATTCAAGTTTCTCTGAATTAAGAGCATTACGAAAAAAACTAGAGCATACTCGGACTGCCGCCGGTAAGTTCAAAAGAAATTTTGGTCACCACGAGCGGGAAGAAAGAAGAATGCTAAAAGAAAAAGTAAAGCTTTTAAAGTCAGATGCAGATCTTCTTGAGTTTTATATCATAAATGATCTTCTTAATAAAGCAGAAGTAATTTGCAGTACCCTTACTGGCTCTTCACATCCGGTTTTAAAAGGAAGAAAATTCAAAACGGCTTTTATTGATGAAGCGGCACAGGCATTAGAACCTGCTTGCTGGATCCCTATATTAAAATCTGATCGTGTGATATTTGCAGGAGATCACTGCCAGCTGCCTCCTACTATCAAGTCAAATGATGCTGCGAAAAAAGGATTATCTAAAACTCTATTTGAAAAGGGAATTCAGAAACATCCGGAACGATCAACGATGCTACAGGTGCAGTATCGAATGCATCGCCACATCATGGAATTTTCCTCACATTATTTTTATAATGATGAATTGGTTGCCCATGAATCAGTAAAAAATGAATTGTTACGTCATCAGCAACCCGTAGAGTTCATTGATACAGCAGGATGCGGTTACGCTGAATCTCAGGACCCAGAAACATTAAGCAGGTTTAACCTTGAAGAAGCGCACCGTGTAATTCTACAAACAGAAAAACTTGTTGAAGAAATTAGTTTGGAGGAATGGATTGAACAGGGTCTTACACTTGGAATTATTACACCTTATCGTGCGCAGGTTGATAACTTGCATAAATTAGCGGAAAGCTCAGCGATATTAGAACCTCTTCATAAATTAGTTACCATCAATACAGTTGATGCATTCCAGGGACAGGAACGTGACGTGATTGTAATAAGCTTTGTCAGGAGCAATGACAAAGGAGAAGTTGGGTTTCTAAGTGACATTCGTCGTACGAACGTTGCAATGACACGTGCACGTAAGAAATTGATAATGGTTGGTGATAGCGCAACGCTCGGCTCCCATCCGTTTTATGTAGCGTTACTGGATTTCGTTCAGAAAGGAGAGTTTTATAAAAGTGCGTTTGAACTTACTTGAAATGAAAGTTAGATCATTGTAAACTCAAGGATTGCACTAAGTTTAAAAGATAAAAATACTTCAGTGAAATCGTACTGTTAGCCCAATACGGATTTGTAATGCGTGCAGGAGAAGGAGGATCCGACATTATATAGATGAGTACTTGAAGACCCGAAGACCCCGATAAATATAAAGTAAAGTGCAAAGTAACAGATGTAAGGTGAAGAAAAATCAATTATATCCCTTCACCACATATCTAATTCACCAACCACCAACTACTTCCTCACCGCCCGCTCCAACCCCTGCGTAGTCGTATAATACTTCGCAATCATATTCGGAACCTCCCATTCAGGTATATTCCTATTTTTTAAATATTCAAGAAATTTTTCCATAACACGTGCGAAGTGTGCCTCGTGTCCTTCACGGTATTTATCTGGCACTACAACCACCCACCCTTTTACAGTTGACTTCAACTCAATACCCGGATATTTCGATTCAATTATTTTGAACTGATCGAACAATATTTTTGAAAATACCGTCCGATCACCAATCAACTCTATATAAAGGGTTGGAATATATTTCTCATCTGCCCCTTGTTGAATAACAAGATTTGCCTTAGTTCCGCGCATAATTGAATAATGCGTATCACCAGCTCCTTCGGGTGCTTTGTAATTCCAGCGAACCGAAACTTTTGCATGAATATTCTTTAGCGTATAATTAATCTCTCCGTTACTGTAAATCCGAAGAACACTATCGTTCACAATATCCTTCTTTAAATATTCTGGAAAAGAATCAAGTTTAGTAATGACTGTAAATTCGCTCAGTCTCAGATCCGTTGTCCATCGCTTCGCTGAATTTACCTGCACATCTTTTGCATAATCCAATTTTTTTTCAGGAAAACACTCCCATTGAACAAGGTCAATAAGATGCGTTGTAACATCCACCAGGCCCTCACCTTGCTGGTTCACGTCCATAAACCACGGTGGACGGGTAAGAATGTTCCCGGAGACATATTTGTAGAAATAATGAACACTCTCTTTTGTAACGGCTGGATTTTCCAAAGTTCCTTCTACTATCGTTCCGAATACTTCTGGCAGCAATGAGAATTCTTTTTGAAGTAATGTAATAATTTCGAATCGCTCCGTCATAATATCATATAACAAAAGATTTTTACCTTTCGCTGTAGCAAATGCTTCCTGGAGAAGTTTAAAACCGCCTGACGTGATCGCCATCGGTTTATCCGAAAGCACATTAAATCCTGCTTTCAATGATTCGCTAATGTATTTTGTTTTCTTTTGATTATTTCCCGAAAGGATAACGACATTTCCCGCTTTATCAGAGAGCATCTTTTCAAAATAATCATTATCGTTATATATTTTTTCATTCCATTGCGTTGGATTTTCTTTCCTTAAATTAAATGCTTCGATCCTTCCAAGATGTAATCTCAAATCAGGACCATCGGGAGCATACACATGAACGACAGAGTCTACCGCCGCATACATAGACTTCTGAACCAATGCAGCATGAAAATGTCCAGGATCCAATGTCACTAATTTTACTGATACGCTCGTATCTTCTATTTTCATTACGGGTGAACAACTATTAATAAAAAGTAATGCTGCGAAACACTGTGCAACTATGCACAACCAGGTAAAATGTATTTTCAATGATTTAAATTTATCTACATTTTTTATTATCCGTTTCAGAGACTCCATACGGTACGTGTTGAGAAGCCTATAAAATCGCATTTGAGTGATCATCATTCTTGAATTTTTCTTAGCTGAATCCTGATATGCTCTTATCTCCAGCTTCATTGCATCGTTTAGAGACATACGTTGATTGTTAGGAAGTCGTCAATAAAGAAGTAAATTAAATAAATTTCTATTACCTACTTTTATATTTTACATTCGAAGCCTTACATTTTATATCTATAAAATGTAAAATACCGGATCTTGAATATAAAAGGTAAAATTATATGCCGACTCTATCTTCACAAATAATCTTAATGGAACAAACCATGCGCTGGTTTGGCCCCAACGATCCGGTTTCATTAATGGATATTCGTCAGGCGGGATGCACAGGTGTTGTAACTGCCCTTCACCATATTCCTGTCGGAGATGTCTGGACAGTTCATGAAATTATTAAAAGAAAAAAAGAAATAGAAACAGCCGGACTTACATGGACAGTGATCGAAAGTCTGCCTGTGCATGAAGATATCAAGAAGCACTCAAGTGATTTTAAAAAATACATTGATAACTATATCAAAAGTCTCCACAATGTAGCATCGTGCGGATTGAAAGTAGTCACCTATAACTTCATGCCAATTTTGGATTGGATGCGTACTGATCCAGCATTCACACTGGAAGATGGGAGTAAAGCATTGCTATTTGAAAAATCAGCCTTCATTGCATTCGATCTTTTTATTTTGAAACGTCCAAATGCTGAAACAGATTATTCAAAAGAAGATATTACCAAAGCAGATAACCGATTCAAGAAATTCAGTCAGGAAGAAAAAGATACATTGTACAGAAATGCATTATCAGGCTTACCTGGCAGTGACGAACGGTTTACGGAAGAACAGATCCTAACAGCATTAAGAACGTATGACGGAATCGGTGCGGAAAAATTGAAGCAACATCTTTTCTATTTCTTACAACAAATTATACCAGTCGCTCAGGAACTTGGTTTAAAAATGGCAATACATCCTGATGATCCTCCGTTTCCGATACTTGGATTGCCACGCATAGTGAGTACAGAAAAAGATGCTGTTGAACTTCTTGCTGCTGCGCCTTCGCCAGCGAACGGACTTTGCTTTTGCACCGGCTCATTCGGTGCACGCGAGGACAATGACGTTACAGGAATGATCCAACGACTTGGCGATCATATTCATTTCCTGCACCTGCGTAATACGAAACGTGATAAAGAAGGGAACTTTTTCGAAGCCGATCACTTAACCGGTGATACGGATATGGTAATGGCTGTGAAAGAGATCATATTGTTAATGAGACGCACAGGTATTTCCATTCCAATGCGCCCAGACCATGGACATCAGATGCTGGATGATCTAAAAAAGAAAACATATCCAGGTTATTCGGCGATCGGAAGATTGAAAGGACTTGCTGAATTACGGGGATTGGAGTTGGGCATTGCGAGATTTATTTAAATTGCTTTGGCAACTCGGTGATTCCTTGATAAAATGAGTTACGATTACTGAAATGTAATTTTAAATGAAGATCGAACCAGCACGTCTGCAGGATGGAATAAACCGAGTCAACATTTCACTTTTCTCATTTTTACTTTTTAAAGTGTAACAATCTCCCCCATGTTGGTTCCTCAGCAAGGAGTGCCACTTAAATAATTCTCCCTTACCGCAAGCATAAAATTCGTTTAACTCATGTCTTAATTCTTTATACTTATACCTTCAAACCATTAATCTGCTACGCCCTTGAAAAGAAGAGATTTTGTTCAAATTGCCGGTTTAGGACTTGGAGGCATGATGCTTCCGCTAACCTTGTCAGGCAACCAAGTCCACGAAGAAGTTCTTCTCCAATCATCCCTCGGTACCATTCAAAAAAAGCAACTCGCGGACGCAGCGCTCAACGTTGCCAAAAGTAATGGTGCCACTTACACAGATATCCGAATTGGAAGATATTTAAACCAATTCATCAATACACGAGAAGCGAAAGTTCAGAACATCACCAGCACAGAATCATTTGGTATTGGAATTCGTGTGATCGTAAAAGGTACCTGGGGATTTGCATCTACCAATGACGTTTCCACTGACGGAATAAAGAAAGCTACTGAGCGTGCTGTTTCTATTGCAAAAGCAAATTCAAAGTTCCAGAAGGAACCAGTAAAACTTGCCGTTGAAAAAGGTCATGGAGAAATTTCATGGAAGACCCCTATTGTAAAAAATGCATTTGAAGTTCCTGCTTCCGAGAAGGCTGACTTGCTATTAAGAGCCAACGCTGCTGCACAAAAAGCTGGAGCAAGTTTTGCAAGTTCAAATCTGTTTCAAATCAACGAACAAAAATATTTTGCGTCAAGTGAAGGATCTTACATCGATCAGGATATTCATCGTCTGTGGCCATCATTCACCGTATCTGTAATTGACAGAGTATCCGGAAAATTTAAGACACGCGATGCCATGAGCGCGCCTGTTGGTATGGGCTATGAATACCTTATTCCAAAACCAGAAGATAAATTAGCTGGTCCTGGTGGAATGTTCTTGTACAAAGGCAGCTATGATATTGTGGAAGACGCAACAATCGCCGCCCAACAAGCTAAGAACATGATCACTGCAAAGTCAGTGGAGCCAGGAAAGTATGATCTTGTACTAGAACCAAATCACTTAGGACTTACTATTCACGAATCAATCGGTCACCCTCTTGAATTAGATCGTATTCTTGGTTATGAAGCTAACTACGCAGGCACAAGCTTTGTGACATTGGAGAATTTGAAATCAGCAAACTTTAAATACGGAAGTGATAAGGTGACAATCTTCGCTGACAAAACTCAAGCAAACTCACTGGGAGCTGTTGGATATGATGATGAAGGTGTAAAAACAAAACGTTGGGATCTTATTACAGATGGAGTGCTTGTAAATCTTGAAGCAACACGCGATCAGGTTCATATGATTGGTCAAACAGAGTCACATGGGTGTTGCTATGCGCAAAGCTGGAACGATGTTCAGTTCCAACGTATGCCAAATGTTTCGTTAGCTCCGGGCAAAGATACTTACAGCAGTCAGCAAATGATCAAAGATGTTGAAAAAGGAATTTATATAGCCGGGAGAGGATCCTACTCTATTGATCAGCAGCGTTATAATTTCCAATTTGGTGGAACGGTCTTTTATGAAATTAAAAATGGAGAGATTGTAGGTATGCTTAATGATGTCGCGTATCAATCCAATACGCAGGAATTCTGGAATAGCTGTGCAAAAGTGTGCGATCAGAATGATTACCGTTTGTTCGGATCTTTCTTTGATGGCAAAGGACAACCATCACAGGCAAGCGCAGTGTCGCATGGAAGTTCAACGGCCAGGTTCAACGGTGTGAATGTTATAAATACAGGAAGAACAATTTAAACCCCAGACTAAATAAATTATGAAAAGAAGAGACTTTATACAGCTGGCAGGTATGGGCGCCGGTGCGATGATGCTTCCGCTTGATGGGATCTCCCAGATAGTGGATCCTCAACGCTTGCTCGACCCATTGATGGATGCCTCGCAGAAAAAGAAACTTGCGGATGCTGCCCTCAACACGACTAAGTCGTTGGGGGCAACCTACACGGATGTACGCATCGGGCGTTACCTCAATCAATTCATTGTAACACGCGAGAAGAAAGTTCAGAACATTGTCAACTCAGAATCATTTGGCGTTGGTATCCGTGTGATTGTAAATGGAACCTGGGGATTTGCTGCCAGCAACAATGTGACACCGGATGGAATGAAGAAAACTGCCGAGCGCGCTGTTGCCATCGCAAAAGCAAATTCAAAATTCCAAAAACAACCGGTACAACTTGCTGCTACTCCTGCCTATGGTGAAGTTAGCTGGAAGACACCTATGACAAAAAATGGTTTCGAAGTTCCTGTAAAAGATAAAGTAGATCTTCTGCTTGCTGCGAATGCGAGAGCACTGGAAAAGGGAGCAAGCTTTATCAATAGTCAGATGTTCCTAATTAATGAGCAGAAATATTTTGCTTCATCCGAAGGATCATACATCGATCAGGATATTTATAGAATTCAACCAGGTTTCCAGGTATCTATCGTTGATCGCGCAAGTGGATCATTTAAGAACCGTCCGGCTTTCTCTGCACCAATGGGCATGGGTTATGAATACCTTGATGGAAAAGCTGCAGATAAGATTACACTTCCTGGTGGAGCAATTGGTTATAACAAATCATATGACATGATTGAAGATGCTGGTAATGCTGCAGAGCAAGCGAAGATGATGGTCGCAGCAAAATCTGTTGAGCCCGGCAAATATGATCTTGTACTTGAGCCTTCACATTTATGGTTAACAATTCACGAATCAGTTGGTCACCCGACAGAGCTTGATCGCGTATTGGGCTATGAAGCAAACTATGCTGGTACAAGCTTCCTTACACTGGATAAATGGCAGTCAAAGAATTTCAAATTTGGTAGTGACAAGGTAAATTTTGTTGCTGATAAAACACAGGTAGGGTCTCTTGGGGCTGTTGGTTACGATGACGAGGGAGTGAAATGTAAATCGTGGGACATAATTAAAGATGGTATTCTTGTTAATTACCAGGCGATCCGTGATCAGGTCGGTATTATAGGTCAAAAAGAATCTCATGGATGTTGCTACTCACAAAGCTGGGCTGATGTACAGTTCCAACGGATGGCAAATATTTCATTACAACCAGGTAAAGACCTGGTGACGCCTGAGCAAATGATCGCTGGTATTGAAAAAGGAATCTACATTGTAAAAGATTCAGGGTTCTCAATTGATCAGCAGCGTTACAACTTCCAGTTCACCGGAGTTCTTTTCTATGAGATCAAGAATGGCAAGATCGAAGGCATGCTGAAAGACGTAGCCTATCAGGCTAACTCACAGGAATTCTGGAATTCATGTGCACAGGTTTGTGAT
>Ga0123336_10000498_pt1 | contig 39380 bp, 36 predicted proteins | sample SSSSmetaG_FD_96466 | JGI IMG/M metagenome (GOLD analysis project Ga0123336, IMG submission 96466) | Glacier valley bacterial and archeal communities from Borup Fiord, Nunavut, Canada, to study Microbial Dark Matter (Phase II) - ​SSSS metaG | ecosystem: Environmental > Aquatic > Freshwater > Ice...
AGGTAGAGGACATAGCGCTTGCCGAGGGTGGTGAGGCAGCAGGTCGGCGCGTCGGGGCCGATGTGCGTGGTCTGCGGCGGCAAGGCCAGATCGGGCCCCATGTCGGGGATATAAATCGGCGTGCCATCGCCGCAGCCGGCAATCGCAACCACAACAGCGATGAGAGCGAGGCTACTGAAGGTCTTGGTCTGCATCGAAGCGCTCACCATTGGCTGATCAGATTGGGAACGTTGGGAGTGCCCCAACCGGTGACGAGGTCGTAGCCCAGCGCGGCCTTGTAGCCCTGGGTGCCGGGGCCGGCGTTGGAGCCGACAATGGGGTCATTGAAGGCCGGCGTGGCTGTGCCGAGCGTGGCCTTGCCGACCTGGTACAAGTGGTCGAGCGAGTCGGTGATGGCGACGTGGCTGCGGCTCTGGTGCAGAAGGGCCCAAGTGGCGGCCCACATCGGCGCGGCGGCGCTGGTGCCCTGGGCCGCGCTCGTCGAGCCGTTCTCGATGGTGTAGACCGAAGGATCGCCGGCCAGCGCGGCCACATCGGGCACGTTGCGCGAGTTCACCGTCGGGAAGGGGCCGAGGTTGGCCTGGAACGCGGGGCGCTCGAAGAGCTCCGACAAGCCGCCACCCGATCCGAACCAGCCGATCTCGGTGGAGCCCGCCGCCATGTTGCCGGACAGCGACGTGCCGCCGACACCGACGACGTGCGGGCTGGCCGAGGGCCAGTCCACCGACAGCACCTTGTTGCCCTGGCCATCTTGGCACCCGTCGGTGCCGTTGTCGCCGGAAGCGCTGAACCAGGTCTGGCCCTGCGCCAGCGACTGCGTGAACAGCGAGTCGAGCAACACGGCTTCGGCGCCCGAGAAACGCTCGCACAGACCAAAGCTCAATGAGACGGCGTGCGCGTGCGGCACGTTGTTGATCACGAAGGCCACTCCGTCGGAGAAAAGGCCGATGGCGTTGGTGGCGGTGAAGACGTGGACGATGTCGACCTTGGGCGCCATGCCGAAGACCATGTCCACGTCGAGCACGTTCTCGGTGTACTCGTTGGCGGCCTGCTCGGGCGTCGAGCGGTTGGGCCCACCGACGAAGACGCGGGTGTACTGGGCGTTGACGTTGGTGGGCAGGCCCCAGGTGGTGATGAACTTGGCGACGTCACGCGTGGGCGACGGCGGGTTGCCGCTGCCGAGGATGGCCACCGTCTCGCCTTCGCCTTGGTAGGTGACGCTGTCGACGTGATACTGGGCGCGCAGGTCGGTGGGCGACAGCGGGTCGCCTGCCTTGTTGGGCGACGCCGGTGGGGCCGGGCCGCGCTTGGAGCGGGGCTGGAAGGCGACCGCGTCGTCTAGACCGACGATGACGTCCACCGTGGACCTCAGCGCACCGCCGGTCGACATCGCGGCCAGCTCGGGGCCCGGCGCGCGGAAGGTACCGACCGCATCCTGCCAGTGCCAGAGCTGGACGCCGAGCGCGCTCTCGATGAGGGCGACGGGGGCGTGGACCGACAGCGTGGTGCGGCTCTCGGTGCGGCGGGTGATGGTCAGGCCCTGGGACTCGAGCCAGCGGGCCGTGGTCTCGTAGCTGGCGGCATCGAGCGCGAAGCGATCTCCGAACTCCGACGGCGACAGCGCCACACCCGGGCCGCCACGCTGACCGACGAGCTTGTGCAGCTTGACGCGTTCGGGGATGCGCATGCCGAGGACCAGATCGAGCTCCTCGTCGCCGACGACGCGATCGAGCCGCTTGGCATCGACCACTCGCAGCGGCTGATGCAGGGCGAGTCCCGTCGGTGTGGGAGTGGTTTGCGTCGACGAAGCCGGTGGCGTGCAGGCCACGCTTGCGATCACGAAGACGAGCCCAAACAAGCGAATCACTTGCGGCAAAGGAGCCTCCAAAGTGGCCCGACCCTACCGCACCTGTCCGCCGGTGCAAAGCGGCGAATCAATCTGGAAACGCAGCGAAACCCGTCAGGATTTTAACGGTTAGAGCATCCGGGTCCGGAGATCGCGGATGGTGTCGGCCAACGTCTCGCCGGGATCGCGCGCCACAAAGCCCAGCTCGCGCTCCGCCTTCTGCGAGTCGCAGTACCAGTACACCTGGCTCATCTCGACGGAGACCCGATCCACCGGCGCCGGCTTGTCGAGCGCCTTCCACAGCGTCGACAGCACCGTCGTCGCCCCACGTGCCAGGCTGTCCGGAATCTTGAGCCGCGGCGCCTTCACCTTCGACGAGCGCTCGAGCCGCCCGAAGAATTCGGCGAAGGTCCAGTTGGGCCCGCCGAGTAGATACCGCTCACCTGGCCGACCGCGATCCATGGCCGCCTCCGTCGCTGTTGCTGCGTCACGGGCGTCGACGAAATTGACGCCACCTGGTGGCACGATGGGCAGCTCGCGCAACAGAAACTTCTTCACGTCTCCCGTCGACGAGCCCCGACCATCGCCAGGCCCCAAGAGCAGGCTCGGATTGACCACCACCAGCTCGAGGCGATGCTTGGCCGCGAGCTGAAATGCCAGCTTTTCCTGATAAATCTTGGATAGATAGTAGGCCCAGCCGCCGACCAGCTCGAGCGGGTAGGGCGCTTTTTCGTCGAGCGGCTCCGGATCTTTGGACACCGCGATGGTGCCCGAGGTCGACGCCAGCACCACCCGCCGCACGCCGGCCTTCGCCGCCGCATCGAAGAGGCGCCGCGTGCCGTCGACGTGCACGCGCATCATGCGCTGCGAGTCGTCGACATCGCGCGACACGAAACCGGCCAGGTGAAAGATCCGATCCACGCCGTCGAGCGCGCGCTCCAGCGGCGGCGCACCGTCGGGATCCTTGACCACGTCACCGACGACCACCTCGACGCCGAGCTCGGCCAGCTCCGCCGCGCCGCCACGACCGAGCACCCGCACCCGATGCCCCGCAGCGACGAGCTCCGCCACCAGATGCGCGCCGAGAAACCCAGTCCCACCCGTGACCAGCGTGACGGGTCTCATGTCTCTTCCTGCTCGCGCACGAGCGCATTGCCGACGAGGTCGACTGCATCCTGGATGACCACGCTGGCGGCGGTCACCGGGCCCTTGGGACTGCGTGGCCCACCGTCGCGGTTGGGGTCGCCCTTGGGCGCGAGACCGCGCACCACTGTCTCCACATAGTGCGATGCCTCACGATAGGCGTCGGAGCGCGACAGCCCTTCGGTCACCTCACGCAGCTTCTGCCAGGTGATGGTCGGCCCGATGTGCGCGGCGATCTCGCGCTTTTGCGGCAACAGACTGCCCTTCGGTAGCGCGTCGTAGGTGCCTTCGAGATACATCGGCACCACATCCACGTGATTGGTCAGCGACAGAAAGCCCAGCGACGGCTTGAAGTCGACCATGAGCCCGTTGGGCGACCGCGTGCCCTCCGGGAAGATGAGCAAGATCTGCCCGTCGATGATGACCTGCGAGGCGAGGCGCAGCGACTCGCGTAATGACCCATGCCGGTCCATCGGCACGAGGTTGGTGAAGTTCTCGAAATAGGCCCGCTTGATGGGGTCTTCGAAGAAATAGTCCTTGGCCGCCAGCGCCACGAGCCGCGGACCCCAGTCGCCGAGCGCATGCTTGACGAGGCCCATGTCGAGATGGCTGGCGTGGTTGGCAGCGACGAGAAACGTCGTCGAGCGCGGCAGATAGGCGCTGCCGGTGACCTTGGTGTGAAACAGCCGCTCGTAGGTCATGCGCTGCGCAAACGTCAGCGCCGACGATCCGAGCTCGGCGACGACCTTGGGGATCTTGATCTCGGTGTCGTCGCTGGTACGCGCTTTTTCCCGCATCACTGGGCCACGCTTCTTCTTGCGTCCCCAGGTGGTGACCAGTTTCTCGAAATCCTCGACGGTACTGATGCCGGTGAGGTCGGCGTTTTCCGGCACCGCCACCCCGGCCGCCTCGAGCGCCACGCCGAGCTCGGTGTACATCAGCGAATCGAACCCCAGCTCTTCGAGGCGCCTACCTGGCCGCACCTCGCTCAAAGCCTTGCCACTCACCGTCGACAACACTTCGAACAAGAAGCTGCGGTTGCCGTCGTCGCTGACCGCGGTCTCGCCACGGAGCTTCAGCCGTTCCAGCTTCTGCAGCTCGACGACCACGTCTTTGCGGCGTACTTTTCTCGTCGCTGTGCGCGGCAGCTCGAGATCCGTCAAATGGATGACCTTGACCCGCTTGAAGGCCGGCAGCTTGGCCGACACCTGACGAAGATGCTCGAGCACACGCTCCCGTACCTCGTCGCGGCCGAGCGTCTCATGGTCGGCCTCCGACGAGTAATCCGGTACCACCAGCGCCGCCACCGTCTCGCCGGTGCCCTGCTCGGGCAGGCCGACAATCGACAGCTCTTTGATGCGCGCATGCTCGCGATAGAGATCCTCGAGCTCGTCGGGGTAGACGTTCTCGCCGTTCTTGCCGAGGATCATCTCCTTCTTGCGGCCCACGATATAAAGCCGCCCGTCGTCGTCGAGCCGACCGAGATCGCCGGTGTGCAGCCAGCCGTTCTGAAGCACCTCGGCCGACGCCTCAGGGTTCTCGAAATAGCCGAGCATCACGTTGGGCCCCGACGCGACGATCTCGCCGACGCCGCGCTCGTCGGGGTTGTCGATGCGCAGATCGATCCCTGGCAACGGCGCGCCGACCGATCCCGGCAAGATGCGCGTGCCTGGCCGGTTCACCGTCAGCACCGGCGACGCCTCGGTCAGGCCATAGCCTTCGAATAGATTGAAACCAAGCCCGCGGAACGCCTTCATGGTCTCCGTCGGCAACGCCGATCCGCCGGAGATGAGCAACCGCAGCCGGCCGCCGAGCTTCTTGTGCACCGGCCAGAACAAGAGACGTCCCCAGTTGACCAGCACCAAGGTGTCGAGCGCGGGCGGCAACTTGTCACGCAGCGAGCGGCTGCCCTCGACGAGCAGCTCGTACAAACGGCGCACCAGCGGGCCGCGATTTTGGATCTGCTTGTCGATCTTGCGCTCGAGCGCCTCCCACAGCGCCGGCACACCGACCATGCCGGTCATCTGCCCCGACTCGAGTGCCGACGCCAGCGACTCGGCGTCGACTTCATCCAGATAATTGATCACCGCGCCACGCATCAGCGGCATGAGCAGGCCCGCCGAGAACTCGAAGGTGTGATGCAGCGGCAACACCGACAGCAACGAGTCGTGCTTGTCGATGTCGAAGACGGACGCCATCTTCGACAACAGCGACGAGAAATTGCGATGTGACAACACCACGCCCTTCGGCCGCCCGGTGGTGCCCGAGGTGAAGATCACCGACGCTACGTCGTCGCCCTTGGCCTGATGAACCAGCGCATGGTCCGACGACGGCCAGGCCACCGAGGCCCGCTTGGTGTCGGTCAGGTCTTCGAAGCGGATGCGCAAGAGAGCGCCTGGCCCGTCGCTGTCGATCACGCCGAGCTCCGACTCCAGCCGCTTCTGCACACGCTCGGACCACACCACCGCGCGCACCTTGGCATAGCCAAGGAGGTTCTTCACCTCGTCGGTGGTCGACTGCCAGTCGACCGGCACCACCGACGCCCCCGCCTTCAGGATGCCGAAGTAGGTGATGCCCCATTCGGGCCGATTCTCCGACAGCAACATGACCCGATCGCCCGGCACCACGCCGCGCTCGGCAAGACCCACCGCGACACGCGCCGCCAGGTCTTGCAGATCGGCGTAGGTGTAGCGCAACGGCTCCGCCACGTCGTCGGGCGGAGGCAGAAGGCGCATCGCGGTCCGATTGCGATGATGCTTCGTCGCTGCGTCGAACATTTCCAGCAGATCTTTGTACGAGTAAACGCTCTTCGGTTTGGCCGCGAACTCCTCTTCGAGGTCGGGGAAGATCCACTTTTCGAGCCCGGGCAGATGGATCTCGAGCCAGTAGTGGCGCCAGTCGAGCAGATCCGGCCGCCACGGCAGCGCCAGCTTGTCGACGGCACTCAGCCGATCGTGCAGCGCGCGCGTGTTGTCGCAGCGAAACTCGTACTTGCGCTCGACGATGAAGGGCATGAACAGCTGAAACATGCCGTCGGTGGTCTCGGCGATCTGCGCGATCTGTTCCAGTCTCTGTTTTGCATGCTCGGCGATGCCTTGGAGCCGCGGCGCACCCCAGCTCGGCGTCGCCTCGGTGATCTTCTGCGACAGGCCGCGGGCCAGCGCCTTCCACAGCGGCGCCGACGTCTTGTTGAAGCGCTCACGCGACACAGCGACGGGCTCGAGGCGCGCCAAGGCGCGATTCCACAGCGAGTTGCCCTCGCCCCGATCGGCACGCTCACGGTAATAGCGGCGCTTGTGCAGCCCCAGCAGCTCGACCGCGCGCCGCATGTAGAGCGGGTTCGAGTCCGACGAGCCCAGCTGATAGACCTGCGCATTCTGCCCGGCGACCGTCGCTGCGGTGGCCATGATCAGGCCCGCGGCCACCATGTCCACCGGCACCACGTCGAGGACCACGCCGTCGCCGGTGGGGTAGGTGCGGTGGTTCTTGATGTTCAAAAAGCAGAGCGGCGCGGTGGTGGTGAAGCCCTCGTTCCAACCCGGGAAGGGATACGACACCGACGACTCGACGATGGCCGGCCGCACGATGCAGGTGCGCACGTCGGTGGCGCCCGCGCAGACCTGGTCACCGAGCGACTTGGTATAGGTGTAGGTGTTGGGCCAGCCCCAGTGCTTGGCGCGCTCCATGCCGAGCTTGGTCAGCTCGTCGGCGATCCACATCTTGCGCTCGCGCTGCACCGCGACCTTGATGGTCTTGGGATCGTCTGGATCGCGTCCCTCGTCGGTGAGCCGGATGTGGGCGCGGTCGCGAAACTCCGACACATGGGCGCGATCATCGGCCCGAGCCTTCACCTGCTCGATGAGCCGCTGACAGTCCGATAGCTCGGCGTCGACGGAGAAGTCGGCATCGCGGAGCGCGTCTTGTTGGTCGCCATCCTCGCGATCACGACGCGGGAAATAGCCGACCACCGGCTCGTCTTCCCACACTTCGCCGTCGCGGTGACCGGCCACGAAGCAGGTGGATACATGCACCACCGACGCCCCGGTCTTGCGCGCCACGTCGAGCGTGTAGCGCGGCCCGAGCACGTTGATGCGAATGGCCTGTTCCAGCGACGGGTCGAAGGTCACCACGCCGGCGCAGTTGATGATCACGTCGAGATGCCCGATGGCGGCGAGATCCGCCTCGGTGAAGTTCAGAAGAGGCCGCGACACGTCGCCGGCCAGCGGCACACAGCGCTCGCGCAAGAACGCCTCGAAGCCGTCACCCCAGGCCTCGCGGAGCGGATCGAATGTCGGCGAGACAGCGATCTTCTTGAAGAAGCGCTCCTCCGACGACGAACCCGCCCCCGGCCGCACCAGCACGAACATCTTGCCGAGGTCCGGATAGCGCCTCAAGAACATCGACAGCACCACCTTGCCGACAAAGCCGGTGGCGCCGATAAACAAGATCCGCTTGCCGCGCATCGTAGCGGCGACATCCAGCTCCCCAGTCATCTGCATCGCGGCCCTGTCGTACTCCCGTTTGCCCGTCGCTGCAAGCACCACCCCGTGGTCCGACCGCCGCGATGCTCAGCGTTTGAGCGCAGCGCGTCGTTCCAACGCAGCAACGTCGGCGAGATCCTGAGGGCGCGCCGCAGCGCGCTTGTTCTCCATCAGGTGTTTGACTCCGATGACGAAGCAGTGGACGTCGTCGAACTCGGCCTCGAAAATGACTTTCGGCGCGTTGACTTCGCTCGCCTCGACCAAGTATCAAAATCCTTCGTCGCTCGCGGAGAGCCGTGGACGGCAAGTGCGTAGGCTCCGACGATCAGAAATCTAACGTCGGCGGCCAATAAGTCAGCCACTTGTGAATAGTACCACCTTCCGAGGAGGTCAGCATCCGAGGCATCTTGACGCCTAAATATGGAGGCATCATGATGCCTTCATGCGTACCACGCTGACACTGGATCCCGATGTCGTCGCTCTTCTCGAGAAAGAGGTGCATCGCACCCGTAGGCCGTTCAAGCAGGTGGTGAACCAAGCCGTGCGGCGTGCGCTCTCTGGCCGTCGCGTAGCCACACTTCCCTATGTGCTGCCCACTCATCGCAGTGAGCTTATGCCTGGTGTCGACCCCGGCGCGCTCAACCGCCTTGCCGACGAGCTGGAAGACGAAACGCTGTCGAAGCTGCGATGATCGTCCCCGACATCAACCTGCTTTTGTATGCCGTGTTCGATTCGTTTCCAGACCACAAGATCGCCCACATCTGGCTGACGGAGCTACTCAACAGCGACGAGGAAGTTGGCCTGCCGCATCCAGTCATCTTCGGCTTTCTCCGCCTGGCCACCAACCGCAAAGTCTTTCTGCGCCCGCTCAAGCTCGACCGTGCCATTCAATACGTCGAAGCGTGGCTCGGCCGTCCCAACGTCGCCACCCTTGCGCCCGGCCCACGCCATCTGGACATCGCCTTTGCCCTGCTACGAAAAATCGGCGTCGCCGCAGACCTCACCACCAACACCCAACTCGCCGCGCTGTGCATCGAGAACCAAGCCGAGCTCCATTCCAACGACACCGACTTCGCTCGCTTCTCCGGCCTCCGCTGGTCCAACCCGCTTGCTGGCTAGGCGGGCCGCAGCTCAGCCGAAGACCAACCGGATGTCTTTTACGTACTTCTCGATGAAGTCAGAGAATGATGGCGCGATTGGTATGAGCCGGGAGCCCAGACGCCAGAACGACGTCCCCTCGTCGTCCATGACGTAGTCTTCGAAACCGTCGAGCTCGAGGAAGTAGGCACGCAGTTCGCGTGGCAAGACGATGGAGTGCTTCGCTTCGAATGCCGCTAACGATGATGCTGGCAGGCCGTCGCGACGACCAGGGAGGTTCTTCCACCGGTCTCGCAACGTCGCAACGAGATCCATCACCGCACCGAGTTGATGTCTTTGAGGTACTTCCCCATGAACTCGGTGAACGATTTTGCGACGACGAAGCCTTCGTCGAAGAGGACGGTGTTCTCGTCGGTGGGATTGGCTGAGAGGCGAATCGCCCAGCGGCCGGATTCGATCATCCAATCGGCAAAGGCGAAGTAGTCGGGTGGCCCGTCGGCCGCTGCTTGGTCGACCTTTTCCAAAGGCCAGAATGAGGAGGCTTCGTCGTCGACAACGCAATGTTCCGTACCGCCGAGCTCTAGGAAGTAGGTTCGCAAATCGCGCGGAAGTACGATGCCGTGCTTGGCTTCGAATGCGGCCAGCGTCGAGCCGGAGACCGCTGCGCGTTCGCTGGGGTGGATCTTCCAGCGGTCTCGTAAGGTAGCTACGAGATCCATCGGCGCCTACAGCTTGGGGACTGCGAGGCCGCGCTGGACGGCTGGGCGGGCGGCTACTTGGTCTATCCAGCGACGCAGATGCGGTAGCTCTGGCAAGGTGCCGGCGGCTTCGAGGCGCTTGATGCCGAGGCCAATCCACGGATAGGTGCAGACGTCGGCGATGGTGTAGTCGGCGCCGGCCAGGTATTCGGATTCGCCGAGGCGGTGGTCGAGCACTTTACAGATGCGGACCGTCTCGTCGAAGAAGCGCTTGATGGCGTACGGAATCTTCTCCGGGGCCACGTTGGCGAAGTGGTTGAGCTGGCCCATCTGCGGCCCGACGGCGCTCATCTGGAACATCACCCACTCGAGCGCATTGGCCCGTGCTTGCCCACTCGTGGGCAGGAGGCGGCCGGTTTTTTCCGCGAGGTAAATCAGGATCGCGCCAGACTCGAATACGGTGACGTCACCGTCGACGATTGCCGGGATCTTGCTGTTGGGGTTGATGGCCACGAAGGCCGGCGCAAACTGTTCGTTCTTGCCGATGTGGATGATGTGCGTCTGGTAGGGCAGGGCGAGCTCTTCCAGCATGATCGACGCCTTCCAACCGTTGGGCGTCGTGAACGTATAGAGGTCAATCATGCGCGGAGCATAGCCGCAGTTTTTCAGTTTGCCTTCTGCTTCTTGGTCCGATGGTCGGCCGCGACGATCTGGTCGCCGAAACGCTCGTAGTTGGCCAGCCACGCCGCGGCATTTTTCACATAGCGCGCCGTGCCTGCCGTATCCCACTTGTAGTAAAGCCGCGTGAAGCCACCGTCGAGAATGGCGCGCTTGCCGCCCTTGTCGAAGAAGGCCGACACCAAGTTGCCGGCCGAGCCGTACAAAAGCGGCGTCAGCGTCTGGTTGGGCTGAATTGTCGCGATGGTGATGCCTTCGTAGAGGTGCTCGAGGCCCGTCGACAGCAAATGGTTGGGCAGGATGCCGGGGCCGCCTTTTTTGGCCTCGAGCGGCATCACCTGGTCGCCAGGCAGGTTGCCGAGCATCTTGGTGCCGAACAGCGTCTCAGCGACGGCATTGGCGTCCGCGTAGTACGGATCGTTGTCGCCCCAGACATACACGCCGTGGCCGGCGTCGAAGAAGTCCTTGATGACCTTGAGGTGCGCCGGCGTCAGCTTTTGCGACGTGTCGGAGATGATCCACAGTTGATTGCTCTTCTTGAGAGCGCGCGCCAGCTCGTCGGCGGGCGGCGGCTGATTGAGCCAGCGATAGACCGCGAAGCCCTTCTCGCCGAGCGCCGCCTTGGGCAGTGAGAAATCGAACCCTTCGCCGGTGTACAGATGCAACACGGCGACGGTCTGTCCGGTGAAGGCCCCGTCGACGGCGAGGTCATATTGATGCCCATTGGCATTGCCATAGCCATCATGTGGCGCGGCCCTCACCACCTCGCGCTTGACGACTTTGCCATCGGCCCCACGCTCGTCGACGGTCGTCTTTTCCATCGGGGCCGAAGCCGCGGCGGTCGCGTTGTATTGTGCCCGCGCAGTCGCACCAAAACCAAGGGTGGCACATAAGACCAGAAGGGACGTTCGCATGTGGGTATCTCCGTTTCCCACACCAACGCACTCCGATGTTCTTCGATCTAGATCAGGCTAGATCAGGCTAGAACCGGGGGCTGATCGTCGGTGGCCCATTGTCGGAGCGGAGCCCGAGGCCAAGACCGAGGCCCAGCGTGAGCGCCAACACCGCCGCGCCCCCGACGCTGACGCCGATGATGAGCGGCAGATTGTCACGGCGACGACGTTCCACCACGACGGGAGCCGCCACGACCGGGGTCAGCTTGGCGGCGTCTGCGGCGACATCGGCGTCGAGGATCGGGCCAAGCTGCTGCAGCTGTTGCGATGCCTCCCGCCGATCGGCGTCGTTGGTCCCAGTGAGCGACGCCAAATACTGACGATAAGCTGACACAGCCTGTTCCAGCGACGGGCGCTCGGCGGTGAGCTGCCAGTCGCGACGCCAGGCCTGCGCCATGTTGAACAGGAGCGGCGCCAGATGATCGAGCTCGTAGGCCAGCTTGAAGCTGAGCGCCGCAGCTCGATACTGCCCGGCGTTGTAGGCGCTGGTGCCGAGCGCGTACGCCTGCTTGGCCTGCTGCCGCGCGTCATCCGCATGCGCACGGGCCGGCAGCGACGACAGCACGACGGCCTGTACGACGATCGCTACGAAGATCGCCCGCACGCTCAGCGGACGTCGGTCATGAGAATCGGCGGATGATGCAGCATGGTGATCGACGCCGACCGACCCATGTGCGACCGACCCATGGAGATGGCCTCGGCCAAGGTATCGGCGCGCTCCCAGCCCAGCATCGCCGGCACCGTCGCATTGTCCGAGCCGACGACAATCACCTTGCCGAGGTGCTCACGACCGCGCTGACCCCAGTACCACATGTAGAACGGGTGGGCACCGTGGTACGCGTTTCCTCGACGGTACATCTCGACATAGGACGGGTTGAAGGCGAACTCGTCCTGGTACTTGTGCTGCAGCTTGTAGGCGTCGCGCGTCTCGGGCAGGAGGCGATTGAAGAACTCGATGTACGACGGGTGGTGCACCGGATCGAACTGATCCGAGCACGGATGGCTGATGATCATCACACCGCCCTCTTTGACGAGCGGCTTGTTGCGGTACATGTGGAAGTAATAACCGAGCGCCATGACCTGCACGAGCAGGGGATTGAGCGCTTTGGAATTCACGTTGTAAGGCGAGATGTAAGGGATGCCGGTGATGAGGATATCGGTCTGGCCCTCGACGGGAATCGCGTACTGATCGAAGCATTTCTGCAAGATCTTGTCGTGCACCGGCTCGGTCTTGCCGGCATGCACGGCGATGATCTCGTACGGCGCCGGCACGCGCATGAACACCTCGCGACGCAAAGCGCGCGGCGTGCGCTTCAAGGTCCACTGGATGGCCTCGAACTTGAACCGATCCATCTCCGTAAAGTCGTCCTCGTTCTTCATCAAGAACGACAGCGGCCCGTCGAACATCTTGTTGTTGAGACAGGTCTCGATGTGAAAAACCTTGAGGTGCTCGTCGCAGACGCGGCCGATGCGGTTGACCGAGTTGGCCAGCTCCGACTTGGTCGGGTCCATGAAGCTGTCCGACTGGACGATGGCCTTGGGGGTGTGATGCGCCTTGAGCGACTCGTAGCCGCACAGTCCCACACCGACGGACTTGTGCCCGCCGTCCATGGGCACGAGGTTGATGTTCACGTAGATGATGAGGTCGCTCTCGGCGGCGCGACGGCTGGTCTCGACGACCTCGCCGAGCGCGGTCTTGCCGAGGGTGACCATGCCTTCCGGGTCACAGGCGTCGTGGTTGTAGAGCCGGTCGGGCGCCATGGCGTCGTAGATTTCGTCGCCGAGCATGCGCTTGATTTCGTTGTCGGTCATGCGCCGGTGCAGCGACGTGGCGATGATGATGTGCACGTCGTCGACGCCGTGATCGGCCAGCATCTCGAGGACGATGCCGCAGATGGTCTCGCGCACGTCGGGCCGGCGCATGGGCGGCAGCGGCAGCGAGATGTCGTCGATGGCGATGGTGACGCGCATGCCGGGCGTCAACATCGCGTGCAGCGGGTCCATCTCCTCGGGGTGATTGAGCGCATAGCGGATCGCGGCGCGCGGGTTGGGCAAGCCGGCGATGGGCTTCTTGGGATAAATGACGCGCGTGCCGACGGGAAGGTCTTCACAGAGGAAGTCCTCGCCGTAAAACAAGATGCGCGGCGCCGAGTCGGTGTCGATGGTGACGATGTTCTCGTCGGGGGCGCCGCGGGTGCGGGGGCGGATTGCGCGCATGGTCGGGTTTCTCTCGGTGTCTTTGTTACGGGCTAACGCGTGTCCAGGTTGAGGACTGGCCAGTCGTAAGACCGGGCCAGCGTGCGCAGGCGGAAGTCGGGGTTGACCGCGGTGGGATGGCCCACCACCGTCAGCATCGGCGTGTCGGAGTACGAGTCGGAGTAGGCGAAGCTGCGGCCGAGATCGATGCCGTGTTTCTTGGCGTAGTCCCGCATGATCTGCGCTTTGGTGGCGCCAGCGACGAACGGCTTACCGAGCTGGCCCGTGGCGTAGCCGTTGTCGAACTCGAGCTTGTTGGCGATGAAGTCGTCGACACCGAGAAAACGCGCCAGCGGCGCGACGGTGAAGTCGAGCCCGCCGGTGACGAGCACCGTCCGCAAATTCGCGCGGCGGGCCTGATCGATAAGATCGAGCGTGCGCGGATAGATGCCCGGCTTGATGACGTCTTCGAACAATTCCTCGGCGAGGATGATGAGCCGGTCCTCGGGCTCACCGGCGTAGTAGCCGTAAAACAGCTCGTTGAAGACCTTGCGCGACAGCTTGTCAGCGACGGCAAACATCGGCAGGCTGAGCGCGGTCTTGATGCTCTTGCCGATGGAGCCGAAGAGCGTCGGCTGATTGCGCGCATACCAGGCAAACGCGTTGACGATGTTGGTGCGGATGAGCGTGCCGTCGACGTCGTAGAACGCGGCTCCACGAGTGGCCGGACCAGTCGCTGAGCTAGAATGATCGCCGTGGGGCACGCCGACTATTTGGCACGCTTCCAGAGCGCGCACAAGGGCGTTTGCAGACGCGCCCAAGAGGCCCAAGTGCTATCTTTCGTGCAGATGCGGCCTCGGTCGAACACGCCTTCCGGCTCCTCAGAGTCCACTCTCTCGACGCTGGGTCCACCGCCTCTCGACGCGTTGACCGGCTTCGAGCGTCGTGCCGTCCAGGCCATGGATCTTCTCTATCGCCACGCGTTGCCGCTCAGTGAGGTCTGGCTGCGACGGGTCAGCGCCGGCTGGATGACCCTCGGCTCGAGCCGCATGATGTACGCGCACGGGCTCGATCGGCTGAAGGGCCTCACCTACAACGACGGCGTTCTTCTGGTGTCGAACCACCGCAGCTTCTTCGACATGTACATGTTGACCGTGCTCCTCCATCGGCACACGGAGCTACGCCAGCCGGTGTTGTGCCCGGTGCGCGCCGACTTTTTCTATCAGAGCTGGCCGGGCATGATGGTCAATCTCCTCGTCGGTGGCGGGCGCATGTTCCCGCCGTTTTTCCGCGAGGCGGAGAAGCAAGACTTCAACCGCTGGGCCCTCGGCCGCGTGGTCGAAGAGCTCCGCCGTGGCCAGGTCTTGGTCGGCTTTCATCCCGAAGGTCGCCGCAACCAGAACACCAGTCCCTACGAGCCGCTGCCGGCCCAGCCCGGCGTCGGCAAGCTGGTGATGGACACCTGGCCCATCGTGGTGCCCGCCTTCATCCACGGGCTCACCAACGACATCGTCGGCGACGTGGCCAACAATTTCTTCGGCAAACGCCGCGTCATCGCCGTCTTTGGCGAACCCATGGATTTGTCGCCTTACCGAGCCTGGGGCAATCGCCTCGCGTCCCACAAGCGCATCGCCGACGCGCTCACCAAGCGGATCTATCAGCTGGGCGAAGAAGAGCGCCAGCTGCGTCTCGAGCTCGAAGGCTGAAGGAGTCTTGTTTAGCTGCGGAGGAGATCGTCGTCGGGCGAGCACTCGATGACCAGCTCGCAGCCCTCGGCGCTCCAGCTCTCGCGATGCATGCTGCCCTCGGGCGAGTTGAGAACGTCGCCGGCTTTGAGGCGAATGCCGTCGATGACGAGCGAGCCCTTCACCACGTACATGATGTTGGTCCCGGCGTGCTTGTGGGCCATGATCCGCCCATTCGGGGCGAGGCGAACCAATTGCAGACGACGACCATTGGCTTCGTGAAGGTCGAGGACACAGAGCCCTGCGCCGACGTCACGCCATTTGCGGTCGTCTTCGCCATACTTCTCCATCCCCTGCGGCAGCTTCTCGGACATGGCCGCGTTGTATAGCAGAAAAGCGGCGACGGTGCTCGCTTGCGCGTGCTTGTTTGCGGCGGCGCGGGCGGACGCGGGGTTGTTTCACTGGCGCGGGTTGAGTGTCGAACGGGCTGCTGGGAGTCAGACCAGTACCAGCAATAGTCCGGCGGCGATGGCGGCGATCAAGGCGGCTACCGTCGCTCAGTTGGGCTTGGCGTTGAAGCAGATTGGGTTTGATCGGGTGAGTGGGCCGCCGGCGGATGCGGATGGCGACGGCGAGTGTGTGTTGCTGCCGCGAGTGGCGAGTTGTGTGGTGAGGGTGGCGATTGGGGCGGGGAAGGCGGCGGAGAGGCGGTTGGAGTTGCCTTTGGGGGATGCGGATCAGGTCGCGGAGGCGTTGGCGCTGGTGATTGCTGATTTGCTGGCTGTGGAGTTGAAGGAGCTGGCGCATGTGGTGGTGTTGCCGCGGGTGGTGACGGAGCGGGACGGGGTGAGAGCGGGAGGCGACTCCTCGAGGAATGCGGTCCGACTTCCGACTGGCGACCGTCGAGGATCGACAGATCGATCCTCGAGTGATCGAGGATCGAGTGATCGAGGAGCGAGTGATCGAGGAGCGAGTGATCGATCCTCGACTGATCGAGCTTCGACGGGCGTTCCTCGGTCACCTCGGGTCATCTTGGGACCGTTGCAGGCTTTGTTCGAGGTTGGGGGGATGTTGACCGCTGGGTTTGGGGGTGAGCCGTTGTTTGGTGGTGCGGCGGTGCGGCTGGCTGCGGTGCAGCGCCCGTTGTTCGTCGGTGGCGGCCTGGCGGTCAGTGGGGCTAGCGCGGATGTGGGACGGGGGAGCCTGTCGTTGGTGCGGGTGATGGTGGGGCCGCGGATTGGCGCTGGGCTCTATCGGCGCGGGGTGTGGATCGATGCGGATCTGTCGCCACAGCTGTCGTTTGTCGTCGTGGATGCGGGGGCGAGGGGCCGGCATACCCTGGTGACGGGCGCTGCGGCTTTGGGGCTGCACCTCGACGTGAATCTGAAGGCGGGGTGGGGGATTGGGTTTGGGGTCGAGCTGGCCGTGGCGTTCACACGGCTGACGGTGGTGGCGCCGGAGATGACCGATCCGGCAGTCGCTTTGGGGCTCGGGACGATTGGCTTTACGTTGGGGCTGTCGCGGGTTCCAACTCGTTGAAATGAAAGGAAATTACAAAATATTGCCGGAACTGCGTCCCCGCTCGTCGCAGTAGGGCACCAACGTTGTGAGATGATCTTCGCTGTGACCCGCGATTTGAGCCGACCTGCCCCGCCGAGTGGCGAGGACCAGTTGGCCGCGCTGTGGTGGCGACACAAGTCGGGCGACCCGACTGCGCTCAATGCGCTGATGGCTGAGCTCTATCCGTCGGTGAATCGCATCGTGTATCGGCTGGCCGGACCGCGGGCGAGGCAGGGCCATCAGGGCCATGACGATCTGGTGCAGAACGCGCTCGAACAGGTCTGTCGGTCACTCACCGCTTTCGAGGGCCGCTCGCGCCTGACCACCTTCGTGTTTGGCATTTGCCACCGGGTCGTGGCCCGCTCTCGTCGCTACGAACGGGTACGCAACTGGTTCCGCACCGACGCCGAAGAGGTGTGCGCCCCGTCGGCAGACGGCTTGCCGCCCGACGAGGAGCTGGCCCGTCGCCAAGAGCTCAAGAAGGCCGAAGCCGCACTCGGCAGCCTCGACGCCGAAGAGCGCGCCGCCCTGGTGTTGCACGAGGTGGAAGGTCTTCCCCTCGAAGAGGTCGCCGTCGCCCTCAACTGCTCCACCCGGACCGTCAAGCGCCGCCTCCGCGCCGCCCGCGAGCAACTCCTCCGCCACGGGGCCAAGTCGTGAACGCGGAGCGTCAGGCTGTGCCGAACAGCGTAGCGGAACCCTCTCGAGGTTCCGGGCAATGATGGAGCGGCTCCATCCTGAAGGCCCGACCATCGAGGCTCTGTTTGCCGTCGCTGCGGGGCGTTTGCCGGCTGATTCGGTCGCCTGGGTCGAGGCCCATGCTGCCGCGTGCCCGGAGTGCGGCGCCGCGCTCCGTCGCCTGGCCGCGACCCAGGTCGCGCTCCAGCCACCTGCCGAAGGACCCTTTCAGCGTGCCCGCGATCTGGCCGCTGTGCGTCGGCGCCTCGAGGCGCGGCCTCCGCGTCGTCGCGCTCAGCCGTGGATGTGGTTGTGGGCGGGTGGTGGCATGATGGCCGTCGCCACGCTGGCGCTGGCCGTCGGCGTCATCTGGCGTCGCAATACCTCCGTGACGACGGAGACCGACCGCCGCCTCGAGCTGGTGGTGAGCGCTCGCTCTGGCACGGTGGTCGGCAGCCGTCCCGGCGACGGCGGGCGGACCACGCCCCTGTCGGCCCGCGATCAGCTCGACGTGGGCTCGGTGGTGCAGGTGGCCGAAGGCGGTCGGGTGGCGCTGTCGTGGGGCGGCGCCCGTGTCGTCGTCGAGGGCACGCATGGTCCGGCCCGGGTGCGTCTTTTGTCGAGCCGTGTCAGCACCCAGCAGCTCGAGCTCGTCGAGGGCCGGGTGCTGCTCGATGTCGATCCGCTGGCCCCAGGATCCAAGCTGGCCGTGTTGAGCGGCGACGCCACGGTGTCGGTCCACGGGACCATCTTTCTCGTCGAGCGAGACAGCCGGGGCGTCCGTACGGCGGTCGAGCGCGGGCTGGTCGAAGTGCGTGTCGGCTCTGCCGCTCCGATCTTCTTGGCGGCGGGCACCGAGCTCGTCCCCGGGGCGCTCGCCCCGTCGGTCATCGAGCCCGAGGCGCACCAGGCGCTCGGTACCATTCCGGCCGCGATCACCGCAGCCAGCGACACGCTCGATGTCTTCAGCGACGGTGCCGATGCCGAGGTCAGCATCGACGGCGTGCCGCGCGGTCGCACGCCGCTATCGCTGGCGTTGCCTGCGGGTCGGCACCTGGTCCGGGTGGTGTCGAAGGGGCGCGAGCCCGTGGAGGAGCGCGTCGACGTGGTGGCCGGCGTTCCGACGCTGTTCCGCGCCGATCTGACCTCGTCCATGGAGCCCGAACCGAAGCGCGATCCGGTCAAGCCCACGGTCGACAAGGCCGACAAAAAGCCGCACAGCGACGACAAGCCGCCCGAGGTGCGCCTCACCGGCACGGTCGCGCAGATCCTCAAAGGCGCGCGCGCCGACATGGTCGACGGACGCACCGGCCATGCCATCGAGACCCTCGAGCTCCTGCGTCGCCGCGCGCTCGCCCCGGCGGACGAGGCCCGGGTGGCAAGCGCACTCGGCCAAGCAGAGCGTCTCGCGCTGCGCCCCGAGCGCGCCGTCGAGCACTTGCAAGAAGCGGCCAGCGGCGACGGCCCCGAGGCGGAGCACGCCCAGTTCCTCCTGGCGCAAACCTTCGGTCGCGATCTCGGCGACGCCCGACGCGCAGCCGCAGCCTGGCAAACTGCAGAACGCCGCTTCCCCAACGGCGTGTTCGCCCCCGAAGTCGCCTATCGCCTCGGCGAAGCCCTCCTCGCCAGCGGCGACACCAAGCCGGGCATCGCGCAGCTGGAACGCTACCTCGCACAGCACCCCGGCGGGGGTCACGCTCTCGAGGCCCACCAGGCCGTCGGCGCCGCGCGTCGCGATCACCTCGGTGACTGTGCCGGCGCCTTGCCTCACTTCCACATCGTCGCCGCCAGCCCAGGCACGCGCGGCGAGACGGCCCTCGTCGCCGAAGCCCGCTGTCTCTCCCGCCTCGGTCGCACCAGCGAATCGCGAGCCGCCTATCGCAGCTACCTCAGCCGCGTCCCCGACGGCGCCTTCGCCGACGAAGCCCGGACGCACTGAGCCCGGCCGCTTGCGTCGCCGCCTCGATCGCGCCACTCTTGCTGGATGATGACGTTGCTCCTCGTGGAGACAAGGCTGCCCGCCTGGAGTCTTTCGACGCCGTCGGAGCTCGACGTTGGCCTGCTGTGGGCTGACTAGCATCCACGTGCGGCTGGCGCTGACAGCGATGCTTTTGTTGGCGGCGGGCTGCGACGACTTGTTCGTGCTCAACGCCAATCATCGCGACCTGAATGGACCGTTGTTCGGTGACGGTGGCGACGGGGATGGCATGGTGGCCAATGCGGACGGCGATGCTGGCGGTGTCGACCTGGGCGGCGATCTTGGGACTTTGCCAGCGGCCTGTGCGCGGCTGTCGTGTGCGCCCACCGTTGACGAGGGTAATCTCGATCTCGATACCGGCACGCTCGGCGGCTGTCACGCCTATCGCAATGTGATTCTCACCGGCAATATCACCGTCAGTAAATCGTTGGCTCTGTGCGCCGAGAAGATCTCGGTGACTGGCTTTTTGACCGCCATCGGCGAAGGCGACGCCGGGGGTGTCGGTGCCGGCAAGTTCTGCGGCTCCGGCGGCAGTCACGGCGGGCTCGGCGCCGATCCAGGCGGCTGTGGCCTCGGCGCGGTGTATGGCGACGCGGCCTATCCGCGTACGGCGGGCTCGGGCGGTGGTGGCAGTGGGTCGGGTTCGGGCGGTGGCATCATCGAGCTCGCTGCCGACCAGATCGATCTGGCCACGCTGGCGCTCATCTCCGTCGACGGGAAAGGCGGAGGTGGCGCCTCGGCCGGCGGTGGCTCGGGCGGCAGTGTGCTCTTGAGTGGCACCAAGGTCACCGGCAACGGTCAGGTGAGCGCACGCGGCGGGCTCGGCTTTGGCATCGCCGGTGGTGGTGGCGGTGGCGGGCGGATCGCGATCTACGGCATCGCGTCGAGCACGAGCGTGTCGGCCAAGGCCGGCGGCGGCAAATCGGTGAGCGGAATGGATGGTTCAGACGGGACCGTGACGCTGGTCCCCTAGCAGGGGACTTACATCTTGCAGAGGTTGGTCGTCAGATCGCAGACGGTGCACGGGATGAGGCCGCCGGCGCAGTCGGTGTCGCTGGTGCAGGAAGTCGCCAACAGGCTGCAGAGATCGGGAAAGCCACCGTCGAGGTCGAAAGGCAAACCGCCGGTTCCGCCAAGGCCACCCGTGCCACCGGTACCGCCCGTGCCGCCGGTACCACCCGTGCCGCCGGTACCACCCGTGCCGCCGGTACCGCCCGTCCCACCAGCACCGCCACCACCGCCGCAAAGCGAGGTCTTGCCGGTGGAGCTCTGGCAGGCCGAGCCCGACGGGCAGCTCGCGTTCTCGCAGCAGTAGTTGGCCACGCCGCCCGAGCCGCACTTGCCGTTGCCGCACGACAATCCGGGGTTGCAGTCGCAGGCCGTGGCGCAGCTCGATCCCACCTGGCCGGGCGTCGTGTCGACGAAGCTGGCCAGATCGCCACCGCCTGGTGTGGGCGTCGCGTTCGACTTGCAGGCAGCCAAGGAGAGCGTCGCGGCGAGGAGAAGCACGGTTTTCATCTTGTTACCAACTCCATGTTTTCGTTTCGCGCCCCAAAAGTAGGGTCGCATATGAGTGCCCTGAGCCGCAGCGAGGGGACACTCGGTACAGACTGGGTTATAACCAATGCGTGGCCGGGCGGGAATCGAAAGATTCTACGGAGAAATCCGTCAAGAAAGAGAAGAACTACATCACGCCCCGAGGCATCAAGGCCCTCGTCGACGAGCTGACCCATCTTGGCACCAAAGAGCGACCCAAGGTATGTCGTGAAGTGTCGGATGCCGCCGCCGAAGGGGATCGCTCGGAGAACGCCGCCTATATCTACGGCAAGCGGCGCCTGCGCGAGATCGATCGCCGCATGGGGTTTCTGTCGCGGCGCCTCCGCAACGTGGTCGTGGTCGACGCCACCGAGCAGCGACATGACCGCGCCTTCTTCGGCGCATACGTCGAGGTCGAGGACGAGGACTCGGGCGAGGCGCTCAAGCTCCAGATCGTCGGTGTCGATGAGGTCGACGCGCATGCGGGCCGCATCAGCTGGCAATCTCCCGTCGGCAAAGCCCTTCTCGGCAAGAAGATCGACGACTCGGTCCACGTCCGCTGGCAGTCTGGCAAACTCTCGGGCAAACGCTCGTTGACCATCGTCGGGATTCACTACGACCGTTGACGCTGGTGGGCGCGGGCGCTAGAACGCGTCGCATGGCCCATCGTCCAGAAGACCTCGCTGCGCTCGAGGCCCGCATCAAGCAGGGTGGTAGCGCGAAGTACCATCAGAAGAACACCGAGGAGGGCAAGCTGTTCGTGCGCGAGCGGCTGCGCCGACTCTTCGACGACGAGGGCCGCGACTTCGTGGAAGATGGGCTCCTGGCCAACAACAGCGCCGCCGACCTGCCCGCCGACGGTGTGGTGACCGGCCTCGGTCGGGTCCATGGTCGTACGGTGGCGGTGATGGCCAATGACTCCACGGTCAAGGCCGGCTCGTGGGGCGCCCGCACCGTCGAGAAGATCGTCCGCATTCAGGAACAGGCGGGTCGGCTCGGCGTGCCGATGGTGTACCTCGTCGACTCCGCTGGCGCGCGTATCACCGACCAGCTCGACATGTTTCCCGGCCGTCGCCACGCCGGGCGGATCTTTCACAACCAGGTGCATCTGTCGGGGGCCGTGCCGCAGATCTGTCTGCTGTTCGGTCCGTCAGCGGCAGGTGGCGCGTACATCCCGGCATTCTGCGACGTGGTGTTCATGGTCGACAAGAACGCGTCGATGTATCTCGGCTCGCCACGCATGGCGGAGATGGTCATCGGCGAGAAGATTTCACTCGAGGAGCTGGGCGGCGCGCGGATGCACTGCGAGGTCTCGGGCTGCGGCGACATGCTGGTCAAGACCGAGGACGAATGCCTGCAGAAAGCGCGGGCCTATCTCGGCTATCTGCCGTCGCGCGCGGGTGAAAAAGCGCCTTCAGCAACGGCAAAAGAGCCCAAGGTCGGCAAGAGCATCGACGAGATCATGCCGGTCAATCACAACCAGGCCTTCGATGTCGTCCACGTCATCGAGACGCTGGTCGACGAGGGCAGCTTCTTCGAGCTGAAGAAGCTCTACGCGCGCGAGCTGGTGACGGGCTTTGCCCGCCTCGACGGAGAAGTGGTCGGGGTGATTGCCAATCAGCCTAAATGGAAGGGGGGCGTGTTGTTCGGCGATTCGGCCGACAAAGCGGCCCGTTTCGTCTGGCTGTGCGACGCCTTCGAGGTGCCGCTCCTGTTCCTGGCCGACGTGCCGGGCTTCATGATCGGCAAGAAGGTCGAGCGGGAGGGCATCATCCGCCATGGGGCCAAGATGATCTCGGCGATCTCGGACGCGACGGTGCCCAAGATCTGTGTCGTGCTGCGCAAGGCTTACGGCGCCGGGCTCTACGCGATGTGCGGGCCAGGCTTCGAGCCGGATGCGACACTGGCGCTGCCCCAGTCGTCGGTGGCGGTGATGGGTCCCGAGGCGGCGGTCAATGCCGTCTACTTCAACAAGATCCAGGAAAAGCCGGAAGCCGAGCGCGCCGCGTACGTCGAGTCGCTGCGCGAGCAGTATCGGCAAGACGTGGACCTCTACAAGCTGGCCGCCGATCTGCACATCGATGCCATCGTCCCGGCGGCGCTCTTGCGTCGAGAGCTGGTGCTGCGGTTCCGCGCCGCGGCCAAGAAACGCTCGGTGGGCTGGCCGCGCAAGCGCGCGGTGCTGCCGGTCTGATGCCCAAGAAGCCGCGCGCTCGGACGGAGCGGCGCATCGACGAACGCAAAGCGCGGCAGTTGGTACGCGACAAGCAACGGCTGGCGTTGCTCGAGCCAGGTGGATCACCAGAACGTCCCATCGACGTGCCGACCTCGTCGGTGATTCCAGTCCGCGCGCGCGCCACGCCGTGTCCTTTGTGTGGCGGCAGCCTGCGTCTCGACGAAGAAACCGCCCAACAACGCCTGCGGGCAGCCCACATGACCTGCCAGCGATGCGGTGTGAAGCGGCAGCTTTGGTACCAATTGAGCACAGCCGCCCCAAACTGACCATTTGACACCTGTCGGGAAAATTGAGACTCAACGCGACATGTCGCGTTCTTTGGGTTTGATCTTGGTTCTTGGTTTTGCCGCCTGCGCTCCGTCCATCGACGGGGTTGGCGTGTTGGCGGTTGGGCCTGCGCTCGGCAAGTCCGACGGCGCCGATCGCGCCGACCACGCCTGTCAGGTCATCTTGCGCTCGGTCTCCCGGAATCCCGACGGTCATGGCGGCTTCGAAGTCGATGGCTCGCACTGGGTCTGGCTGGTCGACGTCGATGTTGCCACGTCGCTGGGGGCGCCCGGCAAGGTGCTCTATCGCCCGTCCAGCGTCGAGCCCTGGTACGCATTCGACGGCCTCGGCGTGCCCGGTGCGTCGGCCGGTTTCCAGCGCTATCGCGCGCGGCTCGTCGACCACACGGCGCCCATGCCGGGCTGGAGCGGCACCGCCATCTCGCGCGCCAAGCCGGAGCTGGCCGCCTACGCGGCGCTCAGCGACGGCGGACGCCTCTTCGATCACAACCGCCTCGACTCCGATTTTGCCAACTACACGCTCGACTACACCCACCAGTTCCAGCTCGCCGACGACGGCGCCTGCCTCGCCGCAGCCAAGCCCCTCGGCACGCTCGATTTCCCGGTCGCAGGGGCCCCGATCCAGCGCGGCGCTCTCGTCGCTGGCGGGCAGATCTCGGTCAGTTACGACGCAGCTCGCCTGACCACCTGCCGCGCCACGCACAACGGCTTTCGCTTCTGGTCCCTCGACGCCAACGTGCGATTTTTGCCCGGCGGCTCCGTCGCCACCGGCTCCCTGGTGTCGTCGAACGGCGCCACCGTGAGCCCACTCGCCTTCGTCACCGACATCCCCGCCGGCACCACCAGCGTCGAGCTCTGGTTTCATAACTACACCCCTGGCGACTGCGACGCGTGGGACTCCGACTACAGTCGCAATTATCAAGCACCAGTCGTCGCCACCAAGCCGGCGGCGATCGGCTGGGCCGGTGACTGGGGCTCGAGCTTCGCCCGCGACTGCCAGCACCGCGACGGCGTCCCGGAGCCGGCCATCATCGACGAGTACGTGCGCGAGCGTGCCTGCAGCTTCGTCGACGCCGACGTCTGGGCACCGGGCATCACCGATCACCCGGAGTGGATCTTCGCCGACGTGGAATGGACCAAAAACGCGGTCACCACCCATAGCTGGCTCAGCTACACCGAGCGCGTCGGCAACAACGCGCGCTTCCGTTGGAGCCTGCCGTATGAGCTCCGCAACCTCTCGGATTGGACCACTGCGTCCTACCGCTTCCGCTTCTCCACCGACGGAAACAGCTGGTACACCATCGGCCAGGGTGCAGGTCCTGACGGTGGCGCGCCGCGCAGTCTGAGCTGGGCGCAGTGAAAAAGCTGCTGTTGGCCCTGGCCGTCCTTTCTGCCGGTGCGTTCGGTCCGGCGTGTAGCTGCTCGGGCAACGGCCACGTCATCCAGCAGGCGTTCGTGGCCAAGCCCAGCGACGACGTCGTCCACTGCGTCTGCAACCTGAGCTTCGAAAACGAGCACTGCGACAACAGCACCTGTCTCGCCAACTTCGACCTCAACCTGTGCTTGCCGCAGTCGGTGCGCATGGCCGCGGCCGGCGTCGACGGTGGCAGCACCGACGTACCCGACGGTGGCTTCCGCCCAGCCGGCTATGCCAAGGTCGTCAACGACTACTGCAAGCAGGTGGCCACCACCGCCGTGTATCACTCCATCAAGGTCTTCAACGGCGGCTGGTGCGACTACAAAAAGCCGTTCGCGCCGTCGGGCGGTATCGGCGATTCGGTCGACTGCTTCGCCCAGGAGCGTCAACAGGGCGCCGGCAACGCCACCGTGCGCGACGACGGCACCTGCGAACAGCCTTGCCCAGCCGTCGACTGCGACTACGCCAGCAACTGCGGCGGCGACGTCCAGGACACCTACGGCACCATCCACCTCGATCGCTGCAAGTGCTCGCAGATCACCAAATATAGCTGCCCGGGCGACTCGCCCAGTTTGTTGCCGACACCCATCTTCTGCCGTGCGCCGGAGGGCGTCACGCTGCAGTAAGCTGGCGTATTGCTGGCGCGCGGTGTTGGAGTGCCGCGGCCCCACCGTGCGGATTCAGACGACCGCCAAGCCCGATCATCAGGGCGAGAGCAACAGCGCCACGGCGACGAGGTATTCCGAGACTTCGTAGTTGGCCATGCCCGTAAGAGCGACGGCGGTCGACACCAGTTGTTGCGCCCCCCAGTCCGCGACGCGGCTCAGCTCGGCACGGGTGGCAGCGTCGACGGCGGGATCGGCGGCAGCGGCGTGGGCGGCGGCGATCATGTATGGGAACCAATACGTGACGTAGACCTCGGGCTGGCGTCCGAAGTGTCCTTGCATCTCGAGCCGGCCGTTGGCAAAGGTCTGGCGCTGGCACTTGGGCGGCTTGCCTTCGAAGGCGCAGCGCATGAGCGCGTCGTGGGCGTAGGACTGCACCAGGGCGTCGGTGGCCGGCTCGCGCTCACCCAGGAGACGCCGCTCGAGAAGGATGACGTACAAAGCCTGTTCGCTGAGACCTGCCACGCCGCGCACGTCGACGGACTCCTGGCCAAGCATGGCGCGACGCAGCCAAGCCGAGGCGCGTTTGCGGGCGGCCACTGCGGCTTCGTCGCGCGCCACCGGCTCGGCCACCACCAGCGCCCACAGCGCCAGCGCCGTCGGATAGGGCATGGCGTGGGTGTCGGTCTCGGGCCCGACGGCGAGCGGAAAGGCGCCGTTCGGGAGCTGCGCTGCCAAAAGGAGCTTCCGGGCCTCGACGAGCCGGCGGAGATTTTCTTCCCCGCCATTGACGTCGAGGGCAAAGGCCATCAACGCCCAGGCGTTGGCGACCGTCGACGCATAGAGCGCGCGATCCTGGACCGCCACCGACTCCCAGCCGTAGCTCATCTTCTGCTTTTCCAGCGCGCTGGCGATGGCCACCTCGTCGGAGGGATCGAGCGCCTGACAGCCTCGGCGGGCATGGAGCAGCGCCGCCAATGGCTGCGCGGTGTCGCCGCCCGAGGTCGGGTTGTGCTGGGTGGCAGAGAATTTGCCGTCGGGGTGGCGCTGTGCGACCAGCGAGCGCGACAGGGTACGGCAGGTCTCGCGCAGACCTTCGAGTGGCAAGCCCTCGGGCTTCTCGGCCGGACGCAAGATGAAGAACGCGGCGGCCCCAGCGACGATTGCAAGGGTGGCTGCAAGCGGCCACAGCCGACGCTTTTGCGGCGTCGCACCCGTGGTCCTGGCGTCGTCGGGAGGTGCCTTTGTTTGCTCGTTGGGCGTGCTTGGCGGCGTGGTGATCGGGCTGCCAGGAGGCGAGGTGGTCGACGAGGCCCGACCCGGATCGAGTGCCAAACCCGCCTCGGCCGCGGCTTCGCCCAGAGCCGCCTTCATCGCCGCCGCATCGGCAAACCGCGCGCTTTTGTCGGGCTCGAGCGCGCGTCGTACCACCTCGGCGAGCTTGGGTGGCACATTGGCGAGACGCAACGAGGCATCGAGAAAACTGGCCGGCGCCCCGTCGGTGGTGTTGCGCAGCGCCCGTCCGGTCAGCATCTCGAACAAGGTGGCGCCGAACGAATACAGATCGGTCTGCAGATCGACGGTGGCCGAGTCCGTTCGCTGCTCGGGGCTGGCATAGCGGCGGGTGCCCACGAACTGACCCGGCCGTGTGCGCGACGCCTCTTCCGTCGAGCGCGCGATGCCAAAGTCGAGCAGCTTGGCGCGCAGCTCGCCACGATCGTCGACGGCCAGGAATAAATTGCCCGGTTTGATGTCGCGATGCACCACGCCGCGCTGGTGCGCCCAGCCAAGCGCGTCGAGAATCTGCGCCGACGCCGAGAAGATCTGCGGCAGTGGCATGGGACCCTGCCGCACCAGCACGTCGAGCGATTCGCCCTGCAACAACTCCATCACCACCACCGGGCCCAGACGGTCGTCGTCGATGACGTCCTCGACGGTCACCACCGACGGATGACGGACGCGCGACGCGGTGCGGGCCTCGGACATGAAGCGCTCGGCGATGCGCGGATCGGACGCCAGCTCTTGGTGCAGCACCTTGAGCGCGGCGCGTTTGCCGGGCAAAAGGACATGCTCGGCCTCGTAGACGCAGCCCATGCCGCCCTGGCCAAGCTCACGCACGATGCGATATTTGCCGGCCACGACCTCGCCGACCTTGGGCGCTGGCCCCGCGCCGCTCAACGCCGACTCGGTCGGCTCGACGGTGTGCAGGCCGGCCAGCGCCTCGCCAAAGGCGGTGACCGTCGCATATTGCGGCGGGCTGGCGGTGGCGCGACGGATCACTTCGGCAAATCCAGGCGGCAGCCGCTCGAGGTCGGCAGTCGCGAGCTTGTGCGCCCCAGCGCGACCAGCCTGCGTGCGTGCTTCCGCTCCGACGAGAGCCTGGGTCAACAGGTCGCCAAGATCTTGGATGTCTTTGTTGGCGCCGGGCGTGGTTTTGGACGCTTGGGACCCGGGGACGAGATAGTGCACGCCGAAGTCGCCGACTCGCACGTCTTCGGGGTTTTCCCCGACGGTGATCGCGCGCGGAGTCAGCGCCAGGTGGTGCAGTCCCGCCCGGTGCGCCGCCTCCACCACCTCGGCCACCGCGGCCACCATGGCGCGGGCCGACGCCGGGGTCATCGGGCCCGAGGCCAGCCGCTCGGCCAGCAGATCCCCACGGCGCTCGAGGACGATATAGCCCTCGTCGCCCTTGATATGTCGCTCGAGCAGCGTGGCCACCCGTTTGTCCTCGAGCGCCGCAGCCCGATCGAGGTCGAGCACGGCCCGCGCCCAGCGGTCTTCTTCGTCGACGTGCCAGCAACGGCCGACGCCTACTGCCGTCGGTGACTCGACGAGGAAAATCGTTCCCTCAAAACCCTCGGCGAGCTGGCGACGAACCTCGAACAGACCAAACGCGGGTGGCACAGCCCAACATCGTATCGCAGGATCGCCTCAGCGCGATCCGGATCCACCCGCACGCACTGGGTGTTCCGCACGATAGTCGGCCAGCAGACTCTGCACGCGCGCCAGCAGTTCCTTCGATACGAAGCGGTCTCCCATCCGCTCGCGCGCGACCCGGGCTGCGGCAAAGAACTCGGCGCGGAACGAATCACTCACGGGCAGCACGGTGACGCCCTGACGCTGAAAGAGCCCGCCGATCAGCGATTCGTCGATGCGGCGCCCCATGTCTTCGTAGCGTTCCCTGAGCTTGGCCGCAGCCTCGCGCAGCGACGCCTGATGCGACGCTGGCAAGCGCGCAAACGCCCGCTCCGACACCACCAGGCAACCGAACAGATAGTCGACGCGGAGGTCGACCAGATAGCGCGCCTGCGCAGACCACTGAAACGCCAATGCTGCCGACGGAATGCCGATGAACCCGTCGATGCGCCCCGCCGAATAGGCGGCCCCGGCGTCGTAGAGCGGCAGCGGTGCGACTTGTAGCCCCATCTCTTTCGAGCCCATGGTGCCGACCCGATCGAACGACCAGCGCCACAGCCGCACCTTGCGCAGCTCGTCGAGCGTGGCGACTGGATGCCTGGTCAAAAAGACGCTGGGCCCGAGCCCTGTCAGCGCCAGGATCTGATAGCCCGCGGTGTGCGCCTCCTTCTCGAACACCGACTGCAGCGTGCCGAGCACCAGGGCGGCTTCCTGTCGATCCTGAAATGTTCCGGGGAGATGCGAGATCCGTAGACTGGGAGCTGCTTGCTCGCACAGCATCTGGCCCGAGGCTGCACCGTCGATCTGGCCGTTCTGCAACCGGCTCCATTCCTCTTCCTCGTCGCCGGCGACCGCGTTGAAGTACCAGCGCACCTTGACCTCGCCCGCCGTCGACGACTCGACCTGACGGCCGAAGTTGCTCAGCTCGCGAGCCCAGGGACTCCCACTCGGCGCCACCGACGCCATGCGCAACACGACTGGATCGGCCTGGGCGATGCCAGCCGTCCACCAGGCCACCGCGGTCACAGCGACGAGAAAACGCATCACGGCTTGGCGAAGTCGAGGGTGAGGTGTCGCGTCTCACCGACCAGCAGCTCGACCTCGATGGGCGGCGCGTGCTCGCCGGACGCATCGCGAAGCTCGACGGTGTGCTTGCCAGGCGTGACCCGCACACCGATGGTTGGGGTGGTGAGGCCCGTATCGTGCCCGTCGAGAAAGACGGACGCGGCACGGTTGGCATCGATCCACAACGTGCCACGCTCTTCACGCTCGGGATCGAGCTGGAGGGTCAGCGTGGCCGCCTGGTCCTCGGGTTTGACCGCGTACAGCAAGGAGGCATAGCCGGGCTTCTCGACGCGGATCTCGTGAAAGTCGTCGGCGGTGAGCGAGGTGACGAGCGGTGTCTGGCCGAGCATGAGGTGGCCGTCGACGAACACCTGCGCACCAGCGGGGACGCTGACGATCTGCACGGCACGGCTTTGCGCTGCGAGCGCCAGCTCCATGAGCGCCCGCTGGCCTTGGGCCAAGGACAGCACCTGCTCGACCTCGGTGTGACCGTCGAGGCGGGCCCGGATCACATGCTTTCCGGCCTGCACCTCGGCCGCGGTCGGGCTGCGCTCTGCGAGCGGCTTGCCGTCGAGCTCCAGCGACGCGCCGGCGGGCTCCGTGCTGATGATGAGGAGCGTCCGCGGCGCCGCGATCCGACCGCGCAACAGAAATGCAGCTGCCCCCAGCGCCACCAACAGCATCACCACCGACGCCCACAACGCCCAGCCTCGTCGAGGAGGCGGCGGCGCAAGGCGGCGTCGGTCGATCTGCGACAAGGCCTCCACCATCTCGCGCATCGACGGATAGCGGGCGTTGGGATCCTTGGCCAGTGCGCGAACCAAGACGGCCTCGACCGCAGCCGGCGCGTCGGGGACCAGCTCACGCACCGGTCGCGCCTTGCCCTCGAGATGTTGATAGAGCAACTGGACTTCGTCGCCCTGATCGAACGGCGGTCGCCCGGTCAGCAGATGGTAGAGCAGGCAGCCGAGCGAATAGACGTCGGAGCGGGCATCGACCTCGCGATCGGCGATCTGCTCGGGCGACATGTAGTGCGGCGTCCCCACCATCGCCCCGGTGCGGGTGAGTCGCTCCTCGGCCGGCGCGCTCGCCAGCTTGGCGAGGCCAAAGTCGATGAGCTTCGGCTCCTCGCCCAGCTCCGGATCCGGTGTCAGGATCACGTTGGCCGGCTTCACATCTCGGTGCACCACCCCGGCGCGATGCGCAGCGTCGAGGGCCCAGCACAGCCGGATGGCAATGTTGACCGCCCGCACCGGCTCGAGGCGTCCTTCGGCCTTGAGCACTTCGGCCAGCGTCGGACCGGCCACGTACTCCATGACCAAAAACGTCGGATCTCCGACGAGCAGGTCGAAAAATCGCACCACATTGCGGTGCTCGATGGCGGCGATGGCCTCGGCCTCACGCTGAAACCGCTTGCGAAAGGACGGCTCCGACAACAGCTCGGGTCGCAACAACTTCACCGCCACCCGCCGGCCGATGGACAGGTTCTCGGCGACGAACACCTGGCCCATGGCACCGCCGCCCAGCGCCTTCACCAGGCGATAGCGTTGCGCGATGATGTCGCCACTCTGCAGCGGCTGTCGCGACAGCAACGCCGCGAAGTCCTCTGGCAGATCGTCCACGCGCGACGAAAACTGGGGCGCCGGTAAACGTGATGCTGGGTCGGAGCTCTCGCTCAGGCTGTCCTCCTCCCCGAACCGTACCACATCGCCTGGCTCTTCCGAGCGTCGCAGCGACGAGCAGGTCACGGAAAACGATGGAGTTAGGGGGACAAAACAGTACGGGACGCGGTACCTTCCTCGGCATGGGTGCGTTAGCTGACATTCCTTTCAAAGATGGCCATTCCGGTGCGAAGAATGCGGGGCCGATCGTCTCGGTCAACCCGACCACCGGACAGCCGATAGGCGAAGTACCGGACCTCGGACCGGCCGAGGTCAAAGCGCTGGTCGAGCGTGCCCGCACCGCACAGCGAAGCTGGGGTGCCTTGCCGCTCAAGACCCGCTGCGACAGGGTCGCCCGGCTGCGCGATCTGATCGTCTCACGTGCGCCGGAGCTGTGCGAGCTGCTCGTCGCTGAGACGGGCAAGACTCGCTCCGAGGCGCTGGCCATGGAAGTTCTGGTCATCGCCGATCTCGCCACCTATTTCATCAAGCGCGCGCCCAAGATCTTGGCGCCGGAAAAGATCCCGCTGCACCTCTTGAAGACGCGCGGCAGCTACGTGCACTACCAGCCGCGTGGCGTCGTCGGCATCATCGCACCGTGGAACTTCCCGTTCGGCATTCCGATCTCGGAGACGATCATGGCGCTGCTTGCCGGCAATGCCGTGGTGCTCAAGCCGTCGGAGGTCACGCCGCTGATTGCGCTCAAGGCCAAAGAGCTCCACGACGCGGCCGGCCTGCCGCCCGATCTGTTTCAAGTGGTCACCGGTCGTGGCCAAGCGGGTGCGGCGCTCATCGACTCCGGTATCGATTATTGCATCTTCACCGGCTCGACAGCGACGGGCCGCAAGGTGGGCGCGGCCTGTGGTGAGAGGCTCATCCCGTGCGTGCTCGAGCTCGGTGGCAAAGCGCCAGCCGTAGTCTGTGCCGACGCCGACCTCGATCGCACGGCCAAGGCGCTGGTCTGGGGCGCCTTTGCCAACCAAGGCCAGGTCTGCGTCTCCGTCGAGCGGGTGTATGCCCATCAGTCGGTCCACGACGAGCTGGTCGCCAAGATCCTGGCCGGCGTGGCCGCGTTGCGCTCTGGCGATCCGGGCGACGCCGCCGATCTCGACACCGGCACGATGACCTGGGAGCGCCAGGTCGAGATCGTCGAAGAGCGCATCGCCAAGGCCCTCAGCGACGGGGCTCGTCTGCGCGCCGGCGGCAAGCGGCGGGGTAGGGGCCTGCAGTTCGAGCCGACTGTCCTCACCGATTGTCGTCAGGACATGGAGATCATGCGCCAGGAGATCTTTGGCCCGGTCATGCCGATCATGAAGTTCACCGACGAGGACCAGGCTGTGGCGCTGGCCAACGATTCCGCGCTCGGTCTCGCCGCATATGTCTTTACCGAGGACACGCAAAAAGGCCGCCGCCTCGCCGAGCGTATCGAGGCCGGCACGGTCATGGTCAACGATTGCCTGCTGACCTACGGCGCACCCGAGACGCCGTGGGGCGGCGTCAAGACCTCCGGCGTCGGCCACACCCACTCCGACCGCGGCCTCCAGGACCTGTGCCAGACGCGCCACGTCAACTACGACCGACTGGCGTTGAAGCGCGAGCTCTGGTGGTATCCCTACAGCGACAAGATGTATCAGCAGACGCTCAAAGCCATGAGGTGGCTATTCCGATGACCCGTACCGTCGACAAACCCTGGGGCCATGAGCTCATCTGGGCCGAGACCGACCGCTATGTCGGTAAGATCCTGCACATCAAGAAGGGCCACAGCTTGTCGTTGCAGTACCACCGTCAGAAAGACGAGACGGTCATGGTGCTGACCGGCAAGATGGCTTTCGAGCATTTCGCCGACGGAGAAGAGCCGCGTACCGTCGAGCTGGGGCCGCTGGTGCCGTTTCATGTCACGCCGCTGTTGCGGCATCGGATGATCGCGCTCGAGGACACCGACGTGGTCGAGGTCTCGACCACCGAGCTCGACGACGTGGTGCGCCTGGCCGACGCCTACGGGCGCCAGGGGACCTGACTCACCTCGGGCAGTTGGTCCGGGCGGGCAGCTGGGTGAAGATCGTGCTGGCGGTGGGGTCGCCGATGACCGCCACGCCACTGCGTGCGCCGGGCTCGGTGAAGCTCACCACCACGTCGCCAGTGGGCAACGAAATCACGACGTCGCCGCCGTCTGGATAGCAGTCCGCAAAAGCCGTCTCGACGCTGTCGAGCTGAAGCTTGAGGTCGGTACCGCTGCGGCCAGTCATGGTCCCCACTCCGCTGACGGTGGTCTGGATGGTGTCGTAGCCTGCGGTCAACTTGGGCACCGTCGCTGTCGCGCCGCCGTCCCAGCCGAGCTTGCTGGTGCCGTACTTGTATTGATTGCCGTCGCTGGTGCTGGCGGTGACATAGCCGGAGAGCGCCTTGCCATCGACGGTGAGGTGCATGTTGAAGCTCAGCAAGATGTCGGAGCCCATGCCGCCCGAGACGGTCACGTCGACGCTGCCACCGACGGTGAGACCGACGCTGGCCAGCTTGCAGCCGGTGGCGCCGTTGCCGTCGAAGGTGGCGCTGACCACGAGGCCATTGATGACCACCGTGGCGCAGTTATTCGTCTCGGTGCCGGCGCGCAGTTTCAGGGCTTGTACCGCGCTGCCGGCGGGCTGGGTGGTCTGGATCGCACCCGCCTGGATGAACGCCGAGGTCAGCCCAAACCCACGCGAGATGCCGCGCGCGATCTCCTCCGCGTCGGCAGACTGAGGCGCATATTTATCTGGAGCCGGCCCGCACGCCGCCACGCCAACCACAGCCAAAAACAACAGTGAGCCGTGCGCGGCAGGCTCACGTCCAATCATGCGCCGCATCGGCTCACTTCTTTGGTGCAGGGGTTGGAGCAGGCTGCGTGGACTCCGGCGTCACCGTCGGGGGCGCAGTCTTGGTCGAGGCCGGCGGCGGGGTCGTGGCCACAGCGCTCGCCGGAGCCGCTGCGGGCGCCTCGTCGGGCGCGCGATCCCAGCGCGAGATCTGACCGTTGCCGGTGGTGTCGTAGCCGATGCGGTCGAGCTTGCCGCCTTCGTAGTACTCCCAGATGTCGACCTTGCCGTTGCGGTTCGACGAGATCTCGACGCGGGCCAGCTTCTCGTTGTCGAAGAACTTCCAGATGTCGGTCTTGCCGTCGTAGTTGGAGTCGAGCTCCTGGCGCACGATCTTGCCGTTTTGCCGATAGGTCCAAAGGTCGATCCGGCCGTCGAAGTCGAGGTCGAACTCCTCGAGGTTCACGTTGCCGCTGTTCTCGTAGTAGACCCACATGTCCTTCTTGCCGTCGAAGTTGAGGTCGACTTCCTTGCAGACCAACACGTCGACCTTGGTACCGTTCTCGACGGTGGCGGCGTAGATCTTCCACACGTCGGGCTTCTTGTCCTGGTTGAGGTCGAGCTCGACCACCTTCTTGCCGTTCTTGTCGCAGCGGCCGCGGTCGACGTTGGCCGGCTTCGGCTGGTTGTCCACCGCGTCCTTTTTGGCTTCGCCGGCCGGCGTGTTGGTGTCTTTCTTTTCCTCGGCGGCGCAGTGACAAAGAACGAGCGAGCCGACGACCATCCCAAGGGTGCTAAGCCGAAGCGTCATAACCGGGAATCGTAGCGGCACCAATCCCTTGTCGCAAGGGCAGCCGGTCGCCTATTTGACGATACATCTATGGTCATATATCGTTAGAGTGGGTAATCCGAGTTGAGGAGTGAAGTAAATGTCCCGAAAGAAGCTGTCTACCACCGTGTACATCACGCCCGAGCAGGACGAGGCGCTGAAGAAGCTGCACGACCGTACCAAGGTCCCCGTCGCTGAGTACATCCGCCAGGGCATCGACCTCATCCTCAAGAAAAACGAGGAGCATCTCCCGGGACAGCAGTCGCTTTTCGAGTAGGCTGGCGTCGTTCCAGCTTCGTTGTCCCGACTCCTCCTGTATATTCCGCCCCCCCACACTCACAGAATCACTCTGACTCATGGCCGCCGACCCCAATCGTATTCGCAATTTCTCGATCATCGCGCACATCGACCACGGCAAATCCACGCTGGCCGATCGCATCCTCGACGCCACCGGCGCCTTGTCGGCCCGTGAGCGCGTCGACCAGTTTCTCGACAAGATGGACCTCGAGCGCGAGCGCGGCATCACCATCAAGGCGCAATCGGTGCGGCTCAACTATCGCAGCGACGCGGGCGAGGACTATGTCCTCAACCTCATCGACACGCCCGGCCACGTCGACTTCGGCTACGAGGTCAGCCGCGCCCTCGGTGCCTGCGAAGGCGCCTTGCTCGTCGTCGACGCCGCGCAGGGTGTCGAGGCCCAGACGCTGGCCAACGTCTACTTGGCCCTCGACAACCACCTCGAGATCATCCCGGTGCTCAACAAGATCGATCTGCCTTCCGCCGACGTCGAGGGTGTGAAAAAGCAGATCGAAGAGACCATCGGGCTCGACGCCTCCGATGCCTGTCTGGCGTCGGCCAAGACCGGCATCGGCATCCACGAGATCCTGGAAGCGATCGTCAAAAAAGTCCCTCCTCCCGTCGGAGATCCGACCGCGCCGCTGCAGGCGTTGATCTTCGACAGCTGGTACGACCCGTACAAAGGCGTCGTCGCCCTGGTGCGCGTCAAGGCCGGCACGATGCGTCGCGGGATGAAGATTCGCCTGCTGGCGACGACCAAGGACTTCGAGGTCCTTACCGTCGGTGCCTTCGCGCCACATCCCATCGAGCTGCCCGATCTCGGGGTGGGCGAAGTCGGCTTCGTCATCGCCAACATCAAGCAAGTGGCCGACACCAAGATCGGCGACACCATCACCGAGGTGGAGCGGCTGGCGCCGGCGCTGCCCGGCTTCAAGCTCAACAAGCCGATGGTCTTCGCCGGTATCTTCCCGACGGACTCGGCGCGCTATACCGATCTGCGCGACGCTCTCGAGAAGCTGGCCCTCAACGACGCGTCGTTCACGTACGACTTCGAGACGTCGGCGGCGCTCGGCTTCGGCTTTCGCTGCGGATTTTTGGGCCTCTTGCACATGGAGATCATCCAGGAGCGGCTCGAGCGCGAGTACGACCTCGACCTCATCGTCACCGCACCGACGGTCCGCTATCGGGTGGTCACCACCGACGGCGTCGAGACCGAGATCGACAATCCGGCATCGCTGCCCGACCCAGGTCGTCTCTTGCGCATCGAGGAGCCGATCATCGCGGCCACCATCCACACGCCGCAGGAATACGTGGGCAACCTCATCACGCTCTGCCAGGACAAACGCGGAGTGCAGACTGGCATCGACTACATCCCGGGCTCGGGCGAGAGCCGGGTCATGCTGCGTTACGATCTGCCGCTGGCCGAGGTCGTCTTTGGGTTTTACGACCGGCTCAAGAGCACGTCACGCGGGTACGGCAGCCTCGATTACGAGCTCAAGGACTATCTCGAGGCCGACCTCATCCGGCTCGATCTCTTGGTCAACGGCGAGCGGGTCGACGCGCTCAGCATCATCACCCACCGCGATCGCGCCTACAACCGCGGCCGAGATCTCTGCGAAAAAATGCAGGAGCTCATTCCGCGCCAGATGTTCGAGGTCGCCATCCAGGCGGCGATCGGCACCAAGGTCATCGCCCGCACCACGGTGAAGGCCTTGCGGAAGAATGTCACAGCCAAGTGCTACGGCGGAGATATCAGCCGCAAACGCAAATTGCTCGAGCGGCAAAAAGAGGGCAAGAAGCGGATGAAGCAGGTTGGCAACGTCGAGATCCCGCAGGAGGCCTTCCTGGCGATCCTCAAGGTGGAATAACCTTGCGGCCGGCCGGGTTGGCTTGATTGGTTGATAAGGAGCGACATTTCTCATGTTCGAGCGCTACCAAGAATGGCGACGGTACGTACGGCAGCTACGCGACGCCAAAGCGCTCTTGCGCGAGGGCCGGAAGTATCTTGCCAAGTACCGTGACCGGCTGACCGAAGCGGCTACGACGGCCGTTCGTGATGGGGTCACGCGGCTCAGCGAGGTGGTGGCGCAGAAGAAGCGCGGAGCGGCCATGGTCGAGGCGCTCAATGCGCTCGACAAAGCGCTCGACACGCATCTCAGCTACGCGCGAAAATCAGCGACGCGCGAGTATGCCGAGTCCATTGGCGTAGCGGTGTTGATTGCGTTGTTCCTGCGCGCGTTCGTCGTCGAGGCCTTCAAGATTCCGTCGGGGTCGATGATCCCCACGCTACAGGTCGGCGATCACATCTTCGTCAACAAGTTCATCTACGGTGTGCGCATCCCGTACACCAACATCAAGTTCGGCACCTCGTATCGCAAGCCGCGCCGCGGTGAGGTCATCGTCTTCATCTATCCGGTGGATCCGGAAAAAGACTTCATCAAGCGCATCGTGGCCGTCGCTGGCGACACCATCGAGGTGCGCGGTCGGACGCTGTACGTCAACGACGAGCCGGTGGTGGCGACGCCCGTCAGCGTCGACGGCGATTGTCATTATACCGACTACGAGGAAGCGACCGACAAGTGGTCGGAGCGGGACTGCGACCAGTACACCGAGCACGTGCCGTACAACGACTACACGGTGTTCTACTCGCATCATCTGAGCGACACCGCGCCCCAGCAGAAGATCACCGTGCCGCCCAACCACGTGTTCGTCATGGGTGACAACCGCGACAACTCGTCCGACTCGCGTGTGTGGCACTTCGTGCCCGAGGTGAACATCAAGGGCAAGGCGATGGTCATCTGGTTTTCGAGTGGCGAGCCCGAGGGCGGCGTGCGGTTGAAGCGCATGTTTCATCTCGTTCGATAGTCATTTTTCTCGCGCTACTCGTTGTAGCGCCCGGCTATGCTTCCCGGGTCATGACCTGCGAAGAGTTCCGGCGCGACTATCCCGTCTTCAGCGCCGCACCAGCCTCCACCTTGTCGAGCAAGGAGTACCAGCAGTGGCGTCGGCATCTTGACGGCTGCGGTGCCTGCGGCGATTTTTTTCAGGCGGAGGAGTGTCGGCAAAAAGGCGTGGACGTGGGGCGCTTTCCTTGCGTCCACCTCGCGTATTACACCGCGTCGTGGGTCGAGGACGCAGGTAGTCTGCCGAGCAAAGCGGCCATCGTCTACCGCCCCAAGTTCGACGAATTCGGCATCCATCTCTTCGACGGCAGCGTCATCGGCATCCGGCACTGCCCGTTCTGCGGCATCGCGCTACCGCCTTCTCGTCGAGAACAGTGGTTCTGTGCGCTCCGGGCACTCGGGTTCGATGACCCCGTGGTCGAGTCCATCCCCGCCGACTTCAACACCGACGCCTGGTACCGCCGGCCGGCCTGAGCCGCCTTCGCGTCTTTTAGGCGCGGCCGAAGGCGAGCGCCGTGTTGTTGCCGCCGAAGGCGAACGAGTTGGACAGGATCACGTTCACCGTCGCTGCGCGCGCTTCGTTGGGGATGAAGTCGAGCCCAAAGGCGGGGTCGGGCGTGTTGAGGTGTACCGTGGGCGGCAAGAAGTTGCCGAGGAGGCTGAGCACCGAGGCGACTGCCTCGATGGCACCAGCAGCACCGAGCGTGTGGCCGACCATGGACTTGATGCTGCTCACCGGCAGCGACGGGGCGCGGGCGCCGAAGACGGTCTTGATGGCCGCGGTCTCGGCGGCGTCATTGTGCGGCGTGCCGGTCCCGTGGGCATTGATGTAGCCCACCTCGTCGACGGAGAGGCCAGCATCGGCGAGCGCGCCCTGCATGGCCCGCGCCGCGCCGTCGCCGCCCGGATGCGGTGCGGTCATATGGTAGGCGTCGGCAGTGACGCCGTACCCGAGCAGATACGCGAGGATGGTGGCGCCGCGGTCGCGGGCGTGGGTCTCGTCTTCGAGCACGAGGACGCCGGCACCCTCGCCGAGGTTGAGACCTTTGCGGTCGACGTCGAACGGCCGGCACAGATCGGGGGCGCTGGCGCGCAAACAGTTGAAGCCGGCATAGGTCAACCGGCACAACCCTTCGGCCCCGCCGGCGATGGCCACCTTGACATGACCGAGCCGCACCCGATCGGCGGCGTAGCCAATCGCCGTCGCTGACGACGAACACGCCGTCATGATCGTCGAGCGCGGCCCCGACGAGCCAAGATGTCGCGCGACGAGATCCGTCACCGACGACGGCTGATGCGGGACCATCATGGAAGGCGGTGCCGGCGTGCCAGCGCGACGTCGCCGATAGTAGGACTCGGTCAGCTCGGCTCCGCCGGTGCCGGTGCCGAATACCACCGCTGCGTCGCGCAACAGAGCAGGGCCGAGGCCCGCCTGCGCGACCGCCGCCGCAACTGCGTGGAGCGCAAATCGATCGGGCCGCGTGTTGGGCAGGGCATGATCGGCGTCAGCGTCGGTGAGGCGAGCGACGAGGCCGTCAAAATCGATGGCCGCTCCGAGCTCGCCCTGCACGGCCGCCGCCAGACGCGTACGAAAGCCCGTGGTGTCGAAGAGGCTGAGCGGCGCCACGCCAGACCGCCCGTCTCGCAGCGCGCGATCGAACGACGCGACGTCGGGCCCCAGGGCGGTGACGGCGCCAAGCCCGGTAATGGCGATCCTGGTCATGAGAAACGCATCGCCTTCCGAGCACAGCTCGGCTGACCTCGCTCAGCTCTTTCGGCGATGCTCATGAGAAACGCATCGCCTTCCGAGCACAGCTCGGCTGACCTCGCTCAGCTCTTTCG
>Ga0123336_10000501_pt1 | contig 39220 bp, 32 predicted proteins | sample SSSSmetaG_FD_96466 | JGI IMG/M metagenome (GOLD analysis project Ga0123336, IMG submission 96466) | Glacier valley bacterial and archeal communities from Borup Fiord, Nunavut, Canada, to study Microbial Dark Matter (Phase II) - ​SSSS metaG | ecosystem: Environmental > Aquatic > Freshwater > Ice...
ATTTTGATTACTATAATCATGACCGTCGCCACTCCAGTATTGGCTACCAAAAGCCTTATCAGTTTCATCAACAGCTACTTAATCATATCACCCAATTCTCTCCTGCTTAACTAGACCACCTCATAATAACCTCTTACCCACCAACGAATTCGTGCCGGGTAAAAACCAGGTGGTCACCGTCGAGGATTCGCATGGTGTCGCGAAAGGTGAATTTTGTACCCAGCGGAATGTCTCGGCGGATATGGGATGTCTATTCGCCGGCGTACGTAAATGTTTTGGTAGCGGGGTCGTAGCTGCCTTCCGTCGTAACAGGGCCGGTGTCCTACTCGTTGTTCAGGCTCACGGTGACGAATTTCCTCTTTACGTTGTCGTAGCCTTCAATCATTTCTTCGCTGTAGGGCACCAATTCGCCGTCTGACCACGCCATTTTTGTGGGGCGCCCGTCGTCTCGGTCATGAAATAGCGCCCGTTCAACAGCGCCTTCTTGACCACCGTGCCTTTGAACTCAAAAGTCCTTTTCGCCGGGCCGGGGAACGTGTGCTTGCCCACAAACGCCCGCGTCCCGGTCATGCCGGCGAGCAGTTTATGGTTTTCGCCCGTTTTGGCTACTTCCGTTAGCTCGGTCTTGCTTGGTCCCGGGCTGGCAACGGGCGCCGGCGAATCTTTGGGGCTTTGGGCCAGCACTGTTGTAACGGGCACGAATACCAGCGCCCCGAGCAGTTTGACGGCGAATGGCAGCGTCCTCTTGCGGTTTGTTTTCGGTAACTGTTGTTGGTTCGCTGCTTCGGCCCGGATAGATTGCCCCACTGCGGGAAGCCGCTTAATTGAAACTGTTGCGAAGTTAGCCTTCCTGGGGTATAAGCGTAAATATAGCGATACAAAATCGACTTGGTTGGCACCGGGCGTGGCGGGTTAAAAAGAGTATTGGCTCGGCAACCCGTACGTTCCGACCTTTGCCCCATGCACCTCACCGCCACCACCCAGTTTGGCCTGGAAGAACTGCTCGCCGACGAGTTGTACCACCTCGGGGCCGACATCACCCACGTCGGCTCGCGGGCCGTGGAGTTCATCGGCGACCACCGCCTGCTCTACGAAGTGGCCCTGTGGAGCCGCCTCTCCATGCGGCTGCTGCGGCCCTTTGCCGCCTTCCACGCCGCCGATGAAAAGGCGCTGTACCGCGAAGTTGGCCGCGTCGACTGGGCGGATTTCATCGGCCCCGGCCAGACCTTCGCCATCACGCCGGTGGTGAACCGCTCCACGTTCGAGCACTCGCTCTTCGTGGCCCAGCTCACCAAAGACGCCATCGTGGACCAGTTCCGGGCCCGCACCGGCGAGCGGCCCAGCGTGGACACACGCACCCCCGACGTCCGCCTGCACCTGCGCATGACGGAGAACGACGTCATCCTCAGCCTCGATGCGGCCGGCGACTCGCTGCACCGCCGCGGCTACCGCCAGCACACCAACGAAGCCCCGCTGAACGAAGTGCTGGCCGCCGGCCTGGTCCTGCTTTCCGGCTGGGACGGCAAAAAGCCGCTCATCGACCCGCTGTGCGGTTCGGCCACCATCCTCACCGAGGCGGGCCTCATCAGCCAGCGCATTGCGCCCGGGCTGTTTCACCAAGGCAAGTTCGGCTTTGAAAACTGGTACGATTTCGACCCCGGGCTCTGGCAGCAGGTGCGCGAAGAGGCCAAAGCCCAGCGCCTCGACGAGCCCCAGGCCTACCTCGCCGGCTCCGACCTCGACCCCAAAGTCATCGACATGGCCGCGGCCAACATCACGGCCGCCGGGCTGGAAGACTGCATCCGCCTGTCGGTGCGCGACGTGAAAGACGCCGCCGCGCCGGCCAAAGAGGAGCCCGGCATCGTCCTCACCAACCCGCCCTACGGCGAGCGAATAGGTGAGGAGGCCGAAATGGCGGCCTTGTACAAGTCGATAGGCGATGCTTTGAAGACGAATTTTCAGGGCTACAACGCCTTTGTTCTTACGGGCAATCTGGAAGCGGCGAAGAGCATCGGGCTGAAGCCGGCGCGGCGGGTGCCGCTGTTCAACGGGCCGATAGATTGCCGGTTGCTGAAGTATGAACTGTACCGGGGGAGCCGGCGGGCGCCGTCACCTCACCCCCCGGCCCCCTCTCCTGCGGAGAGGGGGAGCCACGGCGGCACTAGCGAAAACGACGGGGAAGAGAAATAATAAAGAGTAAAAGTTCATCAGGCTCCCTCTCTCCGCAGGAGAGGGGGCCGGGGGGTGAGGTGAACCGACCGCGCCGCCCTAACTTACCCACATGGAAACCCCATCCGGCCCCGAGGATGTTGCCAACTTCGTATTCATCACCGAAGTACATCCCTGGCGCAAGCACCTCAAGGAATACGCCCGTCAGAACCGCCGCCAGCCCACCGAGGCTGAAGCTGTTTTGTGGCAAGCCCTTCGCAATACCAAGCTTGGTGCACGCTTCCGACGCCAACATGCTATCAGAGGCTACATCGTTGATTTTTTCTGTACCCGTACCTTCCTCACCATCGAGCTCGACGGTGAAATTCACCTCAACCCTGAGCAGGCCGAGTACGACACCGGCCGTACCTTCACGCTAACGGAATTAGGATACCGCGAACTGCGTTTCACCAACCAGCAAGTGCTAAATAGCTTGGACGAAGTCCTTGCCATCATAACAGAAAATCTACAAACCACACCCATTCCGAACGAGTCGTCAGGCTCCCCCTCTCCGCGGGAGAGGGGGCCGGCCCCGGAGGGGTCCCGTGAGGTCACCCGTCAGAACATGCCCGAACTAGCCACTGTCCCGCCCATCATACAAGCTGCCCGCCAGGCCCTGAAGCGGTATTACGGCTACGACAATTTCCGCCCCATGCAGGGCGACATCATCCAGCACATCCTGGCCGGCAAGGACACCGTGGTGCTCATGCCCACCGGCGGCGGCAAGTCGGTGTGTTTCCAGATTCCGGCCGTGGTTTCCGAGGGCACGTGCATTGTGGTTTCGCCTCTCATTGCATTGATGAAGGACCAGGTGGAAGCCCTGAAAGCCAACGGTATCGCGGCGGCCTACATCAACAGCAGCGTGGGCCAATCGGAAGCCAACGACATTGCCCGCGCCGCCACGAGCGGCCACCTGAAGCTGCTGTACGTGTCGCCGGAGAAGCTGCTGAGCGACGGGTTTCTGCAGTTTCTGACGCGGCTGAACATCAGCCTGTTTGCCATCGACGAGGCGCACTGCATTTCGAGCTGGGGGCACGATTTCCGGCCCGAGTACACCCAGCTCGGCCAGCTGCGGACGCACTTTCCCGGCACGCCCATCATCGCCCTCACGGCCACGGCCGACCGCCTCACGCAGCGCGACATCAAGACCCAGCTCAACCTGACCGAGCCCAAGGTGTTCCTGTCCAGCTTCGACCGGCCCAACATCAACCTGCTGGTGCGTCCGGGCCAGGACCGCATCAATTCGGTGCTCGATTACATTGCCCGGCACCCCGAGGACCCCGGCATCATCTACTGCCTCTCGCGCAAGACCTGCGAGACTATTTCTGCGAAGCTGATTGCCAAGGGCATCAAGGCGGCGCACTACCACGCCGGCCTCACGCCTTTGCAGCGCGGCAAGGCCCAGGAAGCTTTTTTGCAGGACGACATTCAGGTGATTGTGGCCACCATTGCCTTCGGCATGGGCATCGACAAGAGCAACGTGCGCTGGGTGATGCACTACAATTTGCCCAAAAACATCGAGGGCTACTACCAGGAAATCGGCCGCGCCGGCCGCGACGGCGCCCCCAGCACCGCCATTCTGTTCTACAGCTTCGCCGACGTGATGCAGATGCGCGAGATGGTGACCAAGGACGTGCCCGCCCGCCAGGCCCAGCTCAACACCGCCAAGCTCGAGCGGATGCAGCAGTTTGCGGAAGCCGCCAGCTGCCGCCGCAAAATCCTGCTCAACTACTTCTCCGAAACCCTGGCCGAGGACTGCGGCAACTGCGACATCTGCCGCAACCCGCCCATTACCTTCGACGGCACGCTCATTGCCCAAAAAGCCCTTTCTGCCGTGTTCCGCAGCCGCGAGCGGGTGGCCATCACCCTGCTGATTGACATCCTGCGCGGCATGCGCAACCAGGCCGTGCTGCAGGGCGGCTACGACCAAATCAAGACCTACGGCGCCGGTTCCGACCTGCCCTACCTCGACTGGTACAGCTACGTACACCAGATGCTGAACGACGGCCTCTTCTACATTGCCTACGAGGAAGGCTACGCCTTGAAAATCACCGAGCGCGGCCACCAGGTACTGAAAGGCCAGCTCGCCCTGCCGCTCAAGAAATTTCAGCCCGCCGAGAAGGCCGAAAAGCCCGCCCGCGCCGGCAAGAAAGCCGCCACCGCCGCGTCGGCCGCCACCGCCGGCACGCCCGAGGCCCAACTGTTTGAGCAGCTGCGCAAGCTGCGCAAGGCCATTGCCGACGAGCAGGGCGTGCCGCCCTACGTGGTATTCAGCGACGCCACGCTGCACGAAATGGCCGCCGAGCGCCCCGTGAGCCGCGTGGGCATGCTGGGCATTTCGGGCGTGGGCATGAAGAAATTTGAGACCTACGGCGAGGCCTTTATCAAGCTGATTTTGGAGCACGGCGGCGGGCAGTACGTCCCCTCCGATTCGGACAACATGTTCAGCGAGGCCCCGCGCCCCCGCCTGGCCGCCGGGGCTGGGGCCGGCAAAGCCGACAAGGCAGTGGGCGACTCCGAAGAAGCCACCATCCAGTTCCACCAGATGGGTCTCACGCCCGAGGACATTTCCGAACGCCGCGGCCTGGCCCTGAGCACCGTGAAAACGCACCTTTACACCGCCTACGCCAAGGGCCGCGAGCTGCGCATCCACGACTTCGCCACCGACGCTGAGTTGGCCGAAATCTTCACCGCCCGCGCCCAACTCGGCGGCGACCCTACGCTGCGCGACCTGTTCGACCACCTGCGCGAGAAGTACGACTACTTCCAGTTGCGCATGGCGGCGCTGTACCACAAGCGCCTGCGCGGGCAGTAGGCCAATGATGCAAGCAGGCCCGCCATCACCCACGGCGGGCCTCTTTATGTGCAGGCCGTCCGAAACTTTCGCGCCCTGTGCTCCGAAAAATTCTGCTTGCTTTCGTGGCCCTGCTCATCGCCGCTTTTGCGGTGCCGATGCTGACCAAGACCCTGCCTTACCACACTTTCGAGAAGGGCATCCACTTCCTCGTCGCTAAGAGCGACGAAACCAACAACAACCCCGTGTTTCGGGCCGCCCAGGCCCCGCCGCCGCGCCTGCTTAACGGAGAACCCCGCCAACCCCGCCAACCCCGCCACCCGCAACGGCGGCCTGCTATTTTGAAGGCATCGGGCGCGGAGATGAAGCCAGCGAAACCGTGCCCGTCGTCTGGAAACGGGGCCTCGCCGTTATCCATCAGGTGGTCTTACGCTTCAAAATCGGCCGCTGCGACCCCAAAATCAACCCTAAATACACGCATATTGGCTGGAATTACGGCTGGAAAAACGACGAGTGGTGAACGGAGAAATCAGTAGTTCGGCGCTAAAGCAGTGGGCAGAAAAATATTAGCTAAGTGAATTAGTAACTTCGCGCTTGCGTTGCTAACTTCACCAGCCGAACCGGCGTTTAAAGCCCGCAGTATTCCCGGCTGTCGCCCTGCCCCATGATTAACACCAACCTCAAGTTTTGCCGGCGCGAGCTGGCCCTGACCCAGGCCCAGATGGCCGAAAAGCTCGGCATCAAACGCTCCCTGGTGGGCGCCTACGAGGAGGGCCGCGCCGAGCCCCGCCTCGCCACCCTCGTCAACATGGCCCGCTTGTTCGGCATCACGCTCGACCAACTGGTAACCACCGACTTCAGCAAGAAAAAGAACACGAAAATCATTGGCTCGCTGCCCGCGCCCGACCCCGCCGTGGCCGAGGCCGACGACCAGCCCGAGCCGCCCGCGCCCGCCGGTGGCAAGCTGCGCATCTTGGCCCTGACCGTGGACCAGGACCAGAACGAAAACATCGAACTGGTGCCCCAGAAAGCCGCCGCCGGCTACCTGAATGGCTACGCCGACCCCGAGTACCTGGAGGTGCTGCCCAAGTTCCGGCTGCCCATGCTCTCGCAAACCGGCACCTACCGCGCCTTTGAAATTGCCGGCGATTCCATGCTGCCCATCGCCAGTGGCACCGTCATCGTGGGGCGTTACGTGGAGGAGTGGGCCACCATCAAGGACGGCACGCCGTGCGTGGTGGTGAGCAGCAAAGACGGCATCGTGTTCAAACGCCTGTTCAACAAGCTGCGCTCCAACGCCATGTTTGTGCTGCACTCCGACAACCCGCACTTCTCGCCCTACGACATCAACGTAGACGACGTACTCGAAATTTGGGAAGCCAAGAGCTACATCAGCAGCACGTTCCCCATCGCCGAGCTTTCGCTGGAGCGCGTGGCCAGCCTCGTGCTCGACCTGCAGCAGCAGGTGGCCTTGCTCAAAAAAGCCTAAGATTTTCTGTTCGTTTTACTCCTCTGGTAAGCCCCTTCGCAACCGTGAAGGGGCTTTGCTGTTTGCAAGGCGCTAACCTCCACGGGGGCGGCCGCGTATGCGGGGCACGCCACCCAAATTGCTTTTGCGCCATGTTTAAATACCTTTCCGCCGCCGACCGCCACCACGCCGCACCCGCCGCGTGGCTCAGCAGCTATTTCCTGTTTTCCTTCGCCGATTATTTCGACCGCGACAACCTGCACTTCGGCCCGTTGCGCGTGTTCAACGACGACAGCGTGGCGGCGCAGTCGGGCTTTCCGCAGCACCCGCACTCCGAAATGGAAATCGTGACGCTGGTGCTCGACGGCGAAATCACGCACCAGGACACGATGGGCAACAAAACCACCATCAAAGCCGGCGAGGTGCAGCGCATGACCGCCGGCACCGGCTTGGCCCATTCCGAATTCAACCGCCAAGACAAGCCCCTGCACCTTTACCAATTGTGGTTCATTCCCGGCCAAAAGGGCCTGGCGCCCAGCTACGAGCAGAAAGACCTGGGCTTCCTGACCGGCAACAAGAACGAATTGGTGCCGCTTGTGACGGGCCAGAAAGTGCTCGAAGACGTGGTGTACATGAATTCCAACAGCACGGTGTACTGGTCCAACCTCAGCGCCGACAAAGAAATTGAATTTAAGACCTTCCCCATCCGCCTCACCTTCCTCTACGTGAAGGAGGGCAGTGTTTTCGTCAACGGCACCGAATTGGGCGCCAACGACCAGGCCCGCATCACCAACGAGGACGTGGTGCACATCCGGGCCGTAAAAGATGCCCAGTTTATCCTGATTGATTTGCCGGCAACCGAGGCGAATTATTAGGCGGGTACTGCTCTGCTTTTGAAAAATAAAAAAGCCGGCAATGAGCCGGCTTTTTTTATGCTTGTTGGCAAGGGCGTCTTAACCACCGATGCCACTTAATGCCTTGCTAGAAATTATAGGAAACGCCCACCGAATAGCCAGTTGACTTGCCAATGTTGCGGCCGGCCACGTAGGTGCTGGCGCCCAGCACCACGCCCACGCCCTTGGCCAGGGGCCGGTACACGCTGCCGCCCACGCGCAAGAAGTTGACGCGCGTCGACGGGAAAAACCCGTTGAAATCCAACTCCGAAATGTCGGTTCCGCCGTTCGATTCCTGGAACGAAGCAAAGCCTTCGAGGTAGGTTTTGGGGCCGGCGTAGCCAATTTTAGCTTCACCAATCAGGGCGTTGGGTACTTCGCCGGTGCGCAGGCTGTAGCCCAACTGACCGGTGGCGAACACGCCGGAAGCGGTTTTGAGGTGGGCCAAGCCGGAGGCCGTGTACTTGGTGGCTTGGTTGCCGATGGCGATGATGTAGCCGTACCCCGTGTTGGTTTGGTAGTTGCTGACGGGGGTGCTCACGCTCACCACGCCCAGCAGGTCGAAGATGCTGCTGCCAATTTCGCGGGAGTAGGACTTGAATTTGAGCAATGCGGTGATGTCCTGCAGCCCTTGGCGCACGTTGGTGAACCCTTGCCCGGCCGTGGCCGGCGCACTGTTCAAATCCCGGATAACGGCCTCGTCCGTGTAGCCCTTCGACTGGATGTAGGGCAGGCTGAGCACGGCGTCAATCTTGTCGCTGAGGCCGTAGGTAGCGTACAGATTCAGAGAGTTAACCCGCACTTCCTGGAAAATGGGCACGCCGTCAATCTTGTTAGGCGCGAGGTATACGTTGTCGTAGCGCTCGGTGGTGCCCGATACCACCACCGACCCGTGGCCCTTGCCCGCCATAAAACCGCTCACCAAGCTCTGGGCTTGCCCCGAAAAAGACGAGCCTGCAATTAAAAAGGAGCCAACAATTAGCGTAAAATGATTTCGCATGAAACTAAATAAATGAGTTGTTAAGATAACTAAAAATCAAGCTGATTTCTTCAGGAACATTTTGCCAAATGCTGGCTTATCAGGCCGCAATCTACGGGTTGTTTCAACTTAATGGATTTACCTTCGTGCAATCCAAGCCCTGATTAAACGCGTTTATAATCAGCGATTTGGGGCGAACGTATTAATTACCCCGACGAACAACATACTTAACCCGATGAAAAAAAATATTACGTTTAAAGCCGGGGCATTTGCATTAGCTACATTACTACTTGGCAGCTGTGCTAAAAATACCGAAGTTGACCCATCCATCACGAATATTGCGGTAACCAATCCCGATTTTCAAAGGTTGGAAGACGCGGCTGTGCGCGGCGACGTGGCCGTGCTTCTCGGCAACAAAAACCCGAACGACCCGCAGGGCAACTACACGGTGTTTGCGCCGAACAATGCAGCCTTCGCCCGCCTCGGCCTCAACTCGGCGGTGGACCTGACGGCGCTGCAACAGCCGTTTCTGCGCAGTACCCTGCTCTACCACGTGTTCAGCGGCACGCTGCCGGGCAGCGCCCTCACGGCGAGCAGCATGCCTTCGCCCTCGGCCCTGGGGCCCACGCGCCGCATCATCCGGCGGGCCGATGGCAGTTTGTACGTGAACGGCTCGAAAATTTTGGGCACCGACGTGCGGGCTTCCAACGGCTTGATTCACCCCATCGACAAAATACTGCTGGCCACGGGCGGCAACGTGGTGCAATCGGCCCAGGCCCTGCAAACGGGGCAAGTGTTTGTGAAGCCGGAACTCACGTTTTTGGTGGCCGCCGTGGTGAAATGCGGGTTGGCCGGGGCCCTGTCGGCGCCCGGGCCCTACACGGTGTTTGCGCCCACGGACCAAGCATTTATTGCCGCCGGCATTCCCAGCGTGGACGCCATCAACAACATGACGCCCGCCCAAGTGACGAACCTCACCGCTATTTTGTTGAATCATGTGCTGGCCAGCAGCCCCGGTGCCCCGCTCGGGGACAAGTTCACCCCGGAACTGCCGGAAAGCACGGCGGTGGTCCCGCTGGGCGGGCGGCCGCTGCAGCTGGGGGCCTTCACCAACGGCGTGCTGACCGTGAAAGGGGCCAATAACCCCGTGCCAGCCAACATGGTCATTCCCGACGTGCAGTGCACCAACGGCGTGGTGCACGTCATCGACCGGGTTTTGTTGCCGTAGTTAAAAAGTTAGCGCAATCAATCAAGCATATATTTTCCGAATGAATCAAGCTGTTCTTCGCCTGCTGCGGAAGTGGGTGGAGCCGTGGGGGCGCTCAAAATGGACCACTACGTGGCGGCGTGTGGCCAACTGCTGGGCGCTGGGCGCCGGCCTGCTGGCAGGTTCGGCCCGGGCCCAAACCCCAACTTCGCCCCCGCAGCCTCTGGCCGATACGGTGGCGCGGGTGCCGGCCCCGGTGGTTCCGGCGGGGCCCCTGGCCGGCGTGTGGAACGGCCCCCTGGCGATTCCCGGCGGCAGCTTGCTCATTCAAATTATCATTCTTCAGTCGGGGGCCAATAAGCTCATCGCCTCGCTGGACCTGCCCGCCAAGCGCCTCAACCGCATTCCGGCTTCGGTGACGGAGCGGGGCGACTCGCTGGTTTTCTATGCTCCGGCGGCCGATTGCCGGTTTGTGTGCCAGCGCTCGGCCGACGGGCAGGAACTGCGCGGCCGGTGGGCGCAACCGGGGCTACGGGTCCCGCTCAGCCTGCACCGGGCTACGGGGGCGGTGGCCCTGGCCGGGGCCAGGGCCGGAGCCAGGGCCAAAGCGCTGGCGCCGGTAGTCACCACTTACCACATCGAAGTCGTCACCATCACCAGCCAGCCCGGAAGCGTGGCCTTGGCCGGCACGCTGAGCATTCCTGACGGCCCAGGGCCTTTTCCGGCGGCCGTGCTGCTTTCCGACATGGGCGCCCAAGACCGCGACACCCGGCAGGGGCAATACCGCTTTTTTGCCCAAATGGCTTCGTACCTGGCTCGCCAGGGCGTTGCCGTGCTGCGGCTGGACGACCGGGGCGTGGGAAAATCGGGCGGCTCGCTGGCCGCGACCACCACCGCCGACTTGGTGCACGACGCCCAAGCCGGCCTGACCTACCTGCGGCTGCGCCCCACCCTCGACCCCGCCCGCACGGGCCTCATTGGCCACGGCGAGGGCGGCAACGTGGCGCTGCTGGCGGCGGCCCAGCCGGTGCCGCCCACCTTTGTGGTGGCACTGGCGGCCTCGGGGCTGGTGGGGCAGGAACTGCTGGCCAACCAACCCGAGCCGATAACGACCCCGGCCGACACGGCCCTGGTCGGGGCCGCCCGCCGCCAGACCTGGGCCGAGGCGCTGCGCACCGCCGAAAAGCTGCGGAACAGCGGCTCCAATTCGGCGCAGGTGGAAACGTACCTGGCGCAACAGCGCCTCAAAGCCAAAACCGAGGAGCGCAAGCAAGCCGAAGCCACCCTAAAGTTCCGGCGGGCCATGTTCGAAATCGTGCGCCAGACGGCCAATGCCGACCAGGCACAGTCCATTGTGGTGAACATGCTGCGCCAGCGCTACCCCACCCTGGACCCGGCCGTGGCCCGGACCCGGGCGGGCGAGTTTATCACGCCGTGGTTTCGGTACTACCTGAAATTCGACCCCCAACCAACTTTGAGCGCAGTGACGTGCCCCGTGCTGCTGCTGCACGGCACCAGCGACCCGGAGGTGAACATCGCCACCAACTTACCTGCCCTCGAAAAAGGCCTCAAAGCCAACAAGCGCGTAACGGTGCGCCGCTTCCCGGGCGTCAACCACTGGTTTCAGGGCCCGGCCGGCGCGCCGGACACGCCAGAGGTGGCCCCCGTGGTGCTGGAAACCCTGCGCGACTGGGTGCTGCAGCGGGCGGAAAACTAAGTTGCTCCCCAAGAGGCCGGGCGGGCCCGCCGAAACCGCTTGCCCGGGAAGCTTGGGTCGCGCGGCCCGCCGGGCGAGCGTGGCCGTTCGTTTGGGCTTGGCGCTGCTGGGCTACATCGTGTATTTTCGACCCTTGTTCTGGGTTTTCAGGTAAGTCATCAGCGGCTGGAAATAGGCCAGCATGGCCCGGGCGGAAAGGTCCTCGCCGGTTTTTTCTTTGAGTACGGTGCGCCAGTCGCGGCTGGAACCGGGGCGCATGATGTCGCGCAGAAAGTTGCCGACCTCCTGGTTGCCGTAGTAGTTGGTGGCGTGCGGGTCCTGGTGCAGGATGTTCCGGGCAATGTGGTCGTGCAGCTGGAACAGGATGACGTAGCTCAGGGCGTAGTCGTAGTACTGAGCGGGGTCGTCGTTGATGTGGGTTTTGGTGGCGGGGTCGAGGTAGTTTTCGCCGCGCGGGGTGGGCGGCACCATGCCCTGGTATTGCTTGCACAGGGCCCACCACTTGGCATTCAGCTGGTCGGCGGGCAGCTTATCGGCGTAAAAGCTGTTTTCCCACTCGCTCATCACGCCCGAGGCGAAGGGGATGAACACCACGTAGCTCAGCGCTTCTTTGAGCAACTGCTGGGTTTGGTCGGTGTGGGTGCCGGGGTCAATCAGGCCCAGGCCGGCCAGAAAGGGCTTTTGCTTGGCCGCCAGGCCCATCATCGAGCCCAAGGCTTCGTGGTAGGCCCGTTTGGCGCCCTGGCGCAGCAGGGGCGGCACGTCGGGATTCGAGTAGGTTTGGTAGTAGAAAATGTGGCCGAGCTCGTGGTGGGCGGTTTCGTACCACTCGGTGTTGGCTTCCACGCTCATCAGGCTGCGCAGGTCGTTGTTGAGGTCGATGTGCCAAGCCGAGGCGTGGTTGTTTTTTTTATAAGCGGCGTCCTTCGGCAGTGGGTAGAGGCTGCTTTTTTCGTAGAACGAGGGCGGCAGCGCCGGGAACCCCAGGCTTTGGTAGAACCGCTCGGCCTGCTTCACCTGCCACTCGGGGCCTTTTTTGGCCAGCACAGCGTCGAGGTTCAGCCCCTTCACCTCCACCATCGAGCCCCAGTCCTGGCCCCAGCGATTGGGCAGCCAGTGGGCGGGCAGGAAATCGGGCACCTGCTTCACGTGGTATTTTCGAGCCAGTTCGTAGCGCGCGTAGGTGTGCAGCTCGCGGTAGAGGGGCCGCAGCTCGGTGTTGATTTTGCGCACCAGGGCCATCATTTCGTCCCGCGTCAGGCCGTAGTCGCTGGCCTGGTAGGTGAAATAATCGGGGTAGCCGAGGGCTTGCACGGTCTGGTTGCGCAGGTCGCGCAGGTTCAGCAGGCCGTCTTTCAGCGTGGGCCCGATGGCCTTGCTGGCCTCCCAGATTTGCTGGCGCTTGGCTGGGCGAATTTCCGTGCGCAGCAGTTCGTCGAGGTCGTTGGTGGTGATGGACTTGCCGGCGCATTTATAGTCGAAGCCGTACAGCTTTTCCGTCTGGGCGGCTTCGGCCGCGATGCGGCGCTTCACCACTTCGGCCACAGTTTGGGGGTTGTTGGCGGCGTTGTAGAGGGCCGTCTCCAACTGCTTGGTCTGGATGGGGGCGAGGTCGTCGCGGTGGGCGAGCAGCTCGCGCAGCCGGGCAATGGTGGCGCTGCTGCCGGTGAAGGCGGCCATGCGCTGGTTGGCGCGAGTGGTGGCCCCGGCGTTGCCGGTGTCGCCGGCCACGATGTGCGTGTTCGAGCGCCACTCTGCCTCGCTCGACGCCGTGTAAAGGCGCACGTATTCGGCGTTATAGCCCGCCAAAAAATCCCCGGCAATGGCGCGGTAGTCGGGCGGGGCCGGTGGGGCCGGCGCTTGCGGCGCCGCCGGCGGCACGGGCGTGGTGGCCACGGGCGCCTTGGCGGTGGGCGCGCAGGCGGCCAAGGTGGCGGCAACGGTCAGCATCGAAAGCAGGGACGTTTTCATGGGGCAAGATTACGGTATTTGCCCCGGATAGTGCGCTCGGTTCTACCGCCGCCTCATGCCGCCGGCGCCGGCGCCAAGTGACAGTCTTTGTACTGCTTGCCGCTGCCGCAGGGGCACGGGGCGTGGCGCCCAAACTTGCGGCGGCCCACGGTTCTGAGCCATTCGCGCGGGTTGGTGGCCAGGCGCAAAAACCGTTGCTTCGGGTTTTGGTGGAAAGCCTGCCGGAGCAAGTCGAACAGTTCGGGGTGGTGCTCCTGCAGCTGCTCGGGCTTCTCAAAAAAATACTCGGTGACGACGGCAAAAAACTCCGCCTCGCTGGTGCCGGCGTAGTCGTTGATTTCCGACTTGCCGGCCCGGATGGCGGCAATTTCGCGCTGCATCACCGCGGCCCAGGGCCGCAGCAGTTCGGGCGGCAGGTTGGCCCGGGGCAGGCCGTCAATCACGCCGTCGGCCTCGTCCAGCAAGTGGGCAAATTCGTGGATGCCCACGTTCTGCCGGTCCAGCGCGTCGCGAAATCCTTGTTCGAGCGAGGCCTTGGACAGGCGCATGTAGTGCTGGTTTTGGAATCTTTGCACGGAGCCCAGCAGGGTGCCCGGCAGCGGTTTCGCCTCGCGGGCGGGGTCGTCGGGCAGCTGCCAGGCATCGGGCACAATTAGCACCTCGCCCAAGTGGCGGTACTCCCACGCCGGAAAGCCAAACACCGGAATTACGGCCGAGGCCGCCACCAGCAGCCGGGTGGCGTCGTCCACTTCGGTTTGCACGCCGGTGATGCGCGTGCGGGCCAAAAACAGCTGCACCTGCTGCTCAAACCGTACTTTTTCGGGCGGCGCCAGGGCCCGGTAAAACGCCACCCGCCCGGCCAGCACCTGCCGCCACGCGCCCGGAAATTCGGTGGCCAGCGCCGCCGCGGCCCGGCGCGCATCGGCCGTGGCGTAGCGGTAGAAGGCGTAGATAATGGCCACCAGCGCGGCCAGGCTCCACAGGTAGGGCATGGGCCGCTTTAACGGCCGCCGGCCCGGTGGGTTGGCTCAGGGCTGGGCCGGAACGGGGCCCACGGCGGCCTTGTCGGGGTTCTGGCCGAGGCGGTAGGCCACGCCCAGCCGCAGCGCGAAGTTGGTGCCGAAGAAATTGCCCGAGAAAAAATTGCCGGTCCCGCCGCTGCTAATGGGGCCGGCGGTGTTGCGGTCTGCGCGGCTGTCGGCGTACATCTGCCCGTCCAGGGTTACTGTGAGACTGTTGGCGCGCAAACCTAGGTCTACATTAGGGAAAAGGATGGGGTGAGCGTATCACACCTCGTAGCCCAACCCCGCCGAAGGGCCCACCAACCCGGTAATGGTGGCGTTAAATACGCGGTTGCTTTCGTAGCCCAGCCCCAGCAGCACCTGCCGCTCGTGGGGCAGCCGAAAAAAATGGCGCACCCCTAGCCGGGCGGTGCCCAGCCACACCCGGTAGCGGTACTCGTTGGTGATAGCCACCCCATTGCGGTCGAATCCAAAGGACTGCGAGCCTTGGCCGGTAAATGTGCTCACGCTAAGTTCCCCGAACAAGGCCCAAGTCCGCCCGGGCTGCAGCAACTCGCCGTAGAGCCCGCCGTAGGGTCGCACCCGGCAATCGACGCACGCGCCGGTGGGTATGTATTCGGAGATGCTCTCGATGCGGTTGTAGCGCAAGCCGGCCAGCACGCCCCCTTGCAGCGCCACCCGGTGCCGGGGTACGGCCTGCGTCAGCCAACTGCGGCCGGGCCGTTGGGCCGGGCCGCAGGTTTGGTTATAGGTCTGGACCACCGCCGCCAAGCCCTCGGGCGTAAACGGTGCGGTTTGAATGACCGTGAAGGCGGCGGTGCATTTGGTGAAGTACAGGCCCAACAGCCCGCGGTAGTTGTTGCCATCGGTGCGTTGCCAGGCTCCGGTGGGCGACAGCCGCAGGTACTGTTGCGCGCTCAGGTCCAGCACCGGCTGGTCAGGGCTTAGCAGGAGAAAGTGGGGGCCGCTCAGCCGGCCCACCCGCAGCAGCGAAACGGGCCCTTCGACGAGCACCTCGGCCAGCAGCGAATCGACGTGGATGTTGGGGCTGTTGCCGCGGTGAATGTATTCGAAGCGGTTTTCGGCGGCGTGGTCAATCGGCAGGGCTTCGTAGCGGAAGTAGCGCCCGTCCGTCAGGCCAAAGGAGCGCAGCTGGCGCGGCTTGAACACCTCCGCGGGGGTTTCGGCCGACCGTCGGAAACGCACAAACGTTGGCGGCTCGGCCCAGAAGCCGTTTTCGACTTTGCCCCGCAGGGTATCGCCGGAACTCCGAACCACAAAGCCCGGCTCGAACACCTGGGCCCGAAGCTGACAAGCGCATATCAGGAAGCCCGTCAGAAAAAAAAATACGCGTGGCAGCACAAGCAGTAGATGAATCCGGCCGCTAAAGTAGGGGCAAATGCGCCGCCAGCCGCTGCCGCAGCAAGGCCACCAGCCGCTCATCTCCAAACAAATAGTTGTCCGGAATGCGCAGTACAATCAGCGGCTTGCCCGCCAGCGCCTCGGCAAATTTTGCCCGTAGGCGGTCGGCGTGGCGGCGCTCCATCACGAAGACGATGCCGGCCCAGCCCAGGTGCCCGGCCGAAACCCGCACCCGCGCGCCCGGCTCGGTGCCGGCCGAGCGGGCCGTGTAGTGCGGGTGCCCGTCGAACAGCCGCTCGGCGGTGAGGCTGCGCCATTGGTTCTGGCTGCAAATGAAGAGGAGTTTCTGCGGCTCGGCGTCGGCTATGGTCATCTACCGCACCAGGGCCACCTTCACCTTCTTGCCTTTCACTTTGGCGCCCTGCATCTTTTCCAGCACGTCGTCGGCCATGGCTTCGGGCACGGCCACGAAGCTGTGGTGGTCGAACACTTCGATGCGGCCCACGGCGTCACGTTCCAGCCCGCCCACGCTCACGAAGGCCCCCACCAGGTCGCCGGCGCTGATTTTCTCGCGCTTGCCGGCCGAGATGTGCAGCGTGACGGTGGTGGGCCGCGCCGGTTTGGGCAGGGCGGTGGGCAGGGCCGGCGGGCGCAGGGCGGCCCACTGCACGGCACCGGCCGCCGGCCAGTTTTGCAGCTTCTGCTGCTCGTGGGGCGTCACGAGGAGGTGAGCGGTGCCCACGGCCCCGGCGCGGGCGGTGCGGCCGGCCCGGTGCTGGAAAGTTTCGGCCTCGTGGGGCGGGTCGAACTGCACCACGGTGTCGAGCTCGTTCACGTCGAGGCCCCGGGCGGCCACGTCGGTGGCCACCAGCACCGTGGCCGAGCCGTTGCGCAGCTTCATCATGGACTTGTCGCGCTCGGGCTGCAGCATCTTGCCGTGCAGGGCTTCGGCGGCCAGCCCGCGGCCCTTCAGGAAGCGGGTGAGCTCCTCCACCCGGTCGCGGGTGTTGGCAAACACCAGCGACCGGCCGGCGTCGGGGCGGGTGATGAGGTGGAACAGGGCGGCGGGCTTCTGGTCGGCGGCGGCCACCACGTGGCCGCGCAGCACCAGGCTTTCGGGCAGGGTGCTGGCGTTGGCGCCGCCGGCGTTCATCACGCGGGGCTTGGTGAGGTACTCGCGCACCAGGGTCAGCACCTTGTCGGGCATGGTGGCCGAGAACAGCAGCGTCTGGCGCCGCACCGGCAGCCGGCTGATGATGGTGGCCATTTCCTCCTGAAAACCCAGCTCCAGCAGCTTGTCGGCCTCGTCCAGCACCAGCACCTTCAGGCGGTTGGGCACGATGGTGCGGCGCTCGAGGTGGTCGAGCATCCGGCCGGGGGTGGCCACCACCACGTGGGGCATCTGCTGCATGCCTTTCACTTCTTCGCGCATGGCGTGGCCGCCGTAGTAGCCGGCCACGCGCAGGTTGGGCAGGTGCTTGCCGAGGCTTTTGAGGGCGTCGCGCACCTGCAGCACCAGTTCGCGGGCGGGCACCAGCACAATGGCCTGCACCGTGGCCGAGGTGGGGTCAACCTGCTGCAGCACGGCCAAGCCGTAGGCGGCGGTTTTGCCCGAGCCGGTGGGGGCCTGCCCGGCCACGTCCTGCCCGTCGAGAGCGGGGGCCAGCACTAGCTGCTGCACGGCGGTGGGGGTGGTGAAGTTCAGCTCGGCCACGCCCGCCAGCAGGGCGGGGGAGAGGGCGAAATCGGCGAAGTGGAGGGCGGGCTGGGGGGCCGGCACGTAGGCGCCGGCGGCGGGGGTATCGGGGGTTTGCACAGCGCAAAGGTAACGGTTGCGGCAGGGGGCGGCCGGGGCCAGCGCGCCCGAGGCATCCTCGCCCCCAAAAAATCCTCGACGGCCCTCGTCACCCGGAGTTGGAAGCCGTTGAGCGCCGCGACGGCCTCCGACTCCGGGTGACAAGGGCAATCGAGCGCCGCATTAGCCTCCGACACGAGGTGACAAGGGCCGGTGCGGGCCGCCGGAGCACTTGGTCTGGGGTGACGAGGGCCGGTGCGGGCCGCCGGAGCACTTGGTCTGGGGTGACAAGGGCCGGTGCGGGCCGCCGGAGCACTTGGTCTGGGGTGACGAGGGCCAGCGCGGCCCGCCGGCCCCTTAGGCTTCCTCTTCCACGTTCACCAGGCGGTAGCGCACCGCCGTTTTTTTGGGGCGGATATCGAGCCCAATGCGGTGGGCGTAGGCTTTGGTGAAGGCGGCCCCGAAGTAGAATATCATCGCGCAGTAGAACACGAACAGCAGCACCAGCACCAGGCTCGACGCCGGCCCGTAGACCGGCCCCAGGTCGCGGGCCACCAGCAGGCGGCCCAGCAGCACTTCGCCCAAACTGATGAGCAGGGCCGTGAGCGCCGCCCCGCGCGTGACGGCCCGCCACGGCACCCGGGCCAGGCTCAGGGTGCGGAACGTGACGCCGAACCACGCCGCCAGAATCAGCCACGCCACCGCCGCGTTCAGCCCCCGCACCACGAAGTAGGCGAAGGTGGCGTCGAAGTCGTGGATGCTTTCGGCGAAGAGGCTCAGGGCCGTGTCGGCCCCGAACGCCAGCAGCGAGAGGCCCGCCGTGGCCAGCAGAATGCCGCCCGAGCGCAGCCGCTCCTGCACCGCCTGCGCAAGCTGGCCGGTGCCGCGCCGCGGCCGGATTTGCCACAGCTGGTTGAGCGAGTGCTGGATGATGGTGAAGAGTGTGGTGGCCACGAACACCAGAAACGCGAAGCCCGCCCACGTCACCAGCCGGCTGCGCATGGGGTCGGCCACGTTCATCACAATCTGGGCCACCAGCCCGGCGGCCGGGGCGCCCACCAGGTTGCTCACCTTGCCCAGCAGCATCAGCCGCACCATCGACGAGGGGTAGAGGGAGCTGAGCAGCTGCACCAGGATGATGAGAATGGGCGGCAGCGCAAACGAGGTGAAAAACGCCGTGGCCGCGCCCAGGCGCAGCGGGTCGTTGGCGCCCAGCTCGCGGCCGGCGCGGTGCAGCAAAATGGGCAACTCGCGCCACCAGGGACCGGGCAGCTCGGCCGGGATATCTAACTTACTCATAACACCCGCGGGGCAACATTCTGGGGCGCAACCGTAAGGAATGAGTGGCCCCCAGCGAAGGTACGGGCTGCCGGGTGGCCCGGCGCGGCCCCCTTTTTCTCCACCGTGTTGCGTTTTGACCTTCCGCCCCCGGCCGCCCCGCCGCATTCCTGGCTGCGCCGGCGGGTCCTCGACCCGTTCCTGGAGCTGCTCAAAGCCGGGCTCTCGCCCGGCAAGTTAGCCCTGAGGGGGGCCTGGGCGTGGCGTTCGGCCTGGTGCCCACCTTCGGCATCACCACCGTGGTGAGCGTGGCCACCGCCCTGCGCCTGCGGCTGAACGTGGCCGCCATGCAGCTGGCCGCCCACCTCATGAGCCTGTTTCAGCTGGCGCTGCTCGTGCCCATGCTGCGGGCCGGCGCCCTCCTCATGGGCTAGCGCGCGCAGGTGGCGCACCTCACGGTGGCCAGCCTGCGCCGGCTCATTGCCCACGGGGGCTGGGGCGCGGCGGGCCGCCTGCTGTGGCGCGCCCAGCTGGGGGCGCTGTTCCTGTGGGCGCTGGCCGCCGTACCACTGGTCGCGGTGCTCTATTTTGTGTTGCGGGCCGTGTTCCGGCGGGTGCTGGCGCGGCAGGGAAGGGAGCCCGTGGAGGCCGTGGTGCGCGAATAGTCGGAGCTTTTTGCCCGGGGTGGGCGCTTGGCCCGGCGGGGAGGTTTACGGGCAGCGGCTGTTACTTTTGCCGTCTCCCCCAAACGCCGGGCTGCCCCGGTGCCCCGCCCGGCGCCCCGCAAAAGCCGGGCTCCGTTTCACCCAATGCCCACGCCGCCCCTTCCCGAAACCGCCGCCGCCCCGCCCGCCCCGCCCGCGGGCTGGCTGCGCCGCCGCGTGCTCAGCCCGGTGCTGGGCCTGCTGCGGCAGGGCCTCTCGGCCGAGCAGCTGGCCCTCACCGTGGCGCTGGGCGTGGGCGTGGGGCTGATACCGTTTCTGGGGGCCATCACCTCGGTGGCCACGCTGGTGGCCCTGCGCCTGCGGCTCAACATTGCCGCCCTGCAGCTGGTGAGCCACCTCATGACGCCCCTGCAGCTGCTGCTGCTGGTGCCCCTGTTGCGCCAGGGCGCCCGCCTGCTGGGCAACGCCCAGGAGCAAGACCTGAGCCTCGACCACGTGCGCCAGCTTCTCACGCACGATTGGCGGGCCGCCCTGCACCTGCTGTGGCGCGCCGAGCTGGGCGCCCTGGTTCTGTGGCTGCTGGGGGCTGCCCCCCTGGTGGCGGTGCTGTACTTTGTGCTGCGGCCGGTGTTCCGGCGCATCATGGCGCGCCGGGCGGCGGCGGCGGCCGCATCGTAGCGCGCACTACCAAGGTCGCCGCTACTCCGTGCCGGGCGCGCCGTGCCGCCGCAGGGCCAGCAGGCGCTTCACGTTATCGGCCTGAATGCCGGCGGGGCGGCAGGCCAGCAGCTTTTTGATGTCCTTGCCCGAGCGGCCGCCAAACAGCACCACGCTCACGCCCGCGGCGCGGGCCTGGGCCACTTGCGCGGGGGTGGTTTGGTCGCCGCTGGCCACCAGGGTGCCCACGTGCTCGGCTTGGGCCCGGGCCAGGCTGCCGGCGAAGTTTTCCGTGGTCACGTCGAAGGCCAGGGGCAGGGCGGGCCACAGGCGCCGCAGCTGCCGCAGCACCTTGGGCTTGTTGGAAATCACCAGCAGGCGCTCGGGGGGCACGCGGGCCCGGCGCAGGCTGGCCACCAGCTGGCGCACCAGCTCGGGGGTGTGGTCGAAGGCGTCGCCGGGCGGGGCGCAGGCGTCTTCTTCGTGCAGGTCGAGGTGCAGCACGGGGAAGGTGGCGCGGCGGTTGAGGCGGGCCAGCAGCGTGTCGAACGTCACCGGCCGCTCGTGCTGGAACCAGTCGAAGGGCCAGCCGCGGCGGTAGCGCAGGGCCGTGAGCTCGGCGGCGGCGTGCTGGCCGGGGCAGCCGGTGCCGGTGGTCATGCCCTCCAGCCGCGGGTCGTGGTAGAGCATCACCGCGCTGTCCTTGCTCAGTTGCAGGTCCACTTCCACGCCGTCGGCGCCCCGGTCGAGGGTGCGCAGTACGCCCCGCAGGCTGCTCGGCGGCAAGGGGTTGAAGGGGTTGATGAGGGTGAAAAACCCGGAGCCCGCGTGGCCCAGCACCAGCAGCGCCCGGTGCGGGGCTTCCTTCGGGTGGGGGCGGGGCTTGGCCGGCAAGCCCCTCGGGCTGTTTAGGGCCAGGGCGAGCAGCCCGGCGGCCAGTATTCGACGGTTCATGAATGGCAATAAGGCGCAATGTTGCCCGCTGAACGCAAGCCCACTCGTCAGGGTTGGCGCGGCATGGCGCGGGGCTCAGCCCCGTGCCGACTACTACCCGGCCGCTGGCCGGGCCGCGCCATATGGCGTCGTTCGGGCAGCATCGTTCGGTGGGCCGGAGGCCCACTCCTAGTCGGCACGGGGCAGAGCCCCGCGCCAGCCGCCAGCCTACCCTGCCAGCAGCGCCACGGCCTGCTCGCGCAGCAGCTGCCGCGACAAGTCCTGCCGCAGTTCGTCCTCGGCGGTCAGGTCTTTGTCGATGAACGGCAGGCGCACCCGCTGGGGCAGCACCGTGGTGCCGAGGTACATCAGGATGTCGGTGAGGTGGCTCATGGCCAGCAGGCCGCCCTGGCCGCCGCTGCTTAGCCCCACCAGCGCCGCCCGCTTGCCCTGAATGCCGCCGGGGTAGGGCAGCCCGTCGATAAATGCCTTCAGCACCCCGGGAAAGGAGCCGTTGTACTCGGGGGTGATGATGACCAGCTTGGCGCTGGCGTTGAGCATTTCGGCCAGGCGGTTGAACGCCGAATGGGTGCCCGCATTGGCGTACAGGGCCGTGGCAACAAAGTCGGCCGGCAGCTCGGCCAGGTCGAGAATCTGGCTTTCGGCGCCCAGCTCGGCCAGTTGGGCGGCGTAGAAATTGGCCACGCGCCGGGCGCGGGACTTGGGCCGGTTGGTGCCGGCAAGGATGGTTATCAAAGCAAAGAAGGGGCGTGGCGGGGAGTAATTTCCTGGCTAACCCGCTCGCCGGGCCGATGGTTACGAAACCCCGATTCCCGCGCCGGCCCGGTGGCCCGGAACGGGTTGCCGGGCCGCGCGGGCGCAGCTTCGGGCCGGGGCCGGGCGCCTCGGTGGAAGCGGCCGGGCAAGTAAGACTGAAATAATATTAATATTTAATAACTAATATTTACTTTTGGCCCAGGTCGGGGCGAGCGTTGCCTTGGCCGTTTACGCAATTTCCCTCTGCCACCACCGTGCAACCTTCCCGAGCCTCCGCTTTCCCCGCCAAGCCGTTTGATGCCGCCACGCTGCACCAAAGCATCATTGCCATGCCGCTGCGCCAGGAATTGCAGGACGAGCAGCGGCGGCAGCAGCTCCAGGACGCGCTGCTGGCGCAAGCGGCGCAGTGGCAGCCCACGGGCAAGGCGGCGCCGGAGTTGCGCGCGGCCATCCGGGAATGGAACGCGGCCGGGTTCGATTTCGGCCCGCCCGCGCTCTTCCCCGTCATCATCGACCTGAACCTGGAATACCCAGGGCTGGGCCCGGAATATCCCGGCGGCCGGGCCGGCGCCATGCAGTGGGTGGTGGCGGCCCTCAACCGGCTGGTGCCCGCGCTCACCGCCGTGGCGGACCACCGGCGCCACGGCCTGGCGGCCGACAGCAACCCCAAAAACCAGTACAGCCAGCAGTACTTGTTTGTGAAAGCGGAGGCGGCCGTGGTGCTGGCGCTGGTGCAGGAAGACCGCCGCCAGGAGCGCCGGGCCGACCAGCCCGCCGCCGACAGCACGATGCACACCGGCGCCCGGGCCATTTACCACATCTGGACCGATTTCAAAATCAGTGCCCTGCTCAACAAGTCCATTTCGACCGTGAAGTGCGACGCGGCCCACGCGGCCTACGCGGCCTTTGGCGAGGGCATCGTGTGGGCCGTGATGGACTCGGGCATCGACCGGAACCACCCCCATTTTGCCCGGCACCGCAACCTGGACCTGACCCCGCCGCTGCAACACACCGACTTCACGGGGGCGGCCCAGGCGGCCAACGGCGACTCGGCCGCCGTGCGCGACGACGCGGGGCACGGCACCCACGTGGCCGGCATCATCGGCGGCTTGTGGGCGCCCGCCGACCCCGCCGCGCGCCCCACCGTGTTCACCCGTCAGCACGACGAGGGCGGCGTTGTCACCCTCGCCCCGGTGGTGCTGGAGGCCATCAGCGGATTGGCTTCGAAGTGCAAGCTGCTGAGCCTGAAAGTGCTGGACGAAGCCGGCGACGGCGAAGCCAGCAACCTGATTGCCGCCATTGCCATGATTCAGGAACTCAACGGCTACGGCCGCCACCTGCTCGTGCACGGCGTGAACCTGAGCGTGGGCTACCCCTTCGACCCCGAATGGTTTGCCTGCGGCCAAAGCCCGCTGTGCGTGGAGGTGAACCGGCTGGTGCGCTCGGGCGTGGTGGTGGTGGCGGCGGCCGGCAACACCGGCTACGGCGTGACCCGCAGCCAGTTCAACGGGGCGATTTCGGCGGGCCTGCCCTTCACTATCAACGACCCCGGCAACGCCGAGCTGGCCATCACCGTGGGCTCGACGCACCGCGAAATGCCCCACACCTACGGCGTGTCGTACTTTTCGTCGAAGGGCCCCACCGGCGACGGCCGCGCCAAACCCGACCTGGTGGCGCCCGGCGAAAAAATCCTGTCCTGCGCCGCCGGCACCCTGCTCCAGGACCTGAAGGACCAGGGTAAGAACTGCGACTACGTCGAAGACAGCGGCACGAGCATGGCCGCCCCGCACGTGTCGGGCGCCGTGGCGGCGTTCCTCTCCATCCGCCGCGAGTTCATCGGCCGCCCCGAGCAGGTGAAGGAAATTTTCACGAGCACAGCCACCGACCTCAAGCGCGAAAAATACTTCCAGGGCACCGGCTTGGTCGATTTGATGCGGGCCATCCAATCGGTTTAAATAGCCGCGCGATGGCAACCGAACAAGGAGAACGTCCTGCTTATCTGGCGTCCGCTGGTCGAAGCATCTCTCCCGCTTCGTTGAAACGGCTCAACCGAAACGGGGGAGATGCTTCGACCAGCGGACGCCGGATAAGCAGGACGGAAATACACTGTTTGAAATCCCCAATTCCCACTTCTCCTCACCTTTCTAAACTGGTTCGCATGAACGGCTCCCAGGCATTCACCTTCTTCCCCGTCGAGTTTACCAAGGACGGCACCCTTTTCAACCCGGCCCAGGCCACGGCCCTGCTCGACGGCCTGCACGCGGCCCCCGCCACCGACCTGCTGGTGCTGTCGCACGGCTGGAACAACGACATGGACGACGCCCGCGACCTGTACCGCCGCTTCCTGGCCGAAGTGCAGGGCGTGCTGAACAACCCGCAGGCCGGCCTCGACCTGGCCGCCCGCCGCCTGGTGGTGATGGGCGTGCTGTGGCCATCGAAAAAATTTGCCGACGCCCAGCTGATTCCGGGGGCCGCCGCCGGCCTGGGCTCGGCTGTGAGCAACGCCATGCTGGTGGCCGAGTTGGAACGCCTCAAAAGCACCGCCGACCCCGGCCCGGCTGCCGCGTCGCTGAAAGGCACTTTTGCCGCCGCCGATGCCGATGCCAAGCTCACGCAGGCCCAACAGCTGGTGCCCCGGCTCGAAAACGAACCTGCCGCCCGCCAGCAGTTTGCCGATTTGCTGCGGGCGCTGCTGCCCGCCCAGGACCACGCCGTGGACCTCGACGCGGCCGCGAAGTTCCGCACCCTGAGCGGCGAGCAGCTGTTCGACCGGCTCAAAACGCCGCCCCCGGCCACCGACCTGCCGGCCGGTCCCCCGGCGGGCGGCCCCGTTCCGGCCCCGGTGGCCGGCCACGCGGCGGGCATCGGCAGCAGCTTTTTTGGCGGCATCAAGGCCGCGGCCATGAACCTGCTGAACCTGACCACCTACTACCAGATGAAGGAGCGGGCGGGCCTCGTGGGCCAGGGCGGCGTCAACGCCCTGCTCCGGCGCATCCGCGCCGACCAGCCGCTGGCGGGCCTCAAAATTCATTTTGTGGGCCACAGCTTTGGCTGCCGCCTGCTCACGGCCGCCACGGCCGGGGCCGACGCGGGCACCAGCGTGCCGGTGCAGTCCATGACCTTGCTGCAAGCGGCTTTCTCACACTATGGTTTTTCGGGCAAATACGACGGCATTCACGACGGCTTCTTTCGGCGGGTTCTCAGCGCCCACACCGTCACGGGCCCCATCGTAGTCAGCCACACCCGCAACGACAGCGCCGTGGGCACGATGTACCCGCTGGCCTCGCGCCTGGCCGGCCAGGCCGCCGAGGGCCTGGGCCTGGGCGACGCCAACGACCAGTACGGCGGGTTGGGCAGCAACGGCGCCCAAAAAACGCCGGAAGCCACCAAAGGCCCCCTCCAGGACGTGGGCTTTGCCTACGCCTTCGGGCCCGGCCAGGTGTTCAACCTGAAAGCCGACGCCTACATCCACGGGCATTCCGACATCTGCCATCCCCAAACCGCTTATGCTTTTCTGAAGGCGGTGGCGGCCACGTAGCCGGGCGGCTTCGCTGGGTGGCGGGCCTCCGCACTTTTCCTTGCTTCGCGTCACTTCAGCGGGCCGGCCACGGCCGGGCGGGTCGTTTCGCGCCGGGCCGCCAGCCCCGCCACCGCCGCCAAGCACAGCGCAAACCACGCCCACGGCAGCCGCAAATCCAGCACCGAAAGCCCGCCGAAAATCACGGCCGTGCCGAAGCTGGCCAGCGCCTGAAACGCCTGGTTGAGCCCAAATATTTCGCCCCGGTCGGCCTCGGTGGTGTGGCGGGCCAGCCGGCCTTCCAGCAAGCCCTGGATGAGGGAAAGCGTGAGGCAATCGAGCGTGACCAGCACGTAGAGGCCCACCACCGACGTGCCCACCCAGCCGTAGCCGGCCAGCACCGGCACGCCCAGCCCCGCCAGCCACGCAATGGCCCGCCGCTGGTTGAGGCGGTCGGCCAGGTAGGCGTAAAAGCCGAAATTCAGCCCGATGCTCAACGCCCCGAAATACATGAAAAAATAGGCCAGCGCCCGCGCATCGAGGTGCAGCGGGCCCAGGCTGGCAAACGGCACGAAGTAGAAATAATACCCCGTGCTGAGCGTGAGCGCCACTTGCGTGAGCACAATGCGCCGGATGCCCGGGTTGCGGGTTTCCTTCGCCCGCAGGCGGGCCCAGAGCGTGAACGGGTTCACAGCCCGGGCCAGCTCGGCGCGCAGCTCGGCGCCGCGCACGCCGTTGCGCTGCCGGTGGGTTTCGGGCAGCCACAGGCTCAGGCCCACATTCAGCGCGGCCAGGGCCACGGCCAGCCGCACCACGTAGGCGGCCTGTTGGCCCGCCGGCACGTGCAGCGCCGCGAGCAGCACGCCCGCCGCCATGGGCCCCAGCACAAACCCAAACGAGATGATGGCGCCCTCCAGCCCCAGGTTGCGAAACAGCCGTTCCGGCGGCGAAATGTCGGTGATGGCCGAGCGCACCGTGGCGTACATGCCGTTGGTGAGGCCGTCCGCCCCGCGGTTGGCGAAGTACAGCCCCGTTCGGACCGGGAGCAGCAGCGCAGTGGCCAGCAGCGTGCCCACCGCCGACACCAGGAAAATGGGCCGCCGCCCGTAGCCGTCGCTCAGCCGCCCCAGCAGCGGGGCCGAAAACAGCTGCACCCCCAGAAAAAGCCCCGTGCCTGCACTCAGCCACAGCTGCGGCTGCCGCAGCCCGCGCACAAATTCCGGCAGCACCGGGCCAATGGCGGCCCCCACGACGACATCAACGAGGATGATGGCGTAGAGCACCGGCAGTTGGCGAGCGAAGCGGGAAGCAACCATGGCGGCAAGCTAAAGCGCAACGAGGCAGCTGCGGCCATAAAAAATGGCGCAACGACCAAGCCGTTGCGCCCCTTCAATAATTATTCGCCAAGCTTACGCCAGGTTGTTCGACGTGGCTTTGGCCGCCAGGAATTCGCGGTTCAGAATGGCAATGTTTTCGAGCGAGATGCCCACCGGGCATTCGGCCGCGCACGAGCCAATGTTGGTGCAGGCCCCGAAGCCTTCCTTATCCATCTGGGCCACCATGTTTTCGACCCGGGTTTTGCGCTCGACGTGGCCCTGGGGCAGCAACGCGAGCTGCGACACTTTGGCCGACACAAACAGCATCGCCGAAGCATTCTTGCAGGCCGCCACGCAGGCGCCGCATCCGATGCAGGTGGCGGCCTCGAAGGCGCGGTCGGCGATTTCCTTCGGAATCGGAATTTCGTTGCCGTCGGGCGCGCCGCCGGTGTTCACACTCACGTAGCCGCCCGCCTGGATGATGCGGTCGAAGGCCGAGCGGTCCACGCTCAGGTCCTTGTTCACGGGGAACGAAGCCGCGCGCCAGGGCTCGATGGTGATGGTGTCGCCGTCCGAAAACTTGCGCATGTGCAGCTGGCAGGTCGTGGTGCCCTTTTCGGGCCCGTGGCTGCGGCCGTTGATGAACAAGTCGCACGAGCCGCAGATGCCCTCGCGGCAGTCGTGGTCGAAGGCTACCGGGTCCTGGCCGCCGCGCAACAGGTCCTCGTTCAGCACGTCGAGCATTTCCAGGAACGACATGTTGGGCGAAATGCCTTTCACCTGGTACTCCACAATTTTCCCCTGGGCCTGGCGGTTGGGCTGCCGCCACACGTTCAGGGTCAAATTCATTGGTTTAGCGTTGGGGTTGGAACCGGCCATTTTTAGCTAGTAGTTAGTAGTAAGTACTGAGTAGTGAGACAAGGGGGACGAGTGCTGGGCAGCAAGTAAACCGTACTTACTACTCAATACCTACTACTCACTACTACTTATAGCTGCGTTGGGTCAGCTTCACGTTTTCAAACGTCAGCTCTTCCTTGTTGAGTTTCTCGGGCTGGTTCTCGCCCTGGTATTCCCAGGCGGCCACGTAGGCGTAGTGCTCGTCGTCGCGCAGGGCCTCGCCTTCGGGGGTTTGGTACTCTTCGCGGAAGTGGCCGCCGCAGCTTTCGTTGCGGGCCAGGGCGTCGTCCACCATCAGCTCGCCCAGTTCGATGAAGTCGGCCACGCGGCCGGCTTTTTCCAGGGCCTGGTTCATTTCCTCGCCGGTGCCCACCACCTTCACATCGCTCCAGAAACCTTTCTTGAGCTTCTGAATTTCGGCTTTGGCGTGGCGCAGGCCTTCGGCGTTGCGGGCCATGCCGCAGTACTCCCACATGATGTGGCCCAGGGCCTTGTGGAATTCATCGGGGGTGCGCGTGCCCTTGATGGCGAGCAACTGCTCGGTGCGGGCCTGCACGCCGGCCTTGGCCTCGGCAAAGGCCGGGTGGTCGGCGCTCACGGGCATGGGCGGCGTCTGGGCCAAATAGTCGCCGATGGTGTAAGGAATCACGAAGTAGCCGTCGGCCAGGCCCTGCATCAGGGCCGAAGCGCCGAGGCGGTTGGCGCCGTGGTCCGAGAAGTTGCACTCGCCGGTGGCGTAGAGGCCCGGCACGGTGGTTTGCAGGTTGTAGTCAACCCACAGGCCGCCCATGGTGTAGTGCACGGCGGGGTAAATCCGCATCGGCAGCTTGTAGGGGTCTTCGTCGGTGATTTTTTCGTACATGGCAAACAGGTTGCCGTACTTCTGGCTCACCGCCTCGGCACCCGTGCGCTTGATGATGTCGGCAAAGTCGAGGTACACGGCCAGGCCGGTGCTGCCCACGCCGCGGCCCTCGTCGCACATCAGCTTGGCGTTGCGCGAGGCCACGTCGCGCGGCACCAGGTTGCCGAAGGCGGGGTACTTGCGCTCCAGAAAGTAGTCGCGGTCTTCTTCTTTGATGTCGGTGGCCGTGATTTCGCCCTTGCGCAGGCGCTCGGCAATTTCCTTGGTCGCCGGCACCCACACGCGCCCGTCGTTGCGGAGCGACTCCGACATGAGCGTGAGCTTCGACTGGTAGTCGCCGCTCACCGGGATGCAGGTGGGGTGAATCTGGGTGAAGCAGGGGTTGGCGAAGTACGCGCCCTTTTTGTGGGCGCGCCAGCCGGCCGTCACGTTGCAGTACTTGGCGTTGGTGCTCAGGTAGAACACGTTGCCGTAGCCGCCGGTAGCCAGCACCACGGCGTGGGCGGCGTGGTTTTCCACCTCGCCCGTAATCAGGTTGCGCGTCACGATGCCGCGGGCCTTGCCGTCAATCACCACCACGTCGAGCATTTCCGAGCGGGTGTACATCTTCACCTTGCCGTAGGCAATTTGCCGGCTCAGGGCCGAGTAGGCGCCCAGCAGCAGTTGCTGCCCGGTTTGGCCGCGGGCGTAGAACGTGCGGCTCACCTGCGCCCCGCCGAAGGAGCGGTTGGCCAGCAGCCCGCCGTATTCGCGGGCGAAGGGCACGCCCTGGGCCACGCACTGGTCGATGATGCTCACCGAGACCTGGGCCAGGCGGTACACGTTGGCCTCCCGGGCGCGGTAGTCGCCGCCCTTGATGGTGTCGTAGAACAGGCGGAACACCGAGTCACCGTCGTTCTGGTAGTTCTTGGCGGCGTTGATGCCGCCCTGCGCGGCGATGGAGTGCGCGCGGCGCGGCGAATCGTGGTAGGTGAAGGCCTTCACGTTGTAGCCCAGCTCGGCGAGCGAGGCGGCGGCCGAAGCGCCGGCCAGGCCCGTGCCCACCACAATCACGTCGTACTTCCGCTTGTTGGCGGGGTTCACGAGCTTAACGTTGAACTTGTGCTTGTCCCACTTTTCGGCGAGGGGGCCTTCGGGCATTTTGGAATCCAACAGCATAAAGCGACGGAATGATGGAGGGAGTAAGTAGGGGTACGGGGAATAAACAGCTGAGGCCGCCGGGTGTTAGCCCCGGCCCGTGATTTTGCCGCGCCCCGGCATGTTTAGAACGCGGAAGCGACCGAATGCAGGAACGACGGCACGGCCGTGGCCAGTTCACCCTTGTCGTTGGTGAAGAGGAAAAAGTACAGCGGCATGGCGGCAAACGCGGCCGACACCACCACGGCAAAGCCGTAGCCCGCGTACTTGATGAGCGGGGTGTACTTGCGGTGGTTCAGGCCCAGGGTTTGGAAGCCGGAGCGGAAGCCGTGCCACAGGTGGTAGCCGAGGCTGACCTGGGCGGCCACGTACAGCAGCACGTACCACCACTGCTTAAACGAGCTGACCACCAGCGTGTACAGGTCGTCGTTGTTGTTGATGTCCGGGTCGAGCGTGCCGAAGCGGGCGCGCCAGAAGAAGTTGTAGAGGTGGACAATCAGGAAAACCAGGATGACGCTGCCCAGGATGCCCATGTTGCGCGACGTCCACTCGCTGTTCTGCTCGGAGTGGTTGCTCACGTAACCCTGGGCGCCGCGGGCCGCGCGGTTGCGGCGGGTGAGGGAAAAGGCCTCAAAAATGTGAAAACCGAACCCCAGCACCAGGCCCCATTCAATGGTGCGGATGATGGGATTGGTACCCATAAAATGCGAATAGGTGTTGAACGCCGCCCCTTGGTCGTGCTTGAATAACTGCAAGTTGCCCACCACGTGCACCACCAAAAAGGTGCACAGAAACAGGCCCGTTGCCGACATAATTATCTTCCGGCCAATGCTGCTGGTTAATGTTTTTGTTATCCAACTCATAAAGTAGCCAAACTTGGGGTGTGAAGAGGTATGTTTATGCCACCCAAAGGTAGCCCCGGACCGCCAACCGAACAACGCGCCGGCCCGATTATTGCCCTGGCAGCGCACTTGCTTTAATCATTGGCGGGCGTGATGAATCTATCCGCTGCTGGCATCGTTAACACGCTCGGGCGCGGTTCAATAACCAGCTGCCTGGCTCCGATGTTGGGACTTAGCAGGCAATTTTGCCGGGTTTGGGCCGTTTTCTTTTTTTGTCAATCTACTCTTAGCATGGTACACTTTTTTCCTGGGCGGGTCGGAATTTGGGCGCGGGTGGCGGCGCTGCTGCTGGTGGTGCTGGCTGGCCTGGGCCTGCGGCCGGAGGCGGCCTGGGCATCGCACATCCGGGCCGGCGACATCCAGGCCAAGGTGGATACCACGGCCAACCCCAACCCGCGCCGGGTATTTTTCAAGATGATTCTCTACACCGACAACTCCTCCACGGTGGACGAGGACGCGGTGACCATCTTTTACGGCGACGGCACTTCCAGCTGCAAGCGCGGGGTGGTGCGCGCCAGCAAGCTGCCCATTCCGGGCAACACCGACACAAGCGTTAACATTTATTATTTTGAACACACGTACCCTTCGTCCAACAGCTTCACGGTAAGTTACATTGGCGAAAACCGCAACGCGGGGGTGCTGAACATGGACCGCTCGCAGGACCGGTCGTTTTACATCAGCACCACCATCAACCTGAATCCCTCGCTGGGGCGTAACCACTCGCCCATTCTGCGCGCGCCGGCCGTCGACAAAGGCGCCGTGAGCCAGGTATTTCTGCACAACCCCGCCGCCTACGACGCCGACGGCGATTCGCTGGTGTTCCTGTTGCGAGACTGCCAGTACGTGCCCCTGGGCGTGAACGGCACCGTGGGCGGGGCCCCTTGCACCGGGGCCGGGGCCGGGCCGGGCAACAACCAGCCCCTGCCCCAAACCTGCCCCAACTACCGCCTGCCCAGCGACCCGAGCGTAGCGCCCAACCCGGTGCAGGTGCCCTACGCCGGCGTGCCGTCGAGCGCGGGCGGTGGGGCGGCCATTTTCGTGCAGGACGTGCGCACCGGCCAGATTACCTGGAACGCGCCGGTGGCCAACGGCCTTTACAACGTGGCCATGGTGGTGCAGGAATTCCGCCGCACCACCGGCGGGGGCTATAACCAGATTGGCGAGGTGATTCGCGACATGCAGATTATCGTGTCGGCCACGACCAACCTGCGGCCTACGATTAACATTCCGGCCGACCTGTGCGTGATTGCCGGGACGCGGGTGACGGGCAATGTGACGGCCACCGACGGGTCCTCGGCCGCCAGCCCGGCCACGCCCGTCGCGCTCTTCGCCTATTCGGGCATCCTGCCGCCGGCCACGTTCGTGCAGTTCCAGACCGGCCCGCCTCAGGCGCAGGGCACTTTCACCTGGCAAACCGACTGCAGTTCGGTGGCCGACTTGCCCTACCTGGTCGTGTTCAAGGCCCAGGACAGCCCCACCGGGCCGCCGGCCACCAACCCGGTGCTGATTGACGAGAAAACCTGGCGCATCACCGTCGTCGGCCCCCCGCCCCAGAACCTGCGCGCCGTGGCCGTGGCGGGCAACAACGGCAATCCCAACACGGTGACGCTGAACTGGAACAGCTACCAGTGCACCAACGCGCGCAACATCTACATCTACCGCAAAATCGGCCCGTCGTCTTTCGTGCCCGGGCCCTGCGACACTGGCATTCCGGCCAACGCCGGCTACACGCGCATCGCCACGCAGCCGGCCACGGCCACCTCCTTCGTCGACAACACGGCCCTGGACCGCGGCCAGACCTACTGCTACCGCATCTACGCTGATTTCAACCTGCCCAAGGGCGGGGCCAGCATTGCCTCGGCCGAAGCTTGCGCGGCGTTTCCCGGCCGGCCGGCCTTGCTTACCAATGTGGACGTGGAGGCCACCAGCCCCACGGCCGGCCGCATCACCGTGCGCTGGACCCAGCCCCGCACCGGCGGCGGCCCCTTCGACGGCACGCCGTCTTACGTGCTGTCGCGCGGCGTGGGGCTCACGCCCGCTACGTTCACGCAGGTGCGCACGTTCAGTGCCCTCACCGACGTCTCGTACGTCGACACCAACCTTGACACCGAAAACCTGCAGTTCACCTACAAGCTGGAGTTCGTGCGCACTTTCACCGACGGCCGGGTGCCGGCCCGCGAGACCTCGCCCACGGCCAGCAGCGTACGCACCAGCGCCGTGCCTGCCAACGCGCAGGCTTCGGCTGTGCGCGTGAACTGGACCTATAATGTGCCGTGGAATAACACGCCCCGCCCGGTGAACGTTTACCGGCGCACGGGCGGCACCGGGCCCTACGCCCTCGTTGGCACGGCTCCAACCGCGGCCACCGGCGGCACCTACACCGATGCCGACCCCGCGTTGCGCAAGGGCCAAACGTACTGCTATTATGTGCGGACTGACGGCCGCTACGACGCCTTCCCGGACTCGCTAAATTCCCTGCTCAACAAGAGCCAGGAACACTGCCTGGTGCTCAACAGCCCGCCTTGCACGCCGGTGCTCCGCTTGCTGGCTACTAATTGCGACAGCCTGGCCAGCCTGCAGGAATTCACGAGCGTGAACCAGCGCTACGCCAACCGCCTGCGCTGGCGCCTGGCCAACTCGCCCCAGGGCTGCGACTCGGCCATCGCCAACTACCGCGTGTACTACCGGCCCACCCCCACCGGGCACTTCACGCTGCTGGGCACCACCGCCTTCACGAGTTTCCTACACCCCGATTTGGACTTTTCGGGCGGCTGCTACGCCGTGCAGGCCGTCTCGCGCACCGGCTTGGTGAGCGACACGAGCAACGTGGCTTGCCAGGACAACTGCGTGTTCTTCAAGCTGCCCAACATTTACACCCCCAACGGCGACGGGGCGAACGACCTGTTCCGGCCCAAGAACCACAGCCCCGTGCGCCGCGTCCACTTCCAGGCGTTCAACCGCTGGGGCGTTAAAATATTTGAGAACACCACCACGGCGGCCGACCGCATCCTCATCAATTGGGACGGCGGCGGGCCGGTGGGCGAAGCCAGCGCCGGCGCCAAGGTGGTCGACGGCATCTATTTCTACCTGGCCGAAGTGGAGTTTGCCGACTTCGCCAACACCAAGCGCACCTACAAAGGCTGGGTCGAGATTGTGCGTTAGCACGGCTCGCTGAGCACGTGAACAAAAAGGCTGCTCCGCGAGGGGCAGCCTTTTTAAGCTTGTTTTTCGGAAGCACCTGCTGGTTCGGATGTGGTGGCTCTGATTTATTTCGGTCCATACTTTCTTCCTTTCGCAGTTCATCATGAAACATTTTTCTTCGTTTCGGAAGGCTTTTGTGCGGGCGGCGGGGCTGGCGCTGGTGGTGTTGGCGGGGCTGGGCCTACGGCCGCAAGGGGCCAGGGCCTCGCACCTACGGGCGGGCGACATTCAGGCGAAGCTCGACACCACGGCTAATCCCAACCCGCGCCGGGTGTTCTTCAAGATGATACTCTACACCGACCTGGTCGGCGACGGTACCCGCCCGCCCGCTACGCAGCCGGATGCGACCATTTTTTTTGGCGATGGCACTTCCTCCGGGCTGGATGGGGTGCACCGCGCGTCGGCCGCCGCCCTGCCCATTGCCGGAAACACGGACACGGGGCTGAATATTTATTATTTCGAGCACACGTATCCTTCCATCGGGACTTTCACCGCCAGCTTCATCGGGGAGAACCGCAACAACTTCGTGCTGAACATGTACCGGGCCCAGGACCAGGCGTTTTACATCAGCACCTGGTTCACGCTCAACCCGGCTTTGGGGCGCAACCATTCGCCCGTTCTCAAGGCGCCGGCCATCGACAAAGGGGCCGTGGGCCAGGTATTCTTGCACAACCCGGCCGCATCTGATGCCGACGGCGACTCCTTGTCCTACAAGTTGTTGTATTGCCGGCAGGTGCGGGACGGGGTGGTGGGCACGCTGGCGCCGCGGGGCAACAACCAGCCGCTGCCCGTCAACTGCACCGACTACCGCTACCCGAACGACCCCGTGGTGACGCCGGGGGTGCGGCCGGTGCAGGTGCCCTACAGCGGGGTGCCCGTGGGCCGGGTGGGGCAGCCGGCCATCTTCGTGCAAGACGCCGATTCGGGGCAAATAACCTGGAATGCCCCGGTGCGAGCCGGATTTTACAACGTGGCCACCAAAATAACGGAGTGGCGCCGCAACGTGGGGGGCACTTTTGACAGCATTGGCAGCGTGGTGCGCGACATGCAGATTATCGTCTCGGCCACGGACAACGTGCGGCCTGCGATTACCATTCCGGCCGATTTGTGCGTGATTGCCGGGGCGCGGGTGACGGGCACGGTGACGGCCACCGATGGGTTCTCGGCCGCCAGCCCGCAAACCCCCGTCATGCTCTTCGCCTATTCGGGCATCATCCCGCCGGCCACGTTCGTGCAAACGCAAACCGGGCCGCCCGTGGCCCAGGGTACTTTCACTTGGCAGACTGACTGCCGAAACGTGGCCCGGTTGCCTTACGAAGTGGTGTTCAAAGCCCATGACAGCCCCACCGGGCCGCCGGCCACGAACCCTCCGCTCATCGACTTGAAAACCTGGCGCATCACCGTCATTGGCCCCCCGCCCCAGAACCTGCGCGCCGTGCCCGACGCCAGCACCGGCCTGAACCGGGGCCTGCTTTCCTGGGACCCTTACGCCTGCGCCAACGCCGTGCGGATGCACATCTACCGCAAAGAATTGCCGTCCCGCTGGTCGCCGAGTACCTGCGAAACGGGCATCCCGGCCTCGGCCGGCTACGTGGAGATTGACGCCGTCCCCATCGGCACCACTGCCTACATCGACAACAACCGGTCGGCTGGTGGCACCAACTTGGGCCTGGGTCGGGGCAAAACCTACTGCTACCGCATTTACGCCGAGTTTCCGTTTCCGGCGGGGGGCAAGAGCATTGCCTCGGCCGAGGCGTGCGCCACCTTCGCGGGCCGGGCCGCTCAGCTGACCAACGTGGACGTGGAGGCCACCAGCCCCACGGCCGGCCGCATCACCGTGCGCTGGACGCAACCCCGCACCGCCGCCAATGGCCCCTTCGACGCCGCGCTGGCCCCGGCCTACGTGCTGTCGCGCGGCGAGGGCTTCAGCCCCACCGTTTTCACGCCGGTGCGGGCCCCGTTCACGACGCTGACGGACACCTCGTACGTCGATACCGGGCTCAACACCCAGGACGTGGCGTACACCTACAAGCTGGAATTCACGCGACGCGACGCGGGCGGCGGGTCCTTGCCCATCGTCGAAACCTCGCCCACGGCCAGCAGCGTGCGCACCACGGCCGTGCCCACCAACCCGCCCACGGCCATGACCGTGAGTTGGGCGTACCAAGTGCCGTGGGACAACGCGGCCCGGCCGGCGGTGGTGTACCGCCGCGACGACCGGTCCGGCAGCGCCTTCGCGGCCATTGCCACCGTGCCCACGGGGGCCAGCAGCGGCCGCTACGTCGACCAGGACCCGGCTTTGGTAAGGGGCCAAACGTACTGCTACTACGTGCGGACCGAGGGCCAGTACGCGCCCACCGGCTACCTCAGCTCACTGCTGAATAAAAGCCAGGAACGGTGCGCGGCATTGCTGGCGCCGCCGTGCACGCCGGTGCTCGCCCTGCTGCCCACCAATTGCGACAGCCTGGCCGCGCTACGCGAATTCCCAACCGCCGACCAGCCCTACACCAACCGCCTGAGTTGGCGCCTGGGCAGCCTGCCCGCCGGCTGTGACGCCACCGGGGCCAGCTACCGGGTGTACTACCGCCCCACGCCCACCGGCCAGTTGAGCCTGATTGGCACCACTGCGCTAACCACCTTCTTGCACGGCCCGCTGGCCTTTTCGGGCGGCTGCTACGCCGTGCAGGCCGTGGCCCCGAGCGGCGCCGTGAGCGACACGAGCAACGTGGCCTGCCAGGAAAATTGCCTGTTTTTCAAGTTGCCCAATATCTTCACGCCCAACGGCGACGGCCAAAATGCGGTATTCAAGCCCAAGAACAACAGCCCCGTGCGCCGCATTCATTTTCAGGCGTTCAACCGCTGGGGCGTGAAGGTTTTTGAGAACACCACCACGGCGGCGTCCCGCGTCCTCATCAACTGGGACGGCGGCGGCCGGACCGATGAATCGGGCGCATCTGCTAAAGTGGCGGACGGCATCTATTTCTACCTGGCTGAAGTGGAATTTGCCGACTTCGCCAACACCAAGCGCACCTACAAGGGCTGGGTCGAGATTGTGCGCTAGCGCGGCTCGGCTGGTAGTTCTTGGCAAGCAGGCCGCTCCATTTGGGGCGGCCTTTTTGCCGGGAATTTGTCAGGTCGGTTGCTTTTGTGCAGCTTGCGGCCCCAAGCGCCGTCGCGCTGGGGTCAGGGCTGGCGCCGCTTGCCTGCCTTTTCATTCGGCCTAATTTTTCCTCGTGAATCCCACCGTTTCCCCTTCAGCCGCCAAAACCGCCGTCATTTTTCCGGGCCAGGGCAGCCAGTTTCCGGGCATGGCCCGCGAGCTGTTCGACCAGAACCTGGACGCCCGCGCGTTGCTCACCCAGGCCAACGACCTGCTCGGCTTCAGCCTGACCGACATCATGTTCGGCGGCAGCGACGAGGATTTGCGCCGCACCGACGTGACCCAGCCGGCCATTTTCGTGCATTCGGTGGCCCAGTTCGTGGCCTGGCCCGAGCTGGTGCCGGCCATGACGGCCGGCCACTCGCTGGGCGAGTTTTCGGCCCTGGTGGCGGCCGGGGTGCTGCGCTTCGAGGACGCCCTGCCGCTGGTGGCGCGGCGGGCCCAGGCCATGCAGGCCGCCTGCGAGAAGCAGCCCGGTACGATGGCCGCCATTCTCGGCCTCGACGACGCCGTGGTGGAACGCATCTGCCAGGAAATTAGCGCGGCCGGCGCCGTGGTGGTGGCCGCCAACTACAACTGCCCCGGCCAGCTCGTCATCTCCGGCTCGGCCGAGGGCGTGGCCCGGGCCTGCGAGGCCCTGAAAGCCGCCGGCGCCAAGCGCGCCCTGCCGCTGCCGGTGGGCGGGGCCTTCCACTCGCCCCTGATGCAAAGCGCCGCTGCCGCCCTGGCCGCCGCCATCGAAAAAACCGCTTTTGGCGAAGCCCGCTGCCCCGTGTACCAAAACGTGGACGCCCAGCCCCACACCGCGGCCGCCGACATCAAAGCCAACCTGCTGCGCCAGCTTACTGCCCCCGTGCGCTGGGCCCAGTCGGTGCAGCGCATGGCCGCCGACGGCGCCACCGAATTCGTCGAATGCGGGCCGGGCAAGGTGCTGCAGGGCCTGGTGAAGAAAATTGTGCCCACGGCCACGGTGGGCTAGAAGTTGCTCGTTGTTAGTTGTCGGTCGCGATACGGAAGCCTGAACACCCGGACGACCGACAACCATCAGCCCGACCACGGCCGCACGGGCAGCGGGTCGGGGCAGCGGGCCAGCAGCTCGTCGATGCGCAGCCCCAGCTGCGGATGCCGCACCGGGCCGGCAATTTCGGCCAGCGGCACCAGCGCAAAGCGCCGCTCGGCCAGCCGCGGGTGCGGCACGAGCAGGTTAGGCTGGGCGATTATTTCGTTGCCGAACAGCAGAATGTCCACGTCCAGGGTGCGGCTGCCCCAGTGTTCCAGGCGCCGGCGCCCGGCGTGGCGCTCGGCGTTGAGGCAGTGCGCCAGCAGTTGGGCCGCGCCCAGCGTAGTGCGCAACGCCAGCGCTTGGTTGAGGAAAGCCGGTTGGTCCTCACGGCCCCAAGCGGCCGTTTCATACAGCCCGGATTGCCCGGTAATTTCGCCGGCGCCGGCGGCCAGTTGCTGCCGCGCGGCCGCCAGCAGCGCCTCCCGGTCGCCCAGGTTGCTGCCCAGCAGCAGGTAGGCCGTTACCGGTTCGCTCACGACTGCCGATGGAAAAATGCAGCCGTGCGCTCGGCCACGAAGCGCGCCGGCTCGGGCAGGGTGGCCTCGGGCCAGGGGTGGGCTCCGCCGAACATGTGCAAGGCACCCGGCACCAGCAGCAGCTCGGCGTCGGGCCGAAGGGCCTGCAGGGCGTGGGCGGCGGCCACGGCCACGGTTTCGTCCTCCTCGCCGTGCACCAGCAGCAGCGGCTGGCGCAAGTGGCGGCGCACGTTGTGCGGAATGTCGAGGCGCAGGCGGTGGGCGTGGTAGTCTTCCACAATCTGGTAGTGCAGCGGCAGCTGCTGGCCGGTGCGGGTGTTGGGCACGTGCAGCACGCCGGTGCGCTGCCACTCCTCGAGCAGGGCCGGGGGCCAGTGCTGGTCCACGTCGGCGATGCCGGCCCAGGTGGCCACGGCGCGCACGCGCGGGTCCTCGGCGGCCTTCAGCAGCACCAGGCCGCCGCCCCGGCTGTGGCCCACCAGGCCGAGGCGGGTCAGGTCCAGCTCGGCGGGCGGCACGGGCGTGGCGCCGGGGGCGAACAGCGCGTCGATGACTTGGCCAATGTCGTCGAGCTCGATGCTGAAGTTGTTGCGGCCGAAGGCGTCGAGGTCTTCCAAATCGCCGGTGCCGCCGGGCACCACGCCGTTGTGCGAGAGGTTGAGCTTGACAAATACGAAGCCTGCAGCGGCGAAAAAATCAGCCAGCTGCGGGAAATGCCCCCAGTCCTTGAACCCCTTGAAGCCGTGCACGAACAGGGCCACCGGCTTGGCCCGGCCGTCGGCCCGGTAGGTGGCGTCGGCTTCGAAAGCGCGGCCGTGGCGGGTGCCGGTGAGGCGAAAGGGCGAGTGAACGAGCATGGGGCGAAGGTAAAGCCGGGCGGGTTGGTGAACTGGTGGGTTGGCGGGTTGGTGGATTGTCAAGAAAATGGATGCAAGTATCTTCCCCCGCCAACCCGCCAACCCG